>Ga0209759_1001694_pt1 | contig 11470 bp, 12 predicted proteins | sample AraplaCL_Col_mMS_FD_184261 | JGI IMG/M metagenome (GOLD analysis project Ga0209759, IMG submission 184261) | Arabidopsis root microbial communities from the University of North Carolina, USA - plate scrape CL_Col_mMS (SPAdes) (version 2) | ecosystem: Host-associated > Plants > Roots >...
AACTGGGCAACGCCGGCCTGAAGGCGACCGACGTGCCTGTCGTGGCGTTCTCGGTGGGTGAAGAAGAACTGCGCGGCGTCGACACCAAGCCGCTGGTCGGCCACCTGGCTGCCTGGAACTACTTCGAATCCGTGAAGAACCCGGTCAACGCCGCCTTCATCAAGAAGTGGAAAGCCTACGCCAAGGCCAAGGGTCTGCCGAACGCCGACACCGTCGTGACCAACGATCCGATGGAAGCGACTTACGTCGGCATCTACATGTGGAAGCAAGCGGTTGAAAAGGCCAAGACCACCGACACCGACAAGGTGATCGCGGCGATGGGCGGCCAGACCTTCAAGGCGCCGTCGGGCTACACGCTGGAAATGGACAAGACCAACCATCACCTGCACAAACCGGTGATGATCGGCGAAATCAAGGCCGACGGTCAGTTCAACGTGGTCAACAAGACCAAGACCACGATCCGTGCGCAACCATGGAGCCCGTACATCCCGGGCAACGAAAGCAAGCAAAAGATGTAATGCAGCCGCTTGCCGTGCTTGAGTAGTTGAGCAGTACCCGCTGCATGTTCCATGCCGCGGTTTGCAAGACCTTGCACCGGACGTCCGACATCCCGTCCGGTGCAATCAACGCCGCACTCCTCATGCGTTTTTCCTTGAAGTGCGTGCATGAATCTCAGATAAGCGTCGCAAGACCGATTTATTTTCCTTTCCGTCTTGCCGTGCCACCGAAAAGAACCATGAGACTTCTCCCCAAGATCATTGCCTCCGCCTTGCTCACAGGATGGTTGTGCACCCAGGCGATCAGCGCGCATGCCGCGATCGACCCGGCGCTGCTCAAACCGCTGGCCGGCGACGACCCCGATGCGCGGATTGCCGCCGTCACGCAGATTGCTGCGCTGGCCAATGCCGACGCACAGAAAATCCTCAACGCCATCAACAGCGATGCGCTATACGCCACGCCTGCCGGCGACGTGCTGATCATCGAAGACAGCGAGGCCTTCAATCCCGCCACCGACAAGACCGGTCCGGCGCCGGACGACGCCGAAGGCATCACCGTCAACAACCGCCTGCGCGGCGTGGTGGAAGGCGCGCTGTCGGGACTCAAACTGTTTTCGCCGGACCGCGCCACGCGCCTGACCGCCGCGACGGAACTGCTGAAGACCGCCGACGCCGCCCAAACGCCGCTGATCAGCAAGGCGCTGGCGGCGGAAAAAGATCCGCAAATCCAGGAAGTGCTCAAGCAAGTCGTCGCCACCGCCAACCTGCATGCGCCTGATGCGGCGGCACGCAAGGCCGCCGTCAAGGCCCTGGCCGACACCACCAACGCCAACCTGAAGCCGGTGCTGGAGCAGATGCTGGCCAGGAATCCCGACGGCAGCTATGTCGAAACCGACGAAGGCGTGCGCATCGAAGCAGTCCGCACGCTGTCGGCGCTGGATCGCCACCTGTCCATCACCGAATTCGTCGGCAAGCTGTTCTACGGCGTCTCGCTGGGCAGCGTGCTGCTGCTCGCCGCGCTAGGCCTGGCGATCACCTTCGGCCTGATGGGCATCATCAACATGGCGCACGGCGAACTGCTGATGATCGGCGCCTACACGACCTACGTGTGCCAGCTGGTGTTCCGCAAATTCTTCCCCGGCGCGATCGACGCTTATCTTGTCGTCGCGCTGCCGGCCGCCTTCATCGTCGCTGCTGCAGTGGGCATCGCGCTGGAGCGCCTGGTGATCCGCTGGCTCTACGGCCGTCCGCTGGAAACCCTGCTGTGCACCTGGGGTATCAGCCTGATGCTGATGCAGGGCGTGCGTTCCATCTTCGGCGCGCAGAACGTCGAAGTCGCCAACCCGAGCTGGATGTCGGGCGGCATCACGGTGCTGGGTTCGCTGGTGCTGTCGTATAACCGGATCGTGATCATCTTCTTCGCGCTGTTCGTGGTGTTCGCGGTATGGCTGATTTTGAATAAAACCCGCCTCGGCCTGTTCGTGCGCGCCGTCACGCAGAACCGCCGCATGGCCGATTGCGTCGGCGTCTCGACCGGCAAGATCGACATGATGACCTTCGGCCTCGGCTGCGGCATCGCCGGTCTCGGCGGCGTGGCCTTGTCGCAGTTGGGCAATGTCGGCCCCGACCTCGGCCAGGGTTACATCGTCGACTCGTTCATGGTGGTGGTGCTGGGCGGCGTCGGCCAGCTGGCGGGCACCGTAATCGCCGCGTTCGGCTTGGGCGAAGTAAACAAATTCCTGGAACCGGTCGCCGGCGCCGTGCTGGCCAAGATCGCCATCCTCGTGTTCATCATCGTGTTTATCCAAAAGCGCCCGCAAGGCCTGTTTGCACTGAAAGGCAGGAGCGTGGAATGAGTACCCTCAATCTCCCATTGAAACCTTCGCTGTTTTCTCGTCCGGCCTGGATCGGCATCGTGGTCTTTACCGTGATCCTGGGTCTGCTGCCTATCCTCAACCTGATCTTCCCGGCCGGTCATCCGCTATCGGTTTCCAGCTACACCATCGCGCTGATCGGCAAGTTTATGTGCTACGCCATGGCGGCGCTGGCGCTGGATCTGGTGTGGGGCTACACCGGCATCCTGTCGCTCGGCCACGGCGTGTTCTTCGCGCTGGGCGGCTATGCGCACGGCATGTACCTGATGCGCGCCATCGGCCATGACGGGGTGTATCAGAGCGACTTGCCGGACTTCATGGTGTTCCTCAACTGGAAGGCTTATCCGTGGTACTGGTGGATGACCGAGCACTTCTGGTTCGCCATGCTGCTGGTGGTGCTGGTGCCGGGCGTGCTGGCCTTCGTGTTCGGTTACTTTGCCTTCCGTTCGCGCATCAAGGGCGTGTACTTCTCGATCATCACGCAGGCGATGACCTTCGCCTTCATGCTGCTGTTCTTCCGCAACGATACCGGCTTCGGCGGCAACAACGGCTTCACCGATTTCAAGCGCATCCTCGGCTTCACCATCACGGCGCCGTCGACCAAGGCGGTGCTGTATCTGGTGACGCTGGCCTTCCTGCTCGGTTCGCTGCTGCTGTGCCGCGCCATCGTGACGTCGAAGCTGGGTCGCGTCCTGCAAGGCGTGCGCGATTCGGAATCGCGGCTGATGTTCATCGGTTACAACCCGCTGTGGTTCAAGCTGTTCGTGTGGACCTTGTCGGCGGTGCTGTGCGGCATTGCCGGCGCGCTGTACGTGCCGCAGGTCGGCATCATCAACCCGTCCGAAATGTCGCCGGCCAACTCGATTGAAATGGTGATCTGGGCTGCCGTCGGCGGACGCGGTTCGCTGCTCGGCCCGATCATCGGCGCGTTCACGGTCAACGGTCTGAAGAGCTGGTTCACCGCCGCCTTCCCGGATCTGTGGCTGTATGCGCTGGGCCTGATCTTTATCCTCGTAACGCTGTTCCTGCCGCAAGGCATCCTGGGACTGATCAAGAAACTGAAGAAACAAGATCCCGCCAAGGAGGCCGCATGAGCGAAATGTACAATCGCGCCGCGCCGCAAGAGAGCGTCGATAACGGCCAGCACGCCGACCATGGCACGTCCTACGCGCGCATCAAGCCGGAAGGCGTCGACACCATCCACGGCGCCATCCTGTATCTGGAAAACATCACGGTCTCGTTCGACGGCTTCAAGGCGATCAACAACCTGAACCTCGACATCTCGGTCGGCGAACTGCGTTGCATCATCGGCCCCAACGGCGCCGGCAAGACCACGATGATGGACGTCATCACCGGCAAGACGCGTCCGACGGCAGGCACGGCTTTCTTCGGCCAGAGCATCGACCTGACCAGGATGACCGAATACGAAATCGCCCACGCCGGCATCGGCCGCAAGTTCCAGCGGCCGACGGTGTTCGAGCAGCATTCGGTATTCGAAAACCTGGAAATGGCGATGAAGATGGACAAGCGCGTGAAGACGACCTTGTTCGCACGCCTGAATTCGGAGCAGATCGGCAAGATCGAAGAAATCCTCAAGCTGATCCGCCTCAACGGCCAGGAAAACCGCGTCGCCGGCCTGCTTTCGCACGGCCAGAAGCAGTGGCTGGAGATCGGCATGCTGCTGATGCAGGAGCCGCAATTGCTGCTGCTGGACGAACCGGTGGCAGGCATGTCGGACGCCGAGACCGTGCGCACCGCCGAGTTGCTCAACGAGCTGCGCGGCAAGCATTCGATCATGGTGGTCGAGCACGACATGGGTTTCGTCGAAGAAATCGCGCAAGGCGGCAAGGTGACCGTGCTGCACGAGGGCTCGGTGCTGGCCGAAGGCACGATGCAGCAGGTGCAATCGGACGATCGCGTGATTGAAGTGTACTTAGGTCGCTAGAACCAAGGACGAAAGAATATGCTGCAAGTCAATCAATTGAACCAATACTACGGCGCCGCGCACACCTTGCGCGGCGTGTCGATCAATGTCGAAAAGGGCAAGTGCCTGTCGCTGCTCGGCCGCAACGGCGTCGGCAAGACGACGCTGCTGAAATGCCTGATGGGCGTGCTGCCGGTGGCCGCCGGCAATGTCACGCTGGAAGGCCGCGACATCACCAGACTCAAACCGCATCAACGCGCAGGATTGGGGATTGCGTATGTGCCGCAAGGCCGTGAAATCTTTGCACGCCTGACCGTCGAAGAAAATCTGCTGATGGGCATGGCGACCAAGTCCGGCCGCAAGGCGTCGACCATCAAGGGGGAGGTGTACGAGCTGTTCCCGGTGCTCAAGGAAATGCTGCACCGTCGCGGCGGCGATCTGTCGGGCGGGCAGCAACAGCAATTGGCGATTGCTCGCGCGCTGCTGGCCGAACCGAAGCTGATCATCCTCGACGAACCGACCGAAGGCATCCAGCCGTCGATCATCAAGGACATCGGCCGCGTGATCAGCCTCTTGCGCCAGCGCGGCGACATCGGCATCCTGCTGTGCGAGCAGTATTTCGATTTTGCGCGCGAGCTGGCAGACACCTTCGTCGTGATGTCGCGCGGCGAAGTCGTCGCCTCGGGCGTGCAGGCCGAGATGGACAACGAAGACGTCAAGAAACACCTGGCGGTGTGATCCGGGCTCTGCACGCGGAGTTGCCGGATTATCAAGTCCGGCCGGCGTGCGCCTTGCGTGCGTTTTGGCGGCAGGTCTGCTATAAACGAAGATCCGCGCGCCGTCTCGCCCTCATGTCGCCATAATCAGAACACTGCATGAAACGCATCATTGATCCTGCCGCTGCCGTCACGGAATCCGGACAGACCGCCGTCGCCTCCATGGCTTCCGCGCGCCATGAACAGGCGCGGCTGACGCTCGGCTTTGCCGACGACGCCGGCACGACCCGCATGATCGAGCGCAGCCACTTCGGTCCGCTGCGCGTGCAAAAGCCGCTCTATCCCGAACATCCTGCCGTCTGCCACGCCGTCATCGTCCATCCGCCGGGCGGCATCCTGGGCGGCGACGTGCTGAACATCACTGCGCACGTCGGCGACAATGCGCATGCCCTGCTGACCACGCCCGGTGCAGGCAAGTGGTATCGCGCCAACGGCTTCGTCTCGCAGCAGCAAGTTGCATTGACGGCAACCGCCGGCGCGGCGCTGGAATGGCTGCCGCAGGAAACCATCTTCTTCAACGACGCCGACGTGCGCATGGAACATCAGGTCGAGCTGGCTGCCGATGCCACCTATATCGGCGGCGAGATCCTGTGCTTCGGCCGCACCGCCTCGGGCGAATCCTTCGTCAACGGCCGCGTCAGCCAGCGCACCAGCATTCGCCGCGACGGCAGGCTGGTGTGGTTCGAACAAGGCGCCTTGCGCGCCGGGACGTCGTCCATGACGAGTCCGCTGGCCTTGGCCGGTTATACCGTAAGCGCGACCCTGATCGCGGTCGGCTTGCCGCTCAACGCTGCCTTTCTCGGCGAGTTGCGTGAACAGACCGGCACGCTGGCGCACGACGGCCGCAGCGGCGCGACGCAGATGAAACAGGTATTGGTGTTGCGTTATCTGGGCAATTCCAGCCAGATCGCGCGGCAGTGGCTGACACATGCATGGCAACGCATCCGTCCAGAATTGATGCAGCGCGAAGCGATCGTCCCGCGCATCTGGAATACGTAGATAAGTAACACCGACAGAATCAAGGAGAACGCATGGAACTGACCCCACGGGAAAAAGACAAGCTGCTGATTTTTACGGCGGCCTTGGTGGCTGAACGGCGCAAGGCGCGCGGCTTGAAGCTGAATTATCCGGAAGCGGTGGCGCTGATCACGGCAGCCATCATGGAAGGCGCGCGCGACGGCCGCACGGTTGCCGAGCTGATGTCGGAAGGCACCAAGATCCTGAGCCGCGCCGACGTGATGGATGGCGTGGCGGAGATGATCCCCGACATCCAGGTCGAAGCGACTTTCCCGGACGGCAGCAAGCTGGTCACGGTTCATCACCCTATTCCTTAAGGAGCACCGAGATGATTCCAGGAGAAATGCTGGTTGAACCCGGCGACATCGAACTCAACGTGGGCCGCCGTACCGCAAGCGTCACCGTTGCCAACAGCGGCGATCGTCCGATCCAGGTCGGATCGCATTTTCACTTTTTCGAAACCAATCCGGCGCTCAAATTCGACCGCCAGACCGGTTACGGCATGCGCCTGAACATCGCCGCCGGCACCGCGGTGCGCTTCGAGCCGGGCCAGGAACGCACGGTGGAATTGGTGGCGCTGGCCGGCGAACGCAAGGTCTACGGTTTCAACGCCAAGGTGATGGGCGCACTCGACAAGAAGGGAAATAAATAATGGCCAAGATTTCGCGTCAGGCTTATGCCGAGATGTTCGGCCCCACCGTCGGCGACCGTCTACGCCTGGCCGACACCGAGCTGTTCATCGAGGTCGAGAAAGATTTCACGACCTATGGCGAAGAGGTCAAGTTCGGCGGCGGCAAGGTGATCCGTGACGGCATGGGCCAGTCGCAGCGCAACCATAAAGACGTCATGGACACCGTGATCACCAATGCGGTGATCGTCGATCACTGGGGCATCGTCAAGGCCGATATTGGCATCAAGGGCGGCAAGATCGCCGGCATCGGCAAGGCCGGCAATCCGGACATCCAGCCCGACGTCACCATGGCCATCGGCGGCGCCACCGAAATCATCGCCGGCGAAGGCATGATCGTCACGGCCGGCGGCGTCGATACCCACATCCATTTCATCTGCCCGCAGCAGATCGAAGAAGCGCTGATGAGCGGCGTCACCACCATGATCGGCGGCGGCACCGGCCCGGCGGTCGGCACGGCGGCGACGACGTGCACGCCGGGTCCGTGGCATATCCATTCGATGCTGTCGGCGGCGGATGCCTTCCCGATGAACCTCGGCTTCCTCGGCAAGGGCAACGTCAGCCTGCCGACGCCATTGGAAGAACAGGTGCACGCCGGCGCCATCGGCCTCAAGCTGCATGAAGACTGGGGCTCGACGCCGGCGGCGATCGACAACTGCCTGTCGGTGGCGGATCGCCTGGACGTGCAGGTGGCGATCCACAGCGATACGCTCAACGAAGGCGGCTTCCTCGAGCATACGCTCGCGGCCTTCAAGGATCGCACCATCCACACCTTCCACACCGAAGGCGCGGGCGGCGGTCACGCACCCGACATCATCGCGGCCGTCGGCGAAGGTAATGTGCTGCCGTCCTCGACCAACCCGACGCGTCCCTACACCGTCAATACGCTGGACGAGCATCTGGACATGCTGATGGTTTGCCATCACCTGGATCCTGCGATTGCCGAAGACATCGCCTTCGCCGAATCGCGCATCCGCCGCGAGACGATTGCCGCGGAAGACATCCTGCACGACATCGGCGCGATCTCGATGATGTCGTCCGATTCGCAGGCGATGGGCCGCGTCGGCGAAGTGATCATGCGCACCTGGCAGACCGCGCACAAGATGAAGACGCAACGGGGCTCGCTGGCGCAAGATCCGTCTCGCCACGACAACTTCCGCGTCAAACGCTATATCGCCAAGTACACCATCAACCCGGCGATCACGCATGGCATCTCGCATGTGGTCGGTTCGCTGGAAGTCGGCAAGGTAGCCGACATCGTGCTGTGGAAGCCGGCCTTCTTCGGCGTCAAGCCGTCCATGATCCTGAAGAGCGGCATGATCGCGGCGGCGCAGATGGGCGACCCGAATGCCTCCATCCCGACACCGCAGCCGGTGCATTACCGCATGATGTTCGGCGCCTACGGCGGCGGCTTGAAGACGTCGATGACGTTTGTCTCGCAGTCCGCTTTCGATGCCGGCATCGGCGACATGCTCAAGCTCAACAAGCCCGTCGTCCCCGTGAAAGGCATGCGCAATCTGCGCAAGCGCGACATGATCCACAACGGCGCGACGCCGAAGATGGAAGTCGATTCCGAAACCTACGAAGTGCGCGCCGACGGTGAATTGCTGGTGTGCGAACCTGCCAAGGTCCTGCCGTTGGCGCAACGTTATTTCCTGTTCTGAAAAATCATGCTGACCCTGAACACCAAGATAGAACACGCCGAGAAGATCGACGGCGAATTGCTGCTGCCCTACGACCAACGCGAAAAGAGCCGCCTGCGCGCGACCATGACATCCGGCGAAGAAGTCGCCGTCTTCACCGTGCGCGGCACCGTGCTGCGCAACGGCGACCTGCTGCGCGGCGACGATGGCCGCGTGGTGAGGATCAACGCTGCGAAGGAAGCGACTTATCGTGTCGAGGCGAATTCGCCGCATCAATTGCTGCGGTGCGCTTTCCACCTCGGCAACCGTCACACGCAGGCGCAGGTCGGCGAAGGCTTCCTGCGCATTCGCAAGGATCCTGTGCTGAAGGAAATGCTGGAAGGCCTGGGCGCGCTGGTGGCGGAGGAAGAAGCTGCATTTGAGCCTGAATCCGGTGCATACGGCGGCGGTCATCACCACCATGGCGACGATCACCATCATCCACTGGCGCCGATCCCCATACGCCAGAAGATTCATCGTCCCGGCGACAAGCCGGCTTAGTTCCTCGGATCGACATCATGCAAGCACAAGCCCTGCTTCATCTGCTCCAGCTGACCAGCCCATCCTTGCCGATCGGCGCGTACAGCTATTCGCAGGGGCTGGAGGCAGCCATTGAAAACGGCAGCGTGAAGAACGAGGCCGGCGCGCGTGCCTGGATCATCGATTCGCTGCACGAAGTGGCCGCCCGCTTCGAGGCACCGATCTTGTGGCGCTTGCTACAGGCTTTCGCCGAACGCGATGCAAACGCGGTAGCGCTGTGGAATGAACGCTTTATCGCCGCACGCGACACCGCCGAGTTCCGCGCCGAAACGATACAAATGGGCTATTCGCTGAGCAAGCTCGCCATCGATCTGAAGATCGGCGACGAGTCCTTGCTTGGTCTGATGCAGGCGCAGGGCGAAGTGCCTTTGCCGACGGCGTTGGCGTATGCTGCCGTGGCGCTGAACGTTCCGCATGACGCCGCTTTGCTGGGCATGCTGTTCGCGTGGGCGGAGAACCAGGTGCTGGTCTGCGTCAAGTCGGTGCCGCTGGGCCAGGTCGCCGGGCAACGTTTGCTGTTGTCCTTGCAACCGGAGCTGGAAGCTGCGGCAAAGACGGCGCAGGAGTTGGCCGACGATGCATTGTCGAACTGGTCGCCGGGCTTGTCGCTGCTGTCGATGCAGCATGAAGTGCAGTACAGTCGTTTGTACCGTTCATGATGCGTCGATCATGATGCGGCCGGCGAACGCATGACCATTTGAATGTATAGAATCCGTTTTTAACAGATATAACTCCGAGATAAACATGAGCAATCCATCCTCCCCCAATCCATTGCGCGTCGGTATCGGCGGCCCGGTCGGCTCCGGCAAGACGGCGCTGTGCGAGATGCTGTGCAAACGCATGCGCGACCATTACGACATGGCGGTCATCACCAACGACATCTACACCAAGGAGGACATGGAGATCCTGCTGCGCGCCGATGCCTTGCCGGCAGAGCGCCTGATGGGCGTCGAAACCGGCGGCTGCCCGCACACGGCGATCCGCGAAGACGCCTCGATCAACCTGGAAGCGATCGCGCGCATGAGCGCAGATTTTCCGGATCTGGACCTGATACTGGTAGAATCCGGCGGCGACAATCTGGCGGCGACGTTCAGCCCGGAATTGTCGGACCTGACGATTTACGTGATCGACGTCGCCGGCGGCGAGAAGATTCCGCGCAAAGGCGGTCCCGGCATCACCCGTTCGGATCTGCTGATCATCAACAAGACCGATCTGGCGCCCTACGTCGGCGCCAATCTCGACATCATGGCGCAGGACGCCAAGCGCATGCGCGGCGAGCGTCCGTTTGTGTTTACCAACCTGCGCAGCGGCGACGGCGTCGAGACGGTGATTGAATACATCCGCAAACAAGGTTTGCTGGACGAAAAGAAGCAGGCTTGAGATTCACGTCATTCAGATTAACTTGGCGCGCGTGCGCATCCACGAAGATTCATATGAAGGAGAAAAACATGTTCCGTATTTCCACCAAGACTGCCATGCGCGCCGGCGCATTGACCATCGCCGCGCTGGCAGCAGGCAGCGCTTTCGCACACCCTGGCCATCCCGATTCGATGATGACGGCGTCGGCCAGCTTCAGCACCGGCTTCGCTCACCCGTTCTCCGGCATCGACCATTTGCTGGCCATGTTGGCGGTCGGTCTGTGGGCCGCGCAAAACAAGCGTTCGGCGATGTGGGTGTTGCCGCTGGCGTTTCCGTTGATGATGGTCGTCGGCGCACTGCTGGCATTTGCCGGCCTTGAATTTCCTGCGGCCGAAACCGGTATTGCGGCTTCGGTCGCTGTGCTCGGCCTGTTGATCGCTTTCGCCGTGAAGATGCCGCTGTGGTCGAGCACGATGGTGGTGTCGCTGTTTGCGCTGTTCCACGGTTATGCGCACGGCAGCGAATTGCCGCACGGCTCGTCGGCCGCGATGTACGGCATCGGTTTTGTGTTGGCGACTGCGCTGTTGCATGCAGCTGGTTTGGGTATCGGCTTGTTCGCCGGCAAGCAGATGGCAGACAAGGTCGTGCGTATCGGCGGGATTGGCATTGCTGCCGTGGGAGCGTATTTGCTCGCAGGCGTTTGATGCGTTGATTTGAGTTGCCGATGAATGTCGGTGATTCAGTAGATTTACAAGCCGCGTTTCGACGCGGCTTTTTTATTGCCAGGAGAGGATGTGTCCGACCGCAGACGCCTCTTGGGTTGGCGGATGTTGTCGGCACGAGAAGCCGAGAGAGTGGACAGACGGGATCAGAAGAAGCCTCATGCGAGAGCGTCGCTGGTCATGCCGAACTGCATTCCGTATTGAAGCTCGGGAGTGTGAGCCATGGATGGAGAGGAGTACGAAGAGAGAAGTTGTTGCGAAGAGGAGTGAGAGGCGTGAGGGGATGATTGGAGAGAATCGGCTTTGCCGAGTGGTGCTGCAAGAGGTGCGGCTGGCAGGTATTGCGAGGAGAGCGCACGGGGTAGTTGTACTCTGCGCTCGGGCGACGCAT
>Ga0209759_1001698_pt1 | contig 11430 bp, 10 predicted proteins | sample AraplaCL_Col_mMS_FD_184261 | JGI IMG/M metagenome (GOLD analysis project Ga0209759, IMG submission 184261) | Arabidopsis root microbial communities from the University of North Carolina, USA - plate scrape CL_Col_mMS (SPAdes) (version 2) | ecosystem: Host-associated > Plants > Roots >...
CTCCTGCCGGTGCAGAGCGGTCTCGTGCTCTCCGCCGTGGTGCAGTCCCTGCAACGCCTGATCCGCGAGACCGAGGCGACGATCGTCCATGACGCACTGCCGCTCGTGCTGGCCGACGAGGTCCAGCTGCATCAGCTGCTCCAGAACCTGCTCAGCAACGCCATCAAGTTCCGCGCCGACAAGCCGCCTCGCGTCGCCATCACCGCCGTTCCATACGGCTCGCGCTGGCAGTTCTGCGTCGCGGACAACGGCATCGGGATCGACATGCAGTACGCCGATCGGATCTTCCAGATGTTCCAGCGCCTTCACGAGCTGGGGAAGTACGACGGCAGCGGCATCGGCCTGGCCATCGCCAAGCGCATCGTCGAGCGCCATGGCGGCAGCATCCGGGTCGAGTCGCAGGCGGGCGTCGGCACGAGGTTCCTGTTCACGCTGCAGGGCGTCCAGGCGGAGCCGGCATGAGACATCCGGCCGGCCGCCCGCAGGCGCCCGCAGCGCAGCCATCAGGCGCAGGGCAATCCGATGACGCGCCGCTGCGTCGCGCTCGACGAATCCCCGCCCGGCTCGGCATCCCGTCCCCTCTGAAAGGCAGGTCACCATGAATCGGTCAATTCGCATCCTGCTGGTGGAGGACAACCCCGGTGATGCCGACCTCACGCGGGAGACGCTGGAGGACTGCCGGCTCCATGTCGACATCGCCGTCGCCATCGACGGCGCCGAAGCGCTGGACCGGCTGTTCCGCCGGCCGCCCTACGCCGGCGCGGAGCTGCCGGACCTGATCCTGCTCGACTTGAACCTGCCCAAGATGAACGGTCGCGAGGTCCTGCGGCAGATCAAGCTGGAACCGTCGCTTCGGACGATCCCGGTCGTCGTGCTGACTTCGTCGGATGCGGAGCAGGACGTCGTCAAGAGCTACGAACTGGGCGCCAACTGCTACGTGACCAAGCCCGTCGGGCTCGAGGCCTTTCAAGCGATCGTCCGATCCGTGGAAGGGTTCTGGTTCACGGTGGTGAAGCTGCCATGAACATGACGTACGACATGCCGCGCGCCATCCTGCTGGTCGAGGACAACCCGGGGGACGCGGTCTACATCCAGGACCTGCTGTCCGAGGGGCTGGCCATGCCCCGCACGCACGTGACCCACGTCCTCACCCTTGCCGAGGCGATCGCCGTATTGCATCAACACGACCCGTTCGAGGTGGTCCTCCTGGACCTGCGCCTGCCCGACGGATCAGGCGTCGAATGCGTGGACGCCGTTCGTGCAAGGGCGCACAACGTTCCCATCGTGGTCCTGACCGGGCTCGACGACGATGACCTGGCCAATTCCTGCATTGCGGCGGGCGCACAGGATTACCTGGCCAAGCAGGAGGTGCGCTCGCGCAGCCTGAACCGCGCGATCGACCATGCCGTCGCGCGCGTCCAGGAAGTGGAGGCGCGCAGGCAGGCGCAGGAGCTGCGCATCCGCAGCAAGGAACTGGAGCACGAGAACAGCCGGATCCTGGAGGCCAGCCGGCTCAAGAGCGAGTTCCTGGCCAACATGTCGCACGAACTGCGCACGCCGCTGAACGCGATCATCGGATTTTCGGAGCTGATCCATGACGGCCGGGTGGATCCGGCCTCACCCTCGCATCGCACCTTCGTGGGGCACATCCTGTCCAGCGCGAAGCACCTCATGCAATTGATCAACGACGTGCTGGACCTCGCCAAGATCGAGGCGGGCAAGTTTCATTTCGATTGCCGTACCGCGCCGATGGCACCGCTGGTCGACGAAGTCGTCGAGATCATGCGAGGTGGCTTCGCCAGCAAGGGAATCCGGCTTCAATCGCACGTGGACGGCGCCGTGACGGCGGCCTGGATCGACCCCGACCGCTTCAAGCAGGTGCTCTACAACTACCTGTCCAACGCGCTGAAATTCACGCCCGACGGCGGGCAGGTCAGCGTGCGGGCGACGGCCCTGGACGACGGCCAGTTTTGCCTGGAAGTCGAGGACAGCGGCCCCGGCATCGCGCTCGCCGACATCGACAAGCTGTTCTCGGAGTACCACCAGGTGCGAGCCTCGACAGGAACATTCCATCCCGGCACGGGGCTCGGCCTGGCGCTGACCAAACGCCTCGTCGAAGCGCAGGGAGGCTCCGTCGGGGTGAGCAGCGTCCCGGGCAAGGGAAGCGCCTTCTCGGCCATCTTCCGGCGCAGCGAACCAGGAAGGGATCCGTCATGACGCCCGCGCGGACCATCCTGGTCGTCGACGACAACGAGGCGAACGTCGCCCTGTTCGAGCATCTGCTGACCATCAGCGGCTACGACGTGAAATCCGCGGTCGATGCCGAGAGCGCATTGCTGTCGATCGAACAGGCCAAGCCCATGCTCGTCCTCACGGACATCCAGCTGCCCGGCGCGAGCGGCCTGGAGATGGCCCAGCGCCTGCGCGCCGACCCGGCGACAGCCGACATCTGCATCATCGCCGTCTCGGCCTACGCGATGACGTCGGACGAGCAGTGGGCGCTCGATGCGGGCTGCGATGGCTACATCTCCAAGCCGATCGACACGCGCACGTTCTCGTCGCTGGTGGACATGTTCTTTCGAGCCCGGCCTGCGAGCCATGGCGGGGACATCGGTCCTGGCACGCGGCCTTCGAGGGACTGACATCGGCCCCGAGTGGCGACTTCGTCGCTCACGCCGTCCGTGAGCGCTTCTGCAGGCCTGCGATGTCCAGTACTTCGATGGTGCCGTAGCGCATTCTCAGCAGCCCCATCTGCTCGAGCTCGTGCAGCGCACGGTTGGCGTTCTGGCGCGAGATGCCGCTCAGTCGGGCGATCTCCTCCTGTGAGAAGGCCAGGCGCGCCTCGGTACCGGGAAACAGGTGCGGATTGAAGAGTTCCGCCAGGCAATAGGCCACCTGCGCGGTTGCTTCCTGGAACCGATAGGTCTCTATGAGAGCGACGTAGTGCGCCAGGCGTGCGTTCAGCTGGTCGATGACCCAACGGCTGAAAGGTCGGCTCTCGTCGACCAGCCATTGAACCGTGGCGCGGGGAATGAATGCGACCGCGCTGTCCCGTATCGCCGAGACCGTGTACGGGCGCGGTTCCCCCTTCAACAGCGCGCCCTCGCCGAACCAGGCACCGGCGGGGACGCCCGCGAACGTCGTGCTCCGCCCCTCGGCTGAGACGGTCTCGACCTTCAGGATGCCGTCGATCACGCCCAGCCAGTGAACGGAAGGAGCACCGCGCGCGCACACCGTCGCACCCGCGTCGAAACGGCGCATGAAGGCGTCTTCGTTCACGCGGGCTATCTGCTCGTCGGTCAGTCCCGCCCGCCAGGAAGATGCCCCGACGAAGCGCGACAAATCGGTTGGAAATGTCATGTCCGGAACATTCTCGCAGGCGCTCGATGCCTAGGATGTTGAACACGCCGGACGTGATCCGCAATCCCGACTTGCCGAGATCGAACGGCCCACATTCCTAGTCCCGTGACGACCACCTCCGCGCAATGAATCGTCTCCTGCCTGCCCCGTCCGTGGCCTCCGATGTCGTTCGAGAATGCGTGGACTGGGCAATCGCCACGCGACGCAGCATCCGGGCCTTCCTGCCCACGCCTGTGGCGCGCGAAGACATCGAGGCCATCCTCGGCGTGGCCCGGGGTGCCGCCTCCGGCATGAACGCCCAGCCGTGGCGAGTCCACGTCGTCACTGGTTCGGCGAAGCATCGCCTGAGCGCGAAGATCGCCGCCATCGACGACGATCCCGCGCTGGTCGAGGCACATCAGGAGCCGTACGACTATTACCCGCGGGAGTGGAGGTCGCCATTCGTCGAGCGCCGCCGCAAGGTGGGCTGGGACCTGTATGGCCTGCTCGAGATCCGCAAGGGCGACAAGGAGCGCATGCACGCCCAGCATGGCCGCAACTATGCGTTCTTCGACGCACCTGTCGGCCTGTTCTTCACGCTGGACCGGGTGATGCAGACCGGCAGCTTTCTCGACTACGGAATGTTTCTGCAGAGCGTGATGCTCGCTGCCAGGAGCCGGGGGCTGGACACGTGCGCGCAGGTGGCGTTCACCAGGTTCCATCGTGTCATCGCGGCGCATCTGGGCATCCCGGACCACGAGATCCTGGTGTGCGGCATGAGCCTGGGCTACGCGGACACGAGCGCGATCGAGAACTCGCTCGTGACGGAGCGAGTGCCGGTCGACGGCTTCACCACATTCCACAACGACACGACGGAGACATCGGATGACGCAGAAGGAATATTCCCAGGGGCTTGATCGAACCGCAGCCAACCACGTTGCGTTGACCCCGCTCAACTTCCTGGACCGGGCGGCAGACGTCTACCCCGATCGCGTGGCCGTGATCCATGGCGACATGCGGCAGACCTGGGCCGAGACGCGGGAACGCTGCCATCGGCTCGCGTCCGCGCTGGTCAGGCACGGCATCGAGCGCGGCGACACCGTCTCGATCATCGCGCCGAACACGCCGGCCATGCTCGAGGCCCATCTCGGCGTGCCGCTCGCCGGTGCGGTGCTCAACGCGATCAACTGCCGGCTCGACGCAGACGGCGTCGCCTTCATCCTGAAGCATGGCGAGGCCAGGCTGCTCTTCGTCGACCGTGAATTCGCACCCCTGGTCGCCAAGGCGATCGGTCGCATGCCGGTGCCGCCGAAGGTCGTCGACATCGACGACCTGCTCGCCCCCGCAGGCGAGGCGATCGGCTTCACGGACTACGAGTCGTTCCTGGCTGCCGGAGACCCGTCGTTCGAGGGCATCATGCCGCTGGACGAGTGGGATCCGATCGCGCTGAACTACACCTCCGGTACGACGGGCGACCCGAAGGGCGTCGTACCCAGTCATCGAGGCACCTACCTGATGAGCCTGCTGCAGCTCACGGATTGGGCTGTTCCCCGCGCGCCGGTCTATCTTTGGACGCTTCCCATGTTCCATGCCAACGGCTGGTGCTTCACATGGGCCGTCACCGCGGCGGCGGGCACGCACGTCTGCTTGCGCAGGGTCACCGCGAAAGGCGTCTTCGACGCGATCGCCGCGCATGGCGTCGACCATTTCTGCGCGGCGCCGACCGTGCTGGCCGCCTTGGCCGGCAGTTCGCCGCAGGAACGCCGGCCACTGGCCCGGTCCGTGCGGGTGCTGACCGCCGGCTCGCCTCCCCCCGCAGCCATCCTCGAGGCGGTCGCGGCCATGGGCTTCGATGTCGACCACGTCTATGGCATCACCGAGGTATCGGGCACGCCGGTGAGCTGCGCCTGGCAGACCCGCTGGGACGGCCTCGGCACCGGCGACCGCGCGGCATTGCGCGCGCGCCAGGGCGTGCGGGCGGCGACGCTCGAAGGCCTGATGGTGGCCGATCCGCAAACCCTGGAGGCCGTGCCCCAGGATGGCGTCACCTCCGGCGAGATCCTCATCCGCGGCAACACGGTCATGAAGGGCTACTTCAAGAACCCGGCGTCGACGAGCCAGGCGTTCGCGGGCGGCTGGTTCCACACGGGCGACGTCGCGGTGGTTCATCCCGACGGCTACATCCAGATCACCGATCGCTCCAAGGACATCATCATCTCGGGGGGCGAGAACATCTCGTCGGTGGAAGTGGAGGACGTGCTGCACCGCCACCCGCACGTGATGCATGCGGCCGTCGTGGCGCAACCCGACGGGAAGTGGGGCGAGGTGCCGTGCGCGTTCATCGAGTTGAAGCCCGGCATCGCTGCGCCGGGCGAAGCCGAGATCATCGCCTTCTGTCGCGAGCGGCTGGCACATTTCAAGTGTCCGCGGCGGGTCGTCTTCATGGACACGTTGCCCAAGACGGGTACTGGCAAGATCCAGAAATTCAGGCTTCGCGAGCTGGCCCGCAGCCGTGAAGCGATCGGCCAACTGGCGGTGGCGCCGGCGCACGGCTGAAGGCCGTTCGCAGCGTGCGGGGCTTTCCACCCTCTCGGTGCGATGACTGGCGACTGTTTCCGCTGCGCCAGAACCGAGACCAGAAAGACCAACGGCCTGACGTTTCCGTCAAGCCGTTGATTCTTCTTCTTAATTTTGGTGGGCCCTGAGTGACTCGAACACTCGACCTACGGATTAAGAGACGCTCCACGCCCAATATGATCACCTCGATCATGGGCACGCGCAGAGTGGCGTGGGGAGTTCTCGGGAGGACTGAGTAGCAGGCTGTTCTAGCAGGCGAGCTACGATTTCGCTACGCCCGGCATCAAGGCGAAATTCCGAGAACCGGTCCGATCACCTAGCGTTGTTGCGCTACGTCGGGGCGGCTACGTCCCATCATGCATGTAGCCTCTGACCTGCTCAAAGCCGTGTTAGGCTCATTGCTTACACATCATTGCTCATCACCATCACTGCCAATATGCAAGGCAATCTAGGTCCAGCGGAACTGAAAACGCACCTTAAGAACGCAAAGCTTTCCGAGGAGTGGCTGTTCCAGGTTCATGTGATCCAGCGTCGAGCGCATCTTTTTTCCCTACTGACCGACGGTCTGCAGAAGGAAATGGATTTTCGCCGAGATATTGCCGATTCCATCGGCCTGGCGATCAATGAAGTCGGGCTTGTTGGATCGGCCCAAATCGGCTACTCCATTAAGCCTTACGCCAAATTGCGTGAGATGGACGCAGAATATAAAACATCGCATAGGACGTCGGATATGTCTGACGTTGATGTAGCCATAGTTTCGCGTGTCTATTTCGAAAAAGTGCAGCGCGAAATGCATGATTTCACAAAAGGCTTTGAAGTCAACTGGCAGTTCACAAAATATTATCCCACGGAGGGGAATTTAGACCACCTCGACGTAAAGCGCGCTGACCACCAGTTCTATAGGTATTTGGCTCAGGGTTGGATTCGCCCCGATTTCTGCCCAAACGGCTTCAACTTCGGGTACATCGAAGCAACGAATAAGTGGAAAAAGAGCTTGGGCAGAAAAATATCAATTGGCATCTACAGAGACTGGCGATGCCTAAGAGACTATCAGCAGAAAGCCTTCAAAAGCCTGCGTGACCTCGCAATTAAGGACGAGCTATGAGCACCGAAAAACTAATCGCAAGCGTTCCGGCCAACAATCAAAAGATCATTGAAATTTATCAAAAACTTCAATCCGGCAAGCTCAACAAATCGCCGGACTATCAGCGTAAGAAGGTCTGGCGGCGCCAGCACAAATTCGAATTCATTAGCACCATTTTGAGCAACTACCCGTTTCCTGAGGTGTACATCGCACCGGAAAAGGTCGATACATTGAAGCTCGAGCTGACTGAGCAAATTGTGGACGGCCAGCAGCGCCTGACTACCATCCAGGATTACATCAATGGAGAGGACGTATTTGCACAAGAAGCGACAGTTCAGTTATTCAAGGAATTGTCGACCGAACAAAAGGAGGATTTTCTCAACTATGAAGTATCGGTTAGATATTTGAAGAACGCCAGCCCAGATCAGATTAAAGAAATATTCCAGCGCATAAATAGAACAGACTATGCACTAAATAAGATGGAGCGTTTCCATGCTGTCTGGGGCGAGTCCGAACTTGTGTGCCTAGCGAAGCAGGCCGTCGAAGTTGATCTGGAGATCAACACCGCCTTGCTTGACTACCAGATTCCTGCACCCGACAGAGATTGGCTGTTGAAATTCTTCATTTCCGGGGTAGATGAGCAAGATGGATTGTTCAGCGATGCTGAAATTAGCCGGATGCTTAGTTTACAGTTCATGTTGGTTTTGTTGACCACGCTCATAAAAGGGGAGTATTTTCACAGGAATTCCGAAGTGGAAAATGCGGTCAAGCAATACAACGAATCAGTTCCGGATGCAGCGCTGCATATTGCCAACCTGGTAAAAGCAACTCGTTTAATCGCGGAGATGAAGCTTCCAGCGGATTCGATTTGGCTCAAACAATCTAGTCTATTCACCTTAATCTGCGAGCTCACGAAATTTGACATTGCTATTATTGCATCCGCGCCACTTGCGAGTTCGTTGAAACGGATCGAAGAAGTTGGCCGCGGAGGTAGTGCAAGTCCCGCTATCAGGCAGTATATGGACTTCACACGGGAGGCTGTGAATGAAAAGCGTGCCAGAGTTTCTAGGGGCAACTTCGTTGCTGAGACAATAACGGCAGTTCTACCAGCTGCTCCTAGCGCTATGGGTAATTAGGTTCAGCTGACCGATACATCAGCTTCCGTTGAGTCTGCAGCTACCTTTATGAGTCTATTGGCTCGATGCGGTTAAATTTTTGAGATAATGTGGGAGGTTGTCCAAGGGGCTTGGTTGTGGGCAACGCGCCGGCTCCTACCAAGCCGTGGGGCGCGTCGTCCACAACTGCGAAGCACCCGGTGGGCAACCCGTGCCATCCGAGACGTGGTGCTGCACGTGACGGCGCATTGCGAGACTTGACGCTCTCGGCGCGGCGTGCGTAATATTCAACCCGAGACGTGACCAGCAGCGAGAACACGTCTGCCTGCCTGGGGTCTGGTTGAGCCGTGATGGCTTCCGAGTGCCCCGTCTGGACAGAAATCGATTCGCGAATGTCCTTGATCGTCAGTTCAACTGGCGAACGGCATGCGCGGCGGCTGTCCCCTCCTCCTTCCGTTCGCCTTCAACGCGAAGGATTTCTATGTCTGCCACCCATGGCAATCGACCCGCGACGGGTCATGAAGGCGCGCGAGCCGCAGAGGCGCGCGAGGCGGAGCCGGCGCAACTCGCAGGCTCGGACGCCCCGCCCCGTGTAGTAACCACGGGGGGAAAGATCGACGATGCCGAGCCACCGGATGTCGTCAGCCGGAACCGCGAGATCGATTCAGAGACTGGCGAGAGGTGCGTTTGGCATAGCACCGGCAATGGCGGGATCGTCTCGATTCGTTACCCGGAACCCAATCCGGATAAGTCTCCGGCGACGGGCATGCTGGATGCGCTCGCATTTTCCCTTGTCCCGCCCGCAGAACCGCCTGCAGAATGGCTCATCGCCGAGATGCGCCACTTCTTGCCAATCGACGCATTGAAGCAAGGCAAGGGCTACTTCGGATTTCGAAACTCGATCAAGTTCGGCGATGGCGCCGGGCTTGTGGCGTGGGGCGGAGCGACTCAACGCGATCGCGTCTACTTCAGCATCCAGGGCAAGGGTTGCGCCTTGGTGAGTGACTGGCGCGCCCTTTCCACTTGGCTCGCGGAACACCGCGCGACCATCAAGCGCGTCGATGTTGCCCACGACGATTTCGAAGGGCGATCGATCAACATCGCATGGGCCATCGCGCAGTACGAAGCTGGCGGCTTCAACGCTGGAGGACGCACTCCACGGCACGGCGTTCATGGCGACTGGCTTTCCAGCGACGCCTCGACGAACGGCCGTACGTTCGGTGTTGGCAATCGGGCCAGCGGCAAGCACTGCCGCGTCTACGAAAAGGGCAAGCAACTCGGCGACCCGACCAGCGCATGGACGCGCGTCGAGGTCGAGTGGCGAAGCAACGATCGCATCATCCCGCTCGATGTGTTGACTCGGCCCGGCTCCTATCTGGCAGGTGCCTATCCCTGTCTGTCGGTGCTGAGCAGCGAACAATCTCGCATCAGGACTGCGGCCGATGCAGCCGGCATTTCCTTCGAAGCCGCTGTGAATCACGGGCGTCAGCATGTGGGCCGGCTAGTCAATCTGATGCTCGCGGTCTATGGCGGTGACTACGCGGAGGTCGTGACCCGCCTGAGGCGTGATGGCGTACCGAGACGAATCGCCCCCTACAGCTACCACCTGGGAGACAGTCCGGAACAGCTGGATTCATCGCACCCGGACGGCTTCGCGGCCAAGCGGGCTTCCGAGTAGGAACGTCCCATGTTGACGCTCGACCTCACGGAAGCCGCCGCGTTGCTCAAGGTGCATCCGAAGACCCTGCAGAAGCTCGCCCGGCGCGGTGAGGTCCCTTCCTGCAAGGTTGGACGGGCCTGGCTGTTCGTCGAGCATTTGCTCATCGAGCATCTGGTGTCAGAATCACTCGCGCGCGTGTCCGTGGTCGATCTTCAGGAGAAATCCGAATGTCGCTCTACAGACGCAAAGACTCACCTTCATGGTGGGTCAAACTCCCGCCCATCCGCGGGGAGTCGAAGCCTTTACAGACAAGCACTGGGACTGCCGACAAGCGGCAGGCGCAGCAAGTCCACGACAAGCTCGCCGCCGCTCGATGGGAGCAAGAGCGGCTTGGCCTGAAGGTTCGGCATTCCTGGCAAGAGGCGGTCGTGCGGTGGCTTCTGGAAACGAAGCACAAGGCCACCCACGAATCCGACAAGGCAAAGCTTCGCTGGCTCGACTCTTACCTGGGAGGCAAATACCTCGACGAGATCGACCGCACGCTGGTCGATCGCATCAAGTTCGATCGCGAGAAGATCGCATCGGCAGGAACCACGAATCGCTATCTCGCGTTGATCCGCTCCATCCTCCGTCGCGCCTGCGGCGAATGGGAGTGGATCGACCGGGTCCCCAAGTTCAACTTGTTCAGGGAAGCCGAGGGCCGAGTTCGTTCGCTCAGCCCGCAAGAGTTCCAGCGGCTACGCCGGGAGCTACCCGAGCACCTCGCCGACATGGCGCTGTTCTCGGTGGCGACGGGGCTACGCCAGGCGAACGTCAAGAATCTGGAGTGGCAGTACGTCGACATCGACCGCATGCACCTCTGGATCCCTGGCAGCAAGCACAAGAATGGCAAGCCGCATTCGGTGCCCCTGAACGAGATGGCACTGTCCGTGCTGCGCAAGCTACGCGGCAAGCACGCAACGCGGGTGTTCACCTTTCGAGGCGAACCCATCGTTCAGGTCAGCACGAGGGCCTGGCGGCAGGCGCTGGAACGGGCAGGCATCGCGGATTTCCGCTGGCACGATCTTCGGCACACGTTCGCGACCTGGCACCGCCAAGCCGGCACTCCGACTCACGAGCTTCAGCGGCTCGGCGGCTGGAAGACCGGCGCGATGGTGGAGCGCTACGCGCACGTGGCACCCGAGGCCCTGCAGGGTGCGGCCGCGCGGCTCGATGCGATGACCGGCTACGTTTCGGCTACGCCAGAAGCGAGCCCAGAAAGACCAACGGCCTGACGTTTCCGCCAAGCCGTTGATTCTTCTTCTTAATTTTGGTGGGCCCTGAGTGACTCGAACACTCGACCTACGGATTAAGAGTCCGCTGCTCTACCAACTGAGCTAAGAGCCCGAAATTCTCGGTTGCCGACTTCGCGGTTCAGCGAAAACTGCAGCCTTGGATTCTACTTTTGTTTCCGCTTGCTGCGCAAGCAGAAATTGCTGTGATCCGCCGGAAGTCCGTCCTCGTTCGATGCGACCTGCGTTGCGCCGGCGAGGTGGTGGGTTGTACAGGACTTGAACCTGTGACCAACGGATTAAAAGTCCGCTGCTCTACCGACTGAGCTAACAACCCGTTTCCGGTAGAGCCAGAAATTCTAGCATGCAGTCATCGATCTCTGC
>Ga0209759_1001701_pt1 | contig 11410 bp, 9 predicted proteins | sample AraplaCL_Col_mMS_FD_184261 | JGI IMG/M metagenome (GOLD analysis project Ga0209759, IMG submission 184261) | Arabidopsis root microbial communities from the University of North Carolina, USA - plate scrape CL_Col_mMS (SPAdes) (version 2) | ecosystem: Host-associated > Plants > Roots >...
CGTACAGTTTTACGGTGCACGGCCCGGAAGAGTTCGACAAACCGCAGTTTATTCATTTGGGCGAGAAAGTCCGGCGCGCGGCTTTTGTCGCGGCTATCAGCTCTTATGGGCGCAGCCAGCTGTTTCGCTGGGTAGCTCATGCGCACTGGGCAAGGGTAAAGGTGGTGCATTGTGGTCTGGAGCGGGCGTTTCACGATGTCCCCGCAGTTGCCGTGCCGTCCGTACCGCGGTTGGTCTGCGTGGGTCGCTTGTGTGAGCAGAAGGGCCAACTGTTGTTGCTTGAGGCCGCCCGTATCCTGGCAGCGCAAGCCGTGGTGTTCGAGATAGTACTGGCCGGCGATGGGGAAATACGTGCGCAAATCGAAGCCCTGATTGCACTGCATGGCTTGCAAGCGCAGGTGCGAATCACGGGCTGGATTAGCAGTGAGCAAGTGCGGGCGGAAATTCTTGCGGCGCGGGCCTTGGTGTTGCCGAGCTTCGCCGAGGGCTTGCCGGTGGTCATTATGGAGGCCATGGCCCTGCGCCGGCCAGTACTGACGACCTATGTGGCGGGCATTCCCGAGTTAGTGCGTCAGGGTGAGAACGGTTGGTTGTTTCCCGCGGGAGCTGTGGATGAGTTGGCAGCGGTGTTGGCGGACTGCCTCGCGCAACCCGTCGAAGTGTTGCAGCGGATGGGCGAGGCGGCTTATCAGAGAGTGCTGGAGCGACACGATATCGATACCGAAGCGGCCAAGTTGGCTAATTTGTTTAGGGCGCAAGGATGATCACCTTACTTGATTGGCTGTTCAGCACACTGCTGGTGCTTATAGTCCTGCCGGTGCTGGTGCTGTTTTTGCAGGTGCTGCTGGCCTGCCTGCCTGTGCGGTTGCGCTCGTCGGCGCCAAGATCGCGGCCGCGGGTGGCGGTGTTGGTACCGGCACACAACGAATCCTCGATGATCGTCGCGACGTTAAATAGCATTCGGCCGCAGTTGCTAGAGGGCGATCGCTTATTGGTGGTGGCGGACAACTGTTCTGACGACACGGCCGCGCTGGCCCGCACGGCGGGAGCCGAGGTGGTGGAACGCAGCAATGATCAGCAGTGTGGCAAGGGTTATGCGCTGGACTTTGGGGTGCGTCATTTAGCGAGCGATGCGCCGGACGTCATGATCATTGTCGATGCCGATTGCCAGGTGGGTGAGGGCTCTATTGAGCGTTTGGCAATGTGTTGTATCGACTCGGGGCGGCCAACGCAGGCACTTGATTTAATGCGTGCTCCAGCAGGTTCCGGGCTAAAAGTGCGGTTTGCCGAGTTTGCCTGGCGTGTGAAGAATCTGGTGCGGCCGCAAGGTTGGGCTTGGCTGGGTTTGCCCTGTCAGTTAATGGGTACGGGAATGGCTTTCGTCTGGCGGGATCTGGCTTTGATCGATTTAGCCAGTGGCCACATCGTCGAAGATTTGAAGATGGGCTTCGATTTCTGCCGCAACGGCAAGCCGCCTCTGTTTTGCCCCGATGCCCTGGTGACCAGTTATTTTCCGCGCAGTGATGATGGTTTAAGTACCCAGCGTACGCGCTGGGAGCATGGTCATCTCGGGGTCATCCTGGGTGATGCGCCAAAGTTGTTGGTAGAGTCGATCAGCCGGCGTAACTGGAACCTCCTGGCTATGACGCTAGATTTATGGGTCCCTCCGTTGGCCTTATTGTCTTTAGCGTTGGGGGCTGTTTTTAGTCTGTCATGGTTGGTGTTTATGCTGTTTGGAGCTTTGGCTCCAGCATTAATCGCTTCTGCCGGGGTGGCCATATTGAATGTGACTATCTTGCTGGCATGGAGCCAATTTGGTCGCGAGATTGTATCTTTTTCAGCCTTGTTGTATGCGCCGTTCTACGCGATGAAAAAAATCCCCCTGTATCTAGGCTTTTTGTTTAAGCGCCAAGTTGAGTGGGTGCGTTCGAAGCGAGATGACAATTAATGAGCACTTTTGCATGGAAGCACAACTGGCAAACGATTATCCAGAAACTCAGGGTGGTCAGTGATCCCGTTGATGAGCAAGGATTGATTGATACTTTATCCAAGCCTGACGCGGCGACAGTACTTGGATTCGTCAATTCCTTTGCCATGAACTTGGTGGCGGGCAACACCGATTACTATAAGTCGCTGTCCGCTGCTGACGTGTTACTACGGGATGGCTCCGGCATGGCTATCCTGTTTCGCCGACTCGGCTTAGTGCCGGGGCTAAATATGAATGGCACGGATTTTATCCCCAAGTTACTGGCCGCGTTCAAGGGCCGGCGCGTGGCTTTTTGGGGCACTGCAGAGCCCTTTCTAGCGAATGCGGTGCAGCGTAGCGAAGCGGTATTTGCGGTCAATGTAGTTTCTGCTCACCATGGTTTTGCCGAGGTGGATGCCTACATCAACCTTGCCCGGCAACTGCAGCCAGAATTGGTTGTGCTGGGCATGGGCATGCCCAGGCAAGAAGCCGTTGCTGCCAGGCTGGCTGTCAGCGGCGTGCCATGCCTGATAGTGTGCGGCGGGGCGATCCTGGATTTTCTCGGTGGCAAGGTTGTTCGGGCTCCGCAATGGGTGCGTCGTCTCGGTTGTGAGTGGGTATTCAGGCTGATGATTGAGCCAAAGCGGTTATTCAGTCGCTATGTGCTTGGTAATCCAATATTCTTGTTGCGCACGCTGATCTGCAGAGATGCGCCTACATTAAGGAAACCCTGAGAATCCGACCATGGGGAGGCATTGTACGAAAGCACTACCTACACCTTCCGTCGATTGGCAAACAGGATAAATCCAAACAGCGCGGAAGAAAATAACCAGGCTGCCGCAGGAAGCGATACCGCACTCCGTCGATTGATAGAAGAATTGGCTGTCCCAGCCAGACCTATACCCTGGACATGCCGACCCACCCTGAACTGGCCATTGGCAAGCGCCGCAATTAAACTGTTAGATGAAGAAGCATTGGCGCACGGCCCAAGGAAGCGGCCCCACTCGCCGAGAGCGTTGACCCCATTGTTAAGCGCGCCCTTGGTAGCAATCAGCATGCCTAGTTGAGGTCCTAAGTTCTCGCCAGAGTTTCTCATGCAACTAGATTTATAGACTAAACTGGCCGCCTGAGCACTAGAAACAGTCGCACCATTCAGGAGCATTAATAACAAAGCGGATTCAATAAAAAGTGTCGGGTGCATAACATCGCCTCCCTGAGCAGGGGAGTATGCTTTTGTCGGACGAAGGATTCCTTATCAAGTTAAATTGAGCATAGTAGGCACATCGCTGTCGCGTCAATAGTGCGTCGTCACGATAAATATAAATAAAAACTCAGTGTAACTTCGTCAAAATAACGTCACAACAAACACGTCAGTCATCAATGTGTAACACCTGACCTTTCCGGTACGGTGTTGCCCCTGTCGACTCAAGCGCAAGCTGTTGCAGGGCAGTGAACGCTTTGACCTGATCCGGGGGCTCGACCTTGACACGAGGAGCGTGGTTCAGATCAAGTCTTCATGAAGGGAATAGGTCTAGAGTGCGCTCAACCTCATCGGGGTCGATTGTAAAGCCATTGCCCTCTGGCGTTCCCACCACAAAGCCAAAATTCTGGTGATCGCGATCCGTTAGATACTTGTAATAACAGATGAAACGATTCGGCGGCTGCAGAGCCAGCAGTGAGCCACCAGGCTGAAGTACATTGACACCATGTACGAGATGACTCCCCTCGATCCCCACCACGGTTTTTGCTCCTGCGCAGGTCGCTACGATGCTCGGAACATCGGTTTTCGAAGGGTCGAGAATGCGAAAACCTCTGCGGTTATGCAGACGTTCAGCGAGTTCCATTTCATTGTGTAACAGTCGCGATTCACCGCTGCCGCCTCGCAGAATGAAAACTCCGGGGTGAGCGCTGTAGCTGACGTGTGACAGTAATTTTTCACCCATCGCGCGAAAGCGTAAATGCCTATTTCGATTTTGACTTAGATCATCGAATATCACGAGCTCACGAAAAAATGCATTGCGCAAACGAACCGGTGTTATGCCAAGCCAGTCCTCATATTCGGGAGCCTGGGGAAATAGAGGACACCGGGTGGATGGCGCGGTCGTCACCGGAATTCCTTCGTCGCAGGCTAATGGGTAAGTTGCACAGTCTTCCATCAGCCAGGAGCCAAACCATTTGTTTCCACCTGCTGTACAGTAAATCGCCCCGCGTTCCATCTCGGTTTCCACGGAGATTTTTGGAAGCCAACCCGATCTGGGAGATAACCAGGATTTTGCGTTGCCCTTGTAGAGTGTTCCATCTATCAGCCAGACATCTTTAAGCAGGTGGCCCTGTGTTGGACCATGATCAACGCGGCCTATTCCTTCCATTGTACGACGGGGGTGTTCGTAAGGAAAAAAGCGTTCTTCCTCCCATCCGGTCACACGTTCGAGTTGATTGGGCAGGAAAAAAGCCGGCGGAGAAATTGATGTTTCGCCAGGCGCAATATTCCAGGTTTTCACCGCTGCACTTTGCGGGGTTTCCGCCGGCTTTCGCATAACCCGTGCTCTTACAATATGCTGGTATGCAGCAAGGCTCCATTTTGTCCGGTGGCTGCTCGTTAACACCCGTAATTCCGACATATCATGTTCACTCTCATTCGCCTCTACAAAAAAACAGTTAATGGCGCAATCGCCTAAACTGCATTTTTTAACATCAGAAAGCTGCTCAGGTAGATATAATCCTCTCCACAATGGGCGGGGACTTCAAATGAGCATAACGACTACGTAACCTGTCGAGAAGAAGTTCGCTTGGGCTCTTGGCACAGTGTAGATAAATTTTGTATAGCCCGCCAAACCCCATGTTAATATAGCGAGTCGCCACTTCCTCATCGTCTTGCCCGTCCGGCAAGCCAAGATGAAGTGTCAGTTTTTTTCCCTCGACAGCAAATAACGGTGTATGCCAAAGGAGTTGGGCTGCACCCACCTTGGGTAGTCGGACAAACATATAAGCGTGGTTGCCCAGCGTATCAATATCAGCGCCACGTCTTCTTTTCCATTCGAGAAGTCCGTCGTCTGGACGGGCCAGGCAAGTACCGATGTCATAATAGTCAAAGCCATTGTTTATTGCCCACTCAAGCTCCATAAATGTAGTGATCGAGTTGACTTCATTCAGCCTTTTGGCATCTGAAAAAACCGCCTCAGGATAGCCAGCACGTATCATGCTCCAGTAGCGTTTTCCGGATCGATTAATGACGCACGCCAGTTGGCATGCAACAATTTCGTCTTCCAACAGTATTAGATCGAGCCGGCCGACAGTCTTTGCTATCCTTAACACTTCATGTGTGGCAATTTGCGAGGCGGCACTGCCATGCCTTGCGATGGCATAGGGTTGAAGCATTTCCCTGTCGGCTCTTTCAATTTCGTCATCCGTCAGCGCCCGCTTCATTCGGTAGCGCGACTGGTTCTTGCGTATGTTTCGACGTAACTTACTATCGTATCCCGCCGTGATATCGTCAATGGAGCGACCCAGCGGCACGATAGCACTCAGAAAGTGAGGCACATACAACGCGCCCAAGGTTGGCATTTCACTGACCAGAACCGTACGGTTCGATTTATCCGATTCCGATTGGCTGTCGGCCACGGGAGACTCCACCCCCATGAGAACCTTGGCCATTTCCCGCTGTGCTCTCCTTCCCACATAGAGGATGTCGTAAGGACTGTCTTTGCGCAGCTTGAATCTGACAATCTCCCAGCGCCAGAAACAGGCTCGCCCAAGTATGTCTCGTAGCCAGGCTGCAGTTTTTCTTAGCTCAAATCGTATTGAGGGAGATATGAGTTTTCGAATCGGCACCGCTAGATACGCTTTCATTTTCGGCACTCTTTTTAACTTGCCTTCAAGACTGGCTAATAGGCTTGCTTGCCGGTAAAGGCAAACAGCGTTCGCAGAAGAATGACGAAATCGAGCCAGAGCGACCAGTTGTTGATGTACTCAATGTCAGACTCAATACGCTGAATCATCTGCTCTATATCTCTCGTCTCACCGCGAAAGCCGCGCACCTGAGCCAGGCCTGTGATGCCTGGCTTGATATTGTGACGTGCAAAGTAGTCTGCGATGCCATGCGAGTACTGCGCATCATGCTGAATAGCATGCGGGCGAGGCCCCACCAGGGACATTTCCCCCATCAAAACGTTGAACAACTGTGGTAGCTCATCCAGGCTAGTTCGCCGAATAAAGGCTCCAACCCTGGTTATGCGCGGATCATTCTTTTCTGCCTGCTTGACGATGCCGTCTTCCAGCTGATGGACGACCATGCTTCTGAATTTCCAGATACGAAAAACTCCACTCCACCCCATGCGCTCCTGTCGAAAGAACACCGGTCCAGGACTATCGACCTTGATGGCAATCGCGATAGCCACCAGCAATGGAGCTGCAAGCAGCAAGATCAGAAAAGCCAAGACTTTGTCCTCAAGATTCTTCAGAAACAGACGCATCCCCATCAGCGGGGTTTCAGACAAAGTCAGCACGGGAATACCGGCAATTTCACGAACGCTGTGATTGATCAAGCGCAGTGAAAAAATGTCAGGCACCCAATTAATAGCAATGTGCTTATCAAGCAGCTTTAAGTAAATATCCTTAATGATCTCCGAACCATCCAGAGGTGTAACGAAATATACGGTATGAATGGAATGTCGCACGATTAGCTCATCAAGGTCGGAGATATTACCCATTATCGACAAACGTTGCGTGCTTTCTGAGCCCTCCTTCCCCCGATCATCGCCCGCCTCAATCAACACACAACCGACCACCCGTTCACCCAGCCAGGGATTATTGCTTATTTTCTGGTGAAGGAAGCTAGCCAGCTCCCCCGAGCCAATAATAAGAGCGGCTTCCAATTGATTTGGGTGGGTCAAGAGCTTCCTCTGCACTTCGAGTATCGCCAGGTGCAAAAGCAGCTGAGCGAAATATCCAACAATAAATAACTGCGCAACCAGTAAGCGCGAGTACTGTTCACTTTGTTTGGTCAGGAAGGCCATGACAACGAGAAAGCCAAAAGCGACAAGCCACGCCTTTAAAAGCTTAAATGCTTTGACGGTAAATCCAACGTTGCTTCGGTAAATAGCATAATGGTCGTACACGACGGCCAACGCCCCAAGCAGCAACAGGAGCATGATGACATAAGCCTGCGTGATAACGCCGATATGATAATCGATCAAATACCATGCGACACCGATCACCGCAACAAAATCGAGACCGGCCTGAATAGCGTTACTGGTACTGCTTCGTCGCTGGAGTATGGAGCGGCTACTGCTGGGTTCGAATATCATCATTAGACCTCAGCTCAAATACATCTTCATCGAATTCACCCCCTTGGAGGTCAATGCGGGATATGAGCCGCCAGCCGTGGCACAGCCAATCTCATGAAATCTTGTAAGCGCTTATCTGCAGCAGTAGGCGCTTCGCAGGCTCTCCACATCCGTCTTACCACGGTATAGCCCAGCGTGGACAAACCATGTCAGCAAACTGACATGTTCCTCATGTTGAAAAATGGCGATCCGCCATCAAGTGCCGTCAGACAGCGGCTTTGCCTGTGGTTCAGGCATTGCAGACGCTGTAAAGAAAGCGATGAACGGTCGTAAGGCTTGAGTTAAAAGGGTTGACAAGATGTGGGTGTGTCATTTTTGAGCCATCTGTTTTTTGACGTTTTTGCACGTTAGAAGGTATTTCTTGCGCTTTAAGTGCGTGCTGCTTGTAAAAAAAAATTGCCAGTCACTCACTCGCCATACCGATCAGGAGCGAGAGAGGATTCATGACGAGATACCTGAAGGAACTGCTGCTGGTTTTGTACGTGCTGAAGAACGCGGGCTACTACCTGGAACGCCTGAACGCCATGGGCATCGGGTTAACACCGTCGGTCCGCTATCCTTGATCTCACCTTCTGTTGAACGAGCGTTCCCATGCTTGAAGTACACGGCGTGTTCAAGCGCTACGCCACCCCGCAAGGTCCGCTGGCGGTGTTGCAGGGTGTCGACTTGCACCTGGCGCAAGGCAGCAGCCTGGCGCTGATGGGCGAGTCCGGCAGTGGCAAGAGCACCTTGTTGCACTTGATTGCCGGGCTCGACAAGGTCGATCGCGGCAGCATCCGCATGGGCAATCAGCGCCTCGAACAGATGAACGAAGGGCAACTGGCAAATTGGCGGCGTACTGAAATCGGCCTGGTGTTCCAGCAGTACAACCTGATTGGCAGCCTGCGGGTCGAGGACAATCTGGCATTCCAGGCACGCTTGGCCGGGCGTCATGACCTGCGTTGGCAGGCGCACTTGGTGGCGCGGCTGGGGCTGGGGGATTTACTCGAACGTTATCCGGAGCAATTGTCCGGTGGCCAGCAGCAACGGGTGGCTCTCGGTCGGGCGCTGGCGTCGCGTCCGCGTCTGCTGTTGGCCGATGAGCCGACCGGCAGTCTCGATGAACACACCAGCGACGAGGTACTCGACTTGCTGCTGGAGCTGCTCGATGACAGCCCCAGCAGTTTGTTGATGGTCACCCACAGCCCACGGGTCGCCGCACGGCTGGCAGAAAAAGTGCTGTTGCACGGTGGACGCCTGGTCGACGCAGGCCAACGCTGATATGGACGTTCTGCGTGAAACCTTGCGAGCGCTGCTCAGCCATTGGCGTCAGCACCCGGTGCAGTTTTTCAGTGTGCTGACCGGACTCTGGCTGGCCACCAGCCTGTTGACCGGGGTGCAGGCGCTGAACAGTCAGGCGCGAGAAAGTTACGCTCGCGCCAGTCAGCTGATTGGCGGTGAACCCCAGGCCAGCCTCAGCGCGCCGAATGGCGCGACCTTCTCTCAGGGGATGTTCGTCGACCTGCGCCGGGCCGGTTGGCCGGTGTCGCCGGTGTTGCAGGCGCGACTTCAACTCAAGGGGCATGAAGACCTGCGCTTGCAGTTGATGGGCATCGAGCCGTTATCGTTGCCCAGTGGTTCGGCGCTGGCCGGACAACACCTCGACATGGCGCAGATGGTCGATTTTGTCGGCCCGCCGGGCCGTACCTGGATTGCTCCTTCAACCTTGCAGGCGCTCGGTTTGCGTGAGGGCGCTCAACCGCAAAGCCTGAACGGGCAGACCTTGCCGCCGTTGCGCGGCCAGGTCGACATGGCCCCCGGCGTGTTGTTGGTGGACATCGGCGTTGCCCAGCAGGTGCTGGGTTTGCCGGCACAGGTGTCGCGACTGTTGTTGTCCAGGGATTTCGCCGCCACCGAGCCTCGGTTACCCGCCGAGTTGGCCGGTCAGTTGCAGCTCAAGCGCAGCGGTGAGGAAAACAACCTGGCGCGGCTCACCGAAAGCTTTCACCTGAACCTCGACGCGCTGGGGTTTCTGTCGTTCGTGGTCGGCTTGTTTATTGTCCACGCGGCTATTGGTCTGGCGCTGGAACAACGTCGCGGGTTGTTCAGAACCCTGCGCGCCTGTGGCGTCAGCGTGCGGAGGCTGGTCTTCTGCCTGAGCCTTGAATTGGGTGGGCTGGCACTGCTCGGCGGGATGGCCGGAGTGGTCAGCGGGTACCTGTTGGCCAGCCTGCTGTTGCCGGACGTTGCCGCCAGCTTGCGTGGTTTGTATGGCGCCGAAGTGGCGGGGCAGTTGAGCCTCAGCCCGCTGTGGTGGTTCAGCGGGCTCGGATTGAGCCTGCTCGGCGCACTGCTGGCCGGGGCGAACAGTTTGCTGCGGGCGGCGCAATTGCCGCTGCTGGCGTTGGCCAATCCGCAAGCCTGGCATCAGGCTCACGCGCGCTGGTTGCTGCGTCAGGCCTGGGTGGCGGCAGTCGCTGCGGTGATCGGCCTGATCGCGTTGCTGTGGGGGGACAGCCTGGCCTGCGGTTTTGTGTTGATGGCTGCGTTGTTGATCGGTGCCGCATTGAGTTTGCCGGTGCTGCTCGACGCTGTGTTGAATCGGCTCGTGCGGCGTAGCTGGTCGGTGCTGGGGCAATGGTTTCTCGCCGATTGCCGTCAGCAGTTGCCTGCCCTGAGCCTGGCCTTGATGGCGCTGCTGTTGGCGCTGGCGGCCAACATCGGTGCCGGCAGCATGACGGCCGGTTTTCGTCAGACGTTCAGTGATTGGCTGGAGCAACGGCTGACCGCCGAGCTTTACGTCAACCCACAGAACCCGGCACAGGCCACCGAACTGCAGCAATGGCTGCCGGAACAACATCTCAGCGCGGTGTTGCCGAGCTGGCAGGTTGCGGTGTCGTTGCAGGGCTGGCCAGCGGACCTTTACGGGGTGATCGACCATCCGGCCTATCGCGAGCATTGGCCGTTGCTTGAAGCACTGGGCGAGCATCCCTGGGATCAGTTGGTGGCGCATGACACGGTGATGCTCAGCGAACAACTGGCCCGTCGACTCAAGCTGCGGCTCGGTGACCACCTGAGCATTCCCACGCCACAAGGTGCATGGTCACCGCAGCTGATCGGGATCTATGCCGACTACGGCAACCCCAAGGGGCACTTGCTGGTCAACGCCGAACACCTGCTGCGTTACTGGCCGCAACTGACGCCGAGTCGCTTCAATCTGCGTATCGATCCGGCGCAAATCCCCGCGCTGCTGACGGCGCTACAAACGCGCTTTGCCCTGGACGACAGCCGCATTGTCGATCAGGCCCGGCTAAAGGGCTGGTCGACGCAGGTGTTCGAACGGACCTTCTCGGCGACGGCGGCGCTCAACAGCCTGACGCTCGGCGTGGCCGGTGTGGCGCTGTTCATCAGTTTGCTGACCCAGAGTCAGAGCCGTCTCGGGCAACTGGCGCCGCTGTGGGCGCTGGGCGTGACGCGCCGACAATTGATGCTGCTCAACCTCGGGCAGACCTGGTTGCTGGCACTGCTCACGCTGGTGGTGGCGTTACCCTTGGGACTGGCGCTGGCCTGGTGCCTGGACACGGTGATCAACGTTCAGGCGTTTGGCTGGCGCCTGCCGTTGCGGGTGTTCCCGCTGCAACTCGTGGAATTGATGGGGCTGGCGATGTTGGCGACGTTACTGGCCTCGGCCTGGCCATTGTTCAAGCTCTATCGCACGCAACCGGCGGACCTGCTGAGGAGCTTTGCCCATGAGGATTAACCGGGTCGTTGGCGTGTTGTTGCTGGCATTGACGGGTTGCGATGGCTCGTCGACGCACGACGAAAGTTTTGCCGGGCTGGGCAGTGAAGCGGCTGCGTTCAAACAGGTGACGCCGGGCCGGGTATTCAGCTTTCCGGTCGATCACGGTGCGCATGACGGTTACCGCGTCGAGTGGTGGTACATCACCGCCAACCTCAAGGACCCGCAGGGCCGGGAGTTCGGCGTGCAGTGGACACTGTTTCGCAATGCCCTGAAGTCCGGGCCCGAGCAGCCGGGCTGGGCCAGCCAGGTCATCTGGCTCGGTCATGCGGCAGTGACCTCGGCGACCGTTCACCACGCCGCCGAGCGTTATGCCCGCGG
>Ga0209759_1001703_pt1 | contig 11393 bp, 10 predicted proteins | sample AraplaCL_Col_mMS_FD_184261 | JGI IMG/M metagenome (GOLD analysis project Ga0209759, IMG submission 184261) | Arabidopsis root microbial communities from the University of North Carolina, USA - plate scrape CL_Col_mMS (SPAdes) (version 2) | ecosystem: Host-associated > Plants > Roots >...
CTTCGGCGCCGTCGACGATGGAGTCGCGGATGCCCGGGGCCTTGCTGAGGATGTGGTCGCCGTAGAAGCGCGCGGTGGCGATCTTGGCGGTCATGAAGCCGGCGTCGCCGCCGGCGGCGAGGCGGTCGACGGCCACCAGCAGCGCGCGCCCCATCTGCCAGCCGCCGACGAGGTTGCCGGCAAGCAGCAGGTACGGCACCGAGCCGGCGAACGCGGCGTTGGGGTTGCCCTTGGCGTTGGCCGCGATGAACGTGACCGCGTCGACGAATGCCTCGCGCGCGGCCTGCAGGCGCTTGCCGAACGCCTGCGCGTCCTTGTTGGACGACCTGGCCAGCGCCTGCTCGGTGGCCTCGATGCGGGCCGCGATCGCCTTGGCGGTGCTGCCGCCGTCGCGCGCGGTCTTGCGGCCGACGAAGTCGTTGGCCTGGATCGCCGTGGTGCCTTCGTAGATCGTCAGGATCTTGGAGTCGCGCATGTACTGCGCCGCGCCGGTCTCCTCGATGAAGCCCATGCCGCCGTGCACCTGCACGCCCAGGCTCGCCACCTCGATGCTCATCTCGGTGGAATAGGCCTTGACCAGCGGCACCATGAATTCGTAGAACGCCTGGTTCTCGGCGCGCACCGCCGCATCGGGATGCTCGTGCGCGGCGTCGAAGGCGCTCGCGGCCACCAGCGCCATCGCACGGCAGGCCTCGGTGTAGGCGCGCATCGTCATCAGCATGCGGCGCACGTCGGGGTGGTGGATGATGGTGGCGGCGGTGCTCATCGAACCATCGACCGGACGCGACTGCACGCGGTCGCGCGCGTAGGCCACCGCATGCTGGTACGAGCGCTCGGCCACCGCGATGCCCTGCACGCCGACGCCGAAGCGGGCCGCGTTCATCATGATGAACATGTACTCGAGGCCGCGGTTCTCCTGGCCCACCAAGGTGCCGATCGCGCCGCCGTGGTCGCCGAACTGCAGCACGCAGGTGGGGCTGGCCTTGATGCCCATCTTGTGCTCGATGCTGACGCAGTGCGCGTCGTTGCGCGCGCCCAGCGAGCCGTCGGCGTTGACCAGGAACTTGGGCACGATGAACAGCGAGATGCCCTTGACGCCCTCGGGGGCGCCCGCCACGCGCGCGAGCACGAGATGGACGATGTTCTCGGCCATGTCGTGTTCGCCCCAGGTGATGAAGATCTTGGTGCCGAAGATCTTGTAGGTGCCGTCGGGCTGCGGCTCGGCGCGCGTGCGCACCAGCGACAGGTCCGAGCCGGCCTGCGGCTCGGTCAGGTTCATCGAGCCCGTCCACTTGCCCGAGAGCATGTTGGGCAGGAAGGTCTGCTTCTGCTCCTCGGAGCCCGCGGTCAGCAGCGCCTCGATGGCGCCGTCGGTCAGCAGCGGGCACAGCGCGAAGCTGACGTTGGCCGAGTTGATCATCTCGCCGCACGCCGCGCCGATCAGCTTGGGCAGGCCCTGGCCGCCGAAGTCGGTCGGGTGCTGCAGGCCTTGCCAGCCGCCTTCGCCGAACTGCTTGAACGCCTGCTTGAAGCCGGGCGTGGAGATGACGTTGCCGTCCTTGAAGTACGACGGGTTGCGGTCGCCCTCGACGTTGAGCGGCGCGACCACGTCCTCGTTGAACTTGGCGCATTCCTCGAGCACGGCCTGCGCGGTGTCGAAGCCGGCGTCCTCGAACGCGGGCAGCCTGGTCAGCTCGTCGATGCCGGCCAGCTCCTTCATCACGAAGAGCATGTCCTTGACGGGGGCGCGGTAGGTCATTTGCAGTCTCCAACTGGCGAAACAGGATCGCCTCGGGCGAAAAAAGGGGCGCCTCTGGCGAGCGCCCCTGGGGTCTTCTCGAGAACCGGCGCGCTTACAGCGCCTTGATCATTTCCGGGACGGCGACGAACAGGTCGGCGACCAGGCCGTAGTCGGCCACCGAGAAGATCGGCGCCTCTTCGTCCTTGTTGATCGCGACGATGACCTTGGAGTCCTTCATGCCGGCCAGGTGCTGGATCGCGCCGGAGATGCCGCAGGCCACGTACAGCTGCGGCGCGACGATCTTGCCGGTCTGGCCGACCTGCCAGTCGTTGGGGGCGTAGCCCGCGTCGACGGCGGCGCGCGAGGCGCCCAGCGCGGCGCCCAGCTTGTCGGCCAGCGGCGTCAGCACTTCGTTGAACTTGTCGCTGGAGCCCAGCGCACGGCCGCCCGAGACGATGATCTTGGCGGCGGTCAGTTCGGGGCGATCGAGCTTGGCGATCTCCTTGCCGACGAACGCGCTCTTGCCCGAGTCGGCGGCGGCGGCCACCGTCTCGACGGCGGCCGAACCGCCCGTCGCGGCGGCCGGATCGAAGCCGGTCGTGCGCACCGTGGCGACCTTGACGGGCTGCGAGCACTGCACCGTCGCGATGGCGTTGCCGGCGTAGATCGGGCGCTCGAAGGTGTCGGCGGAGATCACCTTGCTGATGTCGCTCAGCTGGCCGACGTCGAGCTTGGCGGCGACGCGCGGGGCGACGTTCTTGCCGTGCGCGGTGGCCGGAAAGAAGATGTGGCTGTAGCCGGAGGCGACGGCCAGCACCTGCGCGGCGACGTTCTCGGCGAGCTGCTCGGCAAGCGACGCGCCGTCGGCATGCAGCACCTTGGAGACGCCCGCGACGGCGGCCGCCGCGGCGGCGACGGCGCCGGCATTGGCACCGGCCACCAGCACGTGGACGTCGCCGCCGACCTGCGTCGCGGCGGTGATGGTGTTGAGCGTCGCGCCCTTGAGGGTGGCGTTGTCGTGTTCGGCGATGACGAGAGTGGTCATTTGAATTCCTGGACTGTTCGGTGTGCGAGGTGGTGTTCGCTTCCGGCGCTGCCGCTCGTTTGTCTCAACAGAGATTCAAGGGAGCGGCAGATCCGGCTCTGCCGGGCTGCTCGCGGCCGGCCCCTAGGGGGCAGGGAGCGCAAGCGACCGTGGGGTCGTCAATTCTTCAGATGACCTTGGCTTCGTTCTTGAGCTTCGCGACGAGGGTGGCCACGTCGGGCACCTTCACGCCGGCGCCGCGCTTGGGCGGCTCGCTGACCTTGAGGGTCTTGATGCGCGGCGTGACGTCCACGCCCAGGGCCTCGGGCTTGATCGTCTCGAGAGGCTTCTTCTTGGCCTTCATGATGTTGGGCAGCGTGACGTAGCGGGGCTCGTTCAGGCGCAGGTCGGTGGTGACGATGGCCGGCAGCGTCAGCTTGAGCGTCTCGGAGCCGCCGTCGACTTCGCGCGCGACGGTGACCGACTCGCCGCTCAGTTCCACCTTCGAGGCGAAGGTGGCTTGCGGCAGGTCGGCGAGCGCGGCCAGCATCTGGCCGGTCTGGTTGCAGTCATCGTCGATGGCCTGCTTGCCCAGGATCACCAGGCCCGGCTGCTCCTTGTCGACCAGCGCCTTGAGCAGCTTGGCCACGGCCAGCGGCTGCAGCTCGACGTCGGTCTCGACCAGGATCGCGCGGTCGGCGCCGATGGCCATCGCGGTGCGCAGCGTTTCCTGGCACTGGGCGACACCGCAGGAGACGGCGATGATCTCGGTGACCACGCCCTTTTCCTTCAGGCGCACGGCCTCTTCGACGGCAATCTCGTCGAACGGGTTCATGCTCATCTTCACATTGGCGATGTCGACGCCGGTGCCGTCCGACTTGACGCGAACCTTCACGTTGTAGTCGACGACGCGTTTCACGGGCACCAGAACCTTCATGACGCAGAACTCCTCAGGCAATTGACGTTAACGTAAACGGAATGGATTCTAGAGGTCTGGCGGCTGCGCGACCCGGTACCGAACCGATTATCCAAGAATAAAACGAACGATCGTGCTATTTTAGATCAAGCGCTCCAGGATTCCAATAGACTTCGCAGCAATGTCGCGCCCAGCCCACCCTGTCCACGTGTCTTCCTCCCTCTTGCCGCAGCCGGTCCGCATCGGCATCTTCGACTCCGGCGTGGGCGGGCTGTCGGTGGCGCAGGCGATCCGCGCCCGCCTGCCGCACGCCGAACTGCTGTACGCCGCGGACACGGCGCACGCACCCTACGGCGACCGCAGCGAGGAATTTCTCTGCGACCGCTCGGAACGCATCGCGCGCTTCCTGTGCGACCAGGGCGCGCAGATGATCGTCGTCGCCTGCAACACCGCGACCGCCGCGGCCGTCGCCCGCCTGCGCGCGACCTGGACCTCGATGCCGGTGGTGGGCGTCGAGCCTGGCGTCAAGCCTGCGGTGGCGCTGAGCGCGACGCGGCGCGTCGGCGTGCTGGCCACCACGCGCACGCTGGCCAGCGACAAGTTCCGCCGCCTGGCCCAGGCGCATGCCGAAGGCGCCACGCTGGTGCTGCAGCCCTGCCCCGGCCTGGCCGACGCCATCGAGACCGCCGATGCCCAGGGCAGCGGCATCGAGCAGCTCGTCCAGCGCTATTGCGCGCCGCTGCGCGAGGCCGGCGTCGACGTGGCGGTGCTCGGTTGCACCCACTACGTCTTCGCCCGCGAGCTGTTCGAACGCGCGTTGCCCGGCGTGCAACTGGTCGACACCGCCGAGGCCATCGCCCGCCAGACCGCCCGCTTCGCCGACGAACTGGTCGAGCGCGGCCAAGCCGCAGTGACTGCGGCCATCGAGCCCGCCTGGCAGGCCTGGAGCAGCGGCTCGCCGCAGGTGCTCGAGGGCTTCGCGCGACGCTGGCTGGATCTGCGCGTGACCGTGCAGGACATGCGCTGCTGACCGTGGGCACGCCTGCCCCGGGCGCGCGTGACGCATCGCGCGCGCGTCCGTCGACCACGGTGCAGCCGCTGCGCAGCGGCGCGCTGACACGCTGCATGTACTGCCTGGCGAGCGGCACGCCGCGCACCGAGGAACACCTGATCCCGCGCGCCCTGGGCGGCCGCGCCACGCTGCGCGACGCCGTGTGCGAGCCGTGCCGGCGCCTCACGGGACGCCTCGAACAGGCGACGCTGGAGCGCGAGTTCCTCGTCCCCAAGACGCTGCTCGCATTGAAGCGCCGGCGCGCGCGCGGCAAGGGCCCCAGCCGCATGCCCGCCGTGACGCTCGCTGGCGAGGACGCCCCGTCGGAACACAGCACCGACACGTTCCCACGCCGCTTCTCCCTGGCCGTCTTCGAACCAGCGGGCCTGCTCGGGGCCAAGGTTCGCGCGGCCACGCCGGCCACCATCGACTTCGTCGATTGCCAGCTGAACCTGGGCACGCCGACGCGCCAGACCGTCGCCGCAGCGCGCCCGCTGGCCGACCCGCACGCCTACGGCTGGACCATCGCCAAATGGGCCTATGCGCTGGCGGTGGCCGAACGGGGGCTGGACTGCTGCGACACGCAACCGATACGTGACTTGATGCTGGGGCGCCGCGCCGATCCTTTCGCGTTCGTGGGCACGCCCGCGTCACCCGCGCCCGCGTCGCGCGAGTGGCTGCACGGCCATGCGGTGCGAGAGGACGGGCCCTGGCTGACGATCACGCTGGCGCTGTTCGCATCGGCCGGGATGCGGCCCTACGAGATCGTCATCGGAAGACTGGCGAAGGGGTGAGCCGTGCCGCGCCGCTGGAGTCTGCTCGACGCCATGAGACTCGTTCAGCTCGCGAGCCGGCCCGACTGGGCTGAACGCAGTGCCTGAGGTGTCGTTCCTGTCCACGCCTGAAAGGCGCGGAAGAAGGAGTTCGGATCTTCGAATCCAAGCAGAAACGATATCTCCGCGCCCGTCATCGACGAATTCTGGAGATAGTGGTGCGCCAGGGAATTGCGCAGCGCGTCGAGTGTTCGCTGGAAACTGCTTCCTTCGTCCTGAAGGCGGCGCTGCAGGGTGCGGCTGCTGACGCCCAGCTTGGCGCACACCATCTGCAGCGAGCATTGACCCGCGGGAAGTGCCTCGAGCAGCACGCCTCGAACTCGTTCGACCGTGCTCGCCTGCCGATCGAGGTCGGCCAACCGCTGCCGTAGCGCGGGCTCGAAGAACTTCCACATCCCCTGGTTTGCGGTGAGAAAAGGGCGCTCCATGTCTTCGGTCTTGAAAACAACCGTGGGCCGCGGCGTTCGATCCACCGTGATGCCGAAGTACTTCGCATAGGCGCGGGCGTCGGCCGCCCCGGATGGAGGAAATGCCCAACCCACTCGCACCGGATGCACGGGGCTGCGAGTCGCCAGTCGGGCCAACTGCACCAGAAACACGACCTTGAATGCCATCAGCACGGGCGGCGGCTCCAGCGCCCGGTCGAGAAACTCCAGGGTCGCGGTCGTTCGTCGACCCGCGTGCTCGACGCACAGCGCCATGGGTCCGCTCAATCGCTTGAACTGTGCCAGGCGATCCAGCGCACCGCTCATGTCGGAACTGCACAAGGCCACGAAAAGTTCCGGATCGAACCAATCTGCCGACATCTTCTCCGCCAAGCGAAGCGGAGCAGGACCGGCCGCAGCGCCCGCCTCGTCCTCGATGGCGGACCAGAGGCGGAAGTAGGTCTGCGAATCCAGCCGCGCGTTCTCGCGGGCCAGTAGATCGCCTGGGAGCTGGGCGCGGCGAAGCACATTTGCACCGTTGATCCCCGCGTCCTGCATCAGCAATTGCCAACCCGGCCACACCGCAAAGGTGCCGGCAAAGCCGAGGCGGGAGTTCACGGCGGTGATGTCGGATTTCATGGACACGAGTCTATTGGGCATGAAGCGAAGACGCAGCCGCCGAACGCGCCAAATCGGTGTGATCCCAATGGCGCGTTTTGCAGGCGTTTTGGCGCGTTCGGTTGATGCGCTGCCCACTGCGCGAGGGCAAAGTTCATCGCATCCGCAGGTCGACCGACTCGCATCCAACCGCCGTCCTCAGAAAGGCGGCCGTACGGGCACGAACGTCCTGTCGAGCCATGAACCTGTCTCAATCAAAGGAGCCCCGCGTTGACCTCTCCCACGTCCATCAATGACACACTGCCCTCGGACGCCCGGTCCGGCGCACCGACTTCGCGCCGTCAAGTTCTCGTGAGCGGTGCCACGGCCCTCGCCACGGCGTCTGCCCTCTCCCTGTCAACGCCAGCCGTGGCCCAGGGAGGCGGCGCCGCCGCGGCTGCGACCCGGTTCGTCGACGCAGCAGGGCGCAAGCTCGCCTACCGTTCGGTGGGAAAGGGCAAGCCGATCGTGTTGGCCCATCGATTCCGAGGCGTCCTTGACCTTTGGGACCCGGCCTTCATCGATGCACTGGCCGCGCAAGGCTTCCAGGTCATCACCTTCGACCATTCGGGACTGGGTCAATCCACCGGCAACAAGTCGTACGACCCAGGCGCGCTCGTGAAGGACGCCAAAGACCTGATCGACGGGTTGGGCCTCAGGGAGGTCGTGATCGGCGGCTGGTCGTTCGGCGGCATCGTCGCGCAGATCTACGTGGCCATGTTCGGGGCGAGCGTCAGTCATGCGGTACTGATCTCGACGACGCCTCCGGGCAAGCTGGTCAAGCCGGGTGAGCAGCTGTTCTATGACCTGGCCGCCCAGGAGACTGCCACGCTGGAGCAGTACACCACGATGTTCTTCGAGCCCAGGGACGCCAGCAGCCGTGCGGCATCGCAGCGCTCTTTCGAGCGAATCTTCGCCCGCAAGAACGATCGCAGCCCTGACGTGCCGTTGGAATGGGCGCTGGCCCAGGTGCCCCGTTCGCCGCCGAACCCGATGTTTCCTTCGCAGGAGGTGCTGCAGGCGCTCAAGAACACCAACGTGCCGATGTTGCACATCGGAGGCGATCACGACATTTCCGTGCCGGTCGAGAACTGGTACGCGTTGGGCGGGCAGCTTCCCACGATGAGCCTGGTCACCTACCCGCGCGCAGGACACGCCGCGCACTTTCAGTACCCGGAATTGGCCGCGGCGCAGATCGCCGCATTCATCGCGAACACGCGCAAAGCCTGACCGCGCGCGACGCACGAGTTCACCAAGAAGCGGAACATGAAGTACTACCTCTGCAAATTCATCCCCCCTCGCGCGAACTTCCTCGCGACGATGACACCCCACGAACGTGAGTCGATGGAGGAGCACGGCAAGTTCCTCGACGACCTCCTCGGCAAGGGGCTGATCGTCGCGCACGGACCCGTGATCGACGACTCGGGCGGCTACGGCGTCTCGCTGTACCAGGTTGCCGACGATCAAGACGTCGACGCGCTGACGGCGCAGGATCCGATGGTCCGAGGCGGACTCGGTCACTACGAGCACTACACGATGCTTCACCTGAGGTCGCGCGGCTGAGGGCGGCGCTGCGCCGCCTTCGACGATGGTGCCCCGGGGCGGACTCGAACCGCCATGCCCGTGAGGGCGCGGGATTTTAAGTCCCGAGTGTCTGACCAATTTCACCACCGGGGCGCCGGCGCATTGTCGCAGCAGCGGCAGCGCCGACCCCTGGTCCACCGCTTGCCCTGCCTGCTCGACGATTGGCCTTGGGAGCAAGCGATGGATTGGCATTGCATCAATTTCACGCGAGGCAGGTCTGCAGAAGCCGAGGCTGCGGACCTCGTGCTGGCGCTCGAGGACGCCTATGGCAGTGCGGGAGAACCCGCAGCCGCCGAAGTCTTCCTGTCCCACCGCCCGATCGGGGGCTACGCGTTCTACCTGTCTCCCGAAGCTGCCAGCATGGCGCCAAGCGTGCTGCAACGTTTCCATGCCGTGACCTGCGATCCGCCGGCCGATCTGCACCGGTGCACGCCGATGCTGCTCTGAGGAGAGTCGCTCCGGGCAAGGCCTGCTTCGAGCGGCACGCGAGCGCAACGCCGGACCTTGCCGGGGCCAGGCCAGCGAGCGCAAGGCCTCGTCAAGCCTCGCCGGGACAAAGGGCCAGCCGCTGCGCCGCCCCCCGCCTTGCCTTCGCGCGAGCGCGGTCGCCCAGCCACTTCAACGCCTCGTCCACGGCCGGCCCGTAAGGCGTGCCGATCGCCAGGCGCACGAAGTGATCGAAGCGCCGGCCGTTGGAGAACATCGAGCCCGGCGAGATCTTGATGCCGGCTTCGAGCGCGGCGTCGAAGAGGTCGTCGCCGTGGACGCCGTCTGGCAATTCGATCCACAGCAACAGCCCGCCCGCCGGCGGCGAGACGCGCGTGCCCTCGGGGAAGTGGCGCGCGATGCCTTCGAGGTAGTCGTTGCGGCGCCTGGCGAGCACCTCGCGCATCTGTTGGCGGTGGCGATCCCAGGCGGTGCCCGCGAGAAAGCCTGCAAGCGCCATCTGCGGCAGGTCCTCGTTGAATCGCGTCTGCGTGTACTTGAGCATCTCGACGCGCGCCTGCCAACGGCCGGCCAGCGTCCAGCCCACGCGCAGCCCGGGCGCAAGATTCTTGTTCAGCGACTGGCAATAGATGACGTGGCCGGACCGGCACCAGCTCTTGGCCGCGTAGGCCTGCACGCCCGGGGCCATCATGTCCGCATAGGTGTCGTCCTCGATCAGCGCGATGTCGTGGTGCTCGCACAGCCGCACGAGGCGTTCCTTCTGGCTGTCCGGCATCACGCAGCCGAGCGGGTTGTGCACGGTGGGCATCGCCAGCACGGCGCGCAGGCGGCCGCCTTGCTCGGCGTCGCGCTGCAGCGCGAATTCGAGTGCGTCCACCGACAGGCCGGTGCGCGGGCTGGTCGGGATCTCGAGCGCGCGCAAGCCGAGCGCCTCGAGGTTCTGCAGCATCCCGTAGAACGTGGGCGACTCGACCGCGACGGTGTCGCCAGGCTGCGTCACGGCGCGCAGCGCCAGGTTCAGCGCCTCGATGCAGCCATGGGTGACGACGATCTCGTCGGCGCGCGCACGGATGCCGCGATCGAGCGCGCGCCGCGCCAGCGCCGCCTTCAGCGTCGGATGGCCATGGCGGCGCGAGGTGCTGGTGAGCAGTTCGGGATGGCGCCGGAGCAACTGCTGGGCCGTGCGCGAGAGGACGGCGGTCGGATAGAGCTCCGGCGGACACACCGCGAGCGCGAGGTTGAGGCGGCTGCCGCGCGCCTCGCCGCGCGCGAGGATGGCCGAGAGCCGGGCGTGGATGCCCACGTAGTCGGCCTGGCTGGGCTCGGCCGGCATCTCGCGCGCCGGCGCCAGGCTGGCGCGGCGCGGGCGCTGCACGAAGTAGCCCGAACGCGGACGCGCCTGCAGCCAGCCGAGGTCCTCCAGGTGCCGGCAGACCTGCAAGGCCGTCGACAGGCTCACCTCGTGGTCGCGCATCAGCTGTCGCACGGAGGGAAAGCGGGTGCCGACTGCGAGCGTGCCGTCCTGCAAGGCGGCGAGATAGTGGTCGGCGATACGGCGATAGAGCGTGGGCATGGCGCGCACGCATGATCGCGCACCGCACCGGCATCGAACAGGTACAGCTTGCCGTGGCTGTCACCGATACAGTTCGCATCCGGCGGCACTGTTATGGCGCGGCGGCCGGATCGCTGTGGCTGTCGCGACGCGGCGCTCGCACGCAAAGTGGCGGCATGACCTTCAACCTTGCCCTCCCCCTCTGGCTGCGCCGCAGCGCGCGTCTGCGCCCCGCATCGTCACCCACCCTGGAACTGCTCGCCGGCCAGCGGCGCGACATCGCGCTGGCGCCTGGCGACGGCTTGCGCGTCGCCGCCGGCGAGCTGGTCCTGCTGCGCCCGCCGCGTTGGCTGGCCGATGCGCTCGTGGCGCCCGCAGCGCTGGTGCTGCACGAAGGGGATAGCTGGACGAGTGTCGAACGCGAGTGCGTCACGCTCGTCGGAAGCAAGGCCTGCCGCGTGACCCTGCGACAAGTTCATCGGCTGGGGGAGAAAAGGAAGGTTGAAGCCGGATCGAGATAATCGGGCGCATGCCGACCGCCGATACCCATTTCGAGATCTTCTCTGCCTGGAGCCGCGGCTGGGCCATCACCCGCGAGGTGGCCCCGCCGATCCCGCACGCCGACGGACTGCGCATCGAAGTGGGCATGCCGCACCAGCTGCGGCGCTACGTCTTCCCGCGGGTCTCGCCGGCCTTGCGCGCGCTCGGCGAGACCATCACCGAGCCCTGGGTCTTTCTCAAGGCCTGCGCGACGAGCGACGAACTGCGCGCGCTGCTGCCGCCACATTGGCAGATGCAGGACGACGGCTTCCTGATGACCTGCGACGACAGGACGTTCGCCGGCAGCGGCGCCGTCGCGCCCGGCTACGCGCTGCGGGTCGACGACGCCGCCGCAACGACGCGTCGCGCCCATGTGGCCGTGCACGCGCCCGATGGCACGCTCGCCGCCTCGGGGCACCTGGCGCTCGACGAGCGCTTCGCGATCTACGACCGCATCGTCACCGAACCCGCGCACCAGCGGCGCGGCCTCGGGCACGCGGTGATGCACGCGCTGCAGGGGCTCGCGCGCGCGCACGGGCGCCACGCGAACGTGCTGGTGGCCACGGCCCAGGGACGCACGCTCTACGAGACGCTGGGCTGGCGCCTGCATTCGCCCTGGGCCA
>Ga0209759_1001704_pt1 | contig 11392 bp, 13 predicted proteins | sample AraplaCL_Col_mMS_FD_184261 | JGI IMG/M metagenome (GOLD analysis project Ga0209759, IMG submission 184261) | Arabidopsis root microbial communities from the University of North Carolina, USA - plate scrape CL_Col_mMS (SPAdes) (version 2) | ecosystem: Host-associated > Plants > Roots >...
CCAGCCCCGTCCATGTTCTCCCGCCTGCGCGAAGACATCCACTGCATCCTCGAGCGCGACCCCGCCGCGCGCTCGCGCCTGGAGGTGCTGCTTTGCTATCCCGGGCTGCATGCGCTGGTCTGGCATCGCGCCGCGAAGTGGTTCTGGTCGCACGGCATGCACGTGGCCGGCCGCTTCGTCTCGCAGCTCGGGCGCCTGTTCACGGGCATCGAGATCCATCCCGGCGCCACCATCGGCCGCCGCGTCTTCATCGATCACGGCATGGGCGTGGTGATCGGCGAGATGGCCGAGGTCCATGACGACTGCACGATCTACCAGGGCGTCACCCTCGGCGGCACGTCGCTGGTCAAGGGCGCCAAGCGCCATCCGACGCTGGAGGCCGGCGTGATCGTCGGCGCCAATGCGAGCGTGCTGGGCGGCTTCACCGTGGGCGCCGGCGCGCGCGTGGGCTCGGGCGCGGTCGTCACGCGGCCCGTGCCCGCGGGCGCGACCGCGGTCGGCAACCCGGCGCGCATCATCGCGGCGGCGACCGACGCGGCGCGCGAGGCCACGGCCGCGCGCCTGGGTTTCTCGGCCTACGGCGTGACGCAGGGGGACGATCCGGTGGCGCTCGCGATGAAGGGCCTGATCGACAACGCGTCCGCGCACGAACACCAGATCGCGCTGCTGTGGTGCGCCCTCGAACGGGTGCTGGCCGAAGGCGTGGTGCAGGCCCGGGACTGCGTGCCCACCGATGCGCAGACCGCGGAGAACTTCGATGCCGAGGGCCTGAGCCGGCTGGTGAAGTGAGCCGCGCGGCGGCTCAGGCGGCGGGCGGGCGTTGCGCCGACTTCGGCCGGAAGGCCTTGCACAGCGCCGGATCGGTCTCGATGTACGGCCCGCCGATCAGGTCGATGCAGTAGGGCACCGCGGCGAAGATCCCGGGCACCGGCGGTGTCAACTCCGGCAGGCCCTGCAGGGTCTCGGCGATGGCCTTGGGCTGGCCGGGCAGGTTCAGGATCAGCGCGCGGCCGCGGATCACCCCCACCTGGCGCGACAGGATCGCGGTGGGCACGAAGCGCAGGCTGATCTGGCGCATCTGCTCGCCGAAGCCGGGCATCTGGCGATCGGCGATCGCCAGCGTGGCCTCGGGCGTGACGTCGCGCGGCGCCGGGCCGGTGCCGCCGGTGGTCAGCACCAGGTCGCAGCGCGCCTCGTCGACCAGCGCGCGCAGCGTGGCGCTGATGGTGGGCGCGTCGTCGGCGATCAGGCGCTCTTCATACGTGATGGGGTTCCTGACGGCGCGCGCGAGCCAGTCGCGCAGCGACGGCAGGCCCTTGTCCTCGTAGACGCCCGCCGACGCGCGGTCGCTGATCGAGACCAGGCCGATGCGCACTGCGTCCAGCGCCGGAGCGTCAGTCGTCATGCGGCAGCTCCGAGTCGGCGGCCTCGTCGCCCTCGGCGCCGGAGATCGATTGCATCTGCTCCTTGACCAGCTTGAACAGGTCGCGGTACGCGCGGCCGCGGCGCTCGCCGGGCTCGAGCTTTTCCTTGCGCGCCGCGCGCACCAGGCTGCGCAGCTGCTGCACGTCGGTGGCGGGGTATTCCTTGACCCAGTTGGCCAGCGCGTCGTCGCCGGCCAGCAATTGGTCGCGCCAGTATTCGGCCTGGTGCAACGCCAGCGTGTCGGTCGCGCTGCCGACGCGGAACGAGGCCACGGCCTCGCGCAGCGGCTCCGGGTCCTCGTGCTTCATCAGCTTGCCGATGTACTGGATCTGGCGCCGCTTGCCTTCGAACGAGCGCGTGCGGCGCAGTTCGTCGATGGCGTCGCGCAGCCGCTCGTCGATCTTGAGCTTGTCGAGCCGGTCCACCGGCAGCGAAGCGACGGCCTCGCCCAGCTCCTGCAGATCCTGCATCTGCTTCTTGAGCTCGTTGCGGCTGGGGGCGGTGCCGTCGATGGCCGCCTGGCGCTTGCTGGTGGGCCAATCGGCCATCTCGGCATCGAACTCCTCGGCCTGGCGGTTGGAGGCGTGCTTGGGCTCGCGGGGCATGGTTCGAAAGGCTCTCTGGGGTCGCTATGATTGCCTGGATTGTCCTGCAATTGGCGCGGATCGCGTATTCCGGAGCGCGCCAGCCCAACAACTCCAAGCAAGGAAAGCCGATGGCCGTCACGAACAACGAAGGTTTCGCCTTCAAGCCCGCGCAGTTCCAGCAGATCATCGAGGACGTGCTGAAGATCGCGAAGGCTGTGGGCGCCAGCGATGCGGCGGCCGAGGTCTCCGAAGGCAGCGGCCTGTCGGTGTCGGTGCGCAAGGGCGAGGTCGAGAACGTCGAGCGCAACCGCGACAAGTCCGTCGGCGTGGCGATCTACATCGGCAAGCGGCGCGGCAACGCGAGCACCTCCGACTTCTCGGCCAAGGCGCTGGAGCAGACAGTTCGCGCGGCCTACGACATCGCGCGCTTCACGGCGGAAGACCCGGCCGCGGGCCTGCCCGACGCCGAGGATCTGGCCACGCCCGCCGAGGCCGCGATGGACCTCGATCTGTTCCATCCCTGGGACGTCGACGTCGCCCGCGCCACCGAGCTGGCCAAGCGCTGCGAGGACGCGGCCTTCGCCACCGACCGGCGCATCACCAATTCCGAGGGCGCAGGCGTGTCGGCGCAGCAGTCGCACTTCTGGACCGGCAACAGCCGCGGCTTTCGCGGCGGCTATGCGAGCTCGCGCCATTCGCTGTCGGTGGCGCCGATCGCCGGCAAGGGCGGCGGCATGCAGCGCGATCACTGGTACACGTCGATGCGCGACGCTGCCGACCTGTCCGAGCCCGAGGCGGTCGGCCGCTACGCGGCGGAGCGCGCGCTGTCGCGCCTGAAGTCGCGCAAGGTGGCCACCTGCGAGGTGCCCATCCTGTTCGAGTCCAGCCTCGCGGCCGGCCTGCTCGGCGCATTCGTGCAGGGCGTCAGCGGCGGTGCGCTGTACCGCCAGGCGAGCTTCCTGCAGGACAGCCTGGGCACGGCGGTGTTCCCCAAGGACGTCGACATCTTCGAGTTCCCGCACGAGCCCAAGGGCAAGGGCAGCGCGCCGTTCGACGACGAAGGCGTGCGCACGAAGGCGCGCGACGTGGTCAACGCCGGCGTGGTGCAGGGCTACTTCCTCTCGAGCTACTCGGCGCGCAAGCTGGGCATGAAGACGACCGGCCACGCCGGCGGCTCGCAGAACCTGCGCATGACGCATCGCCGCACGCAGCCGGGCGACGACCTGCCGGAAATGCTGCGCAAGCTCGACCGCGGCCTGTTCGTGATCGAGCTGATGGGGCAGGGCGTCAACTACGTCACCGGCGACTACTCGCGCGGCGCGGCCGGCTTCTGGGTCGAGAACGGACGCATCGTGCATCCGGTCGAGGAAGTGACCATCGCCGGCCACCTGCGCAGCATGCTGATGGGCATCCAGGCGATCGGCGCCGACACCTACAACTACGGCGCCAAGACGGTGGGTTCCGTGCTGCTGTCGCCGATGAAGGTCGCTGGCTCCTGAAAGGCCGCCGGCTCGGCCTCGGCCCCGCTCGCGGGGCCTTTCTCTTTGATCGGAGCGTCCTGCCTTGCTCGATGTCGCGGCCTCGCTGCTCGTCCTCACCGCATTGCTGTCCTATGCGAACCAGCGCTGGCTGAAGCTGCCGATGACGATCGGCGTCATGGCCACCTCGCTGGGCCTGTCGCTCGCGCTGGTGGGCCTGGACGCCGTCGGCCTGGCCGGCTCGCTGCACGAGCGCGAGCAAGCCCTGATCCGCTCCATCGACTTCTCCGAGCTGCTGATGCAGGGCATGCTGTCGCTGCTGCTGTTCGCCGGCGCCCTGCACGTGGACGTGAAGGCGCTGCGCGATTACCGCTGGCAGGTGGCGGTGCTGGCGTTCCTGGGCACGGCGGCCTCGACCGCCATCGTCGGCGGCGTGCTGTGGGTCGCGCTGGGCGCCATCGGCCTGGCGGTGCCGCTGATCGATTGCCTGCTGTTCGGCGCGCTGATCTCGCCGACGGATCCGATCTCCGTCATCGGGATGCTCAAGTCGGGCGGCGCGCCGCGCAACCTCGAGGTCGTGATCGCCGGCGAGAGCCTGTTCAACGACGGCGTGGGCGTGGTCCTGTTCACCTTGCTGCTGGGCATCGCGCTGGAGGGCGGGACGCCCACGTTGTCCAACGCCGGATGGCTGCTGCTGCAGGAGGCCGGGGGCGGCCTGCTGTACGGCTGGCTGCTCGGATGCGGCACCTATCGGCTGCTGCGCAGCATCGATCACTATCAGGTGGAGGTGCTGCTCACGCTGGCCGCCGTGGTCGGCGGCTATGCGTTGGCCAACCACCTGCACGTGTCGGGGCCGCTGGCCATGGTCGTGGCCGGGCTGATCGTCGGCAACGAGGCGCGCGCCGGCGCGCTGTCGGATGCCACGCGCCACCACGTCGACCTGTTCTGGGAACTGCTCGACGAGATCCTCAACGCGGTGTTGTTCGTGCTCGTGGGCATGGAGGTGATCACGATCCACTTCCCGCTCGGGCCCCTGGGCGCCATCATGGCGGCCGTGGCCGCCATCGCGATCACGCTGGCGGCGCGCTGGCTGACGGTGGGCCTGCCCGTCGCGGTCGCGCGGCGCGCCTTCCGCCTGCCCGCCGGCGCTGCCGGGGTTCTGACCTGGGGCGGCCTGCGCGGCGGCATCTCGATCGCGCTGGCGCTCTCGATTCCTGCCGGACCGTGGCGCGAGACGCTGATCGCGCTGACCTACTGGGTGGTCGCGTTCTCCATCCTCGTGCAAGGCCTGACTTTCGGCCCCCTGGTGCGCGCGACCGTGCGCAGCGATGCCTGAGCGCCACACCGATCTCTACGCCCAGCAGGGTCTGGCGTCGATTTCACCGATGCGGCCGGTGCGCGTGTGAAAATCGGGTCTTCCAGAACAAGACGAGGACAGGCCGTGGATCTGAAGGTGCCGATCAAGATTTCCGATGAACTGAGCGAGGACATCGTCGACTCGACGGGCCTGCTGGACCTGGCGAGCGGGGAAATCTATCGGATCGAATACCAGGACTACGACCTGGAAGGCCGCGGCCTGCCCGCGGACAGCGACGACTACGAGTTCACCGTCGGCACCCTGTCGAACAACGGCAAGGACGTCGAGTTCAAGGTCGACGTCAACAAGGTGACCGGCCAGTATTCGGTCAGCGCGAGCGAACTGCTCGAGATCAAGGTGCGCGCTGCTGCGCTGTTCGCAGGCATCAGCGGCAAGGACATCCTGCGCAACGTCGACGCCAAGGCCGCGGCGACCCCGCCGGGCGGCGGCAAGGGCGGCAGCCGCGGCAACCTGCACTGATCTGCTGCACGCAACAACGACAAGGGCCGCATGCGCGGCCCTTCGTCTTTTCCAGGGGCACCCGGCTTCGATCAGTGGTGCCAGCCGCCCCCGCCGTGGTCGTAGCCGCCACGCTCATAGCCGCCGCCGTAATGGCGCTCGCCGCCGTAATAGCGACCGCCCCACGGTGCGACGCAGCAGCCGCTCATCAGCGTGACGAGCAGGGCGAGTGCGCCCCAGCGCACCAGCGTTCGATTCGAATTCATCCGGTTCTCCTACAAAGGCTGCATCAGCGCCGCCCTGTTCCATTAAACGCGGGTTGTCATCGATCGATGACAAACTCCGGGTTTCTGATTGCAAAGCCGCGTAAACCGGCAATCCGCGTTTCATAGGTGGCTTGCGTAAAGACGGCCGGGTTGCTCGGCCGTGCGCGCCTGGCGGGGTCAACGGCAAGCTCAACCCGGCCGTTCTGATGACAGAAGGTGCGCGGCTTGCCACCCCGTCAGCAGGGGCCGGGGGCAGCAGGCGCAGCCTCCCGAACGAACCCAAAAGGAAGCACCATGAAAAACGGTCTCGCACTAGTCATCGCCGGCGCCGCGCTGGCTTCCATGTCCGGCTGCATCGTCGCGCCGGCGCGTCCCTACTACGGCGGCGGCGAGTACGTGGCGCCGGCAGGCGTGGTGTACGTCGCGCCGACCTACGTCAGCCCGGGCCCGGGGTATGTCTGGGAATACCATGCGCGCTACGGCTGGGGCTGGCACCACCCGCAGTACGGCTGGCACCGCGGCTGGCATTGAGCGCTCGCGCAGGCCCTCGCGGCCTGCCGCTGCCAACGAAAAGGGCCTCCCGATGCGGAGGCCCTTTTTGCATGGCGTCGAGCGAGGCGCTGCGACGCCGCGAACTCAGCGCACCGTGTAGCCGCGGCCGTCCATGCAGGCCTCGGTGGCGCGCTGGAACACCTTGGCGTCGGCCATCGCATTGGGCTGCGTGGTGGCCCACGAGTTGCAATCGCGGCGATCGGCCTCGGTCTGCGCTGCGCTCTGGTTGTTGCGCGGGTAGAAGATCGGATCGGGCGCGACAGGCGGCGGCGCGGGGGGCGCCACGGTCTGCGTGGTGTCGACGCCCGGCGGCGGCGCGACGACGACGTAGCCGTGCCCGGGCGACACGTTGTAGTACACGCCGTCGGCGTAGTAGTAGGGCACGCCGCCGACCCAGACGGTGGCGTAGTCGGGGGGCAGCACCGGCAGGTAGATGCCCAGCGGCGGCTCCACGACGATGTAGCGCCCGCTGTACGGCCGGTACCAGACGCCGCCGTGGAAGAAGTAGCTGCCGCCGCCGAAGCCGATGCTCACGGCGCCGACCGGCAAGCTGCCGTAAACGTAGCCGCGCGACGGGTAGTAGTGGTTGTGGCCGTAACGGCCATCGAAGCGGACCTCGCCATGGCCGTGTCCGCCGCTCCAACCCGGCTCGCCACGGGAGGGCGCGCGGCGATGGTCGTGGTGGTCATGATCGTGATCCTGCGCCAGAGCGCCGCCGGCGGCAAAGGCGAGCGCGCCGAGGGTGGCGACCAGGAGAGACTTGCGTAGCGTCATGGTGTCCGGTGGGTCGGTGGGGCGGGATGCCATCGAATGGCCATTGTCGACCTGGGATGTAATTCATCGGTTGCGTCGTGTCAACGGCTCGTGAAGGGGCATGCGGGGCGGTGGCGTGCTGACGTTCCACCGCGTTGCGGGATTCGCCGATGCGCTCGGCGCCCCTAGAATCCGCCCACCTTCAATCTCGATGCGAGGCCACGGCCATGACGGTTCGCACGCTCGTGACGCTGTGCCTGGGAGTACTCATGATGGCCAGTCCCGATGACTCCGCACAGGCCCAGCCCGCCGGGCACATCACCGGCATCGGCGGCGTGTTCTTCAAGGCCAGGGATCCAAAGGCCCTCGCGGCCTGGTATCGCGACGTGCTGGGCATGCCGGTGCAGTCCTGGGGCGGCGCCGCGCTGCGCTACGACGCCCACGACCTTCCGTCGGCCGCCGCCTGGAGCGCCTTCGCGGCGTCGACGAATCATTTCGAGCCGTCGACCGCGCCCTTCATGGTGAACTACACGGTCGACGACATGGATGCGATCGTGGCGCGGCTGAAGGCCAAAGGCGTCGAGATCCTCAAGCGCGACGACGGCGACGACTACGGCCGCTTCACCTGGGTGCTCGATCCGGAAGGCAACAAGGTGGAGCTCTGGGAGCCCAGGCGCGCCAAGCCAGCCTCGCCCTGAGCCGGCGGGTGCGCGCGCGTGCGGCCGCCGCTCAGGGCTTGGGCGGCGGTGGCTGCAACTGGCTGACCTGCTGCTGCGCCTGCGCGACGTCCTTGCCGTATTCGGCCAGGTAGCGCTGCGTCTCGTCGCTGGAGAACGCCGCGCCGCTGAATTGCGCCAGCGCGTACGGGCGCGAGGTCGCCACCGGTCCATCGAGCGACGGCATCAGCGCGCGGTCGGGGTAGCTGTCGGGGCGCAGCAGGAAGCCCTCGACGTCGTGCAAGGTCAGCGGGAAGCGGGCCTGCGCATCTCGCATGAGGCGGCCGTGCACCTGCAGCGTCACCTGCTGCGCGCCGGCGCGCAGTTCGTCGTTGAAGGTCACCAGCGCCAGCGGCTTGCCGCCGGCGTCGTCCACGCGACCGGTGATCACGTAGCGGCCGGGCTGGACGACGTTGGCGCCCAGGATGAAGTCGAGCGAGCCGTCGCGCACCACGTCCCGCGCGGAACCCGTCCACGTCGCGGGCACCTGCGGCGAGTAGACGACGTCGAAGGCGACGTAGCCCTGCTGCGCGCCCGACTGCACGATCAGCTCGGTCCGGATCATGCCGGCGAAGTTGCCGAAGCCCTGGCCCATCGGATCGAGACGGCCGGTGTAGACGCCGTCGCCGGCCTGCAGGTCGCCCAGGCTGCCGTCGTCCACGAAGGGCTGCGTGACCACCGGCGCGAGCGGCGCGGCCTTGCCGCCGCCGGTGTCCTGCGGGCTGTGCGAGACCGAGCTGAGGATCTTCAGCGGCAGCGGGTTGCCGTTGTCGTCGGTCGCGGCGACCGTGAAGCCGACGGTATCGGCGCCGGTGGCGAACACGCGCTGCTGCGTCGTGTGCACGTGCATGTTGGGCACGACGCCGGTGCCCGGCATGCGCAGCGGCGCGTCGGTCGTGACGACCTGGTGCGGCTGCCACTGATCCAGGTGTTCGCTCGCGGGGCGCGAGTCGAACGGATAGCGCGTCGCGTTCCTGTACGACTCCAGCGTCTCCTGCGCGCGCTGCAGGCGTTGCTGCCATAGCGCCAGGCGCGCCTGCCGATCCTGCAGTCCGGCCGCGCTGAACGGCGCCCGGCTCGCCGACGCCGCGGGCGCGGCGTCGCGCGGAGCGGGCATGCCCACGGAGGCCTGGGCCACCGGGTCCAGCGCGGCGGCGGGCGGGGTGCCGGCGGGCGTCGCGACCCACCATGCGGCCGCGGCACACAGGAGCGCGACAGGTCCGACGATGCGCCAGCGGATGTTCATCGCCGCCCCCCGGGCTTCACTGGGCGTAGTTCACCATGTCCTGGCGCACCAGGCCCACCGTGCCCTGCCACTGGCCGTTCGTGTAGTGGTTGTACTGCTCGTTGTCGTCGCGGAACTGCACCGTGTGATAGCTCCACTTGGCGGTGCCGCCTTCGTTGGCCGTGGTTCCCATCGTCAGGTCGTTGCAGAACCAGTCGCTCGGGTTGCAGTACGAGCCGCCGGAGCTGCCGGAGACGCCGCCGGCGCTGTGATAGGCGACGACCTCGTCGTCCTGGCCCGGCAGGACGCCTGAATAGAGCGTGCCCTTGGCGCCGGCCCACATGTAGAACCAGTGGCTGCGCGTGTTGTTGTGGTCGTATATGGCGCGCGCCGTGCCGGTCTTCAGGTCGGAGACCAATGGCTCGGACGTCGCCCAGTCGCCCGCGTTGGCCAGCTCCGAGCCGCCGGCCGCGCCGGCCGCGATGTCGACCCACTTGATGTTCCAGCCGGTCTGCGTGCCGCCGCCCGCCGCCGCACCGCAGACGCCGCTCGAATTGGGCGTGGCGTTGCTGATGGTGCGCGTGGAGCCGCCGTACATCGCCAGCGTGTAGCCCATCATCAGGTCGCCCGCGCTGTGCGCCGCGACGTAGCACCAGTTGCTGCCGGTGCAGTAGCAGTCGAGCGCGTTGCGCACGAGGTAGTTCTGGTCGGAGATGTGGTTGTAGCCATCCCAGTTGACCGACTTCTTGTTGACCCCGGCCGCCGTCGTGCCGGGCCCCCAGTAGGTGAAGTCTGCGTAATTGCCCAATTGCCCGCCTCCTGTTCGACCGTTGACCCACAGGGAGTAGTTCGTCGCGTGCGAGACCGCGGCGAAGGCGGCGGCGGCCAGCACGGCGGCGCCGATGGAGGCTGTGCGAAGGCGGACGTTCATCGGGATCACCTTTCGTTTGTCGAGAAGACAGAGGGCGAAATGACGTGATCGAATGTCCCCAACATCGCGCTGCAGCATCAATGCAGGTTTTCCCGCATCATGAAAAATGCCCCGCTAGCCCGCATGGATGCTGAGTTTGCTTGACGCGAGTCGCATTTGCGTCAGCCTGCTGACGGATACGAACGTTCGTGCGCTTTTGCGTCAACAGGGTCGGCCGCGGGCCGTTTCCCAACGGCTGGCGCGAAGGCTCGAGTGTGGGCCTGGCAGGGGTGGGTCCTGCGACTGCGCGCAGGATGACGGCTCGGCGTGTGTCATCCTGCGCGCAATTGCAGGATGATGGCTGCCACGGGCAAAGGCATGTCAATCGCAGGATGAGCGCAGGGTGGCCGCCCCGGGCAAAGGCCTGTCATCCTGCGTGCAGTCGCAGGATCCACCCCCGCCGGGCCGCTGCGCGGGAATCAGCCCTGCGCGAGCTGATAAAGCCGCGTCGAGCGCGCTCCCGAGCGGCAGAACGCCAGCACCGGGTGCGGCATGTCGGCCAGCAGCTGGCGGAAGGCGGCCACCTCCTCGGGCGACTGGTAGGCGCCGTTGACCGGCAGGTGACGGTATTGCAGGCCGGCAGCCAGCGCGGCGGCCTCGACCTGCGCCGACATCGGCTGGTCCGGTCCATGCTCGAAGTCGGGCCGGTTGTTGATGACGCTCTTGAAGCCCAGGCGCGCGAGCTCCGCCATGGCGGCCGCATCGAGCTGCGGGGCGACGAACACGTCGTCGGCGATCTGGCGCAGGGGCAAGGTGGTTTGCATGCGGATTCCTCGGTGCGGTTACTTGCTCAGCGCGGCCTTGACCGCGGCGGAGACCTGGCCCATGTCGGCCTTGCCGGCCAGCTTGGCCTTGACGGCGGCCATCACCTTGCCCATGTCGCCCGGGCCCGCGGCACCCATCTCGGCCACGATGGCATCGACCTGGGCGGCGATCGCACCGGCGTCCAGCCGTTCCGGCAGGTAGCCCAGCAGCACGTTGAGCTCGGCGGTCTCCTTGTCGACCAGGTCGGTGCGGCCGGCCTTGGTGAAGGCGTCGATCGAATCCTTGCGCTGCTTCACGAGCTTGTCGACGATGGCGACGATCGCGGCATCGTCCAGTTCGATCCGCTCGTCCACCTCGCGTTGCTTCATGGCGGCCATCAGGTTGCGGATCGCGAGCAGGCGATCGGCCTCCTTGGCGCGCATCGCGGTCTTCATGTCGTCGGAGATTCGTTGCTTGAGCGTCATCACGATTCTTTCGGTGTCAGGTCTTGAATGTTGCGGTGTCAGGTCTTGATTGTTGCGTGCGAATCTCGACGCCGGGCGAAAGACGCCGACGTGATCGGGCCCTCCGCGGCATGCAATGTTCAAGACCTGACACCGCAACATTCAAGACCTGACACCGATTTTGTCGTCGGTCGGAAATGACAAAAGCCCGCTGCGGCGTCCCGCACGGGCTTTCGGCTTCGGACTCGGGCGCTTGCGCGCCGATCCGGAGGAAACGAGCTCGAGAGCTCCGCGAAACTCTTAGTAGAGCTTCTTGGGCAGCTGCATGCTGCGAACGCGCTTGTAGTGGCGCTTGACGGCCGCGGCCTTCTTGCGCTTGCGCTCGGCAGTGGGCTT
>Ga0209759_1001705_pt1 | contig 11391 bp, 7 predicted proteins | sample AraplaCL_Col_mMS_FD_184261 | JGI IMG/M metagenome (GOLD analysis project Ga0209759, IMG submission 184261) | Arabidopsis root microbial communities from the University of North Carolina, USA - plate scrape CL_Col_mMS (SPAdes) (version 2) | ecosystem: Host-associated > Plants > Roots >...
CCACCACCACGTTGGCGCCGCTGTACTGGCGCTCGACGTAGGCCAGCAGGTCCGCACGCGTGAAGCGCTCGATGTTGCGGCGCGTGCCGATCACGGCCTGCGCCATCGGGTGGGTGCCGTAGCAGAGCTTGTCGAACTGGCGGAACGCGGTCGACATCGGGTCTTCCTCGTCCTCGATGAACTCCTGCAGGATCACCTGGCGCTCGCGCTCGAGCTCAGCGGCCGGGAAGGTGGGCCGGCGCACGATGTCGCCGAGCATGCGCACGAACTCGACAGCGTCGCGCGCCATGCCGGTCAGGTGGTAGGCCGTGTGGTCCTTGTCGGTGTGCGCGTTGACCTCGGCGCCCAGGCGCTCGGCGTCGATGTTGATGCGCGCCGCGTCGCGCGTGGCCGTGCCCTTGAAGGCCATGTGCTCGACGACGTGGCTGATGCCGTTGTCGCGCGCGCTCTCGTGGCCCGAGCCGGTGCGCACGAACACGCTGGCGCTCGCGCTGGACAGCCACGGCATGTGGATCGTGACGACGCGCACGCCGTTGGGCAGGGTGGTCAGGCGGGTGTCCTGGTTGTCCGTAAGGGTCATGCCCGTATTGTCGGCGACCCGTCGCCCGAGCGCGCGGCGGGGGCCTTGTCTTCCCGCGCCCGGCCGCACGCCCGTATGATCGCCCGCGTCGTCCCCCAACGGAGCCGTCCATGCCCCCTCGCATCACCCGATTCGCGCTCGCGGCCGCGCTGCTCGCCGCCAGCGTCGCCGCGCACGCCCTCGACAAGGTCGTCTTCGCCACCAACTGGAAGGCCCAGGCCGCGCACGGCGGCTTCTACCAGGCCGTGGCCGACGGCACCTACAAGAAGTACGGCCTCGAGGTGGAGATCCGCCAGGGCGGCCCGCAGGTCAACAATCGCCCGCTGCTGCCGGCCGGCCGCATCGACTTCCTGATGACGGGCAACCTGCTGCACAGCTTCGACAACGTCAGGAACGGCGTCCCGGTGATCGCCGTGGCCGCGATGTTCCAGAAGGATCCGCAGGCGCTGATGGCGCATCCCGACGGCGGCTACGCGAAGTTCGAGGACCTGGCCAAGGCGCCGGTCGCCTTCATCGCCAAGGACGCGCAGTTCTCCTGGTGGCAATGGCTCAAGGCCGACTACGGCTTCAAGGACGAGGCGCTGCGCCCGTACAACTACAACGTGGCGCCCTTCCTCGCCGACAAGCGCAGCCTGCAGCAGGGCTACGCGGTCGAGGAGCCGATCACCATCGCCAAGGAAGGCGGCTTCAGGCCCGCGGTATTCCTGCTGGCCGATCACGGCTACAGCACGTATTCCACGACGATCGAGGCGCGCACCGACACCGTCCGCAACAAGCCCGACCTGGTGCGGCGCTTCGTGGAGGCGTCCATCATCGGCTGGAACAACTACCTGTACGGCGACCGCAAGGCCGCCGACGCGCTGATCAGGCAGGACAACCCCGAGATGACCGACGACCTCATCGCCCAGAGCCTGGGCCTGATGAAGCAGATGGGCATCGTCGACTCGGGCGACGCCCAGACGCTGGGCATCGGCGCGATGAAGCCCGAGCGCATCAAGGACTTCTACGACAAGATGGTGCGCGCAGGCCTCTACAAGACCGGCGACGTCGACCTGTCCAAGGTCGCGACGATGCAGTTCGTGAACAAGGGCGAAGGCGTCGCGCTGCGCAAGCAGCTCACAGGCAAGTAGGCCGACGCCGATCGCGCGGGCCTGCCGTCTCGAGCGAGCCCGCGCAGGCGATCACCTGGCCAGATCGTAGCGATCCAGGTTCATCACCTTGGCCCATGCCGCGACGAAGTCGCGCACGAACTTGTCCTGGCCGTCGGCGGCGCCGTAGACCTCGGCGATCGCGCGCAGCTGCGAGTTCGAGCCGAACACCAGGTCGGCGACGGTGCCCGTCCACTTCTTCGCGCCGGTGCCGCGGTCCAGCCCCTCCAGCACGCCCTCGGTGGCGGACTTCTGCCAGCGGGTGCGCATGTCCAGCAGGTTGACGAAGAAGTCGTTCGACAGCGTGCCCGGGCGCGCGGTGAAGACGCCGTGCGGGGACCGGCCCACGTTGGCGCCGAGCACGCGCAGGCCGCCGACCAGCACGGTCATCTCCGGCGCGGTGAGCGTGAGCAGCTGCGCCTTGTCGACCAGCAGCTCGGCCACGTGCCCCTCGAGGCCGGGGGCGGCGTAGTTGCGGAAGCCGTCGGCGCGCGGTTCCAGCGGCTCGAACGAGGCGACGTCGGTCTGCGCCTGCGAGGCGTCCATGCGGCCGGGCGCGAACGGCACGGCCACCACCTGGCCGGCCTTGCCCGCGGCGTCCTCGACGGCCGCGTTGCCGGCCAGGACGATCAGGTCGGCCAGCGAGATCTTCTTGCCGCCCGATTGCGCGCCGTTGAAGTCGCGCTGGATGCGTTCCAGCGACTCCAGCACCGTGGCCAGCTGCGCCGGCTGGTTGGCGGCCCAGTCCTTCTGCGGCGCCAGGCGGATGCGGGCGCCGTTGGCGCCGCCGCGCTTGTCGCCGCCGCGGAACGTCGATGCCGAGGCCCAGGCCGTGCCCACGAGCTCGGCCGTGCCCAGCCCCGACGCCAGCACCCTGGCCTTCAACGCCGCGATGTCCCCTGCGTCGACCAGCGGGTGGTCGACCGCGGGAATCGGGTCCTGCCAGATCAGTTCCTCCTTGGGCACCAGCTTGCCCAGGTAGCGGGCGCGCGGACCCATGTCGCGATGCGTCAGCTTGAACCAGGCGCGGGCGAACGCGTCGGCGAAGGCCTGCGGGTCGGCCATGAAGCGGCGCGAGATCTTCTCGTAGGCCGGATCGATCCGCAGCGCCATGTCGGCGGTGGTCATCATCGGCGCGTGGCGCCTGGCGGGGTCGTGCGCGTCGGGCACGGTACCCGCTCCCGTATCGCCCACCGGCTTCCACTGGTGCGCACCGGCCGGGCTCGTGGTCAGTTCCCACTCATGGCCGAACAGCGTCTCGAAGAAGCTCATGTCCCAGGTCGTCGGCGTGGGCGTCCACGCGCCCTCGATGCCGCTGGTGATCGTGTGCAGGCCGCGGCCCGAGCCAAAGCTGTTGGCCCAGCCCAGTCCCTGCTCCTCGATGCTGGCGCCCTCGGGCTCGGCGCCCACGTGCTTGGCCGGGCCGGCGCCGTGGGCCTTGCCGAAGGTGTGGCCGCCGGCCACCAGCGCGACGGTCTCCTCGTCGTCCATCGCCATGCGGGCGAAGGTCTCGCGGATGTCGAAGCCGGACTTCATCGGATCGGGATTCCCGTTCGGGCCTTCCGGGTTCACGTAGATCAGGCCCATCTGCACCGCCGCCAGCGGATGCGCGAGCTCGCGGTTCGTGCCGTAGCGCTCGTCGCCGAGCCAGGTCTTCTCCGGGCCCCACCAGACCTCCAGGTGCGGTTCCCAGATGTCGGGGCGGCCGCCGGCGAAACCGAAGGTGCGAAAGCCCATCGTCTCGAGCGCGACGTTGCCGGTCAGCACGATCAGGTCGGCCCACGACAGGTTGCGGCCGTACTTCTGCTTGATCGGCCACAGCAGGCGCCGGGCCTTGTCGAGGTTGCCGTTGTCCGGCCAGCTGTTGAGCGGCGCGAAGCGCTGCGCCCCGGTGCCCGCGCCGCCGCGACCGTCGGTGACGCGGTAGGTGCCCGCAGCGTGCCAGGCCATGCGGATGAACAGCGGGCCGTAGTGGCCGTAGTCGGCCGGCCACCAGTCCTGGGAGTCGGTCATCAGCGCCCGCAGGTCGGCGACGACGGCGTCCAGGTCGAGCTGCGCGAAGGCCTGCGCATAGTCGAAGTCCTGCCCCATCGGGTCGGACTTGGCGGACTGCTGGTGCAGGATGTCGAGCTTGAGCTGGTTGGGCCACCAGTCGGCATTCTTCGGGGCGTTGGCGGCGGCGTGCTGGCTCACACCGTGCGGGAAGGGACACTTCGCTTGGTCGGACATGGGGCTCTCCTTGGTTTGCGTGGGCGGGGCGTCCCACCTGAAGCCTCGACTGTCTTCCGTCCTGGACATTTGTGCCAATGCATCCTCTTGAGTCGGTCGATAGTCAAAACCTAATACGTCCTGCCCAGCCATTGGCTTGGCCCGACGGAACATTCGCCCGGCGGTCTTCGAGCAAGCTGCCGCGCGTCGGCTGCATTGCCTAGACTGCCCACCGTCGCCGTCACTTCGGAGTCCCCCGTGTCCGCCCTGTCCTGCCTGCACCGCTGCCTGGCCAACCTCGCCCTTGCCGCCATCTCGACGATCGCCTCGCCGGCCGTCCGCGCGGCCGACGCATCGACCGCGCCGCCCGTCGCGGCCGCTCCGGCCAGCCGGCTAGACGCGATCCTGGCCCGCGGCACGCTGCGCGTGGGCAGCACGGGCGACTACAAGCCCTTCAGCTACCGCGCCGCCGGCGGCGACCGCTTCATCGGGCTGGACATCGCGCTCGCGGGCGAGTTGGCCCAGTCGCTGGGCGTGAAGCTGCAGATCGTGCCGACCACCTGGCCTGCACTGATGGGCGATCTCGGCGACGACCGCTTCGATCTCGCGATGGGCGGCATCTCCGTCTCGCTGGAGCGCCAGAAGAAGGCCTTGTTCTCGATTCCCGCGCTGCGCGACGGCAAGACGCCGATCGCCCGCTGCGAGGACGCCCGCAAGTACCAGTCGCTGGCCGACATCGACCGCCCCGAGGTGCGCCTGATCGTCAACCCGGGCGGCACCAACGAACGCTTCGCGCGTGCGCACGCGCCGCGAGCGACGCTGATCGTCTTTCCCGACAACGTGGCGATCTTCGACCGCATCGCCGCCGGCGAGGCCGACGTGATGATCACCGACGCCATCGAGGCGCGGCTGCAGCAGCGCCTGCATCCGAAGCTGTGCGCGATCCATCCGGACGCGCCGTTCGATTTCTCCGAGAAGGCGATCCTGCTGCCGCGCGACGGCGTGCTCAAGGCCTACGTCGACCAGTGGCTGCACCAGGAGATCGAGAGCGGCGCCTTCGCGCGCCTGAACGAGCAGTGGCTGGCCTACCCGTGGGGCCTGGAGTCGCTGCGCGCCCTGGTCGACGCCCGTCTCCTGCTGGCGACCGACGTGGCGCAGTTCAAGTGGAACCACCATCTGCCGGTCGAGGACCTGCCGCGCGAGGCGCAGGTCATCGCGGCGCTGGGCAGGCGGGCGGACGCGCTGGGTGTGCCGCAGGCCTGGGCCGAGGCGTTCTTCCATGCGCAGATCGAGGCGTCCAAGACCGCGCAGGGCGAGCTGTTCCAGGGCTGGGTCGCGTCGCGCCGCGGCGAGTTCGCCGCCCCGCCGGACCTGGCCACGGTGACGCGGCCCAGGCTGGACAGGCTCACCGACGAGTTGCTGCACGCGATCGCCGACAACTGGCCGCTGCTGGCCGACCCGGCACGCCGCGCGGACGTCGCGCGCGCAATGCATCCGATGCGGGCCGAGGAGCTGAGCGCCAGGGCCGCCGCCCAGGCCGTCGCGCCGCTGGTTCCCTGACCGGCGCCAGCAAAGGAAAAGGCAGCCGAGGCTGCCTTTTCGCGGGCCGGCGCCACGGCGCCGGAAATGCATTCGCCTACTGCTGGCGCGAGCGACGCTTGGCCATGAAGCCCATCAGGCCCAGGCCGGCGGCGAGCAGCGCCATGTTGGCGGGCTCGGGCACGCCAGGCAGCGGGGTGCCCGGGGCGTTGGCCTGGATCGCCAGGTCGTAGTCCGCGCCCAGCACGCCGGTGGCCGCGCCGGTGACTTCGAAGTAGTAGTTGCCGGCCGCCAGGTTCGAATAGGTCGTGGTGACCGCATCGCCTCCGGCGAACGAGAACGTCGAGCCCACCTGCGTACCTGCGGTGGCGGCGGTGCCGTCCGTGGTGCCGGTGTACAGCGTGAAGGTGGCGGGATTCATCGACACGTCCAGCGACTCGAACTCCTTCGCGTATGTCCACAGGTCGGACGCCGCGGCGATGTTGAAGTTGTAGACGTAGTCGATGGACTGGGTCGCGTCGAAGTTGCCGTGGACGGCCGCGCCGGTCGGGCCGACGGTCGGGTTCGCCGATGTGGTCATGTCCGGCAACGTGGTGAACTCTCCGACCGTCGCGGCGGAAGCGGTGCCTCCGGCGAAGGCCAGCGCGATCAGGACGAGGGTGGTATTCAGTTTCATGAAACTCTTCTCCTAGCGGTGAGGGGATATGGCCGAGCTAACGGGCGAATTGCCTGTAAACCATTGCAACTGCCATTCCCGCCGTCGTCGATCAGCGACATATCGTTTTCACCTACCCGCTTCGACAAGGTTCTCCTCGGTGAGCGGCGCAATTTTGATGCATTTCTGCTCATCCGTGTGTCGGTTCTTCGCTGGAATCACTGGTTAGGCATCGGAGTTATGGCAGCGTACTTTAGAAGGTCATCGCTGCAGATTCAATCATGGCCGGTCGGCAGTAATCCGGTCACGCCGACCGGGGTATGGACGAGGATGATCTGTGAATATTTCACATTCCATTTACTGGGCTATCAAGCCATTTTCGAGAGCAAGCCAGCGACCCACCGGCGGTGCGCGGAGGCCCTGGACATGCGGGCTCGCCAAGGACGGCCGCGGCGCGCGAGCGTCCGCGGCTGGCCCGCGCCGCGCTTGAATCTGCGTGCCCGGCAAATATCCCGTGGCGTTCATCCGAAACTGTTCAGGTGCGTCGTGGCCAGGTGGCAACAATATACCTTCCGGGGTTTACCGATCAAACCGTCCCGAGATGAGAAACGCGCTTGAATCCAGCGCGCCCTGCGCGACAGCAGGGTGACGATTGTAACAAGCCTCCTGAGTTACTGTTCAGCTGCACCTTGTTGCATCTTCCCGTAATGTCGAGTAGATGCTTCGGTAATATTCGCTGGCCGTTGCAAAGCGGCAACCCATCTGTCGGGCTCGATATTTCCTCGAACGCGACGCACTCGCTGCCCTGAATCGATACGCCGGCCTGATCGCCCGCGTCGACCCAACAGCGCCTGGCGGCTGGCCCCTGCGTGGTCCTGCTGCTTGTCCACACCCGGCGAGCCGGCGTGCTGGCGTGCTGTCCCGGATGCCTTTGCGGGCACGGTTCATCTCGTCCAGGCGCCGACCGCCGATGACCCAGCATCATCGAAGGATCGGTCTTGAATCGTCTTGTTCTGGCCCAGAAGGCCACCCCCGCCCTGGCTCTCTCCGCAATCCTGCTTGCCAGCCTCACGGCTTGCGGCGGAGGTTCCGCCCCCGAAACCCTGGCGCAGCCCGCTGCCGCCTCCGACGCCGCCCAGACGGCCGCTCCGGTTGCCACCGACAGCGGCTTGCCCGACAGCGGTACGCCCGACAGCGGCGCGCTGGACCCCGGCGTCGCCAGCGCGCTCGCGGCGACCGAGGCCCAGCCCGCATATCACATGGCCCCGGCCGTGCTGGACGAGCCGTCCGAGATCGACGCCGGCGGCACCAACGCCTCGGCGCAATCCGCGCCCAAGACCTTCGCCGTCGACCCCGACGCCGCGGGCCTGGACACCGCCCGCCTCTCGCGCGAGGCGCTGGTCGAGCGCATCGCCGAGCGCGCAAAGGCGCGCACCGCGTCGGCCAGCGGCGAGACCGCGAAGCCGCTGACGATCACCATCAACGGCACCGTCTTCACCCCGGCGCAGATCCGCGCCGCCTACGGCCTGTCCGCGCTGCCGCCCGTCGGCGCGACGCTGACGTCCGCGCAGAAGGCCGCGCTGGGCGCCGGCCAGACGATCTACCTGGTCGATGCCTATCACGACGCCACGGCGCTGTCCGACCTGAACGCGTTCTCGAGCAAGTTCGGCCTGCCGACCTGCACCAAGGTCGCCATCAGCAGCAACGCCAGGCTGGCCGCGCCGCCGTCGAACTGCACCTTCGGGCAGGTCTACTCGGCCACCGGCGGCACCGTCACCACCACGGCGCCGGCCTACAACGCCACCTGGGCGCCGGAAAGCAAGCTCGACGTCCAGTGGGCGCACGCCATCGCGCCGCTCGCGCGCATCGTTCTGATCGAGATGCCCAGCGCGATGTCCAACGCCATCCTGGCCGCCAACTCGCTGGCCACCAAGCTGGGCCCGGGCGTGGCGTCGATGAGCTTCGGCTCGGCGGAAGCCAGCTGGGCCACCAGCGTGGACTCCTACTTCACCGGCTCGGGCATGACCTTCGTCGCCGCGGCCGGCGATTCGGGCGCGCAGGTGCTGTGGCCCGCGGTCTCGCCGCACGTGCTGGCCGTGGGCGGCACGTCGACGAACGTGTCGTCCGCCGGCTCGCGCCTCGAGGTCGCCTGGGGCAACACCGGCGGCGGCATGAGCGCCTACATGGCCCTGCCGTCGTGGCAGAGCGGCGTGACGCCGGTCGGCGGCGGCGCCCTGGTGCGCCGTGCGGTGCCTGACGTCGCCTTCAACGCCAGCCCGATGACCGGCGAGTGGGTCGCGCTGACGCTGCCCGGCAAGGCCACCGTCTGGAGCGCGTACGGCGGCACCAGCATCGCCGCGCCGCAGTGGGCGGCCGTCGTGGCGGTGGCCAACGCCATCCGCGCTGCCAACGCCAAGGCGGCGCTGGGCGATGTGCACACGCTGCTCTACAAGTCGATCGCCGCGGTGCCGGGCACCTATGCCGCCGCGCTGGGCGACGTCGTCCAGGGCAGCAACGGCAGCTGCGCCACCTGCCGCGCCGGCACCGGCTACGACCAGGCCACCGGCTGGGGCACGCCCAACGCCGCGCACCTGTTCCCGGTGCTGACCGGCGCGGCGAGCACGTCGACCACGACGACCTCGACCAACCACGCCCCCGTGGTGTCGTCGGCCACGCTGTCGATCAGGCACGGCGTCTACTTCGCCACCCGCGTCACGGCCACCGATGCCGACGGCAACCCGCTCAGCTATTCGATGAGCGGCGCCCCGGGCGGCGTGACCCTGGTCGGCAACATGCTCAGCGGCACCGTGTCGTCCGCGGGCACCTACCACGTGACGGTCACCGCGCACGACTCGCACGGCGCCACCGGCAGCGCGACGGTCACGCTGGTCGCGTCCTGAGCTGATCACGCTGCTCCCGGCCGACGCCCGCCTCGCGCGGGCGTCGGCGTTTCTGGCGCCGCGCTTGCGCGTCGCGAGCTAAGGCTGGACCGGAGCCGGCTCCAGCGCCGCGCGGTGCGCGATCAGCGCCGCGGCGACGATCTCGCTGAGCCCGGCGCCGGCCTCGGTGCCCACGGCCGCGAGGATCTCGCTGCGCATGCGCGGCACCCAGAACTTGCGGATGTGGTCGGCGATGCCGGCCATCGCCTCGTCGCGGTCGGGTTGGGCCGCGAAGAAATCGCCGATGCGATTGGCCATGACGATGAGGTTGTGCAGGTCCATGATCAGCCTGGGGCGAGAGGTCCGAAACGGTCGGGGTCGGCGTAGAGCACGAGGTCGTCGCGGCGCGCGAAGCCGGCCAGCGCGAGGCCGGCGCGGCGCGCGGTGTCGACGGCCCGCGCGGTGGGCGCGGAGACGGCGACCAGCGCGGTGATGCCCGCGGCCACGGCCTTGCGCACCATCTCCACGCTGGCGCGGCTGGTGATGCAGCAGAAGCCGTCGCGCGGATCGAGGCCGGCCGCCACCATCGCGCCGACCAGCTTGTCGAGCGCGTTGTGGCGGCCGACGTCCTCGCGCACGAGGCGCACGCCGCCATCGAACGAGCACCAGGCCGCCGCATGGGTGGCGCCGGTGCGCTGCTGCAACGCCTGGCGCGACGGCAGCTCGCCCAGCGCGGCGGCGATCGCCGGCGGCGACAGCGGCGTCGTGCAGCGCTGCAGGATCGGCAGCGGCGGCTCGACCTGCTCCAGGCTCTCGGTGCCGCACAGGCCGCAGCCCGTGCGCCCGGCCATCGAGCGGCGCCGGTCCTTCAGGCGCGCGAAGCATGCGCTGGCGACCTCCAGCTCGACGCGCAGGCCGGCCGGATCGACGGCCACCTCGACGCCGTAGAGCTCGTCGGGCCGCGCGAGCAGCCCTTCGGTGAGGCCGAAACCGAGCGCGAAGTCCTCCAGGTCCAGCGGCGTGGCCAGCATCACCGCGTGCGAAATGCCGTTGAAGATCAGCGCGACGGGCACCTCGTCGGCCAGCCAGTCCTCGGCCGGCGCGAGCGTGCCGGCGCGGCGCACCCGCACGTCAATGCGCCGGGCGCCCGCACCCGCCTGCGCGGCCGGCGCCGCGGCGCCGGCGGCCGGGCTGCGGGCGTCCACGTCACTTGCCCGCGACGGCCGCGGCCTGGCGCGCATCGGCGAGGAAGCGCCGCTGGTCCTCGTCGAAGTCCTTGTACGCACGCTGCCACGACGACGGCTGCGCCACCGGCATCACCTGCACCGCGGTCACCTTGTACTCGGGGCAGTTGGTGGCCCAGTCGGAGCTGTCGGTGGTGATCACGTTGGCGCCGGATTCGGGGAAGTGGAAGGTCGTGTAGACCACGCCCGGCTGCACGCGCTCGGTGAGCGTGGCGCGCATCACCGTCTCGCCGGCGCGGCTGGAGATGCCCACCCAGTCGTCCTGCCGGATGCCGCGGTCGAGCGCATCGTGCGGGTGGATCTCCACGCGGTCCTCGTCGTGCCACCGCGAGTTGGGCGTGCGCCGCGTCTGGGCGCCGACGTTGTACTGCGACAGGATGCGTCCCGTGGTCAGCAGCAGCGGGAACTTGCGCGTGACCTTCTCGTCGCTGGGCACGTACTGCGTGATGAGGAAGCGGCCCTTGCCGCGCACGAAATGGTCGACGTGCATGATGGCGGTGCCGGCCTCGTCCGTGCCGTCGTTGCAGGGCCACTGCACGCTGCCCAGGCGGTCGATCTTGTCGTAGGTGACGCCCGCGAAGGTGGGCGTCAGGGCCGCGATCTCCTGCATGATCTGCTCGGGATGCGTGTACGCCATGGGGTAGCCCAGGGCGTTCGACAGCTTGACCGTCGCCTCCCAGTCGCCCACGCCCGACAGCGGCGGCATCACCTTGCGCACCCGCGAGATGCGGCGCTCGGCGTTGGTGAAGGTGCCGTCCTTCTCGAGGAACGACGAGCCCGGCAGGAACACGTGCGCGTACTTGGCCGTCTCGTTGAGGAAGATGTCCTGCACGACGACGCATTCCATCGCCTTGAGCGCGCCGGCCACGTGCTGGGTGTCGGGGTCGGACTGCACGATGTCCTCGCCCTGGCAGTACAGCCCCTTGAATTCGCCGGCCAGCGCCGCGTCGAACATGTTGGGGATGCGCAGGCCCGGCTCCGACTGCAGCGTCACGCCCCAGGCCTGGTCGAACTGCGCGCGCACCTCGGCGCCGCCGATGTGGCGGTAGCCGGGCAGCTCGTGCGGGAACGAGCCCATGTCGCACGAGCCCTGCACGTTGTTCTGGCCGCGCAGCGGGTTCACGCCCACGCCTTCGCG
>Ga0209759_1001707_pt1 | contig 11375 bp, 5 predicted proteins | sample AraplaCL_Col_mMS_FD_184261 | JGI IMG/M metagenome (GOLD analysis project Ga0209759, IMG submission 184261) | Arabidopsis root microbial communities from the University of North Carolina, USA - plate scrape CL_Col_mMS (SPAdes) (version 2) | ecosystem: Host-associated > Plants > Roots >...
CTCGCACCCCACCCCAACCCTCCCCTACTGTCGCAGGGGAGGGGGCACATCACTATAAGCGTCGGGATACATGCTTAAGTTAGTGCCATTGCCTTTAGGGATGCTCTGATTCCGTTTCTTCCTGGTGATCCGCCGTGCATGGCATGGCTGATGTGAATCAAAGCATCTGTCAATTTGGGTCAACATGTGATTGTCGTGACAGGGCTGCGCAGAACATAAAATCAAGACCCTTTGCCGAATTTGTGCATTCCTTTTCCTTCCGTTTCTACAGGCAATCGTTTATTAATAAAGTCACTTAGGGACAACGTCTTGTCTTCATGGATAGAGCGGCGTTCGTGTACGGATCACGAACCCATGCACAGGGGCAAAGCAGAACGGGAACGAGCATGCCGATTCACCTCGACGTCCACAGCCTGATCTCCGACTTTTCTACCTTGAAGTCGGCAGTCTGATGTCCGACTTTGTGTGCCTTGCCAGCGGCGCTATGCCATCGCGCTTGCGCGCAAGCAAAGCAAACCCGTACTTCCGCAAAGGCGCGTCGACGAGTCATCGCCGGCAATAGCCGACTGCGTCTTATTTTCGGCGCGTTTGACCCTTTGTAAGCAAAAGGCCAAACGTGTGTTGCCCGCGACGAGGGGAAGTCGCGGGGCGTATTTAGTTGATATCGACAGGGGACGAATCGATGAACCGCATTTTTCGTGTTGTTTGGTCCAGGGCGCTGGGTACCTGGGTGGTTGCTTCGGAATTGACCGCGCGGCGTGGCAAGAGCGGCGGGGAGAAGCGTCACTCGCGGGCGCTGCTGGCGAGTGTCAGCGTTGGTGCATTGCTCATCTGCGGCTGGTCGGCGCCGGTCGGGGCGCAGACATGGAAAGGCACCACGAGCAGCGATTGGACGGTCGGGAGCAACTGGTCCACGGGCACGGCGCCGGCTGCCAATGCAACCGTGACGATCAATACCAATTCGCCCAACCCGACGGTGCTGGGCGTGTCCGGCGCAGCGACCTCGACGATCGGCAATCTGCTGATGAGCTCGGCGGCAGGCACGAGCGCACTCACCATTCAGAACGGCAGCTCGCTGTCGGACACCGCCACGGGTTCTACCAATATCATCGGTAATTTTGCGGGAGCCAACGCCACGGTGACGGTGACGGGTGCAGGGTCGGCCTGGTCTACCGCCGGCTCGCTGACCTTCGGCAACCTTGGTACGGGCACACTGAACATTGCCAATGGTGCTGCCGTTAGTGTGACGAACGCGCTAGGCGTGGTCTTTGGGATTGGAGGGGGAGGTAGCGGCACGCTGAACATCACGAGTGGCGGCACGCTGACGGCGAGCAACAGTAGTGTGAGAAATGGTGCCGCTACCGTTTCCGGCGCCGGATCGCTATGGAATGCCGGTACCTCTTTGAGCGTGGGCACGAGCAACACCGGCACCGGTGCTCTGAATGTGCAAAACGGCGGCGTGGTGACGGTTGCTGGCAATATCACCGTGGGTGGTTCAAGCCTTAGCAATCGCACGGGCGTTGGTGCGATCACGGTCACAGACGCGGGTTCGCAACTGAGCAGCAGCGCGGTTCTCGGCATCGGTTTGTGGGGCCAGGGCACGTTGACGGTTTCCAACGGCGCGGTGGCGATCGCCAACACAGTGAACATGGCTACTGGCGGAACTGGAAACGCCACACTCAACCTCTCAAGCGGCGGCACGCTTGCGACGCAGGCGCTGACGGCCGGCGCGGGCACTGCGCAGGCGAACTTCGACAGCGGTACGCTGCGCGCCACCGCCAGCAACGCGGCATTCGTCAGCGGCTATACCGGCACCGAACTCACTATCGCGGCAGGCGGGTTCACGCTGGATACGGCAGGCTTCAATGTCACCGCCGCCTCGCCCTTCAGCGGCACGGGCGCGCTCACCAAGATCGGCACCGGCACGGCGGTGTTCACCGGCGACAGTGCGTACACCGGCGGCACGACGATTTCGGCCGGCACCCTGCAGCTCGGCAATGGCGGCACCTCCGGCTCGATCACGGGAAATGTGACGAACAACGGCACGCTGACCTTCGACCGGTCGGACAACTACACCTTTGCCGGACTGATCTCGGGCAGCGGTTCGCTCGATCAGGCCGGCTCCGGCTCGACCATACTTACCGCGGCAGGCAATTCCGTCGGCACGACGCGAATCGATGCCGGAATTTTGCAGGTCAACAACAACAGCCTGACGAGCACCGGCGGCATCACGATCAACGCTGGCACGCTGCAAAACGCCGGAGGGAGCTCCACCACGGTGACGCCGACGATCACGATGAACGCCGGCTCGACGCTCACCATCGGTGGTGGAACGGTCGAGGCAGGCGGTGGCACCCAGACATTGTTCACCGGCGGGACCGGCGGCGCCACGATCAACATCACTGGCGGCACGCTGTTCGGCAACGGTACGCTGGGCGGAGGCGGCAACGTTGTCAATCTCAACGGTTCGCTCAATACCGGCGCAGCCACGTTGAACCTCGGCAGCGGCAATGACACTTTCCTGTTGACCGGTTTCGCGACGATCGTCGGAGCAGGGGTGGACGGCGGTGGCGGCACCAATGCACTGCAGGTGAACTCCAACTTCAGCCGCACGCTCGACGGCGCCTCCGTCACCCATTTCCAGACGCTTTCGAAGAGCGGCACGGGCACGTTGACCCTGACAGGATCGCACAGCTATAGCGCCGGCACGACGATCTCCGCCGGGACACTGCAGATCGGCAATGGCGCCACCGCCGGTGCGCTGGCGACACCGACGGTGACGAACAACGGCACGCTCGCCTTCAACTTGAACAGCAACTACAGCTTTGCCGGCGCCATCTCCGGCACGGGCGCCGTGAACAAGCTCGGTACCGGCATCACGACACTGACTGGCACCAACAGCTACACCGGCGCGACCAATATCAATGCCGGCACGCTGCTCATCGACGGCAACCAGTCGGGTGCTACCGGGCCGACCAATGTCGCCAATGGAGCGACCCTGGGCGGCACCGGTATAGTCGGCGGCAGCGTCACGGTAGCGAACGGAGGCGCGCTCAGCCCCAGCGGCGCCGGCAATGCGCCGGGCGCGCTCACCATCAACGGCAACCTGACATTGAACAGCGGCGCCGCGCTCAACTATCAGTTCGGTCAAGCCAACACACCCGGTGGCGCACTCAACGACCTGACCACCGTCAACGGCAACCTCACGCTGGCCGGCACGCTCAACCTCAGCACGTCCTCGGGCGGCAGTTTCGGGCCGGGCGTGTATCGCGTCTTCAACTACGCCGGCACGCTGACCAACAACGGCCTGAGCATCGGCAGCGCACCGGCCGGCACGTACTACGTGCAAACCTCGATCGCCAATCAGGTGAACCTGGTCAACAGCACCGGGCTTACGCTCAACTTCTGGGACGGCGCAGCCGGCCCGAAAGACAATGGCGTGATCAACGGCGGCATTGGCACCTGGCAGAACGCATCCGGCAACGACAATTGGGCGGACAGCACCGGTTTGGTAAACGCGCCTTACAGCAACGGCAGCTTTGCGGTGTTCGAGGCAACGCCCGGCACGGTGACGGTCGACAACAGTCTCGGCAACGTCAGCACATCGGGCATGCAGTTTGCCGTGGATGGTTACACCATCACCGGCAACGCGCTGACGTTGAGCGGGGCGACCAACATCATCCGCGTGGGCGATGGCACGGCGGCTGGCGCGAACATGACGGCCACCATCGATGCGGTGCTGGCCGGCACGGGCGGCGTGCAGAAAACCGATCTCGGTACGCTGGTGCTAAACGGTGCGAACACCTACACCGGCGGCACGGCGATCGATGGCGGTGTGTTGCAAGTGGCCAGCGACGCCAATCTGGGTGACGCCAGCGGTGGCCTCTCGTTCGACGGCGGTACGCTGCGCAATACGGCGGTGTTTACGTCGGCACGTGCCGTTACGCTCAATACCAACGGCGGCACGTTCGACACGCAAGCCAATCTCACGCTGTCCGGCGGCATCGGTGGCGCGGGAGCGCTGAGCAAGACCAGCAGCGGCACGCTGACGCTGGCCGGCAACAACAGCTATACCGGCGCTACCACCGTGCAAGCAGGCACCTTGCTGGTGGACGGCAATCAATCCGGTGCGACCGGTCCCACTACCGTGCAAAGCGGCGCCACGCTCGGTGGCAATGGCACGCTGGGCGGCGATGTGACCATCGTCAACGGCGGCACGTTGAGCCCCGGCGACACCGGCGCCGTGGGCACACTTACTATCAACGGCAACTTGACCTTGAACAGCGGTGCGACGCTCAACTATCAGTTCGGCCAGGCCAACACACCGGGTGGCTCGCTCAACGATCTGACGGTGGTGCACGGCAACCTTGCGCTGGCCGGTACGCTCAACGTCAGCACCACCTCGGGCGGCAGTTTTGGCCCCGGCGTGTATCGCGTCTTCAACTACGCCGGCACGCTGACCGACAACGGCCTTGTGCTCGGCACGACGCCGGCGGCGAATCTCTACGTACAGACGTCCATCGCGCATCAGGTGAATCTGGTGAACAGCAGTGGCCTCACGTTGAATTTCTGGGACGGCCCCGGCCACGCCAACGACAACGCCGTCACCGGTGGCACCGGTACCTGGCGTCTTGCCGATAACGACAACTGGACCGACGCCAGTGGTGCCCTGAATGCACCGTATTCGAATGGCGCCTTCGCGGTCTTCGCCGGCACCCCCGGTACGGTGACGATCGATAACAGCAACGGCCAGGTGCAGGCGTCCGGTCTGCAATTCGAGGTCGACGGTTACCACCTCACCGGCGGTACGCTTGTGCTTACCGGTAACACGCCCACCCTTCGCGTGGGTGATGGCACCGCAGCAGGTGCAGCCATGACGGCGACCATCGATGCGGTGCTCGCCGGTACCGGCACCCTGGTGAAGGACGATCTCGGCACGCTGGTGCTTGCCGGCAACAACACGTACGCCGGTGGCACCACCGTGCAGGGCGGCACCTTGCAGGTATCGAGCGATGCGAACCTCGGCAACACAGCGGGCGCGCTGACGCTTGGCGATGGCACGTTGCACACGACGGCAAGTTTTCAGACCGGTCGCGCGGTAAACCTGACCGGCAACAGTACCTTCCAGACCGATGGTGGAACGACCCTGGCGCTCGCCAATGCCGTGACCGGTACCGGCAGCCTCGCCAAGACTGGCGGCGGCACGTTGGTGCTTGGCGCCGCGTCGACGTACAGCGGCGCGACCACCGTTACGGCAGGCACCCTGCAAGCGGCCGTCGCCAACGCGTTCAGTGGTTCCTCGGCGATCACGGTGACGGCGAACGGCAGGCTGGATCTTGCCGGCTTTGCGCAGAACGCGGCGTCACTCACCAATGCGGGCACGGTGCATTTCGGCAGCACGCCCGGCACCACGCTGACGGTGCAGGGCAATTATGCCGGCCAGGGCGGTACGCTGAACGTCAACACCGCGCTGGGCGGCGACAGCTCCAGCACGGATCAACTGATCGTCCATGGCAGCACATCGGGCAACAGCGTCGTGCGCGTCGCCAACGTTGGCGGCAACGGCGCGCTGACGACGCAGGGCATCAAGCTGATCGACGTGCAAGGCGCATCGAACGGTATGTTCTCGCTGGCCGGCAACTACGTGTTCCAGGGCCAGCAGGCGGTGGTGGGAGGCGCTTACGCCTATCGCCTCTATCAAGGCGGCACCGGCACGCCGACCGATGGCGACTGGTATCTGCATTCGTCACTGTTGGATCCGCCCGCCACCACGCCGAACGCACCACGGGTCATCACGCCGTTGTACCAGCCTGGCGTACCGTTGTACGAGGCCTACGCGGGCATGCTGCAACAGATCAACACGCTCGACTCGCTGTATGAGCGCGTCAGCGATCGCACCTGGGCGGGCAACACGCCGGCGGCCGATAGCGTGACACCCAACGACGGCGTGTGGATGCGCGTGCAAGGCGCCGGCCAGACGTATAAACCGGAGGTCACCACCAGCGGCGCCGACTACGGCATCTCCACCTGGAAAACGGAAGCCGGCGTGGACGCCAGGCTGGGGGATACCTCCAGCGGTGTGCTGGTGGCAGGCGCGGCACTGCAGGCCGGCCGTTACCAGACAAACGTAACGTCGGTGTACGGAACCGGCCGCATCAAGACCCACAGCTATGGCATCAACACCACGCTCACCTGGTATGGCGACGGCGGTTTCTACGTGGATGGCCAATGGCGCTGGACGCGCTTCGACAGCGATCTGTATTCCTCATCCGCCGCGCAGGTGCTCAAGAATGGCGACCACGGCAGCGGCTACGCCGTCGGCGTGGAAGCGGGCCAGCGTTTCCGTCTTGGCGATGCATGGTCGCTGATCCCGCAGGCACAGGTAAGTTATGGCCGCGCGGCCTTCAACGCTTTCAATGACGTGTTCGGCGCCAACGTGTCCGTGCAAAAGGGCCAGGATCTGGTCGGCCGCGCAGGCATCGCCATGGACTATCGCAGCACCTGGCAGGGCGCACGCGGACCGATTGACAGCCACCTTTACGCGATCGCCAACCTGTATCGCGACTTCGAGGGGGCCACGCGTGTGGATGTATCCGGCACCGATTTCATCAGCCGCAACGAACGGCTGTGGGGCGGCCTGGGTATAGGGGGCTCGCTGGATTGGGGGCGGTACTCGATCTATGGCGAGGTGCGGGGCAAGACCGGCTTGTCGCACTTCGGTGACAGCCACGAGGTGACAGGCACCCTTGGTTTTCGAGTGAAGTGGTAGTGGCGCGTTCCTGCGAGATGAAGCTATTGCGTTGAACCTTTCCCCGTTTCCTCCACATGCCATGGAAGGCATGTGTCCGCGAACCGACGCGGACGGCTGGCGCTCGATTCCACCCCCTGCGACACCTCAGGATCAGTTGCCAGCCGGAGGATCTTTTTTTTGAAGGCATGCACGCACTGTCGAGGTATTCGGGCACGATTGCCGGAATGCTCGATGGTCCGTCACCTTTCCTTATAAAGACCTCTCACACTTGGCAATGAAGTAATCGGCTCCCTTGGGATGCACTGATTTAATCCATCACAGGGTCGCTGCGGCCTGCGGTGGATTAAATCAGAGCATCCGTAGATCTGGCCATCTGACGTGTTGCGCATACGGCGTATTGAAATCGACCACGCGCCCGTCCGGCTGGATGTGTTGGCGCGCAAAAGCACGTCACTCGAGTCAGGCTGCCGCCCAATGCTCCGAACCTAAGGCCTGTGGCAATGCCATTCAAAGCGGTCGTCATTCCGGCCTTCGCCCATTGCTGTCCGGGAAATTTTTTCGGAAGCCCTGCCGACGACAAGATGCTCGCGCAATGTTCCATTTCACCCGGCCGTCATTCCCGCTTTCGCGGGAATGACGTCAGGCAAAAATGGGGCGCGGCGTTGAATTCAAGTCACTTGCCGGGCAAGAGTGATGAAGTCCAAGTATTTCCGATGCTTTCGCCAGTCTGCAAATTTTTCCCCGGACAGCAATGGGCCTTCGCCGGAATGACGTAAGGCGGAAAATGCCTTGCGGCTAGCGTTAGGTTCGGAGCACTGGGCTGCCGCCCGGAGTCGATATGCGCAAGCAGTGCTTAAGCAATGGCTTCAAATTCGAGTCGATCGAAAATATCAACTTCTAGGAATTTTCTGATTCTGCAAGGAGGTGATGGTGATCGACAATTTTTTGATGTCGCACGGGGCTACACAAAGAAGGCACGGCAAGATGCTCGCGAACTTAAAGGAGGCTGCACAGTGGGCCTTCGACTTCAGGATTTTTCACCGGCTCAGTCAACGCAGATTGGTGACGGCGAAAGCCGGGAAGCCTAGCCACGGCGGCATGTTGCCAGCACGCTCGCAGCTTGGAGTCGATGCGCTGTGATTGACATCGAGTTCCATATTCACTCTGACCGCCGTCAGGGCCTGCTGCTCGAACTTGGCCGTATCGTCATGAACAGCGGCTTCGCCCTGCTTCGGCCGCGGATCAGGCCAAGCGGAGATGGCGTACTGTTGACGCTAGCTGTACGCGGACCAAAAAAGAATCTGCTGGTATTGCAGGATCGGCTCAGCAGCAATGCGCTGGTTCGCAGTTTTGAGTCCTATGTTATCGACCCCGCCGGACCGGCAGCTACCTCCGGCGCAGACCTGATCACCAAACCGGCACCCGCCCATAGCGGGCATGACATGGGCAACGGCGAACCCGACCAGCAGCGTGTCGATGTCGTGCTTGGCCAGCTGCCGGCCATCTATCCGAAAATCTTCGACAAGATTCTGGCGTTCGAACGCGGCCTGCCGCAGAACGCTCGTGCTGTTTCCTCACACTACGCCGGTAGACGGCTGGGAGCCTGGGTGTTCAAGCGCAACTATGCCCTGGGTGCGCGACTGAACTTGTCCAATTCGGTCAAGCAGATTGCGTTGCCGGCACTCCGGGAGCTGGTACGCAGCGCCGAACTGGTCGATGGCAACTTGCACGCCAAAGATAGCCCTTTATGCGACAGGGAATTGCATAGCGGTGCTAGCTGCCACTTCCTTCGCGGCTATCTGGAAGGATTGCTGGGAGAGCCTGGGCATCTGGGCAATCTGCGCGCAACCGAGTTGGTCTGCCGCAATACAGGGGGCGAAGCTTGCATTTTCGCCATTACGCCCCTGGGATAACAGCTCATGCGCCGGCGGCCTGAAGCGTGGACTCTCCGTGCGAGAGGCCTGGTCAATCTGTCGCAAGTTCAATCAACGTCAAGTTCAGGGGAACGTCCATGCAAGATCAAATCATTCCAAGCACGCTCGACCCGCTACTGGCAGGGCTTTCCTACCTGGTTTCAGTGCTGGGTTCGTTCACCGCACTCCAATTCGGCATCAGCATTCCGAGTGCGACCAATACTCGCGAACGCATGGTCGCCATCGTGGCTGCCGGTGCCGTGATGGGCGGTGGTGCCATCTGGTCCATGCATTTCATTGCGATGCTGGCCTGGAAGATGAGTATGCCGGTGACTTATGACCTGCCGATCACGCTGGGCTCGGCCGTGGTGGCCATGCTGTCCTGCATGGCGGGTCTGGCCATCGTGGGCAGAGGCATCTTCAGCACTGTCAAGCTGATGCTGGGCGGTGTGCTGATGGGGCTCGGCGTATCGGGCATGCATTATGCCGGCATGTCCGCCATGAAAATGCCGGCCACGATCGATTACGCCGCCAACTACGTGATCCTGTCCATCGTTATCGCCATCCTGGCGTCTATCGCCGCGCTGTGGCTGGCGTTCAATATGCGCGGCATTTGGCCGCAGATATTCAGTGCGTTGATCATGGGCGTTGCGGTCTGCGGAATGCATTACACGGGCATGGCGGCTGCAAGATTCCGATCAATGGACGATATGACGATGACCGAGGGCGTCAGCGGTAACAGCCTTGGCGTCGTGATCTTCGCGATCGCAGTGTTCCTGCTGTCCACGGTGCTGGTGATTCAAATGCGACGCCAACAGCAGCGCGCTCAGATCGAGATATGACGGTGAGGCTGAGCGTCTGCCGATGCGGCGGCGTGCCGCTGGTCGGTGCTCAGGTAACGTCATCGCGATCATGGGTATCGCGCGCACCCGCCTGGACTGCCCAGGTGGTGCTCACACCGGCAAGCACGTGATGATGGACCGAAGCAAACTCCTTGAAGCTACGGCATTGGTTTTTGCCATCGTAGGTCCCATGGCGTGGGCGGCAATGTGGTGTGGCGCGTGGGCAAGCAGCAAGGCCGCGACGTTGCAGCGTGTGCCGACGAACGCAGGCAAGATGCGTCACCGTTGAATCGGGCGGATTGGAATGTTCGCTTTTGGCTCAGCTAACGATGGCCACGCCAAAATTTCGCGTACTCAAGCCCACCCCCGCACCCGATACCACCAGATCCCCACATATTCGCGCAGGCAACGCCCGCTCAGGCGCAACGCTGCGCGCGCGGGCCGCCAGGGATGTGCTTGCCAGGATGGATGGACGGCGTCGTAGGCGGGGGCGGGGATCACGTCCAGGCCTTGCTTTGCAAATGCCGCAGCGGCACGTGGCATGTGGGTGGTGGATGTCACCAGCAGGATGCGCAGCAGCTTTTCGCGCTTGAGCATGACGGCGGAGAACAGGGCGTTTTCGTGCGTGTTGGTGCTTGCGTGTTCGGTGCGCAACGCATCGGGCGGTACGCCTTGCCGCAGCAGGGCGCGTGCCATTCGCTGCGCCTGGTCATCGCCGGAAAGCAGTACCACGTTGGCGCGTGCGTCGCGGAACAGTTGCAGGCCGAAGCCGATGCGTGTGGCGAGGCTGTATGGGTCATCCGCATCCATGTACCAGGCTGAGTGCGGCAGTGCGCCGCCGCCCAGGACCACGATCGCATCGGCCTTGGCGTAGGCGGATGCCTGTTGCGGCGGATTGCGATGTTCCAGCGTTTCGCGCAGGCGGACGGCTACCGCGGGTGTGGCGCACAGCCATAGCCAGGCGCTGCCGAGCGCCAGCAGCGCGAACGCAAGGCGATAGCGTTGACGGCACAAAAGATAGACACCGATGACGGCAAGGATGGCTGCCTGGTTGATCGGGTAAATCACTTGCTCAAGCAGGTCCATCGGAATGCGCGCTCCCAAGGTTTTCCTCGCCGGATGGTGATCGTAAAGGCCATGCGCTGGCCGCGCAGCCCCCATGCACATCGCCTGCTTATCCCAGTTCAAGATCAAGAAGCGTGCCAAAACCGGCCGTCGGCGGGGTAGCGCACGCCTATTTTTCTTATTGGCGAGCGCTATTGCTTTGCCCGTTTGTCAAGGGCAATAATGAGACATAGTTCACATTTTACTCACCGGCGAGGACCGCCATGAACCGTCTCATCCGTTGTTTCGCACTGTGTCTGCCGTTGCTGCTAGCCGCCTGTGCCACGACGGGTAGCTCCGGGGCGCCGCCGGTGCCCAGGGCCGATGTGCAAGCTGTCAACACCTATCACATCGGTGTGGATGACCAGTTACAGATCACCGTCTGGCACAACCCGGACCTGAGCGTGAGCGTGCCGGTGCGGCCGGACGGCAAGATCACCGTGCCGCTGATCGGCGACGTGACCGCTGGCGGCAAGACGCCGGACGAAGTCTCCGGCGAGATCAAGGATCGGCTGCAGTCCTATATCCGCGATCCGCAGGTCGCCGTGATTCTCATTGCGCTGCGCAGCAACGAATACCTGTCGCGCGTGCGCGTGACCGGCGCGGTGCGCAGCCCCATTTCCATTCCTTATCGCCAAGGCATGACGGTGCTCGATGCGGTGCTGGCGGCCGGCGGCATCACCGAGTTTGCCGCGCCCGACCGTACCGAGCTGTACCGCAAGGGCGATGGCGGAAGCACGACGTCGTATTCGGTGCACCTGGACA
>Ga0209759_1001710_pt1 | contig 11352 bp, 17 predicted proteins | sample AraplaCL_Col_mMS_FD_184261 | JGI IMG/M metagenome (GOLD analysis project Ga0209759, IMG submission 184261) | Arabidopsis root microbial communities from the University of North Carolina, USA - plate scrape CL_Col_mMS (SPAdes) (version 2) | ecosystem: Host-associated > Plants > Roots >...
GTAAGCGTCCAGCCGTCCCACCTTTACTCAGGCAGTAGGATCGAGAGGCAATAACTCATCGATACGACTGTTGGGCCAGGTAGGGAGTTTTTTCAGCGTGTCCTGGAGCCATGCCGCCGGCTCGATACCGTTCAGCTTGGCGGTGGCCAGCAAGCTCTGGATGGCGGCAGCGCGCTGTCCTGCACGCTCCGATCCTGTAAACATCCAATTCTTTTTCCCTACTGCGATCGGTCGGATGACGTTCTCTATTGGATTGTTGTCGATCGGCAGGGTGGCACTGCGTGCGTAGCGTGACAGCGCCGTCCAACGCTTGAGGCTGTAGTCCATGGCCTTGGCCAGCCCGCCGCCATTGGCCGCACTCTGACGTGTCAGCTGTAGCCAGTCGTGCAGGACCTGCAGTTTGGGCAACGCTTCTTGCTCACGCAGCCTCTGACGGGCAGTACCGTCGAGGTCGCGCCCCTGCGCTTCGATGGCATAAAGCTCAGCGATGCGTCGTAAGGCCTCGGCGGCCACTGGACTCTGATTGGCCGCATGTAAGTCGAAGAACTTACGGCGAGCATGGGCCATACAGCCGACCTCGGTGACGCCTAAAGCAAACAGGGCCTTGTAGCCGGCATAGTCGTCCACCACCAAGTGCCCTTTCCAGTCGCCCAAAAAGGCGCGCACATGCACGCCGCTACGTCCGGTTTGATAATCGAACACCACGAGGCCGGGCCCTTCGTCCAGGTCGTTGCTGCGGTAGGCCCAAAGGTAAGCGCGTTTGGTTTTTCCCTTGCCGGGATCGAGTTGCTGCACCGGTGTTTCATCTGCGTGCAGCACCGGTCGTCGTCGTAATAACTCACTCAGCCGATCCGCCAGGGGCTGTAAGGCAACGCCGTAGCGCCCGACCCACTCGGCCAGCGTCGAGCTGGCCAGTGTGACCCCGGCCCGGGCAGCAATCTGCTCCAGGCGGTAGAGCGGCAGATGATCGACAAATTTGCTGATCAGTACCCAGGCAATCAGGCCAGGGGCGGCCATGCCGCCGTCGATCACCGCCGGCGCAATCGGCGCCGCGGTGATGCTTTCGCATGGACGGCAGGCGTATTGCGGACGAATGTGGCGGTGCACGAAGAACTTGGCCGGTTCCACATCGAGTTGTTCGCTGATGTCTTCGCCGATCTTGACCAGGTCACCACCGCACTGACCACAGGTGCAGATATCGGGCTCATGGTAGTGTTCGATACGCGGCAGATGCTCTGGCAAAGGCTGGCGACCGGCCCGCTTGCGTGGGGTGCGCAGCTCTGGCACTTGCTGCTCGACTTCAGCCTCAATGGCGGCGCAATCGGCGTCAGCCGTCTCGTGAAACAGATCACGCTGCTTCGGTGACAAGGCTTCATTTTTGACGCCGAAGCGAATGCGTTTGAGGTGCGCCAATTCGAGGGTCAGCGCCTGGATTTTCAAGGCGTCGAGCTGGGCCTGTTTGCGCAGCTTTTCGGCCTCGGCGTGCAGGGGTAAAACGACACAAGCGACGCCTTTCTGCTGGGCAGGATCGAGATTCAGGGCGGCAAATCTGGCGGTTAAAGGCATACGCAGATTTTACCAAAATAACACCTGCAAGCCCCGTAAAATATTGGTGTTCAACTGTTATTTTTTACACCTGCCAATGCCTCGGCGGGTGCGCTGCGAGGCGTTGCCAGTCAACGCCAGTAATCAACCATTGCCACTGTGCGTGTGTCACGGTGAACAGCCTGTCATCAGCGTTAGGCCAACGAAAATGGCCTTGATGCAAACGCCGCTGGCTCAGCCACACGCCGGTGGCGTCCCACTGCAACAGTTTGAGCCGTGAGCCATGTCGATTACGAAAGGCATAGGCCGTGCCATCACAAGGAACTCGCCCGAGCGCCTGTTGAATATGTGCCGACAGACCGTCGATGCCGCGGCGCATATCGACCGGTTCAACCACCAGCCACACCTTGTCTGGTGTCAGCATTAGGCCATTCCCCGCAGCAACCCGGCCAGCCAACTGGCCTCGACGCCTGCGGGCAATGTCAGTTGCCAGCCGTTGGCATGTTGCAGTAGCAACTCCCTGCTGACGTAGGGTTCCTGTACTGCCAGCGGCACCAGGGTTACAGGGCTGGCGTCCTGTTTGTGACGATGGAGCCAGTAGGAGAGCGCCCTGAGTTTGAGATCATGTTGCCGACAGTAGGCGGCCTGAGTCAGTTGGCTCGCTTGCCAGTCCTGGACATGCCTGGCCCAGAATTGTCGCCGTGCGTGCATGGTTTTCATATGAGTTTCCGGCTTGGAAAAGCACAGGATGTGGGCTGAAGCGATCAAGCAAAAGGTGGGACGGCTGGACGCTTACTGTCCAACGCGCGAATTCTTGAATTGCTGATCGAACACGGTGTTGAAACGCCTGAGGGACTAAAAAAACTTGCGCCTGGACGATTGACCGAGTCGACCCTCAACCGCCATATGCGCCGCCTTGGGTATGATCAGTCGCGCATGACCCGCGAACCACCGGCCGTGCGTTATCAGGCCGAACATTCGAATGCCCTTTGGCACTTCGACATGAGTCCCTCGGACCTCAAGGAATTGGAAACACCCCCTTGGCTTGATCCAGATCGACAGGGCGCGCCGACGCTGATGCTGTTTAGTGTTGTCGATGATCGTTCGGGGGTGAGTTATCAGGAATATCGCTGTGTGTATGGTGAGGATGTGGAGTCCGCACTGCGCTTTCTCTTCAACGCCATGTCATGCAAGCCCGATCAGGGTTCGCCTTTCCAGGGAATTCCCGAAACCATCCAGCTCGACAATGGCCCGGTCGGCAAGTCGGCTGTGTTCAAACGCGTCATGGAGTTTTTGGGCGTTAAGGTCATTTTTCACTTGCCGCGGGGCACGGATGGTCGACGTACCACGGCACGCAGCAAGGGCAAGGTTGAACGCCCCTTTCGCACGGTCAAAGAGGCGCACGAAACGCTTTACCATTTTCACAAACCCGAGACCGAGTCGGAAGCCAACCGCTGGCTGGCCAACTACATCGCAAAATACAACGCCAAGGAGCACCGCAACGAACACCACAGTCGTCTTGAGGATTGGCAATCACATGTGCCGAGTGCGGGGCTCCAGTCGATGTGTTCATGGGAGCGGTTTTGCTCGTTTGCGCGAGAGCCCGAGCGTCGTCATGTTGGCATCGATTGCCGTCTGACTGTGGCGGGAGTGGCCTACGAGGTTGATCCTGTACTGGCCGGAGAGACGGTCATTGTGTGGTGGGGCCTCTTTGACCAGGAGCTATTTGCTGAGCTGGGCGATGAACAGTTCGGCCCTTTCTTGCCCGTAGGCGGCCCCATTCCCCTGCATCGTTATCGAAAACACCGCAAGAGCCGCCGAGAGCTGCGTGCCGACCAGGTAAGCACCTTGGCCGACAAGCTCAGTATTCCACGCGCCGCGGTTAGTGGTGAGACGGACATTGTGGTGATCGACGTCACGAGCGCGGCTTCGCCGCTGACAATCGCCGCTCGGCCCTTTGGAGGGCCTGACCCTTTTTACGAACTGGCGTACCCCTCCAAGCTGGCAGCTCGGCAAGCTATTGCCCATGAATTGCGGATACCACTGGGTAGGCTAAAGGCGGAAGACCAAGCGTTTATTGGCCAACTGCTCGAGGGCACACTGTCCAGACCCATGATTATTTCTGCCATCCGCGAGCATTTTCCTGCCGGACGAAAAGGGGGAGTTGCCTGATGCTTACTGAAGTGATGCAGCACTATGGCCTACGTTGCGAACCCGTTGATGTGGGTTATTTCGAAACCGACCACCACGAACAGATTCACCGTGACCTCAATGCGTCGATTCTGAGTGGTCGTCTGATCGCCCTCACGGCGGTCATAGGCTCGGGGAAAACCCTACTCATTCGCCGCTTGCGTGAAGTGCTGGAAAAAGAGGGAAAAGTCATCGTGGCCCGCTCACTCAGTCTGGACAAGACCAAGCTCACAGCTCCGCTGCTGGACGCTGCGCTATTTTATGATCTGTCGACCGAAAAAGCCGTCAAAATTCCCGGTGACTCCGAGAAGCGAGCACGAGAACTGCAGGCGTTGTTTCGCAAGGCCAAAAAACCTGTGGCGCTATTCATCGACGATGCCCATGACCTGCATCCCAAAACTTTGACATCCCTCAAGCGTCTCTTCGAGCTGGCCACCGATGGCAGGGGAAAAGTGGCGATTGTCCTGATCGGCCACCCCAAGCTGAAGAACGATTTGCGCCGTCCCAGCATGGAGGAAGTTGGAGATCGCACCACCGTATTCGAATTCGGTGGGCTGCGCGATCGACAGCGCGATTACATCGATTGGGTAATGCGCAAATCACTCGACGATGGGGTGGATATCGAGAGCGTCATTACCGAGGAGGCCGCCACGATGCTGGCTGCCCGGCTAAAAACGCCTCTGCAGATCGGCCGCCATCTGGTACGGGCTTTTGAAGCGGGATTCGAAATGGGCGTGAAGCCTATCGATGCGACGACCGTGGAAGCGGTCTTGTCCCAACGGATTGACGATATTGAACCGCAGCTGACCCGGCATGGTTACGACGTGCGTGCGCTTTGTACCCAATTTGATGCCAAACCACCGGAAATCCGGCAACTGATGCGTGGCACGTTGAATCCGCAGCGATCAACTGAACTGGTGGAGGAGATGCGCGCCGCAGGCCTGCCTTTGTGACGTCGCAAAGGAATCAGCGCGTCATCGATTTTCTCAATGGGTTTTCTTGTTGGGAAAGCACTAAAAATGGCTCGACTCAAGCACCACCAGAAAACCGGCCGTTTTCTTGGCGATCGCAGCGTCTCAGTCAGCCTGCGTGAGCGAATCATTAATGTGGCTGGGAATCACATAATGTGGTTAGCGTCTCAAATAATGTGATTCTGGCGCGCTATCTGTCTCAGCTAATGTGGTTTGAAAAAGGGCATTTATTGCGCGTGGGAGTGATCATCATTGTGCGTCGCTACACTTAGCGAGCCATAGGGTCCCACATGCCGGTAAAGCGTTTGGCGAGTGATTCGAACAGGGCAGCCTGTGACGATTTGCAGCCGCAGGCTGCCCTGTTCACTGAAGTGACATAAAGGACACGAAGCAAATGGAATCTACCTTGAGTGAGGGCGAAGTCGCCCAGTTGCGTGCGTCAGTGTCCAAGGCTTGTTGCCTGCTCAAGGCCCTGGCCAACGAAGACCGGCTGTTGATCCTGTGCCAGTTGACCCAGGGCGAGCGCAACGTCGGCGAGCTCGAAGCCTTGACTGGCGTGCGCCAGCCCACCCTATCCCAACAGTTGGGTATCTTGCGCGATGAAGGGCTGGTCGCAACCCGTCGTGAAGGCAAATACATTTTCTACGGCCTGGCCAGCCACGAAGTGATTCAAGTAATGAAGACCCTGTCCGGCCTGTATTACGGCGCGGTCATAAGCCGATGAGCCACCTGGCGCGCCAGGCCTATGTCTCAGTACAGTAAGCACCGAACCGAAAGCCTGGCTGGGCTTTCGGTTTTTTTATGCCCATGCCTTTCTTACCCCCCTCCCCTCTCCCACTGCTCCTACCGTTTTCTTACACATCTGACCTGTTGCCGCTGGCTCAAACCGGCATGTCATCTGCGCCCTGTTTTTTTATGCCTCCTTTTTGCTGTCTCGCTTTTTGAGGGTTTTTTTCAGTTGCCAGTTTATCCAGGCGGTGCGGCTTAGTCCGTCCTCGGCGGCAGCGGCATCGATCTCATCTAACATCTCCTCCGGTAAGGTATGACTGACTTGTACCCGCTTCCCCCGGCGTAGGCGTTTGGGTCGACCTTCAAGATCAGGCGCGCCTTGGATGTAACGGTCAGCTGCTTCGGAGTCTGTTTTCGAAACCGTCGGTGGGATAGTGCTATCGATTGCTTTAGGTGGTCTGGCCAATGCCATTACGTTGTTTTCCTATTCGAATTTGATTCGCAATGCATATGCATCAAATATTTAATGAAAGCATCCATTTCACCGATAGCTTTACCATCCTTTGGGCTGTACTCCCATACCCCCATGCCTTGACCAGTGGCATTGCTGACAGCCTTACGGGTGCGAAGCGGAGTGTCCACGTAGGTTAGCTGCGGATACTCGGAAACCCACTTAGCCGCTTCAATATTGTCGAGTGCCAGAACACCAGGATCGGCTTGGCAAAGCACTGCGTAGGCAGGGAAATCGTCACGTGTGCTACGTGCGTCCTCTAGCAGGGGTAGCATCTCGTCAAATGCCCACATATCAAATGAGCGAGGACGGAAAGGGATAATTACCGCATCGCACAACACCAACGCCGCGCGCATCGCCGAAGAATCAAAGCCGCCCACATCGATGACGATATCGTCGTAGTCTCCCTTGCGTAGCATCAGCTGGCTACGCAATGTTGGACCATCTATATAGGCATCACATGCCAAAGCCGGCTCGATCCCCTTGGTATACCGATGTGTGATTGCCTTCTGAGCAGTCTTCTGACGATCGCCATCGATCACCCATACCTTGCGCCTTTTAAGCGTCAGGCCAATCCCAAGACTTATTGCAATGGTGGTTTTCCCTACACCACCCTTCGTATTTGCTACGGCATAAATCGTCATATACACCCCAACTCACTGTTTTTTTAACCGCTCTTGATATTCATTACGAATGTAAAAGCTCGCGCAGCCTAGGCCAATACATATGTGGAATCATAGTATATGCATATGCATTTAGGTGTAAAGCAGAATGCAAAATATTTACCGCGAACGTCGAAATTTATCCACCTTCGGATCAGCGTTCGGTAGCGCAGGCAATCAGGCAGGGCAGGGCAGGATGGAGTGTGTATCGCGGATACGACATTTATCACATTTTGTATGTGATCACGCATTTCCACGAATCGCTACACCCTGACCTAGTGGGAACAGAGCATGACCAACTCAATAGCTGAACCGCCACCACGTCCCTGTTCGATGAAAATTCCACGGACAGTCGCAGCTATTTCGAAAATCTAAAGCCGCCGATGAAAACCTTCGCCAATCAGATATCGTATTTATTTCAAAAACCGACATGTCCGAAAACGATCGTTTTCGGACACTCTAGCCAGACTATGTACGAAATATAGACTTTTCGTTATTCGAACAATGTACGACCATAAATGCACCTTTTCGTACAGAATGGAGCCTCTGTGTCTCGTACCTTTTTATACGCCCGTGTGAGTACCCCGGACCAAACCACTGATAATCAAATTTTGGAAGTGACGGGGGCCGGCTTTGACGTGAGCCCGAGGCGGGTGATCGTTGAATGCATCAGCGGGAGTAGCGCTGCAAGTGAGCGGCCCCAGTTTGCCAAACTGGTGGATCGTCTCGAACCAGGTGATGTGCTTATCGTCACCAAGCTCGATCGCCTTGGTCGTAATGCGATGGACGTACGCGCTACGGTAGAACGATTGGCAGATGACGGCGTTAAGGTGTACTGCCTTACTTTGGGAGGGATGGACCTGACCAGCCCAACAGGCAAAATGACCATGGGAGTGATTTCAGCAGTTGCTGAGTTCGAAAAGGATCTGCTGATCGAGCGTACAAACGCCGGATTGGCCCGCGCGCGTTCTCAAGGGGTCAAGCTAGGGAGGAAGGGGAGCCTATCTGAAAAAAGCAAAACTGAGGTGCTGTCTCTCTTGAACTCAGGCACGTCTGTATCACAGCTCGCCAGGGATTTTTCCACGACTCGTCAAACGATCATGCGAATTCGCGCAGGAGCTGGTGAAGGTGGGCATCAGCGCAACCCCACCAGAGGGACGTAGCGGCAGGGGAGGGCACTGCAGCGAGACCCTACCAAGTAGCTGGTTTTTTCTTGGTGGCAGCGGCGGGCTTACGGGTGTGAGACTTCTTATCGTTTTTTGTAGCAGCCAACAGGCCGGGCACCGCCTGACTCGCTGACTTAGTCAAAATGCGCGGGCGGCCGCCTTTTTTGCCGTTCTCCCGCGCGGCAGTAGATTTTGCGGCTGAAGTACTGGCGCCGCCCTTGCTACCTGACTGCTTTGCGGTCCAGCCTTGGCTGCCCATGATGCCGCTGATCACCGCTGGCACATAAAGGTCGGCATCGAGCCGCGGGAAATGCAAACCCAGCCCCGAGGGGGTCACTTCGATTTCCGCCAGATCGTCAGGGCGCGCCTCGCTCAGACCTTCGGCTAACCGAGGCGGGAAACCGAGCTCGACACCAGTACTGAGCATGATAACAACCCTGGAAACCCGTCGATCGTAATGAGCCGACACAGCGTAGGGGCCGTCGGCACGGCGCTGACGGGCACGAGCTTCAGCTGCCTGCAGGTCTTCTTCAGAGATAGCGTCCATGGATTTCCCTCCATCGTGAGCACAGGATAGCCAGCTCGGCGGTGAGCTGGGTGGTTAGCTCGTTCAACGCATGCCCAGCAAAACCGTAGGACTCCCGCAGCGAGACCGGACCACCTGGGCAATTGAGACAAAAAACCGCCTCGCAACCGTTGCCGATCACATGAACATGAGCAGGTCGGTGATCGTTGGGATAGATGGTTACGCGGAATGATCCGAGTCGGATAATTGTTGGCATGGGTTGATAATAACCCAATAGCTTGGGTTTACAACTGCTTTATCATACTGCTGGTTTGAGGGTGTTTACGAGGCCTGCATCAAGGTTAAGCAGGAGAAATCGTGCCGCTTCGACCGCGCCTGAGAAGCGCAACTGGTGAACCATCTGGTAGAACGGCGCGGGATCAGGCCCCTGCAAGTCCAGGCAAAGGCGGTAAGGTCCGATACTTGCCTGTACACCCAGTCGCAGCAGACCGTATCCATGCCTACCTGGAGCGCTCAGGGCACGCGCGGTCAGACTCTAAGGGACCGTTGTTTATACCGTTACGGCACTGGGCCAAAGGGCTAGGAGTGACGGCCAGTGGCATCTACACGCTGGTAGAAGCCTATGCAAAAAAAGCGGTATCAAGATCCAGGGATTGGGCATCCATGGCCTGCGGGCAAAAGCAGAGCGTCGTCCGACCGACGTGTACCGCAAGCGCTACATGTAGGAATTTTGAAATTCCTACACATCAAGGAAAACTAACGTACGAAAGTTATGCTGGCGCTCTGCCTCACGCGCTGGATACGAGCTTATTCACGCTGGTAATTTTCTTGTTCCAGACCATTTCGTAATGGCTTGATTGGATGATCGAGGCAATGTGCCGAGGGGTAGTCAGCGCCCAGCAGGTATCGCCCGGCGAGCGAACCGAGCGATAGCGCAGGCCCGAGGCCTTGGCCTTCTTCACGTCGCGGCCGAGCGCTCTGGAGGCACTGTAATCGTTTGGTGCGTAGATCGGGTCCGTCAGTGGCAACACAGTGGCGTCCAGTACATCCACCTCGTCGAATTGGCAGGTCAGACCACGGAAGACGAAACGCTCGTAGTTCAGCTCTTGCACTTTGCTCCAGTACACGTCTTGGTGATGGCGAACCTCGGCGATGGCAGTATCCATGGTGTCAGCCAGGTAAAGCATGCCGAACGAGCCATCGCCGAAGCGGGAGCCGTCAGGGTTCACGTGCGTGAACGGCGCGGTGGCGTAGGAGCAGCCGGTAATGCCGAAAGGGATTTCGCTGAGTGGAATCAGGTTGAGGGCGCCCACCTCGTTCTGTAGACGGGGATTCGTCAGAGCCTGAACATGGTAAAGGATATCGAACTCGTCAGCGCTGGCCACGTCATCGAATAAGGCGACTGGAGGAAACTTGGAATTCACCAGCCGGTACGACTTGATGATGTCACCCCCGAGCAGCACGTTCAGATCAGCAGCGCTTACCATTGCGCACCTCGCAATACGTCAATGCGACGGAAAGTTTCGTACAGGTTGATGAACGAACCTGTGGCCATGATTTCCAGCGGGGCCCTGCCATCAAAAAATTCGTTGTCGTTAGCCATTCGTGGAAAGCCATACACGTTTTCTGGGTTGTCGAAGATCGTTCTCAGCGCACCATGAACGTTCAGGATGAGGCTGATACGTGCAATCTGATCATTATCCAGGCTCACGGAACGACCTTGTTCTTTGGCGCGCGAGTAGGTGCTGCGTGATATGCGAAGGGTGTTCTCGATCTCCTTAGGGGTCGCTTTCCAGCGCTCCATGATCGTCACTGCGGTGCGCAGCGCGACCGCGCCAGCATCCTTGGTGGAAGGTGCCCGTGCAGTAGTCGCTTGGCTCATGTTCAGCACTCCAATCCGATAATCTGTAGATTCAAATGTACGGCATTATGGTCTATAGATCAATCGGGTGTAATAGCCTGCTATTTTCCTAAGAGTTTTCACTCTTAATCGGAGTCACCTGACCGTTGATGAGGGTTACCAACCCGATAGCCTTCATCCATGATGAACGTGAATGGCTTGGATGCGTCCGTACCAGATAATTCGACTCGGGGAGGGATGACTTGGAACGCCTTGCCCTTGCTCCAGGTGCAGGCGCCTTTGATCAATGTCAGGATCTGTTCATCGGTCATGCTGGCCGACAGAGTGACAACGCCCTGGCCCGCTGCGAAACGATGCTCCAGCACCGTCTTGAGGTCGATTTCTTCGTATTCGCTTTTCATGCTGTTTTCCTTAACCTGTGAAGTCAGGGTCGATGACCCAAGTTTTCCCCTTGCTGGCCACGGCCACCGGGCGTTCGCGAAGGGCATAGGCCGCGTACTTGCCCTTGAGTTTTCCAGTCAGATAATGGCGTGCAACGCTGAGCACATATCGCATGTTCGAATTTCTAGACTTTTCCGCTGTCGAGTCCAAGGCGTCTTGTGATTGCTTCATGATCACCTTCTGCCAAAAGCATATCCTCTGCAAACTGCGCAGTTTGCTCCTTGTAACGACTCCAAACCTGACGCTGTAATGGGGTCATTTGATCTGTACCAAGCTCGATAAAGTCGACGGCAGTGGCCAGTTCCTCGAAAGCAGCAACACACCAGGCTGTAGACATTCCTCGCGGAAACTCAACCTCTTGAAGTAATTCGCTAATGTGTTTTTTGGTGCCTGTCATTGATGAGTTCCGTTATTCGTGGGGCTGGTGGTGGACAGGGAGACTTGTCGCCCTGGGAGGCAGCAGCAAGCTTGGGCGCGGTAGCCGCATTTCCTATGCAAGCGGCTTCGGAGCGCGAGACATCACCAATCCGCAGGCAGTGCACAGGTAGGTCCCTTCTGGTCCATCCTTCATCCCTTTGGTTGATACCTGTTCCCCAGCTTTTTGAGTAAGGCTGATCGTTCGATGCGTATTCCACGCTCATGTGGACACTCAGTCCACCAACACTTGGACAGCGATTCCACGCTGACTTGGACACTCATTCCACGGTCATTTGGACACTTTTAGGCAGGCAGCAACGCAGGATTAATTCA
>Ga0209759_1001712_pt1 | contig 11342 bp, 10 predicted proteins | sample AraplaCL_Col_mMS_FD_184261 | JGI IMG/M metagenome (GOLD analysis project Ga0209759, IMG submission 184261) | Arabidopsis root microbial communities from the University of North Carolina, USA - plate scrape CL_Col_mMS (SPAdes) (version 2) | ecosystem: Host-associated > Plants > Roots >...
AGCGCACGCCGCCGTCGGCGATGCACGGCACGCCGGTGCCCTTCAGCGCTTCCGCGACGTTCGCGATCGCGCTGATCTGCGGCACGCCGACGCCCGCGACGATCCGCGTCGTGCAGATCGAGCCCGGGCCGATGCCGACCTTGACCGCGTCCGCGCCGTATTCGACGAGCGCCTTCGCGGCGGCGGCCGTCGCGATGTTGCCGCCGATCACCTCGACGTGCGGGAAGTTCTGCTTGACCCAGCGCACGCGCTCGAGCACGCCCTTGCTGTGGCCGTGCGCGGTATCGACGACGATCACGTCGACGCCGGCCTGCACCAGCAGCTCGACGCGCTCTTCGTTGTCCGGGCCGACGCCGACCGCCGCGCCTGCGCGCAGCTTGCCGTGTTCGTCCTTGCACGCATCCGGGTGTTCGGTCTGCTTCGTGATGTCCTTGACGGTCATCAGGCCGCGCAGTTCGAACGCGTCGTTGACGACCAGCACGCGCTCGAGGCGGTGGCTGTGCATCAGCGCCTTCGCTTCGGCGAGCGGCGTGCCTTCCTTGACCGTGACGAGACGCTCGCGCGGCGTCATGATCGACTTGACCGGTTCGTCGAGGCGCGATTCGAAACGCAGGTCGCGGTTCGTGACGATGCCGACGAGCTGCGGGCCTTCCACGACCGGGAAGCCCGAGATGCCATGCTGGCGCGACAGCGCGATCACGTCGCGCACCTTCATCTGCGGCGGGACCGTGATCGGGTCGCGCACGACGCCCGATTCGAAACGCTTGACCTTCGCGACCTCGCGAGCCTGCTCGGCCGGCGTCAGGTTCTTGTGGACGATACCCACACCACCCTGCTGCGCCATCGCGATCGCGAGGCGACCTTCGGTGACCGTGTCCATCGCGGCGGACACGAGCGGCATGTTCAGGGAGATGTTGCGGGTCAGCTTGGTCTTCAGGCTGGTGTCGCGCGGGAGAACGTCGGAGAAGGCGGGAACGAGGAGCACATCATCGAAAGTGAGTGCTTTTTGGATCAGACGCATGGCAAATCCTATGGGCGCAAAAGCGAATTATACGCGAAGCGCTGCGAATTTTCACAACACGAACAACGGGTTAGGCGTTTTCAAGCGTTCGGGGGCCGAATCGTTCGGATCGCCGTTCGGTTCGTTTTCGATCGCCTTTCGTTTCACCCCCGCATCGCCCCATTCGCGCAGCCGGCCGGAATCGGGCCGATCGCACGTCGTGGCAACACGATGCCGAGCCTGCCGGCGGGGCCTCGGCCAGCCCCGCTCGGCACATCCAGACGGCCACGAACGCCACTAGACCAGCCCGGCCGCGGCGCACGCAATCATCGCCGCGCCGGCGCCGATCGCGACGCCGCCGACGATCCGCGCGACGCGTTCGCCATGCGGCGCCAGCCGCTCGGCGGCGATCACCACGGTCACGACGGCCATCACGCGCAGATCCATCATGCCGGCTGCCAGTGCAACGGCCATCAGGTTCCCGCAGCAGGCGCCGCACCGTAGCGCGGTTCGCACGCCGTACCACCAGGCAACCGCGGCCGCGGCTCCCGCCCGCCGCGCACACGCGTCGTCCGGTGCACGCCGGCAACAAGCGAGCCGGCGCGCCTTCCAGCCGGACAACTGCAGCACGCCCGCGCCGAGCACGACCGCGCCGACCGCGAACGGCATCGTGGCGGCGAGCGCGGGCAGCCGCGCGGCGACCGCCGCCAATGCGGTGCCGCCAGGAAACACCATCGCGCCGAGCGCCATCCACACGGAGAAATACCCGGCGCCCGCGACCACGACCAACCATGCCGAGCGCGCGTCGCCCAACGGGCCGAGGCTCTGCCGGTATCGCCAGAGCACCGGCGCCAGTACCGGCAGCATCATCGTCGTCGTCATCGCGCCCCACATGCCTGCGAACGCGGCGAACGCGCGCCCTGCCCGCCAACCGCACGGCCTGAGCCATGCGGCCGACAGCGTCCAGCCGCCCGCCATCGGCATGCCGCCCATCGCGTCCATCGATGCGTGCTGCGCGAGCGTCGCCCAGATCGCGGCGCCAAATACCAGGACGAACGCGGCGCCGAATGGCCGCCAGCCGCAGCCCGCAGCGCCGGCCGCAGCCGGTTTCGTCCCGGCGCTCATCGCCCGCTCCCGCCGCTCGCCGGCCCGCACTCAACCGCGCGCGTATTCGTCATGGCGGCGCCACCACACGCCCGTCTCGTTGCGCCCGAGCGGCGCACGGTCGAGCCACTGGTACATCCCCCACAGTCCGTCGAGCCCGCGTGCGTATGTCGAATACGTGTGATAGACGACGCCATCCTCGCGTACGAACGCGCTCATCCCCGGCCGGTCGAGTGTGTACGTGGCGACGTCGGTGCCGCAGGTCGCCGCGAACTGGGCGACGGCCGGCGGCGGCGGGTCCATGTCCATCGCGTGACCGGCCCGCACATAGTTGTATTCGACGTCGCCGGTACGTTGCTGCGTTTCGGTAAACGACACGTTGAAGTCGAAATTGAACTCGCCGCCGTCCGATGACGCCCACGGAAAGTGCCAGCCCATCCGCTGCCGATACGCGAGCAGCTTCGCGAGTGGCGCGCGCGACACCGCCGCGAGCGTGACGTCGTGGTTCGCGAGGTGGACCGCAAAACCATCGAAACCATCGGCGAGCGCCGAGCACGACGGGCAGCCGGCCTTGTAGTCGGGGCCGAACATGAAGTGATAGACGAGCAGTTGCGAACGGCCGCCGAACAGGTCGTCGAGCGTCGCCGGGCCGTCCTCGGTGTCGAACCGGTAGGCCTTGTCGACGCGCACCCACGGCAGTGCCTGGCGCCGCTGCGCGAGTTCGTCGCCCTGCCGCGTCAACGCCTTTTCCGCATCGAGCAGCGCGCGGCGCGCAGTCAGCCATTCGGCGCGCGTTCCAGTGAGATGGTTGGTCATTGCGGGTTCCTCCTTTCGATGGATATCCGGGCACGGCGCATCTGCCGTGTGCGTGGTGCTAGATTAGGGCCGGGCATCGGACCGGAGGGAGTGACAACTGTGTCGGGATTCGAATGGATTCGCTGATCACGGCCGCAGCGCAGGCGCTCGCGGCGGGCGACCCGCTCGGCGCGCTGAACCGCGTCGCACTGCGCGACGACGCACCGGCGCTTGCGTTGCGCGGAATCGCGATGGCGCAGCTCGGCGATTTCGAGCGTGCGCGCGCGCTCGTGCGCGGCGCGGCGCGCGCATTCGGAGCGAAGGAAGCCGTCGCGCGGGCGCGCTGCGTCGTCGCTGAAGCCGAAATCGCGCTGGCGTCTCGCGACCTCGGCTGGCCGTCGCGCGCCCTCGAAGCCGCCTGTGCGACGCTCGACGCACACGGCGACCGCGCGAACGCCGCGCATGCGCGCTATCTCGGCGTGCGCCGGCTGCTGCTGATCGGGCACATCGACGATGCCGAACGGCAGCTCGCGAACCTCGATCCCGCGCCACTGCCGGCCGCATCGCGCGCAGCCCACGAACTGATCGCCGCCGGCATCGCGATGCGCCGCATCCGCCCGCGCTTCGCGCGCACGGCGCTAGCCCGTGCCCGAGCGGCCGCACAGGACGCCGGCATCGCCGCGCTGACGGCCGAAGTCGAGACGGCCGCACGCATGCTCGATACACCGGCCGCGCGACTCATTGCGCGCGGTGCGTCGCGGCTCGTGCTGCTCGACGAGGTCGAGGCGCTGCTGGAATCGAACGCGCTGGTCGTCGATGCATGCCGCCACGCGGTACGCGACGCACGCACGACCGTGTCGCTCGCGCGCCGCCCGGTGCTGTTCGTGCTCGCCCGCACGCTGGGCGAAGCGTGGCCCGGCGACGTATCGAGAAACGCGCTCGTGGCGGCGGCGTTTCGCGCGAGACACGCGGACGAATCGCATCGCGCACGCCTGCGCGTCGAGATCGGCCGCCTGCGCGCGATGCTGCGCCCGCTCGCGAACGTCACCGCGACGCCACGCGGCTTCGCGCTCGAGCCGATCGGCCCGCGCGAGACCGTCGTGCTTGCGCGTCCGGTCGACGATCACCACGCGGCCGTGCTCGCGCTGCTCGCGGACGGCGAGGCGTGGTCGAGCTCCGCGCTGGCGCTCGCGCTCGGCACGAGCCAGCGCACCGTGCAGCGCGCGCTCGACGCGCTCGCCGAAGCGGACAAGGTGCAGGCGCTCGGCCGCGGTCGCGCGCGCCGCTGGATGACGCCGCCGCTGCCCGGATTCGCGACGACCTTGTTACTCCCCGCACCGCTGCCGGGCGACTAGGATGGGCACACCAACGACGAGGTGACAGACATGAAACGCTCCACCGCAGACATCTTCCGCGAATACGGCCCGTTTCCGGGCGTCGACGGCGTGCACGGCGTCACGTTCGACGGCCAGCGCGTGTGGTTCGCGTCCGGCGACAAGCTGAACGCGCTCGACCCGGAACGCGGCACGACCGTGCGCGCACTCGCCGTCGCCGCGCACGCAGGCACCGCGTTCGACGGGCGTTATCTGTTCCAGATCGTCGAGGACCGCATCGAGAAGATCGATCCCGATTCGGGCCGCGTGCTCGCGACGATCCCGGCGCCCGGCGGCGGCGCGGATTCGGGGCTCGCGTGGGCCGAAGGCACGCTGTGGGTCGGCCAGTATCGCGAACGCAAGATTCATCAGGTGGATCCGCAATCCGGCGCCGTGCTGCGCACGATCGAATCGAACCGCTTCGTCACCGGCGTGACGTGGGTCGACAGCGAGCTGTGGCACGGCACCTGGGAAGCGGACGAGAGCGCGCTGCGGCGGATCGATCCGCGCACCGGGCAGGTGCTCGAACAGGTCGACATGCCGCCCGGTGTCGGCGTGTCGGGGCTGGAATCCGACGGCCGCGACCTCTTCTACTGCGGCGGCGGCAACAGCGGCAAGCTGCGCGCCGTGCGCCGCCCTGCGCGAGCACGCGCAGAGGGCGACAGTGCGGCGGCATCCGAGCCGGTCGAGCGCTGATCGCCGATCATCGACGGGCCACCCGGCCCGCCGCGATCCCCGGTCAGCACCGGAACGGATCGCGATGGCTCTCCGAGCCGATCCTGAACCCCGCCCGCTCCCGAGTGCAGGAATGAACAAGACGCTGTCGCGCCGCCATCATTAAGATGCTCGCTCGTCAGTCATTCGTTCGGAGCAGTCGATGCAGCGCGGTGTGGTGTATGGCGTCCTCGCGGGCGCGTTGTGGGGGATGGTCTTTCTCGTGCCGCGGCTGATGACCGACTTCTCGCCGCTGCTGCTCAGCGCGGGCCGCTACGCGATGTACGGCCTCGTGTCGCTGGCCGCGGCACTGCCGGCCGCCCGTTCGCTGCTCGTGCGGCTGACCCGCGAGGATCTCGTCGCGCTCGCGAAGCTCGCGCTCATCGGCAACGTCGCGTACTACATGCTGCTGTCCGGCGCCGTGCACCTGATCGGCATCGCGCCCAGCTCGCTGATCGTCGGCGTGCTGCCGGTGACCGTCACGCTCGCCGGCCTCGGCGACCACGGCGCAATGCCGCTGCGGCGCCTCGTCGCCCCGCTCGCGCTGGTGATCGCCGGCATCGTCTGCATCAACGTCGACCTCTTCACATCGGAAGCCGCGCATGCGACGACGCTCGGCCAGAAGCTCGCCGGCATCGCATGCGCAACCGGCGCGCTCGCGAGCTGGACCTGGTACGCGGTTGCGAACACGCGCTACCTGCAGCGCCACCATCATTTCGGCGGCAACGAGTGGTCGGTGCTGTGGGGTGTCGTGACGGGACTGATCGGCGGCCTCTGCTGGCTCGCGATCCTTGCACTGCCGGCCGGCACGGTCCAGGCGGCAGTCCCGGCATCGCGCTGGCAACTGTTCTGGCTGCTGAACCTCGTGCTCGCGATCGGCGCGTCGTGGCTCGGCAATGGATTGTGGAATGCGGCATCGAAGCGGTTGCCGCTCACGCTGTCCGGCCAGCTGATCGTGTTCGAAACCGTATTCGCGATGCTCTACGCATTCGTCTACGACCACCGGATGCCGCGCGTGCTCGAGATCGCGGCGCTCGCGCTGCTGCTGGCGGGCGTCTACGGGTCGGTGCGCCGGCACGGCGACACGCACGCGAGCGGCGACACGCCCGGCCGTGCGCCAGCGAACGCGAACATCACGGCCCACTGAGCGCGCGCGGGCCTGGTCTGACGAATTGGGACGGAGGGAGATGAGGCGATGCTGGCGCGACGCGTCAGCGCGCGTCCTTGTGCATCCACTTGCGGCCCTCGATGGAGCCCTCGCGGCGGGTCTTGTCGACGCGCCGCTGGCGCGCGAGCTTCGGATCGACGATCAACGGGCGGTAGATCTCGACACGGTCATGATCGGCGAGCGGCGCGTCGAGCGGCGCGAGCTTGCCGAACACGCCGGTTTTTGCCTGCGCGAGGTTGATTTCCGGGTGCAGCGCGAGCACGCCGCTCGCGTCGATCGCCGCGCGCACGGTCGCGCCTTCGGGCAGCGACACCGCAATCAGCGTCTGGCGATCCGGCAGCGCGTAACAGACTTCGATCGACAGCATCGCGTCACCCCTTCCCGTAGCGCTGGTCGGCGCGCTTGACGAACGAATCGACGAACGTGTTCGCGATATGGCTGAACACCGGCCCGATGATCTTCTCGAGCAGGATGCTCGAGAACTCGTAGTGCAGCGCAAATTCGATCTTGCATGCGTCGGAGCGCAGCGGGATGAAGCGCCACGAACCCGTGAACTTCCGGAACGGGCCGTCCGCGAACTCCATGTCGATGCGTGTCGGGCGCTGCTGCGTGTTGCGCGTCGCGAAATGCTGCTTGATGCCCTTGAAGTTGATGTCGATGCGCGCTTCCATCCCGCTGTCGTCCTGACGGCGAATCTCGACGCCGCCGCACCAGGGCAGGAAATTGGGGTAATCGGCCACGTCGGTGACGAGGTCGAACATCTGTTCCGCCGAGTGACGGATCAATACGGTTTTCTGGACATCTGCCATAAATCGCGCGGCATCGCTCAAGTAAGAACGCAAGCCGGGCGATTACCGCCCCGCTTTGCTAAAATCGTGATTTTAAACGAGTTGGCCCGATCCTTTCATGAGCATCATCGACAACAGGAAAGCGCACTTCGATTATCACATCGAGGAACGCTACGAAGCGGGGCTCGTGCTTGAGGGCTGGGAAGTCAAGGCGCTGCGCGCCGGGCGCGGCCAGATCAAGGAAGGCTACGTCGTGGTCAAGAACGCCGAGATCTTCCTGATCGGCACCCACATCAGCCCGCTGCCCGAAGCCTCGACGCACATCAAGCCCGATCCGGTCCGCACGCGCAAGCTGCTGCTGCACCGTGACGAAATCAAGAAACTGATCGGCAAGGTCGAGCAGCGCGGCTATACGCTCGTGCCGCTGAACTTCCACTACAAGGGCGGTCGCGTGAAATGCGACATCGCGCTCGCGAAAGGCAAGAAACTGCACGACAAGCGCGAAACCGAGAAGAAACGCGACTGGGAGCGCGAAAAGGCGCGCATCATGCGCGCCGGTGCCTGACGCGCGACGTCCCCCATCGCAAACGACACGGCCCGCTCGAAGCGGGCCGTGTGCTTTTGTGAGCCGTGATGCGTATGTGCGCCGATCGAGCAGCCGCTTACGGTCACCGATGAAACCCTGCGCCGCCCATCGTCATGCGAGCAGGATCGCGATTCCATAGCGCGACGATTCGCCGCACGTCGGCCGCACGCAGCCGCCGGACGGCTCACCGAGCCGCGCCTGCGCTCAGCCCCTTCCGCCCGCAGCCGGCGCCGCATTCTTGACGATCGTCAGCGCCGACGCGATCGCGGTGCCGAGATCCGACAGGTTCGCCGGCACGATCAGCGTGTTGCCCTGTTTCGCGAGGTTCGAGAATGCGCCGACGTACTGCTCGGCAACCTTCAGGTTCACGGCGTCCATCCCGCCCTGCGACTGGATCGCGTTCGCGATCTTCTGGATGGCCTGCGCGTTCGCCTCGGCGACCGCGAGAATTGCGGCCGCCTCGCCCTGCGCCTGGTTGATCGCGGCCTGCCGCTCGCCTTCGGACTTCTGGATCGCCGCCTCGCGTGCGCCCGACGCGAGGTTGATCTGCTCCTGCTTGCGGCCTTCGGATGCGGCGATCAGCGCGCGCTTTTCCCGCTCGGCGGTGATCTGCGCCTGCATCGCGTGGAGGATCTCCTTCGGCGGCGTCAGGTCCTTGATCTCGTAACGCAGCACTTTCACGCCCCAGTTCGCGGCAGCCTGATCGAGCGCCGACACGATGTTGTGGTTGATGAAGTCGCGTTCCTCGAAGGTCTTGTCGAGTTCGAGCTTGCCGACCACCGACCGTAGCGTCGTCTGCGCGAGTTGCGTGATCGCGAGCACGAAGTTGCTCGATCCGTAAGAGGCCTTCATCGGATCGGTCACCTGGAAGTACAGCACGCCGTCGACCTGCAGTTGCGTGTTGTCGCGCGTGATGCAAACCTGGCTCGGCACGTCGAGCGGAATCTCCTTCAGCACGTGCCGGTAGGCGATCCGGTCGACAAACGGCAGCACGATATTGAGACCGGGCGACAGCGTCGCGTGATAGCGCCCGAAGCGTTCGAGCACCCACGCATGCTGCTGCGGCACGATCTTCACCGTCTTCGACACGATCACGATGGCGATGACGAGCAGGACGACCCAGATGATCAGCGAATCCATGAAATATTCCCTCCTTGTTGTATCAGCGGACGATCAGCCCGCGGGTTTCGCTACGACCACGAGACAGTTGCCGCGCACGGCGTGCACCTGATACACGTGCACATCGTCGCGCTCGCCGTGCGCGAGTTCGACGTCCCAGTCGGCGCCGCGATATTGAACGCGCGCGCGGCCGTCATGCCACGCGTCGACCGTGACGGTCGAGCCGATATCGAGATTGACGTCGGGATTCGTCGACGTGTCGCGCTTCTGCTTGCGCCCGAGCCCCGAGCGGCGCAGCACGATCATCGCGATGATCGCGACCGCGCCGGCCACGCCGAACTGCACGTGCGGCGCGAAACCGGCCAGTTGCAGCAATCCGCCCGCGAGAAAGCCGAGCGCAATCATCAGCAGGTAGAACGTGCCCGTGAGCAACTCGGCCACGACCAGCACGCCCACCGCGCCCCACCAGAACAGATGCCCCGACATCATTGTGGTCTCCAGAAAAACGGCCCCGTACGTTCACTATATTCTTCGCCGCGGCAAGCGGACGCAACCGACACGCCCAGGTCGCCCCGTTACGTACCGACAAACAAAAACACCCCGGTGCTTACCGGGGTGTTTATAACACGAACCTTGCATTTTGCCTTCAACACAAGCGCGGCGGTACCGCGCTTGCGCCGAACGGGCATTGACCGTTACTTCCGGTTGGCGAGTGCCTGCCACGTATCGATGATCGTGTCCGGGTTCAGCGAGATCGACACGATGCCTTCGTCGGTCAGCCATTGCGCGAAGTCCGGATGATCGGACGGGCCCTGGCCGCAGATGCCGACGTACTTGCCCATCTTGCGGCAGGTATCGATCGCCCGCTTGAGCAGGAACTTGACGGCCGGGTCGCGTTCGTCGAAGTCGACGGCCAGCAGTTCCATGCCCGAGTCGCGATCGAGGCCGAGCGTGAGCTGCGTGAGGTCGTTCGAACCGATCGAGAAACCGTCGAAGTGCTCGAGGAACTCTTCGGCGAGGATCGCGTTGGTCGGGACTTCACACATCATCACGAGGCGCAGGCCGTTCTCGCCGCGCTTCAGGCCGAACTTCTCGAGCAGGCCGACGACGCGCGCCGCCTGCTTCACGGTCCGCACGAACGGCACCATGATCTCGACGTTGGTCAGGCCCATCTCGTCGCGCACGCGCTTCAGTGCACGGCACTCCATCTCGAAGGCCTGCGCGAAGTCTTCGGCGATGTAGCGCGACGCGCCGCGGAAGCCCAGCATCGGGTTTTCCTCGTCCGGCTCGTAGCGCGAACCGCCGATCAGCTTCTTGTACTCGTTCGACTTGAAGTCGGACAGACGCACGATCACGGGCTTCGGATAGAACGCCGCGGCGATCGTCGCAACGCCTTCCGTCAGCTTGTCGACGTAGAACTGGCGCGGCGACGCGTGACCGCGCGCGACGCTCTCGACGGCCTTCTTCAGATCCTGGTCGATGTTCGGATACTCGAGGATCGCCTTCGGGTGCACGCCGATGTTGTTGTTGATGATGAACTCGAGACGCGCGAGGCCCACGCCGGCGTTCGGCAACTGCGAGAAGTCGAACGCGAGCTGCGGGTTGCCGACGTTCATCATGATCTTGACCGGAATTTCCGGCAGTTCGCCGCGCTGCACTTCCGTGACTTCCGTCTCGAGCAGCCCGTCGTAGATCTTGCCTTCGTCGCCTTCCGCGCACGACACCGTGACGAGCGCGCCGTCCTTCAGCACGTCGGTCGCGTCGCCGCAGCCGACAACTGCCGGCACGCCGAGCTCACGCGCGATGATCGCCGCGTGGCAGGTCCGGCCGCCACGGTTCGTGACGATCGCCGCCGCACGCTTCATCACCGGCTCCCAGTTCGGGTCGGTCATGTCCGCCACCAGCACGTCGCCCGGCTGCACGCGTTCCATTTCCGACGGATCCTGGATCACGCGCACGGGGCCTGCGCCGATCTTCTGGCCGATCGCGCGGCCCGTCGCCAGCACCTGCGACTGGCCTTTCAGCTTGAAGCGCTGCTCGGCCTTGCCGGTCGCCTGGCTCTTCACCGTTTCCGGACGCGCCTGCAGGATGAAGATCTTGCCGTCGCGGCCGTCCTTGCCCCACTCGATGTCCATCGGACGCTGGTAGTGCTTTTCGATGATGACCGCGTACTTCGCCAGCTCGATCACGTCTTCGTCGGTGATCGAGTAGCGGTTGCGCTGCTCGTGCGGCACGTCGACCGTCTTCACGCGGCCCGGCTCGCCCGGCTGCGTGAATTCCATCTTGATCAGCTTCGAGCCGATCGAGCGGCGGATGATCGGGTACTTGTCCTGTGCGAGCGTCGTCTTGAATACGTAGAACTCGTCCGGGTTCACGGCACCCTGCACGACGGTTTCGCCCAGGCCGTAGCTCGACGTGATGAACACGGCGTCCTTGAAGCCCGATTCGGTGTCGATCGTGAACATCACGCCGGCCGCGCCGACGTCCGAGCGGACCATGCGCTGCACGCCGGCCGACAGCGCGACTTCGGCGTGCGTGAAGCCCTTGTGCACGCGGTACGAGATCGCGCGGTCGTTGTACAGCGACGCGAACACGTGCTTCATACGATCGAGCACGTCCTCGATGCCGACGACGTTCAGGTACGACTCCTGCTGACCGGCAAACGATGCGTCGGGCAAGTCTTCCGCGGTCGCGG
>Ga0209759_1001713_pt1 | contig 11335 bp, 8 predicted proteins | sample AraplaCL_Col_mMS_FD_184261 | JGI IMG/M metagenome (GOLD analysis project Ga0209759, IMG submission 184261) | Arabidopsis root microbial communities from the University of North Carolina, USA - plate scrape CL_Col_mMS (SPAdes) (version 2) | ecosystem: Host-associated > Plants > Roots >...
TGCGACAGCCGCCGCGACGAACTTGAGCGAATCCCGGACATCGACGTATCTGCGTTGTTTCAGCGATGAGCAAGCCTCGGCGATGGAAGTTCAATCGTGTGCCGGGTCGTCGATCGGCATGCCCAACTCGGCTGCCATTCGCTGTACGAGTGCCCGCAGTTGGCTGACTTCGTTGGCCAGGCGCTTTTGTTCGGCTCTCAACGCCTCGAACTCGGAGGAGGGAATCGAGGCTTCGGTGAATTCGCGCGCGCCCACCATTTCATCGATGTTCACCTCGCCGCACAGCAGATGCATCCAGCGGTTTCCACGTTCGCCGGGGGCACAGGGCAGCTTGATGGCGAGCGCTGGCGTGCGTGCGGCGAGTTCGTCGAGGAACGCCTCGACCGACGAGTTGTCTGCGAAACCGTGCAGACGTGCCGCGTTCAGTCGCAATTCGGCAGCCGTCTGCGGGCCGCGCAGTAGCAGAATGGTCAGCAGCGCCGCAGCTTGGCTCGGTATCCCGAGAACGCGATTCATGTTGTGTTCGTAACGCGTGACCCGGCTACTGCTCGCTTCCATGACGAGGCTTAGACGCTTCAGACCATCGATCGCGGTCTGGACTTCGGATTCGGTGACGCTCATGACGGGCGCACGCGCAGTCTTTTGGTTGCATCCTGCCGTCAAAGCGTTCAGCGACAGTGGGTAGGTGTCCGGGACGGTGTGCTGCTTTTCGACCAGGACGCCGAGAACACGGGCTTCGAGGGTAGTGAGGTCGCGCAGGGTTTGTGTCATAGGACAAGTGGGGGTAGTAAACATGGATAGAGCCGGGACGCTCTGCGCGCGCACGCTTCGCGAGCGGCCCGAGGGACCCAATTGTAGATTGTTTGCCGAGGGCAGCTTTGCGGATGCGAGCGGTAGAATCTGCTCGAGAGCGATGCCTTCACCCAGACTGGATTTGCCACCATGAGCCAGACAGACAGCAGGCAGGACGCGACGCGGGAAACGGAGGAGCAGTTCCGGATTCTGGTGCAAGGCGTCACGGACTACGCGATCTTCATGCTTTCGCCCGCGGGCGTCGTGACAAGTTGGAATGTCGGCGCGGAGCGGATCAAAGGGTACAAGCAGTCGGAGATCCTCGGCGAGCATTTCTCGCGTTTTTACACCGACGAGGACAAGGCGGCCGGCGTGCCCGCGCAGATTCTGGCCACCGCGGCGCGCGACGGCCGTGCCGAACGCGAAGGATGGCGGATTCGCAAAGACGGCAGCCGCTTTTGGGCGCACGTCGTGGTAGATGCCATCCGGGACGATGATGGTTCTCTCGTCGGATTCGCAAAAGTGACGCGCGACATCACCGAGCGCAAGGAAGCGGCGCTGGCGCTCGAGAAAGCGAACGCGGCGCTGTTCCAGTCGCAGAAGATGGAGGCGATCGGGCGCTTGACGGGCGGCGTCGCGCACGATTTCAACAACCTTCTGGCGGTGCTTTCCAACGGTCTCGAAGTACTGGCGATCCAGTCGCGCACGTCGATCGACAGAAAAATGATCGAGGGGATGCGACGGGCGATCGACCGTGGCGCATCGCTCACCCAACAGTTGCTTTCGTTCGCGCGGCAACAGCCGCTGCAGGCCCAGTTACACGAGCTGAACGCACTGATTCGCGACTTCGCGCCAATGCTTTCACGCGCTGGCAATCGGAGCATTCGTCTGGAATATTCTCTTGACGCCCAGTCAGCCCTGGCAATTGTCGATGCCGCGCGTTTCGAGGCGGCGTTGCTCAATCTCGTCGTCAACGCGGTCGACGCCATGCCTGACGGCGGCACGATCACGATTCGCACGCAAATAGTCGACTCGGGCACGGCGGTGACCCCGGCATTGCCTGCCGGTCGTTACATCCGCGTCTCGGTCACCGATACGGGGACAGGCATGGACAGCGATGTGCTGGCACAAGCGTTCGAGCCGTTTTTTACAACGAAGCAGGCCGGCAAGGGGACGGGGCTCGGGCTCAGCCAGGTGTACGGATTCATCGCGCAATCGGGTGGCGACGTCCAACTGTCCAGCGAATTGGACAAAGGCACGCGAGTTGAACTGTATCTGCCGGCCGCGGAGCCGGCGGCACCGGTGAAGGTGCCTTCCGCACCGAAGGCCGAGACCGTTCTGCTGGTCGAGGATGAGCCCGACGTGTTGGGCTTGGCGTCGGAACTGCTGGTGAGCATCGGGTACGAGGTGGTGCCGGCGAGCAGCGCATCGGAGGCAGTGGAAATCCTCAGGGATCGGATAGACATCGGCGTTGTCGTCAGCGATATTTCGATGCCCCACGGCATTAGCGGGCTCGACCTTGCACGTCTGGTCCGCTCGCAGTATCCGATGATCAGGATAGTGCTGACATCGGGGTACTTGCCCGCTCCGCTTCACGACGATAGTGGCCAACTGAGCGATGTGGCGTTTGTACCGAAGCCCTATCGGCTGGCCGATCTCGCGAAAGCGCTGCGGGCCAGGCGGTGAGGTCGGACAACGGGGTTCGCGCGAGGGGCGAGGCTCGAGCGCGAATGCATCATTTAAGGCGCCGCAGGACCACCTCGGCCGTGCCCCCGCTGGAAGCGGACGTCGTCCACTTGAGTTTGTCTCCACTGATGACGAATGGCCGCTTTTGCTCGACTCCATTCCAGTTCGGAAACGTGCTGGCGACGACATGGAAAGTGAGTGTCTTGTCAGCTTCGTCCACGGTGTATGTACCGAAGTGAGCGATCGATCCTTGCACGACGGATCTGTTTTCCTCCGGCGTGCCCTTCATCCGGTTGGGGGACTCGAACTTTGCGATGTCGGCGCGCGATGTCATCAGAACATAGTGCCCACTCCCGTCGAAGATCGCGAGTCCTTGCGGATTGGCGCCGAACATGGGTTGCCGGCTGCCGTCCGGGCGCACGGTATCGACCGATACGTAGGCCCACGTTCCGACGACCTGTTCATTCAGCGTCTCGGCTCGGGCGGCGATGCCTGCGCATGAAATCGTCATACCCATCAACAGTGCCAAAGTATGACGGGCGAAAGGGGTCTTATGACTCATCGCGCTTCTCCTCGAGAGTACGTTCGTCGTGTCTCGGCTGCTTCGAATGACCGCTTGCGAGGGGAGCCCGGGACGGAGTCCTGACCGTCGAGCTTTCAACACAGGCGGTAACCGCTAGAATTGCAGCTTTAGCCGGAATACGCCAATGTCTTTTGCTTCGCTTGGCCTGATCGATCCCCTGCTGCGTAATGTGCAGGACCTCAACTACCGGACCCCTACGCCGGTGCAGGCCAAGGCGATTCCCGCCGTGCTGACTGGCAAGGACGTCATGGCTGCGGCGCAGACCGGCACCGGCAAAACGGCGGGTTTTGCGCTCCCGCTGTTACAGCGGCTAGTGCAACACGGCCCGGCGGTCTCCAGCAACCGCGTGCGTGTTCTGGTGCTGGTGCCCACGCGTGAACTGGCTGAACAAGTGCTGCAAAGCTTCATCGATTACGGCAAAGGCCTCGACTTGCGATTTCTGGCCGCCTACGGCGGTGTCAGCATCAACCCGCAGATGATGAAGTTGCGCAAAGGCGTCGATGTGCTCGTTGCCACGCCGGGCCGTTTGTTGGATCTGAATCGCCAGAACGCAGTCCAGTTTGATCAAATACAAACGCTGGTGCTGGACGAAGCCGACCGCATGCTGGATCTAGGCTTTGCGCGCGAACTCAACGCCGTCTTTGCAGGCTTGCCCGCTCGGCGCCAGACCCTGCTGTTTTCCGCCACATTTACCGATGACATCCGAGCCATGGCGGCGAGCATTCTCCGCGGCCCGGTCAACATCAGCGTCAGCCCGCCCAATGCCACCGCCAGCAACATCAAGCAGTGGGTGGTGCCGGTGGACAAAAAGAACAAGCCTGACCTCTTCATGCACCTTGTCGCCGAGAACCACTGGGAGCACGCTCTGGTGTTCGTCAAAACCCGCAATGGCGTGGATTATCTGGCAGCCTTGCTGGATGAGGCCGGCTATTCGGTCGACACCATTCACGGTGACAAGCCGCAACCCGCGCGCCTGCGCGCGCTGGAGCGCTTCAAGAGCGGCGAAGTCAATATGCTGGTGGCCACCGATGTTGCTGCGCGCGGGCTGGATATCGACGACCTGCCGCTGGTGATCAACGTTGACCTGCCGATCGTGGCGCAAGACTATGTGCACCGTATTGGCCGTACCGCCCGCGCGGGCGCCAGCGGCGTGGCGGTGTCCCTCGTGTGTGCCGATGAAGCACCGCAACTCGCTGCGATCGAAGCGCTGATCCGGCAAACGCTGCCCCGTAAAGAAGAGCCGGGTTTCGAAGCCGACCACCGCGTGCCGCAAACCAGCACGACGGGCCAGATCGTCAAAAAACCCAAAAAGCCTAAGAAGCCCAAGGTGTCGCAAGCTGCGCCCGGCGCCGTGCCGGCACTCAGTAAGAAACCGCACCCGCAAAGCGGCGAAAACAAACGCAAGCCCGCGACGCAGCGTGCTCCGACCGCGGGTAAAGGTGCAAACTCGTCCAGCGGTAATCCATTCAGCGGGCAAAAGCCACGCAGCAAGCCGGCCAGCAAGCCATCTGCCACTTCGCGTATGCCTGCTGGCAGATCCGCTGGAGGCCGAGGCAAACGCCAACCCTGATCCGCGTCCCAGCTCTGCTGGGACGGCATCCGCAGCTGAGCTCGTTGTGTTCGCCTCAACATTTGAAAGGCACCTGGGCCATGACTTCCATTGAGTCCGCCGCGCCAGTTGTCCTCATCACCGGCGCCTCGTCCGGTATCGGTCTCGCTGCCACCGGACCTGAAGGCATATCAACAAAGGACCGCTCATGACCGGCCGTACCGTCATCATCGCAGGCGCTACTGGCCTGGTGGGCAGAGAAATTCTAGAGGGTCTGCTGGGCGACCGAACCGTGGTGATGGTGCACAGCTTTGGACGCAGGCCGCCGGCTATCGAGCATTCCAAGGTAACGGCCCACGTCGTCGACTTCGCCGCATTGCCTGAGTTGCCGCCCGCCGACGAGGTGTACCTGGCGCTGGGGACCACGATCAAGGTCGCCGGCAGCCAGGCTGCATTCCGTGCCGTCGACTACGACGCCAACCTTGCTGTCGCCAAGGCGGCAGTAGCTGCCGGCGCCAAGAAGGCGGGCTTGGTGAGCGCCATGGGCGCCGACACCAACTCGACGATCTTCTATAGCCGCGTAAAGGGGGAACTGGAGGACGCGTTGGCACAGTTGCAGTTCGAGGGGTTGGTCATCGCGCGCCCGTCGATGTTGGTGGGGAACCGGGCAGCCATCGGGCAACGCACCCGGCGTGGGGAAGAGTGGGCGTCTGCGTTCGGAAAGGTGCTCGGCTTCCTAATTCCCGCGAATTACAGGCCCATCGAAGCGGCGGCCGTCGCTAGGGCGCTGCTTTCTGCAGTCCCGTCCGCTAAGGGCCGCAAGGTCTTGCTCTCCGGCTCGATGCAGCAGCGGTAGGCCGCCACGCCAAGCCCCGGCATCACCCTCGCCCGCATAATGATCCTTCGGATCAACGGCCTGGTCCGTGACAATAAAGTCCGTCAACGCGACCGTTCGCTAGCCCTTGAATCGGCGGGCTCTCGGCTTGCGAGCGTGCTCCGGCAAACACTAGATCGACACGAAACCAGGAGTCGTCAATCCTCAGACGCCGTTGCCGTCCGACGAAGGCGAAGTCATCGCCCAGTTCCAAGAGGAAGTCCGCAAGGTGTCGGATCAACGCCGCCTCGAGGTCGGAGTCCGAGTATTCATCGCGGATGTCGAGAAATTCGAGGACGAAGGGATCACGAATCGCTTCCTCCGGCGTCACAGCATCAACCGACTGAGCATCGACGGCGTGAGTCCATTGACGACAAGCTCGCTTCGATCTGGGTGAGAATCTCAACCACATATTCGCCGCAAAGTTGCGCGACGAATGGAGCAATCCAAGGATCGGATAAGGCGACTAGGCTCCCGACATAGCGCTGGCGCACATATCCGTCATGGTGCCTCGTCAGCACACACGCGTAGATAGCCCCTTGAATCTCGGTGAACCGCGAGAAGAGCGTGTCATCGCCGTCGTGGTGAATTCGATACGGCATGTTGAGCGATTCCCCTTGCACCACGACAGAAAACCCGGGATGAGTCGCGATACTGGTTTGAATCGAGTTCGCGACTGCGCATACTTCGGATCGAAGCTTCGCCGGGAAAGCCGCTGCCAAGGGACTGGTTTGGATGGCGCTGGACGCCGCCTGGATGTGAGCCATACGCTGTTGCCATCAGCCAAGTTACTGCAATTGTGTCATCGGAACGGTATGTCGATCTAGCACGCGAATGTCCGCTTTGGGCAAGCGCGAAGGTCCCTTATGGGTCGACTGCCGCCGGCCGTATCGGGCAGCAGTCGGCCATGAACCGTCACTCGACACCTCGACCAGAATCGTCGACAATCGACCGATCTGACCATCCACGATGCACCAATGTCGATCGACGTTCCGGGAACCGAAGGTTATGCCAAGCATGCCGAGGCTTTGGCTAATGAATGGCGCAAGATTTCATTCGAAGACCACCACCGACCAGTTCTGCATCTGATCCCGGACGTACCTTCACGCATCCTCGATCTAGGGGCAGGCATGGGCCGCGATGCTGCCGCATTGGCATCGATGGGGCACGCGGTGTTGGCGGTTGAGCCCGTCGACGAACTGCGGGCTGCTGCGACCAACATCTATCCCGCTTCCAGCGTTGTCTGGCTCGACGATAGCTTGCCGGATCTGTGCCTCGTCCGCGAGAGGGCGAACCGGTTCGACGTTGTTATGGTTACCGCAGCGTGGATGCACCTCGACGAAGTCCAACGTCGCCGAGGCATGGGCACCATCTCTGACCTGTTAGTCGATGGTGGCGTCGTCATTTTGTCGTTGCGCCATGGCCCGTTTCCGGAGGGGCGGCGCATGTTCGACGTCTCCGCGGCGGACACGATCCGGCTTGCCGAAGCCCATCGTCTCCGGCTTCTGCTCAACGTTCGCAGCGGCTCAGCCCAGCAAGCAAACAGGAACAAGGGCGTCACATGGACGCGCCTTGCTTTCGGGAAGTGAGAGCCGGTGTGGCGGTATCCTCTCGGCCAGCTTCTGCCGCTCGCCCAAGCTATAAAGCGCACAGTCGAACGGCTGGTCCCCTCCGAAACCACCATTCCATGTCGGATCCGCAAACGAACGACTGGCACGCCGCGCGGCCGGTCATCGCCGTGATCGTCAGGTGATTGGCAGACAACATGTGTGCCTCCGGCTGGAATGCAGGTTACAGATATCCGCGCAATCGCGGTCGTTCCAGATGTCGAGCGACGAACGGTCCAGGAAAACAAGTCGATCGATGGTTCCCAAGTGCTGTATGGCGAGCAACGCGCTCCGGTTGACGAACGCACCGGGTCGATCGTCAGGAAAGACGACCTGCATCAGGGGAGCGAAGCGCTGGGTTATCTCGGTGAAGCTCACCTCACTGGACGGCTCCGTCACGTCAAGCCAGTAGACAAGCGCCGCCGTTGGACTGCCTGGCTTTCGCGCAATGAAGCGTACTGTTTTTTCGCCTGACAATTCATTCATGATTACCTGCCCGGTTAGTGCGTTCCTCTTTCAAAAGCAGTTCGGCGTTGCTTGCCGGGCTTGTTGATATGACGCGCTGTACGGCGACTTTCGCAAGCCGGTGCTCGACCCAAATCCGCCCCCATCGGATCGCGTACTGCAAGGCCTGTGCTGGGTCGTAAAAATAATCCAGCGCGTGGAAGCAGCGCTGCGTCGGGCAGCCTGGCCGTTCGATCACAAGATGGGCTGCATGCAACGCACTCTTCACGGGTTCTGCTCGGGCCGTCAATCGGTAGCCCTGGCATTCGGCCTGACAACTGACAGGGCCGATGATTGCGACGGAGCGTTCCCGACTGAGCGTCGGCGTCTCATTCAGATGTCTGGTTTGCTTTCTCATGGCTTCTCTATCCTTCGACGACGATCCCATCCCGCTGCAGTTAGGTCGCGCGGCTAAGGAGCGGCGCACAGGCAGCGCAATGGATCTCGAGTTCGTTCGGCACGCGAGCGGACACCCATCACGCAAGCCGCGATGGAGCACCGTCGGTGGTCAACAGAAAGATGGCGGGCCCGGCTCTCGTTTAATTGGCTTTTGGTTTATTCGGAGAGCCGGGCAGGAGAAAGTGCTGCCTTATCCGCGCAGCTGGCGCGGTTTTGTGTGCGCCTAGAGGTATCGGTTTTCCAGTGCCCGCCAGTACGCGCCCCCATTAGTGCAGGAGTGCAGAACAAGGCGAGGCGAGAACGCGGGATGAAAAGCACGACTATGACCTCAAGTCAGTGGCCAGCGAGTAATCAAATCAAGAATGCGGCAGTCGTTCCATTAGAGCGCATCCGTAAGCATTTTGCAAGGTTATCGGGTGATATCGCCGTGCGGCATTGGGACGCAAAGGCATTTCATCCTGGGCGCCCCAATCCTGGATGCCGTAAACCGAAATGTGGTCACAGGCGACGCACGCCCTTGAAACGCCGGGTGCAACGGCGGAACCGTGTGTGGCCGGCGCGGACGACGGGACCACTCTGTTAGCTGCCTGTGGTGTCGGACCTACGACGCATGTGAAAGGCGGGTAGTCGCCGACATGAGTCGTTGCCGTCCCGATAATCGCGCGTGCAACGTGCTGTGAGGATATCGTCAGTTTGAACCCAATGGAGCAGCGGACACGTCCTTCGCTGCCAATGAGTGGATTCGCGCCAGCGGCGCCGGGGGACGCACGCGCCGCCTGTCCCCAAGACGGACTTTATTACTCCGGATCATTGGTGTAAGCGCAACGGCTATCGCCACCACAATACTTGACATCTAAACTATTCCAACCTAAATTTCCTCCATCGCCAAGGAGGATGAAACATGCGCATCGTCTGTATCGGAGGGGGTCCCGCCGGCCTCTACTTCGGCCTCCTGATGAAATTGCGCAATCCGGCGCACCATGTATCGGTCATTGAGCGCAACCGCCCCTACGACACGTTCGGCTGGGGCGTAGTTTTTTCGGATCAAACGCTCGACAATCTCCGCGCAGCCGATCCGCCAAGCGCGGATATGATCCTCGATGCCTTCAACCACTGGGATGACATCGATATCCATTTCCGTGGCCGCACCCTCCGCTCATCGGGTCATGGGTTCTGCGGTATCGGACGCAAACGTCTGCTCAATATCCTGCAAGCCCGTTGCGAAGCGCTCGGTGTCGAACTCGTGTTCGAAACCAGCGTGACAGACGACGACCGCTACGACGCCGACCTGATCATCGCGTCCGACGGCGCGAACAGCGCAATCCGACAGAAGTACGCCGCGACCTACCAACCGGATATCGACTTGCGCGACTGCCGCTTCGTATGGCTCGGCACGAAAAAGCGCTTCGATGCCTTTACATTTGCATTCGAGCAGACTGAATGGGGGTGGTTTCAAGCGCACGCCTATCGCTTCGACGAGGACACATCCACATTCATCGTGGAAGCACCCGAGCGCGTCTGGCGTGCCGCCGGACTCGAAGAGATGAGCAAGGAGCAAGGCATCGCGTTTTGCGAGCGCCTCTTCGCGAAGTACCTCGACGGCAACCCGCTGATCTCGAACGCGGCGCACCTGCGCGGCTCCTCGCAATGGATTCGTTTCCCACGTGTGGTCAATCGCGAGTGGGTTCATCTCAGGCCGCGTTCGGACGGCGGATCGACGCCTGTTGTTCTGATGGGCGACGCAGCCCATACAGCGCATTTTTCCATCGGCTCCGGCACCAAGCTCGCGCTTGAAGACGCAATTGAACTCGCGAACAGTATCGATGCTCATGCCGACGATCTTCCAGCCGCGCTCGATCGATACAAACGCATACGCAGTGTCGACGTGCTGCGGCTGCAAAACGCCGCTCGCAATTCGACGGAGTGGTTCGAGCATGTCGACCGATATGCCTCGTTCGAACCGGAGCAATTCGCCTATTCGCTACTGACGCGATCGCAGCGCATTTCGCATGAAAATCTGCGGGCGCGCGATGCCCATTACGTGGCTAGCTTCGAAAACTGGCTCGCCGCGCGCACGGGTACGCCGCAACCGCGCACGGCACGCTCGATTCCGCCGATGTTCACACCCTACGCTGTACGCGGCGTCCGGCTGAAAAATCGCATCGTCGTTTCGCCGATGGCGCAATACTCGGCCGTCGAAGGCATGGTGGGCGACTATCACCTGACCCACCTCGGCGCCCGTGCCATGGGCGGCGCCGCGCTGGTAATGACCGAAATGACCTGCGTCAGCGCCGAAGGCCGCATTACGCCCGGCTGCCCAGGCATGTATACAAGCGAACATCGTCAAGCGTGGCAGCGCATCGTCGATTTCGTACACGGCGCAAGCGACGCCAAAATCGGCATGCAGCTCGGCCATGCCGGCGCAAAAGCGTCGACGCGCGTCAGTTGGGAAGGCATCGACCAACCGCTAGACGAGGGCAACTGGCCACTCGTTTCCGCCTCGCCGCAACAATATCTGGCGGGCATCAGCCAATGGTCACGCGAAGCCACGCTCGACGATTTGCGCGAAATCGAAAACCAGTTCGTGCGCGCAGCGAAGATGGCGGACGAAGCGGGCTTCGATTGGCTCGAACTGCACTGCGCGCACGGCTACTTTCTATCCAGCTTCATTTCTCCGTTGACGAATCGGCGCACGGACGAATACGGCGGGGCGCTCGAACATCGACTGCGCTATCCGCTCGAAGTGTTCGCCGCCATTCGCCGTATATGGCCTCAGAGCAAGCCGATTTCCGTACGCATCTCGGCGCACGACTGGGTGGAAGGCGGCACGACGCCGGACGACGCGGTACAGATTGCCCGCGCATTCAAAGCGGCGGGCGCCGACATGATCGACGTTTCCTCGGGGCAAGTCAGCAAGCTCGAAAAACCGGTCTACGGCCGCATGTACCAGACGCCGTTTTCCGATCGCATTCGCAACGAGGCCGGCATCGCGACGATAGCGGTTGGCGCGATCTCAGAGGCCGATCACGCGAACAGCATCATCGCCGCCGGTCGCGCGGATTTATGCGCCGTCGCGCGGCCGCATTTGGCCAACCCGGCATGGACGCTCACCGAGGCCGCAAAAATCGGCTACCTCGACATCGGCTGGCCCAAGCAATACACGGCCGCAAAGGCCCAACTCGAACGCAACGCAGAACGCGAGCGTGCTCAAACCCCATCTTTGCCGATATCGGACACGCAATGAACAACCACTCGCTCAACGGGAAGCATGCCGTCGTGACAGGCGGAGGCAGCGGCATCGGCGCAGCAATTGCACGCACGCTCGCGCAAGCCGGCGCGCG
>Ga0209759_1001715_pt1 | contig 11322 bp, 10 predicted proteins | sample AraplaCL_Col_mMS_FD_184261 | JGI IMG/M metagenome (GOLD analysis project Ga0209759, IMG submission 184261) | Arabidopsis root microbial communities from the University of North Carolina, USA - plate scrape CL_Col_mMS (SPAdes) (version 2) | ecosystem: Host-associated > Plants > Roots >...
CACCGGGAAGCTGTCGACTTCGTTGTAATAGCCGGTGTGGTCGCCGTAGGGGCCTTCCGGGGCCATTTCGCCCGGATGGATCACACCCTCCAGGACGATTTCCGCCGAAGCCGGCACCTGCAGGTCGTTGCCACGGCATTTGACCAGCTCGGTGCGGTTACCCCGCAGCAGGCCGGCAAAGGCGTATTCGGAGAGGCTGTCCGGTACCGGGGTCACGGCGCCGAGTATGGTCGCCGGGTCCGCGCCCAGGGCCACGGACACCGGGAACGGCTGGCCCGGATGCTTTTCGCACCACTCACGGTAATCCAGTGCGCCGCCACGGTGGCTGAGCCAACGCATGATGACCTTGTTGCGGGCGATCACCTGCTGGCGATAGATGCCGAGGTTCTGGCGGTCCTTGTTCGGCCCCTTGGTGACCGTCAGGCCCCAGGTGATCAGCGGCGCGACGTCGCCCGGCCAGCAATGCTGGACCGGCAACTTGCCGAGGTCGACATCATCGCCTTCGATGACGATTTCCTGGCAGGGCGCGTCCTTGACCACCTTCGGCGCCATGGCAATGATCTTGCGGAAGATCGGCAGCTTGGACCAGGCATCCTTGAGCCCCTTGGGCGGCTCCGGCTCCTTGAGGAAGGCCAGCAGCTTGCCGATTTCCCGCAGTTCGCTGACCGCCTCGGCGCCCATCCCCAGGGCCACGCGCTCGGGCGTGCCGAACAGGTTGCCGAGCACCGGGATATCGAAACCGGTGGGCTTTTCGAACAGCAGCGCCGGGCCCTTGGCCCGCAGGGTGCGGTCGCAGACCTCGGTCATTTCCAGGATGGGGGACACCGGAACCTGGATGCGCTTGAGTTCGCCGCGCTGTTCCAGGCCGCTGATAAAGTCGCGCAAGTCGCGATACTGCATGCGTGAGCCTCGTAGAGTCCGTGGCGTTCGGGGTGGGCAGTTTACCCGGTTCGCCCCAATACCGTGCAATCGAACAAACACCCGGCAGCAAAAAGCCGGGTTTCCCCGGCTTTTGCGGCCCTGCTCGACTTACTTGCGTTTCATCGACAGGAAGAACTCATCGTTGGTCTTGGTCTGTTTCAGCTTGTCGACCAGGAACTCGATGGCGGCGACTTCATCCATCGGATGCAGCAGCTTGCGCAGGATCCACATGCGCTGCAGCTCGTCGTCGGCGGTCAGCAACTCTTCGCGGCGGGTGCCGGAACGGTTGATGTTGATGGCCGGGAAGACGCGCTTTTCAGCGATCTTGCGGTCCAGGGGCAGTTCCATATTGCCGGTACCCTTGAACTCTTCGTAGATCACTTCGTCCATCTTCGAGCCGGTTTCAACCAGCGCGGTGGCGATGATGGTCAGCGAACCGCCTTCCTCGATGTTGCGCGCGGCACCGAAGAAACGCTTCGGTTTCTCCAGGGCATGGGCGTCGACACCACCGGTCAGGACCTTGCCGGAGCTCGGGATCACGGTGTTGTAGGCACGCGCCAGACGGGTGATGGAGTCCAGCAGGATGACCACGTCCTTCTTGTGCTCGACCAGGCGCTTGGCCTTCTCGATGACCATCTCGGCCACTTGCACGTGACGGGTCGGCGGCTCGTCGAACGTCGAGGCGACCACTTCGCCGCGCACGGTGCGCTGCATTTCGGTCACTTCTTCCGGACGCTCGTCGATCAGCAGGACGATCAGGTGCACTTCCGGGTTGTTGCGGGTGATGTTCGAGGCAATGTTCTGCAACATGATCGTCTTGCCGGCTTTCGGCGGTGCCACGATCAGGCCACGCTGGCCTTTGCCGATCGGGGCGCAGAGGTCGATCACGCGACCGGTCAAGTCCTCGGTGGAGCCGTTACCGGCTTCCATCTTCATGCGCACGGTCGGGAACAGCGGGGTCAGGTTCTCGAAGAGAATCTTGTTCTTGGCGTTTTCCGGACGATCGAAGTTGATCGTGTCGACCTTGAGCAGGGCGAAATAACGCTCGCCTTCCTTCGGTGGGCGGATCTTGCCAACGATGGTGTCACCGGTGCGCAAGTTGAAGCGACGGATCTGGCTTGGCGAGACGTAGATGTCGTCCGGGCCGGCCAGGTAGGAGGCGTCCGAAGAGCGAAGGAAGCCGAAGCCGTCCTGGAGGATCTCCAGCACGCCATCACCGGAGATTTCCTCGCCGCTTTTCGCGTGCTTTTTCAGCAGGGAGAAAATCACATCCTGCTTGCGCGAACGGGCCATATTTTCTATGCCCATCTGTTCGGCCAATTCGAGCAGTTCGGTAATCGGCTTTTGCTTGAGTTCAGTCAGATTCATATAGGAATGACGTAATCATTTATGGAGGGGGGAGAAATTAAGCTTTTGGCTTAATGAGGCCGCGCCGCAGAGAAGGCGACAGGATCGCGTACTTGTTCGAAAAGGAGTGCGTCGGCGACGGCTTGCAGGGGGCAGTGGAGAAACCAGTGCAGGGCCGAATGTAACACCTGGATTTCTAGGCGTCTAGCCCCTGACAACGAAAAAAGCCCCGCTATTTGCGGGGCTTTTTTGACGACGCCGAGTTACAGGTGGGCGTCGAGGAAAGCGGTCAATTGGGACTTGGACAGCGCACCGACCTTGGTCGCCTCGACGTTGCCGTTCTTGAACAGCATCAGGGTCGGGATGCCCCGCACGCCGTGCTTGGCCGGGGTTTCCTGGTTTTCATCGATGTTCAGTTTGGCGACGATCAGCTTGCCGTGGTAGGTGGTGGCGATCTCGTCCAGCACCGGGGCGATCATCTTGCAGGGACCGCACCATTCAGCCCAGTAATCGACCAGTACTGGCTGCTGGGCCTTGAGAACTTCCGCCTCGAAGGAAGCATCGGTGACGTGCTTGATGTGTTCGCTCATGGAAGTCTCCGTGATTGTAAGCAGAAAAAAACGTGGTCCATCATAGCTGGCCTTCCTACGTTCAGGAAGCTGCAGTTGATTGAGTCTAACTATGACAAATCATCAATTTGGGTATAGCAGGGCTTTTATAGTCGAGCCCGGCCTGAGAGTGGGCCTCGAACCTCAAGAGGGCGTGACAAAGGCAATACCGGTGCGCAGGGCCGCATTGCGCACGTGCTCCTGCATCGCTTTCTGCGCGGGGCCCGAGGCGCGACGCGCCAGGGCGCGGAGGATCTTGCGGTGCTCCTGCCAGGTTTCCATGGCCCGCTCCGCCCGGATGAACGGCAGCTTCTGGCTTTCCAGGAACAACTCGGCACTGGCACTGAGGATAGCGACCATCGCCTGATTGCCGCTGGCCAGCAGGATACGCCGGTGAAAGTCGAAATCCAGCCGGGCGGCCGCCTCGAAATCCCCGGCCTTGAGTTCCACCCGCAAGGCCTCGACGTTGTCCTGCAACGCATCCAGCTCATCCGCCGTCAGGGTCACCGCCGCCAGGCCCGCGGCAAAACCCTCCAGGGCATAACGCAGCTGGAAGATATCCTCGGGCGAAGCCTGGGCCGCGAACGGCCAGGCCAGGCCGGTCGATGGCGTCAGTTCCATCGGTGCCTGCACGAACACGCCCTTGCCCGGCTGCACGCTGATCACCCCCAGGGCACTCAGGGACGACAGGGCCTCGCGCAGCGACGCCCGGCTCACCCCCAGGCGTAACGCCAGGTCGCGCTGCGAGGGCAGCACGTCACCCGGGCCGAAGCCTTCTTCGGCGATCAGTTTGCGGATGGCTTGCAGCGCCACTTCCGGGACGGCGCGGGAGATCGAATTCATCGTTTTTCTAACTGTCAGGTCCGGGAAAGCGCTAGTTGTAAAGCTATTGACCGGATCCGGCAAGTCGCGCCCAGCACTGGTTCAGTACGGCCGGCAGATGCTCGATAAGAGTGCGAAAAATCGGCAACTGTTCAGACCAGTAAGACCATGAAAAGCCCCGTAATCCCCATGGGAACAGGCTTCGAGCGGGTGTGGCATGGGCTGTGCACTGCCCCGGCCAGAGATCGCCCTTCTGGATTCGGAGAGTTGCCATGACCAAACGCCGCAGCGCCCTGCTCACCGCCTTGCTGGCCAGCCTGATGCTGAGCCAGGCTCCCGCCCACGCCAACGGCCTGGACGACATCCTCGCCCGTGGCACCCTCAAGGTCGCCGTGCCCCAGGACTTCCCGCCGTTCGGCTCGGTGGGCCCGGACATGAAACCCCGCGGCCTGGACATCGACACCGCGAAGCTGTTGGCCGACCAACTCAAGGTCAAGCTGCAGCTGACCCCGGTCAACAGCACCAACCGCATCCCGTTCCTCACCACCGGCAAGGTCGACCTGGTGATCTCCAGCCTCGGCAAGAACCCCGAGCGGGAGAAGGTCATCGACTTCTCCCGGGCCTACGCGCCCTTCTACCTCGCGGTCTTCGGCCCGTCGGACACCGCGATCAACGGCCTGGCCGACCTCAAGGGCAAGACCATCAGCGTCACCCGCGGCGCCATCGAGGACATCGAGCTGACCGCCGTGGCGCCCGAGGGCACGACCATCAAGCGCTTCGAGGACAACAACACCACCATCGCGGCCTATCTGGCCAAGCAGGTCGACCTGATCGCCAGCGGCAACGTGGTGATGGTCGCCATCGCCGAGCGCAACCCCAAGCGCATCCCGGCGCTGAAGATCAAGCTCAAGGACTCGCCGGTCTACGTCGGCGTGAACAAGAACGAACCGGCCCTGCTGGAAAAAGTGAACCAGATCCTCGCCGCGGCCAAGGCCGACGGCAGCCTGGAGAAGAACGCCCAACTGTGGCTCAAGCAACCGCTTCCGGCCGATCTCTGATCGCGCTCGCCTGAGGTCCGCGCCATGGCTTATCAGTTCGACTTCCTGCCGGTGCTGCACAACGCCGACCTGCTGTTGCACGGCGCCCTGTTCACCCTGGAGCTGACCGCCATCGGCACCCTGCTCGGGGTCAGCCTGGGTATTCTCGGGGCCGTGGTCAGGGCCTGGCGGATCCGCCCCTTCGCGGCGATCTTCGGCGTCTACGTCGAGTTGATCCGCAACACGCCGTTCCTGGTGCAGCTGTTTTTCATTTTCTTCGGCCTGCCGTCCCTCGGCCTGCAGATTTCCGAGTGGCAAGCCGCCGTGCTGGCGATGGTGATCAACCTCGGCGCCTATTCCACGGAGATCATCCGCGCCGGTATCCAGGCGATCCCGCGCGGGCAACTGGAAGCCGCGGCGGCGCTGGCCATGACCCGCTTCGAAGCCTTTCGCCATGTGGTCCTGCTGCCGGCGCTGGGCAAGGTCTGGCCGGCCCTGAGCAGCCAGATCATCATCGTCATGCTCGGCTCGGCGGTCTGTTCGCAGATCGCCACCGAGGAACTGAGCTTCGCCGCCAACTTCATCCAGTCGCGCAACTTCCGCGCCTTCGAAACCTACGCCCTGACCACCTTGATCTACCTGGTCATGGCACTGCTGATCCGCCAGTTGCTGAACTGGCTGGGCCGCCGCTACATCGCGAGGAACCGCTGATGGATTTCACCTTGTGGGACATCCTGGGCAATCTGTGGGCAGGCCTGCAATGGACCGTCGTCCTGTCGCTGGCGGCCTTTGTCGGCGGCGGGCTGATCGGCCTGCTGGTGATGGTGCTGCGCATCAGCGACAACCGTCTCGCCGGCGGCTGCGCCCGCGCCTACATCGAGTTGTTCCAGGGCACGCCACTGCTGATGCAACTGTTCATGGTGTTTTTCGGCGTGGCCCTGCTCGGGGTGGATATCTCGCCCTGGCTGGCGGCGGCCATCGCCCTGACGCTGTTCACCAGCGCCTACCTGGCGGAGATCTGGCGCGGTTGCGTCGAGTCGATTCCGGGCGGCCAGTGGGAAGCCTCGGCGAGCCTGGCCCTGACCCCCTACGAACAACTGCGCCATGTGATCCTGCCGCAAGCCCTGCGCATTGCCGTGGCGCCGACCGTGGGTTTCTCGGTGCAGGTGATCAAGGGCACCGCCGTGACCTCGATCATCGGCTTCACCGAGCTGACCAAGACCGGCGGCATGCTCGCCAACGCCACCTTCGAACCCTTCATGGTCTACGGCCTGGTAGCCCTCGGCTACTTCCTGCTGTGCTACCCCCTGTCCCTCAGTGCGCGCTACCTGGAAAGGAGACTGCATGCCGCTTCTTAGAGTTTCAGCCCTGCATAAGTATTACGGCGATCACCACGTGCTCAAGGGTATCGACCTGAGTGTCGAGGAAGGCCAGGTGGTGGCGATCATCGGGCGCAGCGGCTCGGGCAAGAGCACCCTGCTGCGCACCCTCAACGGCCTGGAATCGATCAACGACGGGGTGATCGAGGTCGACGGCCACTACCTGGACGCCGCCCGCGCCGATTTGCGCAGCCTGCGGCAAAAGGTCGGCATGGTGTTCCAGCAGTTCAACCTGTTCCCGCACCTGAGCGTCGGCGAAAACGTCATGCTCGCGCCCCAGGTGGTGCAGAAAGTGCCCAGGGCCAAGGCCGCCGAACTGGCGCGACGGATGCTGGAGCGGGTGGGCCTGGGGGAAAAATTCGACGCTTTCCCCGAGCGCCTCTCCGGTGGCCAGCAGCAGCGCGTGGCGATCGCCCGGGCCCTGGCGATGTCGCCCAAGGTGCTGCTGTGCGACGAGATCACCTCGGCGCTGGACCCGGAGCTGGTCAACGAAGTGCTCAGCGTGGTCCGCCAGCTGGCGAAGGAAGGCATGACCCTGATCATGGTCACCCACGAAATGCGCTTCGCCCGGGAAGTCGGCGACAAGCTGGTGTTCATGCACCAGGGCAAGGTGCATGAAACGGGCGACCCCAAGGTCTTGTTCGCCCGCCCGCAAACAGCTGAGCTGGCGAACTTTATCGGCAGCGTGGAACAACCGGCCTGAGCCGTTATTCCCCCGACAGCAACTCGAAACGCCCGCGACCTTCGACCGGCGTCTCGTCGCGCACCCGGGTCGCACTGACCGGCAGGTGAGTATCGATCTCGACCTGCGCCGAGAAAAACCGCCCCTTGGCCGGCAGGTCCCGGGCCAGCACCACCAGGCTCTGACCCGGCGCCATCAAGCGACTGGCCGCCGCCTCGGCCGGGCGTTGCGCGGCGGCCAGGGTCACCGCCTGGCCGTCGAGCACGGCGTTACTCAGGCCGACCGTGAAACGCCCCTGCCGATCGAAGCGAAAGGCCTGCGGCCCCGCCGCCGGCCCCTCGAAACGCAGCACCATCGAGGTCGGCCAGGGGCAGGCAATATTCAGGCTCAGCCGGCGGGTGCCGAGGAACAGGTCAGGCTGCCCTGCTACCTGCGACAGGCCGCCCGGGCGCAGCGCACCGAGTTCGATCTGCGACTGGCTCAGCGACAGCGTGCAGTCATTGGCGCCGGCCGGGGCTGAAAACAGGACAAGCACGACGCAACTACGCCGTAAAACCGCGCGGACGCGAGCGTTCATAGAGGTCTTCCATAGGGTTGACTCGCCCGGCAAACCGCCGTGGCCGTTTCATAAAGCCGATCGTTGTCCGCGGACTCGGGCAACTCGACCGGCAGCGTGCAGGCCGTGTGATCCGCCCGCCGGATCGTGAGCCGTTGACCGGCCTCGACGTTGTCCAGGAACACCATGCCGCCGCCGACCACCGTGGTCAGGAAAGCCTCGCCCTCGCTGAACACCGAAGCGCCCTGGGGCAACGGCTCGGCGTTTTCGTCGGTGACCTTGAGCAGCAGCCGTCTAACCTTCACCACGGTGAAATCCACCCGATTGAACGAACCGCGCCCGGCTTCGAGGTTTTTCGTCCCATTGCGCAGGTCGATCCGCCGTGGCAGCGAGCGGGTGTCGACCTCCAGTTGGCTATTGCGGTAGGCCGGCAGGCCGGCGACCACCGCCTGACCGCTGAAGTCGGTCCAGACCGGGCCCTGGGGCGTGGCGATCCGCGTCCCGGGAAGATCACCCACCGAGACCACGCCGAAGGTCTCCTGGATCGCGTAGGGCGAGAACGTCAGGCCGCCCTCGTGCAGCGCAAGACCTCCGGACAACTGCCCGCTGTAACCGGTGCTGGAGGGGCTGTGGGTCACTCCCAGGCCGACCTGGGTGTAACGCGGCATCAGGTTCAGGTTGCCACGGGTGATCTGCCGGTCGCCCTTGAGGTCCTGCTCCAGCCCCAGGTCATAGCTGAGCGTGTCGTTGACCCGCTCGCGGTAGTCGCCGCCGATATCGAAGCGCTCGCCACGACGACTGAGGTAGCTGCTGATCCGCCGGTCACCGCCCAGCGGCACACTGACCCCCAGCCGCACCCCCAGGCCCGAGTCGATGGCGTGGCGGTCGCCGCCCGAACCGAGGTCGGAATCCACGCTGAGGCTCAGGCTGGCATGGCGGTAGCTCTTGTTCCATGAGCCGTGCAGACGCCGGGACAAGCTCCCGTCGAACATCACATTGCGCGAGTAACCGAGGCTGAAACCGCCGAGTTGCCGATCCGACCAGCCAAGCGCGGCCGTGTACTGGTGCTTGAAGCGTGAACCGGGATCGTCCTTCAGGCCCACTTCGCCGACCTGCAGCAGATCGCGATAACCGGCACTGCGCAGCGTGGCGCTGAGGTCCAGATCGACACCCGCCCCCAGCGGACTGTTCAACGACAGGCTGTTCTGGCTCCCCGCCTGCGAGCGCCGGGTGTCATGGGACAAGCTGTTGCGCAGGCCGACGCCGACCTGCTGCCCAAGGCGGCTGTCGAGCGCCCAACCGCTGGAACGGTAGTCATCGCTGCCCAGCAGCCCGGCGCTGAATGAGGTGGCCTGGCCCAGCCCCCAGGTACCGCTGCCGGTGGCGAGCAACGGCGGCTCTTCGCCGCGGCCATGACCGCTGCGCAGCCGGCCCAGGGCCAGGTAGTAGCCGGGCTGGAGCGCCGCGGCGCCCGGAAAGGACGCGGCGGGCACGACAAAACGACGCTCGCTGCCGGACTGGCCGATCACCCTCACCTCCAGGTCGCTGGTGCCGTTGAGCAGCGGCAAGCCGCCCAGGCTGAAAGGCCCCTGCGGCACCAGGCTGGTATGGATCAACGCCCCGGACTGGCGGACCTCGACCCGCGACGCATCGAAAGCCATGCCCTCGACCCACACACCGCGCCCGGCCTGGCCCCTCTGCGCGCCATCGGGCATGAATTGCACACCGGAAAGCTGGACCCCGGCAAACACCGGCCCGGCACTGTTGATCTGACCGGCCTGGAAGGTCGTCTGCCACGGCAGGAAGTCTCGCTGCGCATAGGCATACAGATGCTCGGTCCGCTCCTGCCCGTCATTGGAGACATGCAACTGGCGGCTGCGGACAATCCAGTCGCCAGCATTGAACCCGGCCTCGGTGGTCGCCGAGAAGAAACGTCCGCCGCCCTGGCGCGAGCGCGTATCGAAACCCAGCACATCGTAGTTGAGCAGCCCGGCGGTGCCGCCACGGGCGTAGACACCGCTGTCGAGCGCCGGTCCGCGCAGGGCCCGGGTCGGCACCAGCAGGGCAACTTCCTCGCGGTTGGGACGCAGGATGACCTGGGTTTGCGGGTACTCGCGCAAAAAGGCGTGACAAACCTCCCCGGCGGCCTGCGCGTCAGCGTCGGGCATCTTCAAGCCGGCCTTGTCCAGCAACCCGGCGGTGAAACACAACTGGCCGTCCCGGTCGAAACGCAGTTCCGCCAGCCCCAGGCGATTACCGTTGAGTTCCAGCGCCACCCGCTGCGTTCCCTCGCGAAAGCGTGGCGCCGAGCGGAAGTAATCGGCCACCTGCGGATCGAGGCCGCGCTCGGAAAGCACGGACAGGTCAAACTCCGCCTCAGCCGCATCCTCCTGCTTCTCGGCCGCGACCGGCTCACCCAGTCCCAGCAGAGCCGCCACACCGAGCACCTTCGCCAACCCTGATGCAGGGGCGAACTGACCTGGCTGTCCTGGGTTTCTCATGAGGGCGTCACAACGCCTCGACCAGAATGGGCGCTTCGTGACGGGCAACGGCGAAACCATAGACCGTCGCCGGCTGCAGCGTGACCGAGGTGGCCGCGGGTTGTGTCGCGTCCGTTTCAACCGCCAGCGTCTCCCCTGGCAGGACATAACCGCGACTCAGCATCACGCTGACCTTGTGTGGATTGAGTTCCAGTTCCGGCGACAGGCGCACCACATAGGGGCTGTCATTGCGCACCACCAGCCGGGCCCCGTCCAAATGCCAGGTCAGCTCCTTCCAGGGCGCCGGATGCCTGGCGAGCCCCTTGGGATGCAGGATCAGCGGCAGATTCTGGCGCAGGCTGATGCCGACGGTGGCGCCGGACCCGGTCTTGCGCTGAGGAATACCTTCGAAGGTGACGCGCTTCAAACGCTGGGTCTTGAGTGGCTGGCTGTTGGCGGTGAGAAACCGGACCAGTTGCGTCTCACCGGCATCGACCCGGGTGACGGGGGGCGTGATCACCACCAACGACTCAGGATCCTCGGGAATGGATTCGACAGCCGAATGCAGCAAGGCCGGACCACTGTCGGTGTTCTTGATATGGATACTCGCCTCCCCCTCCTCCTCATAGAGAATCACCACCGTGGTTTCCGGTTGCATGCCATCGGCACGGGCGACACTCCAGAACACGCCCAGGAGAAAGAACAGCACACCGGCAGACAATGACCCGGACCTGGGTATAAGGGGGACAACATTCAAGCGATACGCTCCTTGCGAATACGTTCTTATTGTTCAATACATATAAAAAGAGCGTGCCGGCACATAACCTCGTGCCGGCCACCCTGTTACTTACATCAGCGCAATTCAGAGATAACGCAGTTCCAGCGTTGCCAAGCCATCCAGATACAGTTCCTGGGTGATATCCAACTCGGAGGTCTTATTGACAACCGCCTGAACTTCCAAGTTACCGCTGACCCGTTGTACCGACGCCGGATGAGTGGCGAAGAAACCGCTCCAGGACATGATGTTCTGATACTGGCCCAAGGCACCGTTGCCACGACTCCAGTTCAATCCGTTATTGGTCGAGACGATGGTGTTGACCAGCGGGAAATCGGCCACGGAATCCGTCACGCGCAGGGCGTAGCCGCCGATCCGCTGGCCGACCGCCGTGGTCCCCAGGCCGTAGTTGTAGGCATCGTTATAGCCTGGGCCGAGAGCCGCCTGCAGGATCCCCGGGACCTTGCTGCTGGAGCGGTTGTCGAGCGTCTTCACCCCCACCCGGGTGCCGCCATCGCAATTGACCGTAAACGGCACGCCCCTGGGCTGCAGCCGCGTGTAGGCATTGGGGCTCAATTCAGCGGCACGGATCTTCCCAAAATCAACCACACCGCCATTGTGCAGGCTCAATGTGCAACTGGCCGGAACGATCGTCCCCTTCACCAACAAGTCCGCGGCGTTGGCATTGCCTCCCAGCGCAACCAACAGGGCACCG
>Ga0209759_1001717_pt1 | contig 11316 bp, 10 predicted proteins | sample AraplaCL_Col_mMS_FD_184261 | JGI IMG/M metagenome (GOLD analysis project Ga0209759, IMG submission 184261) | Arabidopsis root microbial communities from the University of North Carolina, USA - plate scrape CL_Col_mMS (SPAdes) (version 2) | ecosystem: Host-associated > Plants > Roots >...
CGAGGAACCCGCGCGCGCCGCCGAACTGCTGCCGATGATCGAGTCGGCCTGGCTGCGCTGCCTCGAGATCGGCGAACGGCCCGACCTCGAGGGCTCGGTCGCCGGCCGCGGCTCCACGCTGGCCGCCCGCAACCTGGTCGTGCTGTACGAGGGCACGGGGCGGGCGATCGAGGCGATGAAGCTCAGGCAGTCGCACTGACCGGTAGCCGGCCTCGAATTGCCGGGGGGCAGCGCCGCTTTTCGGGGCATGGCGGCGCCCGGCGGTCTTCAGAATCGGCGCACGACCACCCGTCGGTCCACGAATCATTCCGGAGCCCGGTTCCATGAACAACCCCCCCGCGATCCACCTGGCGATCATCCAGCCTGCCGGCTACGTGCACTCGCTCGGCTTCCTGGACCAGGCGCGCTACTTCCGCCACATGTTCCGTCGCCAGGGCGCGACGGTGACGATGGCCAAGAACCGGCTCCGCGAGGACGCGGTGAACTTCGTCTTCGGCGCCCACCTCGGCTTTCCCGCCGACTGGCAGGAACGCCACGCCTGCATCTTCGTCAACCTCGAGCAGCTGGGCCAGGGCGGCGCGTCCGTCAGCCCCGACTACCTCGCGCTGCTGCGCCGCTCGGCGGTGGTCGACTACGACGCCGCCAACGTCGGCGCCTACGCGCAGGATCCGGCCGACGTACCCGTCGTCACGTTCGGCTACGGCGCCTATCTCGACAAGCCCGCGCTGCCGCTGGAGGAGCGCCCCATCGACCTGCTGTTCTTCGGCAGCATGAACGAGCGCCGCAAGCGCTTCATCGCGCAGGTGGAGGCCGCGGGCTTCGAGGTCGCGGCGTTCGACGCGCCGATCTACGGCCCCGAGCGCGACGCATACATCCGCCAGTCCAAGGCGGTGCTGAACTGCCATTTCTACGAGAGCAACCGTTTCGAGCAGGCGCGTGCGTTCCACTGCCTGTCGCTGGGCACGCCGGTGATCTCCGAGTACGCACCCACCAGCGATCCGGCGCCGGCATTCCTCGACTCGGTCCTGTGGCTTCCCGAGCAGGTGGAGGAATGGTTCCGCCTGCACTTCAAGACGCCCGCGTTCTACGAGGAGGCGCACAAGCGCCTGGCGGCGTTCCGCTCAGGCGACGCCGCGCACGATCCGATGGACCGGTACGCCGACCTGCTCGCCTTCGCCGAAGGCTTCCGCCAGGGCTGCGCGCGCAGGCGTGCGCCCGGGCCGTGGCGTCCGCGCGCGATCAACCTCGGCTCCGGCAAGGACTACAAGCCGAACTGGCTCAACATCGACATCCTGGACCGCGCCGAGCCCGACCTCGTGCTCGACCTCGGCCGGCCGGTCGCGCTGCCTTACGAGGCGCCCACGCAGATGGGCGGCGCCGTGCGGCTGGAAGCCGGTTCGGTGGAGCTGATCTACGCCAACAACGTGCTGGAGCACGTGCCCGACCTGCCGCTGCTGATGACCAACGCGCTCGCGCTGCTGCAGGAAGGCGGTTCGTTCTCCATCGAGGTGCCGTACGAGAAGGCGCTGACCGCCTGGCAGGATCCGACGCACCTGCGCGCGCTCAACGAGAACTCCTGGCTCTACTACACCGACTGGTTCTGGTACCTGGGCTGGTTCGAGCACCGCTTCGAGATCGCGCAGTCGCAGTGGCTGGACGCCGGGGTGAAGCCCTGCGTCAAGGACAACGCGGCCTTCATGCGCGTGACGCTGCGCAAGATCGCCACCACCCCGCGCGAGCGCACCAACGCCCGCACGATGCGTGCGGACTTCGGCGGGCTCGATGCCGACGACCTGTTCGTCGACGACATGGTCGCCGCCTGACGCGCAAAGGCAGGCGCGCCGAGCTCCCGTCGGGGCGCTCGGCGCGTTGTCGTTCGGGCGGACACCGGATCGGCCGGGCCTGGCCGTCGATCAGGCCTCGGCAGCGACTCCGTCGCGCACCGGCGAGGCGACGGCAGCTGCCGCCGGCGCGAGCCAGGGACGCGGGGCCAGCCGCTGCTGCCAGAACGCGCTGAAGCCCGCGTGCAGGTCCGCCAGGCAGCCGCCACGCTGCTGCACCAGGTCGTAGAACTCGTCCAGCACGGGGTCGCCCTCGCCATACGAATCGAGGCAACGTCGGACCGTCGTGCTGATCGCACGGACGGCCGCACGATCGTCGACGCGTCCCTGCGCCCAGGCGTGCAGCGCATAGGCTGCCCACACCACCGTCCCGCGCTTGTGACCCTGGCTGCCGACGCTGACCGAAGTCTGCCCGCCGTGTTGACGAAACACGCCGAGATACTCGCGAATGAAGCCTAGCGGCCGCATGGAAATCGTCTCGAGCACGGCGCCGATGTCGAGCAGGCCGCAGTAGCTCAGGCCTTCGGCCGACGACGCACGCGGATAACGCGCCGCAGCTTCGGCCGACCACAGCATGTTGGACAGCTCGCCAACCCAGTTCTGGCAAGCGGGTATGACCGACTCGAACAGCTGCGCCGCATCCACGGACACGATGTGCTGCGAGCTGTCCTCGATGAACGCCGGCAGCGGCAACGACCATCCCGGCGTCGCGTCGTTCTTGCTCAGCCAGCGCGCGCTGGCGGTCACGGAGAACTTCTCGCGCACGTGCGCCTGCAGGTGGATGCGATAGAACTCCGGGAACGGCACGTCATCGTCCATCAACAGGTGCACGAACGGCGTCGTCCGGTTCCACAGGTCCAGCAGTTGCTCATGGTTCCGGCGCGCGTCGCCGGGGCCGCGCACGACGGTCAGATCGAGGCCGTCCGTGGCCGCGCCGAAACGGCGGTCGCGGATCATGTCGGTGATGACGGCGCCGGGGCTGTCGTCGGAAACGACGACGCGGAAGTCGCGAAAGCTCTGGCGGCGCAGGCCCAGCAGGGTCTCGCCGAGATAGTCGGGCTTGTAGGCCGGAATGAGGGTCGTGATGGCGGTCATGCGGCAGCGGCCTCCGGTGCGGACTCGATGACGCCGCACAGCGTGTGGATGGGGCCGAGGCCGGCCCACTTGCGGGCGAGCACCCGGGCGGAATCGTGGAACGCGGCCGGCAGCGTCCAGCCGGAGCGCGTGTTGTGGAACAGCGGCAGGCGCACGATGGTCGCGAAGACCTGGTGCTGGCAGATCGCGGTCAGGCACAGGTCGGTCGCCCACAGGTGCCAGCCGAGCGCCGGGTCGATGCGGTGCACGGACTCGCGCGCCATCACGAGCGCGAACTCGTCGATCGACACGCCGCTGTCGCTGGCCGGGTAGTCGGCGCGGCTGGTGCGGTCGATCACGAAGCCGGCCGGCTCGCGCCCCTGGTCGCGCGGACGGGCGCCCATGCCGATGAAGCCGATCAACGTCGTGGCGCGGCGCTCGGGCGGTATCGCCGCCAGGACCGCATTGAGCTTGCGGCCGAAACCGGCGGGGAAATACACGTCCTGATGGCACATCAGCATCCAGTCGGCGGCCAGATGCGGACGCGCCAGGTCGACTGCGTGCGCCGGCGTCGTCGCTCCGCGGCAGGAGACGATCCGCGCGCCGACCTCCTCCAGGCCGGCGGACGCCTCGACGTTCAGGCGCAACTGACGCTCGTCCGTCGTCGGCACGACGACGTCGAACAGGGCCGGCGCATCGTGCTCCGGCGCGGCGGCGAACAAAGGACGCGCGTCGACGACGAGCCGGCTCATGCGGCGCACGGGCTCGACGCTGCCGCCCGGCGCATGACCCAGCGCACGGGCCGTGGCCTGCAGCGCCGCGTCGACCTTCCCGTCGACCGCGTCTGCCGGCGCGTGGCCGGCCAGGCCCGGCATCCAGCCGGCGTCCATCAGCAAGCGGAACAGCGTCGCGGGCGAGGTCAGGCGCGGTTGGCCGGCCAGCGGCACGCGAGCCGCTTCGAGGCCGACGTCGCCGTCGAACAGGGCCGCCAGCGCGTCGACGCTCGCGTGGTTGACGCTGCCCACGACGAGGCGCCCTTCGGGCGACATGCGACGCGCCAGCTCGCGCAGCAGCGCCAGCGGATCGGCCAGCCACGGCATGGCATCGGCGATCACGACCAGGTCGAACGGGCCTTGGGCCTGTGAAACGTCGAGGTCGGCCCGGCCATCGGGCGTCAGCGCGGCCACGCGCCAGTCGCAGTCCGGCGCTCGCCTCAGATATTCTCGTTGCAGCGCATCCGATCCGGTGCGCAATTCGAGCACACGGCCGACGACGGGCAGCGCGGCCAGCAGGCGCGCGTCGAGCGGATCGTGACGACGCGCGGTCGAGGCCTCGCCGACAACGACGATGGCGCCACGAGCCGCGGCAGGGCGATTCTCGGAGATCATGCCCCATGATGCGGGGGCGACACCGAGGTCGATCGGACGATGAGCCCGGGCATCACCGGCCAATTGGGGCCGCGCCGTCGGCGCGCTGCCTTCGGAACAGCGCGGGTACATGCGGGCTTTTCACCCGATCGCTCACAGCCGCCGCATGGATGATGGGTGGATCCATGATGCACCGTGGAGGGCCCGTGCATCGACGCGCCCGCCGCCCGATTCACCCGACCCCGACCAACAACCTGACACAGGGAATTCCCATGGCCTTCTGCTGCCTTTGCGAACGTCAAGTCGATGCCTGGGTGCCCCACCCGGCCATCGCCCAGCGCAGCCCGTTCATGGTGCTGATGGGCACGGTCGGCTCGGACCTCGCGGTCTACGGTTGCCCGCACTGCGGGTGCAACGACCGCGATCGACACCTGTGGATGTACATGGCCGCGGCCGGCCTGCCCGAGCAGCTGGCAGGCGCCCGCATCCTGCACCTCGCCCCCGAGGCGGCGCTCGAGCCGCGCCTGCGCGCCTGCCAGCCTGCCGAGTACGTGCGCGGCGACCTGTTTCCGGCCCGCGAAGGGATCCGGCGCATCGACGCGGAGGCCATCGCATGCCCCGATGCCTCGTTCGATCTGATCATCGCCAACCACTTGCTCGAGCACGTGCACCATCCCGAGCGCGCGCTGGCGGAGTTCGCCCGCTGTCTGGCGCCCGGCGGCATGCTGATCGCGCAGACGCCCTACGCACCCACGCTCAGGAACACCTTCGAGCTCGACCGCCCGCCCACCGAGGATTTCGCGCGTATCTACTACGGCCAGGCCGACCATGTGCGCCTGTTCGGACGCGACATCGTGGCGCTGTTCAACGGGGCCGGCCTGGCCGGCTCGCCGCTGCCGCACGAGCAGTTGCTGGGAGACTTCGACGCGCGCGACTTCGGCTGCAACCTCAGGGAGCCCTTCTTCGCGTTCTCCAAGCCCGCGCTGCAGGAACTCGAAGCCGCCTGAAGCGTCGAGCGGATCCACGCTCGCCCGAGTCGCCCATGAAGACCCTTGCACCATCGTCGCGCGCCGGCGCGCAGATCATTGGCACGCGTCAAGTACTTGGCGGAGGCCTGGCATGAAGCTGGGCATCATGCAACCGTACTTCTTCCCTTACGCGGGACACTTCGCGCTGATCGCGGCCGTCGACGAATGGATCGTCTTCGACGTGACGCAGTACACGCCCAAGACGTGGATGAACCGCAACCGTATCCTGCATCCGAAGGAAGGCTGGCAGTACGTGTCGGTCCCGCTCGCGAATTCGTCGATCAACATCAAGACGCACGAAGCGCGCGTGCTCGATGTCGCCGCGGCGCGAAGCTCGCTCCTGGGCAAGCTCTCGGCGTTCCGCCAGGCGCCGCGCTACGCGCAGGTCAAGCGGCTCGTCGAAGACGCATTCGCCCGCGTCCGAACCGATTCGCTGTGTGAACTCAATACGCACGCGCTCGCAACCGTCTGCGAATACCTGGGCCTGCCGTTCCGCCATCGCCTCTGTTCGCAGCTGGGCCTCCACTTTCCAGCCGACATGGAGCCCGGCCAGTGGGCGCCCTTCGTCTGCGCAGCGCTCGGCGCGAGTGCCTATGTCAATCCGGCGGGGGGGCGCGAGCTGTTCGATCCCGCGGATTTCGCGCGCATCGGAGTCGAGCTGCAGTTCGCCGAGTTCGACGAATTGCGCTATGCGCCGGCACCCTGGCGCTACGAGCCGCATCTGTCGATCCTCGACGTGCTGCTCTGGAACGACGCTTCGCAGGTCGCCGATGCGCTGCGCAGCCACACGCAGCTTTGCCTCCCCTGAGCCAGCCATGAACAACAGCGAATTCGACTACACGGAACGCCCCAAGCAATTCGAGCGGGACGACTTCTGGCGGCAGGTACGGCGAACGGTGAATGGCGAACCCATCGCCGAGGCCCAGATCCGGATGATCGTGGGGCAGATCGTTTCGTCCCTTCAGCTCAATCCCGACGACCGGCTTCTGGATATCGGCTGTGGCAACGGCGCCTTGTCGGTCCGGCTAGAACCGTATGTCGGAACATTGCTCGGATTCGATCGTTCGCAGTATCTGATCGAGATCGCCAACGAGCACTTCGCATCGTCGAAGATGCGTTTCGAGCACAGGTTGCTGGAACACGCACTGGCCCGTCACGATGCCGCCTTCGGCGATTTCAACAAGTGCCTGTTGTATGGTGTTGCCCCCTATCTGGCGGACGACATGGTCGTCGGCGTGGTGCAGCGCTTTTTCGAGCGAAACTCGGGAGCGCTGATGCTGGGCAACGAGCGGGACCGGAATGCCGCGGCGGAGTTCTTCGGCGAGAAGCTGAACACGGCCGAGCTGGACGATACGGGAACTTCCGTCGGCAAGTGGCGCACGCAGGCGTGGTACGAGGAACTGGCGGCCGACCTGGGAATTCAGGTGCGGTTTCTCAAGATGCCGCAGGAGTTCTACGCGGCGAAGCGCTACTTCGATGTCGTCTTCACGAAAGGTTGACGCTTGGCGTACTTCACCACGATGAACCTTCCCGCACCGCCGCACGAGCGGTTCGAGGACTACCGGCAGCGATACGAATCCGCGCCCGCCAGCGCGGTGCGGGACTTCGAGGCAGCCCTCTGTCGCTTCTTCGAAGTCGAAGCCGTCACGACCTTCAGCAACTGCTTCACGGCGATCGCGATGGCCTTGCTGTACGCGACGCGGACGGGGCCGAAGACCGTCGCGGTCGCGGGACTGGCTTACCGGCGAACCACGGACATCGTCATGTGGGCGGGCCTGCGTCCCATCTACGTGGACAACGATCCGGGGACCTTGGGCATGTCGCCGGCACGTCTCGAGGAAACGCTCAAGGCCGGCGGTGTCGGCTGCGTGCTGATGCAGCAACCCATGGTCAATATCTGCGATCCCGACATCTATGTCTCCCTGTGCCGGGATCACGGCGTTCCCCTGGTGCTGGATTCCGTCGAGGCGACCGGCGGGGCGTGCCGCGGCGTACGCATCGGTGGATTTGGTGTCGTCGAAGCATTCTCCTTGCATCCGAGCAAGGTGATCAATGCGGCCGAAGGCGGCGTTCTCACCTTCGGACGTGCCAGCGAGCATCGGTGCTTCATGGAGTTCATGCGCGACCTGGGCATCGTCGAGGCCGATCTCGATTCGCGGCGCTTCTTCGGCCTGGAACCGGTGCACGCAATGATGGGCCTGGCCTCGCTCGAGGCCTACCCGGCGATGCGCGCCAAGTTCAGGACGCACTACTTGAAATACCAGGAACGCCTGCAAGACGCGCAACTGTTCCGACTCGTCGAGTACGACCTGGGCGTCGACCCGAATTTCAAGTCGGTACTGGTGGAATTGCAGACGGAGGCCGAAGGCTCCAGGGCAGCCCTGCTCGCCTATCTCGAGCCGCTCGGCATCGGCGCCCGCCCCTACTACGCGCCGCTGCATCCGATGATCCGGAACGAAGACCTGCCCGAGGCCGGCAGGCTCGCGGAACGCTATGTCTTCCTGCCCATCGGACACAGCGTCACGGTCGCGGACGTCGACTTCATCTGCGACAAGCTGCTCGCCTACGAAGCATCGTTCCAGGGAGGCTGACGTGAGCTTCAGAGAAATCTTCGACCGCCACTTCTTTTCCAACCATCACGTCGAGGCCAGGCACCTCGAGACGAGGCTGGAAGCGTCGTTCCAGGGTTGCGAGTGCGTGACCTTCGCGAGCTTTCCGGCGTTGCTGACGGCCGCGCTGGACGAGCTGTGCGATGACGGAGCGACGGTCCATGTCGCCTGGGACGCCTCGAAGACCGGCGCCATCAATGCCTTCTTGCGGGCAAGCGGACGGCGAGAAGTCCAGGCATGGAACAAGGAAGCGCTGTCGGGCGTCGATGCGCTGAGACAGCGCGCGGCTCCAGGAATGGCCCAGCATGTCTGCGGCGTGTTGATGCGCGACTGTACGGCAGCCGCGTTGCTCCTGGAAATGGCAGGGGAGTCGCCTCTGCTGCTGTCTGCGGGCGTGCTCGTCACGCAGGATGGGGTACTGGCCGAAAAGGTCCGGTGGGCACGCAGTTCCTATGGACGCCGGGCGAAGGCGACCATTCATATCGCCGCGAATGGTCGATTTTCCGAGTTCCAGGCGAGCCTGCTGAATCAGGCATTCGACGAGACCCGCCAGGATGGATGAGGATTCCGACCGCGACTTCGGAGGCTACATCACCTTCGACAGTGCCGGACTCGAGCGGCCCGGGCCATTCGATCCAGCCGACGAAGGCGGTCCACCGAAGCTGTTTGCCCTGGGACGTCATTGCCTGGAGGCCGTGTGCAGGGCCGCCAGGCCGGGCAGATTGTTCCTGCCGACCTTCACATGCGAATCGGTCAAGAAGGTTGCAGCCCGTTTGGGCATGGACGTCCGGTACTACTCGATTTCGGAGTCGTTCGTACCTCAGGTCGATGCCCTCCGACAAGGTGACCTGCTGGTCCTGAACAACTATTTCGGCCTGTCGGCAGGCTCGGCCCCCGTGGCTGCATGGCTGCGGGAAGCGGGGCCACGCAGCTGCGTGATCGACGATACGCAGTCGATCGGCATGCGAAACCAGTTCCCCGGTCATGCCAGCTTTCTTTCTCCGCGAAAGTTCCTTCCCTTGACGGACGGGGGCATCCTGTTCGATCCGGACGGAACGGTCGCCGAAGCCGACATGCCGCAACGGCGGGACATGTCGTGGAACCGTGTCGAATGGCTGGTACGCGCCATCGACGAGCGGGGCCGCGACCCCAGCTACGCAGCCTATGCCGACTTCCGGAAAGGACTGCAGGATCTCGAATACATGCGGATGTCCGCGGTCACGCAGAGCCTGCTGGCCGTGATCGATATCGGTGCCGCCATCCGGTCCCGGAACATCAATTTCAACCGGCTCCGGACGGCACTGCCCATTGCGCCGTGCTTCGATTGGCAGGAGCCGCGAAGACAGACGTCTGCTCCGATCGGCTATCCCGTGTTCGTCGCCGACGCTCGCGATGCCCAGCGGCGACTGAGCAAGCATCGAATCTATGCGACGCGGTATTGGCCTGACCTGGACACGGACACGAGCACCAATTCATTTGAGGAGACCCTGTTGCGGCATCTCCTGATCATCCCGATCAATGTGGCTGCATCCGACGCGCAGTTGTCGGCGCTGGAAGCCATCGTCAATCGAGGTTGATGTCGAGGGCGGGTGCAGGCCGATGCGGACGGGGGCTCAGGCCGCGTGCAGCAGCGTCTCGGTGACGGGCGTCGTGTTGGCGGCCCCGACGGCGGTCGCGCGCACGACGGCGGCGATGCGCTCGATGTCCTCGTCGGCCAGCGCAGGGTAGATCGGCAGGCAGATCACCTGCTCGGAAGCGCGGCGCGCGACCGGCAGGCCGCGCGGGTCGGCCGAAGGCAGGCCGCGGTACATCGGGAAGTCCGAGATCAACGGGTGGAAGTAACGCCGCGCCCTCACGTCCTCGGCGCGCAGCGCGTGGTACAGGCCGTCGCGGCCGGCGGCGTGCTCCGGGCCGACGAGGATGGGCATGTAGGAATGGTTCGGGGTCGCGTCCGCCGGCCGTTCGAGGAAGCGCACGCCCGGGACGTCCTGCAGCGATGCGCGGTAGCGGCGCTCGATCTCGCCGCGGCGCGCGATGTGCGCGTCGACGTGCTTGAGCTGCAGCAGTCCCAGCGCGGCGTTGAACTCGCTCATCTTGCCGTTGATGCCGACGGCCACGACGGTGGTCTCGTTGACGAAGCCGAAGTTCTTCAAGTGGTCGATGCGCTGCTTGGTCTTCGCGTCGGGGCAGATGATGGCGCCGCCCTCGAAGGTGTTGAAGACCTTGGTCGCGTGGAAGCTGAGCACCGACAGGTCGCCGTAGTCGAGGATGGAGCGCAGCCGTCCGCCCTCCTCGCGCCGCACGCCGAACGCGTGGGCGGCGTCGTAGATGACCTTGAGGTTGTAGTCGTCGGCGATGCGCTGGATCGCGTCGACATCGCACGGCGTGCCGTAGCAATGCACCGGCAGGATGGCCGTCGTCTGCGGCGTGATGGCCGCCTCGACCTTGGCCGGATCGAGGTTGAGCGTGACCGGATCGACGTCGACGAAGACCGGCTTGATGCCGTTCCACATCGCCGAATGCGCGGTCGCGACGAACGAGTAAGGCGTGGTGATGACCTCGCCTGTGATGCGCAAGGACTGCAGCGCCGTGACCAGCGCGATCGTCGCGTTGGTGAACAGGCAGATGTGGCGCACGCCCAGGTGCTCGCACAGCGCGGCCTCGAACGCGGCATGGAAGGGTCCCCCGTTGGTCAGTTGCCGGCCATCCCAGATCTTCTGGAGATAGGGCATGAACTCCTCCAGCGGGGGCAGTTCGGGCTGGGTGACGTAGATGGGTTTTCTGGCAGCCATGGGATTCCTTCGCCAAGCCGCTGATCGGCTTCCGCAGATGTCCCAATGATCGAATGCCGTGGCACCGGGCGATCCATCGAATTGCCGGGTCTGCGCCCATCAGTTGACGCCCCGCGGCGCACGCTGTCTCGCTCGGCATCGCCCGTCCCGAGCTCGACGGCAGCCTTCCTTGTAGGAATTTGCCTGACAACGTTCCTGGCGCGAGCCCGACTCAAGTCGCCGAAGTGGGCTTATGTTGCCCCCCAGTTCGGCGTCTTAAAGTCCACTCCACGTTGACACCGTTCCTTCACCTGGCAGACCCAAGGAAAAGCATCATGGAAACCACTCAAATCCTGGCCGAGATCCGCGAAGCCAACTTGTCGTACATGATGCTGGCGCAGAGCCTGATCCGTTCGGACCGCGAACAGGCGCTGTTCCGCCTGGGCATCTCGGAAGAGACGGCCAACATGATCTCCTCGCTGACCCCGGCGCAGATGATGAAGATCGCCTCGGGCAACACCCTGCTGTGCCGCTTCCGCATGGACGACGACCTGGTCTGGAACCTGATCACCAGCCACGGCAAGACCGCCGCCAACGAGACCGTCTCGCGCCTGCACGCCTCGATC
>Ga0209759_1001719_pt1 | contig 11308 bp, 8 predicted proteins | sample AraplaCL_Col_mMS_FD_184261 | JGI IMG/M metagenome (GOLD analysis project Ga0209759, IMG submission 184261) | Arabidopsis root microbial communities from the University of North Carolina, USA - plate scrape CL_Col_mMS (SPAdes) (version 2) | ecosystem: Host-associated > Plants > Roots >...
TGCGCGCCACGGTGCGCGCGATCGAGGCCGCGTCGAGATCCTCGGTCAGGCCGTCGCTGCACAGCAGGAAACCCATGCCGGGCACCACGCGGCCGTGCGCCATGCCGATGTGCAACTGGGAGGGGGCAGTCACGCCCAGCGCCTGGGTCAGCACGTTGCGTTGCGGATGCCGCGCAGTGTGCGCCGGATCCAGCTGCCCCGCCTCGACCAGAGCCTGCACCAGCGAGTGGTCGTGGCTGATCTGGCGCAGCTCACGCCCGGTGGTGTAGATGCGGCTGTCGCCCACCCAAGCTGCCTCGTAACCGTCCTCGCTCAGGCGCAAGGCCGCGATCGTGCTGCCCATCGGCATCACGTCGGCGTGGTCATGCAGTTGCGCCAGCAGATGCTCGTCGGCACCGCGAATCGCTTCGGCCAAGCTGTGTCCGCGGCTCACCAGTTCGACCACGCTGTCGCGCACCAGCGCCGAGGCCACCTCGCCGTGCAGGTGGCCGCCCATGCCGTCGGCCACCAGAAACAGGCCGAGTGCCGCATCGACGTAATAGGTGTCCTCGTTGCGCGTGCGGCGCAATCCGACGTGGGTGGCGTGGCCGAATTCGATCATGAGTGGAGCATGGCGGATGTTGGGGGAGGGTGCAAAAGCGTGATGCTGTGCGGATGGGATGTAGATGGTGGGATTGTTCGCCCCATCCTTGGGGCTCACCCTTCCGCGCTGCGCGCTTCAGGGCCAGCCTTCGGCTGTCCAAATTCGTTCCGGACGAATTTGTCGAACCCGCGCGGCTTCTTTCACCCACCCTCTCCGCCAGACACAAAAACGCCCCGCGAGGGGGCGTTTTTGTGTCTGGCGGAGAGGGTGGGATTCGAACCCACGGTACGCTTACACGTACGCCTGATTTCGAGTCAGGTACATTCGACCACTCTGCCACCTCTCCGAAGGGGTCGCGTGGTCTGCGCGAGCCGGCGATTTTACGTGCTGGCCGAGGCCGTGGCAAGCGAGACGGGCCGGCTTGCCGCGGCGGTCGTGAGGATCAGCCGGCCTTCTTCTTGGCCAGCCGCAGCCAGGTGTCGACCACGGTGTCGGGGTTCAGCGAGACCGACTCGATGCCTTGATCCATCAGCCACTCGGCCAAGTCCGGATGGTCGCTGGGACCCTGGCCGCAGATGCCGATGTACTTGCCCTTGGCGCGGGCGGTCTTGATCGCCATCGCCAGCAGCTTCTTCACCGCCGGGTCGCGCTCGTCGAACAGGCTGGCGACGATGCTGGAATCGCGATCGAGACCGAGCGTGAGCTGGGTAAGATCGTTGGAGCCGATCGAGAAGCCGTCGAAGATCTCCAGGAACTCCTCGGCAAGCAGGGCGTTGGAGGGCACCTCGCACATCATGATGACCTTGAGGCCGTGCTCGCCTTGCTTGAGGTGGTTCTTCGCCAGCACGTCGATCACCTTGCGGCCTTCGTCGAGCGTGCGCACGAACGGAATCATCACCCACACGTTGTCCAGGCCCATCGTCTCGCGCACGCGCTTGACCGCCTTGCACTCCAGTCCGAACGCCTCGGCGAAGCTGGGGTCGACGTAGCGGCTGGCGCCACGGAAGCCGATCATCGGGTTTTCTTCATGCGGCTCGTAACGCGAGCCGCCGAGCAGGTTGGCGTATTCGTTGGACTTGAAGTCGCTCATGCGCACGATCACCGGCTTCGGGTACACCGAGGCGGCGATGGTGGCGATGCCCTCGGCGAGGCGGTCGACGTAGAACTCGACCGGGCCGGGGTAGCCGGCGATGCGTTCATCGATCTTCGTCTTGGTCTCGGCATCCTGCTTGGCGTACTCCAGCAGCGCCTTCGGATGCACGCCGATGTGGCTGGCGATGATCATCTCCAGGCGGGCCAGGCCGATGCCGGCGTTCGGCAGCATGCCGAAGTCGAACGCGCGCTCGGGGTTGGCCACGTTCATCATGATCTTCAGCGGCGCCTCGGGCATCGCGCCGAGGTCGGCGGTGATGCGCTCGAACTTCAGCTGGCCCGCGTAGATCGTGCCGGTGTCGCCCTCGGCGCAGGACACGGTGACCTCGGCGCCGTCAGGAATGAGTTCCAGCGCGTTGCCGGTGCCGACCACCGCCGGCACGCCCAGTTCGCGCGCGATGATCGCGGCGTGGCAGGTGCGGCCGCCGCGGTTGGTGACGATGGCGCTGGCGCGCTTCATCACCGGCTCCCAGTCGGGGTCGGTCATGTCGGCCACCAGCACGTCGCCGGCCTGCACCTTGTTCATGTCGGCCAGCGAGCGGATCACGCGCGCCTTGCCAGCGCCGATCTTCTGGCCGATCGCGCGGCCCTCGGCCAGTACCTTGCCCTTCTCGCTGAGGTGGAAGCGTTCGAGTTGGGTGGCATGGGCGCGCGACTTCACCGTCTCCGGGCGCGCCTGCACGATGTAGAGCTTGCCGGTGTGGCCGTCCTTCGCCCACTCGATGTCCATCGGGCGGCCGTAGTGCTGCTCGATGATCAGCGCCTGGCGGGCGAGTTCCTGCACGTCCTCGTCGTTGATGCAGAACTTGTAGCGCAACTCGGCCGGGGTGTCCTCGGTCTTGACGCGCTCGCCGGGCTGGTCCGAATACACCATGCGCAGCTGCTTGGCGCCGAGATTGCGGCGCAGCACCGCGGGCTTTCCGGCCTTCAACGTGGGCTTGAACACGTAGAACTCGTCGGGGTTCACCGCGCCTTGCACGACCATCTCGCCGAGGCCGTAGCTGCCGGTGACGAATACCACGTCGCGGAAGCCGGACTCGGTGTCCAGCGTGAACAACACGCCGGCGGCGCCCACGTCCGAGCGCACCATCAGCTGCACGCCTGCGGAGAGGAACACGTTCTCGTGGGCGAAGCCCTGGTGTACGCGATAGGCGATGGCGCGGTCGTTGTACAGCGAGGCGAAGACTTCCTTCACCTTGTGCAGCACGTCCTCGATGCCGACCACGTTGAGGAAGGTTTCCTGCTGGCCGGCGAAGGAAGCGTCGGGCAGGTCTTCCGCCGTCGCGGAGGAGCGCACGGCCACGGCGATGTTGTTGGCGCCGGCGTCCCTGCACAGCTTGGCGTAGGCGTCGCGGATCGCCTGGTCGAGCTCGGCCGGCAGCGGCGTCTCGGTGACCCACTCGCGGATTTCCTTGCCCGCCTTGGTCAGCGCGTCCACGTCGTCCACGTTGAGGTCGGCGAGACGCGCCTGGATGCGTTTGGCCACGCCGCTCTTTTCCAGGTACTGCTGGAACGCGTCGGCCGTGGTGGCGAAGCCGCCGGGCACCGAGACACCGAGCTTGGCGAGGTTGCCGATCATCTCGCCCAGCGAGGCGTTCTTGCCACCGACCTTGCCGAGGTCGGTCATGCGCAGTTGGTCGAGCCAAAGCACCAGATGGTTCAAGGGTGTCTCCTCAGGAAGCGCCGCAACGAGTGGAATGGTCACAAAGCAAAGGCCCGAAGCGGGCCGCAAAGGATTGGTATTGTCCGCTGTCGATGGTGCACGGCACAAGAAGACCAATGCCGTCCGGCGCCGAGCCAACTGCATACCAGTCAGGCGCCGGTCAAGCGGCGACAGCTTCCGGACCTTGCGATATGGTGCGCAGCAGGCAGGCGCCACGACTCTTGGACTCCCCATGCAGCGCACGGTTTTCTTCATCTCCGACTCCACCGGCATCACCGCGGAGACGATCGGCAACAGCATCCTCGCGCAGTTCGAGGGGGTGCGTTTCGACAAGCACCGCTTGCCCTTCATCGACGACGCGGCCAAGGCCGAGGCGGCCACGCTGCGCATCAAGACGCACTACGCCAAGAGCGGCGAGCGGCCGATCGTGGTCAACACCATGGCCGACCGCGCGCTGTGCGACATCGTGGCCGCCAGCGGCGCGTTGATGCTGGACGTGTTCGCGCCGTTCATCGGGCCGCTGGAAGCAGAATTGGGCACCAAACGTTCCGGCGCGGTGAACCGCTCGCACGGCCTGGTGGATTTCGACAAGTACGAGGCGCGCATCAACGCCACGAACTACGCGCTGTCGCACGACGACGGCATCGACGTGGACTACGCGCAGGCCGACCTGATCCTGGTCGGCGTGTCGCGCTCGGGCAAGACGCCGACCTGCCTGTACATGGCCTTGCATTACGGTGTCAGCGCCGCCAACTATCCGCTGACCGACGAGGATCTGGAAAAACTGGAGTTGCCGGCGCGCCTGCGGCCGTACCGCGACCGTCTGTTCGGGCTCACCATCGAGCCCGTGCGGCTGGCGCAGATCCGCGAGCAGCGTCGCGCGGGCAGCCGCTATGCCACGATCAAGCAATGCCGCTGGGAGCTGGAGCAGGCCGATCGGCTGATGCGCCAGGCCGGCATCCCGTCCCTCAACACCACGCACGTGTCGATCGAGGAGATCGCGAGCAAGATCTTCGCCAGCTTCGGCATCGAGCGCACCATGTACTGAAACCAGGAGCTGCAGCGTCCCCATGAGTGCCGTACTCGACGACCGCCACAGCCTGTTGCCGGGACGCTTCGAGTTCCTGATGGGCCTGTATGCGGAGAACTACCACCGGCTGACGCGGCTGTTCGCGCCGCAGCAGCTGGCGCCGGGGAGTTACGTGTCGGACGTGGACGACGGGCTCAACGTGCACCTGGCGGTGCAGGAACGCCATCCCTACACGCTGGAACTGGAACTCACCTACGGTTTCGTCGATGCGCACACCGGTCACCGCGCGCCGTCGGCGCAGTTGCGCATGTACACCGACGCCCATGTGGCCGAGGCGCTGCATTGCCATCCCGGGCGACATCTGTGGCAGGTGCTCGGACCATTCGCGCCGGCGCACACGGTGTTCCAGCATCGCCTGCAGATGAACGGTTTTCTCGCGCGCTGGCTGGAATACCTGGCGGAGCAGGGGCATTCCGTCGGTACGCTTGAGATGTCTTGATGCAACCCCGGATACAACCCAACAAAAAAGCCGCCCGAAGGCGGCTTTCTTGTTGATCGTGGCGGAGCGGACGGGACTCGAACCCGCGACCTCCGGCGTGACAGGCCAGCATTCTAACCGACTGAACTACCGCTCCACATGTGTTCCAGCAAACATAACAACGCGTACCGAATCTTGGCGTCCCCACGGGGATTCGAACCCCGGTCGCCACCGTGAAAGGGTGATGTCCTAGGCCTCTAGACGATGGGGACGTTGCTTTTTCGGAAAGTCCGCACATGAAAGTGCGGTCTCTCGCAAAGGACTTGCGTTGAATCAAACCCTGGTGGAGCCAGGCGGGATCGAACCGCCGACCTCCTGCATGCCATGCAGGCGCTCTCCCAGCTGAGCTATGGCCCCGCCGCTGGAAGCCGCAAAGAATAGGCGGGGGTCGCATTTCCGTCAAGCTTTTTTTCAAGAAATTTTCACGTGCTCGCCGACGCCGAATCGGCGAGCTTCGCCCGGCCGCGATCACGGCCAGCGCAAGGCATCGTTTAAGCTTCCTGCCCAGGCGCAACGAGAGGAAGACATGCACGAGATCGGCTTCATCCGCGACCTCGCGATCGTGATGCTCGTCGCCGGCGCCGCCACGATCCTGTTCCAGCGTCTGCGCCAACCGGTGCTGCTGGGCTACATCCTGGCCGGCGTGCTGATCGGTCCGCATACGCCGGGCACGCTGGTGGCCGATCCGCGCGCGATTGACGACATCTCCAACCTCGGCGTGGTGCTGCTGATGTTCACGCTGGGGCTGGAGTTCAGCGTGCGCAAGCTGCGTGAAGTCGGCATCGGCGTGCTCGCCGTGGCGGTGCTGGAAGTGGGGCTGATGCTGTGGATCGGCGTGGGCCTGGGCAGCCTGTTCGGCTGGAAGGGCATCGACGCGCTGTTCCTCGGCGCGATCATCGCGCTCTCCTCGACCATGGTCGCCACGCGCACGCTCAAGGAAAGCGGCCAGCAGGGCCGGCCGTTCGCGAAGCTGGTGGTGGGCCTGCTGGTGGCCGAGGACGTGCTCACCATAGTGATGCTGACCCTGCTCACCGCGGTGGCGATCGGCGGCACCGTGCATGCGGATGCCGCGTTCGCGCTGATCGGCCATCTCGGCCTGTTCGTGGTGGTGGGCATGATCCTGGGCCTGCTGCTGCTGCCGCGGCTGGTGGATTACGTGGCCGGTTTCGGCCGCGACGAGACCTTGCTGGTGAGCGTGCTCGGCATCTGCTTCGGCGCCAGCCTGCTGGCGGCGTGGATGGGTTTCAGCGTGGCGCTGGGCGCGTTTCTTGCCGGCGCGGTGGTGGCCGAGGCGCGCAGCGTGGGTCGCGTGCTGCACCTGATCGAGCCGTTGCGCGACATGTTCGCGGCGCTGTTCTTCGTGGCGATCGGCCTGAAGATCGACCCGGCGATGCTGTGGCAGTACGCGTTGCCGGCGCTGCTGATCGCCGCGGTGGTGATCGTGGGCAAGACGCTGGCCTGCGGACTCGGCATCCTCGCCGTGGGCCACGATGCGCGCACCGCGCTGCGTTCGGGCCTGAGCATGGCGCAGATCGGCGAGTTCTCGTTCGTGATCGCCACGCTGGGCCTGTCGCTGGGTGCGATCAGCGATTTCCTCTATCCGATCGCGGTGGCGGTGTCGGTGCTGTGCATGGCGGTGTCGCCCTACCTGGGGCGCTCGGCCGACCGCCTGGCCGATGGCCTGTCGCGCATCACGCCGCGGTCGCTGCACGTGCTGGTCGACAGCTACAGCGGCTGGCTGGAGAACCTCCGGCCGGTCGACGAGAACGCGGTGCTGGCGGCGATGCTGCGCCGCCTGCTGTGGCACATCGCGGTCAACGTGTTGCTGGTGGTCACGCTGTTCGTGATCGGCGCCTACGTGAATGCGCACAGCTGGACCTGGTTCACGCAGTTCGGCATCCATCGCGACCTGCGCCACACGCTGATCTGGGCCTGCGCGCTGTTCCTGTCCTTGCCGATGCTGATTGCCGTCTACCGCAAGGCGGAGGCGCTGGGCATGCTGCTGGCGGAGCTGGGCATCCGCGAACGCTACACCGGCAGCTATACGCAGGCGATCCGCAACGTGCTGGCGCGGATGATTCCGCTGGCCACCCTGTTCGCGCTGGCGCTCCTGGTCGGCGCGCTGGGCTCGGCGATCCTGCCGCCGTTCGGCGTGGCGTTGTCGCTGCTGGTGGCCGGCGTGGTGCTGGCGGTGATCCTGTGGCGCACCCTGGTCAAGTTGCACGCGCGGCTGCAGGCTGCGCTGAAGGAGACGCTGGACAAGCCGGAGCCGCCCGAGCATCACCCTTCCGCCTGAGGTCCGGTGTCCGGCTGCGCCGCGTCGGGCTCGCGCTTTCCGCGGCGCCGGCGGAACCTTTCTGCGGCTTGACTGTCGCAAGCAGACCCGATTGCAAGCCCGGCGCGGGCGCCTCACAATGGGCGACCATGCCTCCGTTGTGGGGGCCCGGCCGGCGGCACCGGCATATCCAAAACACGAGGGAATACCGAATGAAGCATTTTCTGCGCCCCACGCTGACGGCCCTTGCGGTGGCTGCGACGCTGGGCATGTCGGCGGGTGCGTTCGCCGCCCAGACGGCCACCAAGGCTGCCAGCGCCAGCGGCACGGTCGACAAGGCCAAGGCCAGCTACGTGGTTGGCTGGGAGATTGCTTCCCAGGTGCCGCCGATCATGCGCGACGAACTGGACCCGACCGCCGTGGCGAATGCGGTGAAGGCTGCGTTGTCCGGCCAGAAGCCGAGCATGAGCGAGGAAGAGGCCAAGCAGGTGCATGACGCCTTCATGGCCAAGATCAAGGCCAAGTACGAGGCCGAGATGACCAAGCTGGCGGCCAAGAACAAGGCCGAGGGCGACGCCTTCCTCGCCAAGAACAAGACCGCGCCGGGCGTGAAGACCACCGCTTCGGGCCTGCAGTACCAGGTGATCAGCCAGGGTACCGGCGCCCGTCCGGGTCCGAACGACACGGTGAAGATCGACTACACCGGCACGTTCGTCGACGGCCAGGTGTTCGACGCCTCGTCCAAGCACAACCCGCCGGGCGCGGCCGACATCCCGCTGGCCGGCGTGATCCCGGGCTTCCGCGAAGGCCTGCAGCTGATGCAGGTGGGTGGCCATTACAAGCTGTTCATCCCGGCAGCCTTGGCCTACGGCGCCGAGCCGCAGCCGCCGATGCCGCCGAACGCCACGCTGATCTTCGACGTGACGCTGGTCAGCACCAAGCCGACGCCGGCCGCTCCCGCCGCCAAGTAAGCGCGGCTTCGGCAGTCGGACACGGGAGGGCGCGAAGCGATTCGCGCCCTCTTGCTTTGTCCCTGCGCGGCAACGACCGCGCGGTTAGAATGCACGATCCGTTCGAAGAGGAATCGGCAGCACGATGAAAGTCACGATCTTCGGCACCGGCTATGTCGGCCTGGTCACCGGTGCCTGCCTCGCCGAGATGGGCAACCACGTGGTCTGCGTCGACATCGACGCGGGCAAGGTCGAGCGCCTGTTGCGCGGCGAGATCCCGATCTACGAGCCGGGCCTGGAACCCATCGTGCGGCGCAACCACGCCGACGACCAACTCGATTTCACCACCGACGCCGCGGCCGGCATCGCGCACGCCGAGGTGATCTTCATCGCGGTGGGCACGCCGCCCGACGAGGACGGCAGCGCCGACCTGAAATACGTGCTGGGCGTGGCGCGCACCATCGGCGCACATCTCGACCGCTACGCCGTGGTGGTGAACAAGTCCACCGTGCCGGTGGGCACCGCCGACCGCGTGCGCGCGGCGATCGCGGCCGAGCTGGCGGCGCGCGGCGCCGCGATCGAATTCGACGTGGTCTCCAACCCCGAATTCCTCAAGGAAGGCGACGCGGTGGAGGACTGCCTGCGTCCCGACCGCATCGTCATCGGCAGCTCCAGCGAGCGGGCAGTGGCCGTGCTGCGCAAGCTGTACGCACCGTTCAACCGCAATCACGAGCGCACCGTGGTGATGGACGAACGCTCGGCCGAGCTGACCAAGTACGCCGCCAACGCGATGCTGGCGACCAAGATCAGCTTCATGAACGAGATCGCCAACATCGCCGAGCGCGTGGGTGCCGACGTGGAACTGGTGCGCCAGGGCATCGGCGCCGATCCGCGCATCGGCTACCACTTCATCTATCCCGGCGCGGGCTACGGCGGCTCCTGCTTCCCCAAGGACGTGCAGGCGCTGGAACGCACCGCGCGCGGCGCGGGCTACGCGGCGCGCCTGCTGGGCGCGGTCGAGGCGGTGAACCACGACCAGAAGACCAAGCTGTTCGAACTGATCGCGCGTCACTTCGACGGCGACCTGAAGGGCAAGACCATTGCGCTGTGGGGGCTGGCCTTCAAGCCGAACACCGACGACATGCGCGAGGCCTCCAGCCGCCGCCTGATGGAGGCGCTGTGGGATGCCGGCGCCCGTGTGCAGGCCTTCGATCCGGAAGCGCGCGAGGAAACCCGGCGCATCTACGGCGAGCGCGCCGACCTCGTGCTGTGCGAGCACGCCCGCGATGCATTGCAGGGCGCCGATGCGCTGGCCATCGTCACCGAATGGAAGGCCTTCCGCAGCCCGGACTTCGCGCGCATCCGCGCCCTGCTCAAGACGCCGGTGATCTTCGACGGCCGCAACCTCTACGATCCGGCAGCGGTGGAAGAGGCTGGCCTGGCCTACTACGGCATCGGCCGCGGCCGCAGCTTGCGCGTGGCACGCTGATGGACGCGATCGAGCAGCGCCTCGCCGATCTCGAAGTGCGGCTGACCTTCATCGACGACACCGTGCAGGCGCTGGCCGGCGCCGATGCCGAACAGGCGCTGCGCATCGTCCAGCTGGAACAGCTGGTGCACCATCTGCGCCAGGAACTGCAGAGCGTGCGGCTGGGCGCGACGTCCGATCCGCACAGCGAACCGCCACCGCCTCATTACTAAAACACGACATCTCACCCATGAGTGAATCCCTGCGCGATCAGCTGCTGAAGAGTGGCCTCGTCAAGCAAATCCGCGAGGAAAGGCGCGGCAACGATGGCAAGGGCAAGCCGAACGGCAAGCCGCACGGCCACGGTGGCAAACCGCCGACACCGCGGCGTAGCCAGGAAGACATCGACCTGGCCAAGGCCTACGCGATCCGCGCCCAGACCGAGGCGGGTGAGCGCAAGCGCGCCCAGCAGAAAGCCGAGGAACAGGCGCGCCTGCGCCGCGAGCGCAAGCAGAAGATCCAGCAACTGCTGGACGGCAAGGCCTTGAACAAGGCCGAGACCGAGCTGGTGCGCAACTTCGAGTACGGCGGCAAGATCCGTCGCATCCATGTCGATGCCGGGCAACTGGCGGCGCTCAACGCGGGCGAGCTGGGCGTGGTGCAGCAGGCCGGGCGCTACCTGCTGGTCAGCCGCGAGATCGCCGAGCAGGTGCGCGCGGTCGACGAACACCTGCTGGCCTTGTTGGTCGATCCAAATGCAGCAGCTGACGACGACGGCGTGCCCGACGATCTGGTCTGGTAGGTCGCTGCACCGCCTTCTGACGAAAACGCCCGGTCATGAACCGGGCGTTTTCACATGCGATGAGCATGGATTCAGAGTGTGTCGGCACCGACCGCCAGCGTCGGATGATCCCAGCCTTCCTTGGGCGTGAAGCGGGCGCCATGGCGCTGGGCCAGTTGCTCCAGCCTCGCCTTGACCTTGCCCGCTCCCTCGCTGCGCAGGTACTGGATCGGGCCACCGCGGAACGGCGCGAAGCCGGTGCCGAAGATCACGCCGGCGTCGAGCAGGTCGGCATCGTCCACCACGCCGTCGGCGAGGCAGGCCACGGCCTCGTTCACCATCGCCAGGATCATGCGGTCGGTGAGGTCGGGCGCGGGCTGGTAGTCGGGATCGACTTCCGGCTTGATCGGCTTGCCGTCCTGCCACACGTACAGGCCCTGGCCGTCCTTCTTGCCGCGCTTGCCGGCGTCGAGCTTGTCCTCAAGCCCGGGCGGGAGTTCCAGGCCGAGGAAGGGCGCCAGTTCCTTGCCGACCGAGGCGCAAACATCCAGGCCCACGGTGTCGGCCAGCTCGATCGGCCCCATCGGCATGCCGAAAGCCTTCGCCGCCTTGTCCAGCACCGGGCCGGGCACGCCTTCGTTGTAGAGGCGCAGCGCTTCCAGCAGGTAGGGCATCAGGATGCGGTTGACCAGGAAGCCGGGCGTGCCTTTCACCGCCACCGGCAGCTTGCCGATCGCCTTGCAGAACGCCAGTGCGCGCTTCTCGATCGCCGGGTCGAGCGCGTCGTGGCGCACCACTTCCACCAGCGGCATCTGCGCCACCGGATTGAAGAAGTGCAGGCCGAGGAAACGCTGCGGCGCCTTGAGGT
>Ga0209759_1001720_pt1 | contig 11307 bp, 6 predicted proteins | sample AraplaCL_Col_mMS_FD_184261 | JGI IMG/M metagenome (GOLD analysis project Ga0209759, IMG submission 184261) | Arabidopsis root microbial communities from the University of North Carolina, USA - plate scrape CL_Col_mMS (SPAdes) (version 2) | ecosystem: Host-associated > Plants > Roots >...
GAACCCAAGTGAGTCGCGCGAGCCTGCGTTCGCGGCTGCGCTGGTTGATCCTTGGCGTCATCGCGCTGGTGCTGCTGCCGCTGGGCATCTACAGCCTGCGGCGCACCATCAACGAAGTGAACGAGTTGTCGGACGGCCGACTCGCGCAATCGGCGCGCACGCTGCAGACGCTGATCGGCGAGATCGGCCTACCCGCGCTTCAGCGCCACAACGCCGAGGCGGGCGTGGTGGTGCCCATCGCCGCCAATTCCACGCAGGAAATGGTGCTGCACGGGCACACGTACGAGTCGGAAGTGGGTTTTCAGGTGTTCGATCGCGAGGGGCGCCCGCTGCTGGTCACCGGCAACATGACCGAGCTGCCGCCGCCGGATGCTCGGCATCCGGGTTTCCAGAACGTGCGGCTGGGCCGCTATCGCTGGCGGCTCTTCACCCTGCCGCCGACCGCCGATGGCATGGTGGTGCGCGCCACTGAACGCTACGACAGCCGCCGTGATATTTCCGTGGCCTTGTGGATCGAGCACGGTTTGCCGCCCTTGATCGCGTTGCCGGTGCTGGCGCTGCTGGTGGGCTGGGCGGTGCGCCGTGGCCTGCGACCGCTCGACGCGCTGGCGGGAAAACTGTCCACGCGACAACCCGGCAGCCGTGACACGCTGGACGTCGCCGACGCGCCGCGTGAGCTGGAGCCGGTGCTCGATGCGCTCAACGGGCAGTTCGCGCTGCTGGAAGAGGCGCTGGAGCGCGAGCGCCGCTTCAGCGCCGATGTGGCGCACGAACTGCGCACGCCCATCGCGTCCACCATGATCAACCTGGAGAACGCACAGGCGACGCTCGATACGCGCGAAGCTGGAACTGCGCTGTCTGATGCACGCGCAAGCCTGGCCGCGTTGGCGCGCCGCGTCGAGCAACTGCTGTCGCTCGCCCGGCTGGAATCGAGTTCTCGCTCCGACCAGCGCGTGGACATCGACCTGCTGGCCGTGGCACGCACGGTGATCGAAGAACTTGCGCCGCTGATCGGCAACGCCAATGTCGATCTCGAAGTAAAGCTGGCGAGCGAGCCACTCATGGTGCGCGGCCACGAAGCGGCGCTCGCCGCGCTGCTGCGCAACCTGCTGGAAAACGCGCTTCGTCATGTGCCCGATGGCGGCCTCGTGCAACTCATCGTGCGGCGCGAAGGCCAGCACGCCGTGGTGGACGTGATCGACAACGGCGAAGGCATTCCACCGGAGCGTCGCGCGGCCGTGTTCGCGCGCTTCCATCGCGAAGCCGGCAGCCGTGGCGAGGGGTACGGGCTGGGGCTGTCCATCGTCCAGCGCGCCGCGCAGATGCACGATGCGGCCATCGACCTGCTCGATGCGCCTACCGGTCAGGGGCTGCGCGTATGCGTACGCATTCCCATGGCCGCCTGAGCCCACTCGCTACCTTTCTTTACAAAGTGAACGCTAAGGCGAGCCGGGTAGGGTAGATGGCCCTGGATCGTGCTTGGATTGTCGGTGTCACTTTCTTCTGCCGGGCGTGGCGTGGGGCGATGCGCGGGTGCCGTGGTTATCGCGCTCATTGCCGGATGCGCCACTTATCAGCCCAAGCCGCTGCCCAACGAGGCGGCGTCCGCCGCATCGCTCTCGCAGCTGCATGGCGACGACGCTTCCATGGCGCCGCTGGACGTGTCCGCGGTGGAGCGGCTGGTGCTGCTCAACAATCCCGACCTCAAGACGCAACGTGCGCGTCACCAGCAGGCGCTGGCGCAGCGCGGTCAGGACAGCGCGCTGCCCAATCCGGTGATCGGCGGCAGCATCGGCTACCTGCTGTCGGGCCCTGGCGATGCCACAGCGTGGACGGCGTCGATCAGCCAGGACATCACCTCGCTCATCACGCTGCGTCCACGCCGCGAGGCCGCCAAAGCCACTGCGGATGCCGTCGATGCCGGCTTGTTGTGGGAGCAGTGGCAGACGCTGGGCAAGGCACGGCTGCTGGTGATCGACCTGGTCGAAGGCGAGCGCCAGATGGCGCTGCAGCAACAGGCACTGGATGCCCTGGCGCTGCGCGAGTCGCGCATTCTCGCGGCGGTCGAAGCAGGGAATATGGAACGCGTGGCGGTCTCGGCTGATCTTGCCGCCGCAGCCGACGCGCGATCGGCATTGGCCGATCTGCAGCGTCGACACCTGGACCTGCAACAACAACTCGATGCCTTGCTGGGGCTGCGGCCAGATGTCGTGCTTCCCTTGGCGACGTCGCTGCCGGCGGCGGACATGGACGCGGCGCATATCCGCAGAGCGTTCGACAGCGTGCAGCACCGACGCCCCGACCTGGTGGCGCTGCAACTGGGTTATCGCGCGCAGGAGGCAAGCCTGCGCGCGGCCGTGCTGGCACAGTTTCCGCCGCTGGCGATCGGCTACGACGCCTCGCAGGACAACAGCCGCGTGCGCAACAGCGGCCCGGCAGTGAACATGACGCTGCCGCTGTTCGACCACAACCAGCACAACGTGGTGGCGGCCAGCGCCACGCGCGAGCAGCTGTTCCAGGAATACACCACGCGCTTGGCCACGACGCGCGACGACGTGGACGCACTGCTTGCGCAATATGCACAGCTCGACGCGCAACATCGCTCGCTGAGCGCAGCGCGCGACGATGCCGCGCGCGCATCCGCCTATGCGCAACGTGCCCAGCACGCTGGACTACTGGATCTGCGCAGCGCGACCGATCTTCGCGTTGCCGCCATCAACCGCCAGCTGGCCCAGCTTGCCATCGAGCAGGCGATGCTCGAACAACAGGCCGCGCTGGAACTCTTGATCGGCCGCGGTATGCCGACATCACTCGAACAGGATGCAATGGCCCGATGACCCCGCGATTGCCATGGATTGTCGCGGCGCTAGCCGCCTGCGCGGTGATGACGGCGTGTTCGCGCGGCGATGCGCCGGACGACGCGGCCGTCAGCGCCGCCGTCACCACCGTAACGCCCCGGCAGGGCAGCGTGCCCGAAAGCATGGCTGCCTATGGCACCGCCGGACCGGCGGCCGATGCGGCGCAGGTGGTGAGCGTGCAAGCCGCGGGACGCGTGGCGCGATGGAACGTCACAGCAGGGACATCGGTAAGGCGCGGCCAGTCGCTGTTGACGTTCGTACTCGCACCGGCTTCCGTTGCCGCCTATCGGCAAGCCGAAGCGGCCACGCAGTTGGCGGAAACGCAGCGCACACACACGGCGCAACTGCTCGCCCAACAGCTCGCCACCCGCGACCAGCTCGACCAGGCCGAGAAGGCGCTGCGCGATGCGCAATCCAATCTCGATGCACTGGTTCAGCAGCAGGGGCGCGAAGCGACCTTGGACGTCACCGCGCCGTTCGATGGCATCGTCGTCACGGTCAATGCGCAGCAAGGAGACAACCTGCAGCCCGGCGCACCCTTGCTCAGCGTGCAGCGCGGCGACGGCCTGGTCATCACCGCCGGCGTCGAGCGCAGCGCGATGGATCGCGTCAGCGTCGGTGCCAAGGCGGAACTCAGTCCCATCGATGGTGGTGCGGTCCTGCATGGCACCGTGCGGCGCGTGGCACGTGCGCTCGATCCGCACTCACATCAGCTCGATGTGGAAATCGTACCCGACGGTGCGCTGGTAAGCGGCGAAGGCTTTCGCGCGGATATCGTGGTTGGGCAGTGGCAAGGCTGGCTGCTGCCACGCGACGCCCTGCAGGGTGACGACGAGGACCGCCACGTTTTCCAGGTGAAGAACGGCAAGGCCACGCGCGTACCGGTGAAGGTGCTGGGCGAGGCCGGTGACGTCGCGGTGGCGAGTGGCGCGCTGGACGCCCGCCTGCCGCTGGTGACCGAGGGCGCCACCCAGCTGGACGACGGTATGGCGGTGCGTCTGCCGTCGGAGCACGCCAAGCCATGAGTCTGCCGTCCATGCTGGCGCAGCAGGCACGCGCCATCGTCATCGTGGCATTCGCACTGGCGCTGGCGGGCCTCGCCAGCTCGTTCACCTTGCCTGTGGGCCTGTTTCCGCAGGTGTCGTTTCCGCGCGTGGTGGTCGATCTGGATGCGGGCGATCGCCCCGCCGACCAGACGGCGCTGCTGCTGACGCGCCCCGTCGAAGAGGCGATCCGCTCCGTGCCCGGCGTGGCCAGCGTGCGTTCCGAGACCACGCGCGGTTCGGCGCAGATCTCAGTGGATTTCGGCTGGGGCCGCGACATGATCGCCTCCACGCTGCAGGTGGACGCCGCCATTGCGCGTGTATTGCCGAGCTTGCCGGCCGGCGCCACGTACAACGTGCGCCGCATGGACCCCACTGTCTTTCCGATCATCTCGTATGCCTTGCAGTCGGACACGATGTCACCGGTGGCGCTGCGCGATCTGGCGCAATACCAGATCGTGCCCCTGCTGGCATCGGTGGAAGGACTTGCGCGTGTGGATGTGCAGGGCGGCGAAACCGCCGAGGTGGAAGTGGAAGCCGATCCACGCAAGCTCGCGCAGTACGGCCTGGGCCTGGACGATCTGGTCACGGCGGTGAGTGGCGCGAACCAGCTGGCGGCGGTCGGGCGCCTGCAGGATCGCAATCAGTTGTACCTCGTGGTGGCCGATCACTCGTTGCAGCGGCTGGAGGCGATTCGCCGCGTCATCGTCAAGAGCGACGCGCATGGCTGGGTGCACTTGTCCGATGTCGCCACCGTGCACGATGGCTACGTGCCGCAATGGGTGAAGGTGAGCGAAGACGGCAAGCCTGCCGTGCTGTTCAACGTCTACGAGCAGCCGGACGGCAATGCCGTGCAGATCGCCAGCCAGGTGCGCGCCAAGCTCGCGACCTATCGGCTGCCCAAAGGTGTGACGCTGAAAGCATGGTATGACCAGAGCGAGCTGGTAGTGGAATCGGCACACAGTGTGCGCGACGCCGTGTTGATCGGCCTGCTTCTTGCGGCGGCCGTGCTGCTGCTGTTCCTGCGCAACCTACGCGTCACGCTGATCGCCATGCTGGTCGTACCGCTGACACTGGCTGTCACCGTGCTGCTGCTCCAGGTCTTCGGCATGAGCTTCAACATCATGACGCTGGGTGGCATCGCAGCGGCGGTGGGGTTGGTGATCGACGATGTGATCGTGATGGTCGAACACGTCGCGCGTCGTGCCGGCGCGGGCGAGCATGGCGGCGAGGCGGCGGTGCTGCCGGCAGCGCGCGAATTCCTGCCGCCGCTCACCGGCTCCAGTCTCGCCACACTGATCGTCTTTGTGCCGCTGGGCCTGTTGAGCGGCGTGACCGGTGCGTTTTCAAAGGCGCTGTCGATCACCATGGCGAGCGCGCTTGCGGTCTCATGGCTGGTCACTGCGTTCGTGGTGCCACCATTGCTGCGGCGATGGGTCGACTTCCAGCGCTGGCATGATCCCGGGCTCGACCACGAAAGCTGGCTGTCGCGTACGCATGCACGCTTTTACGATGCGTTTGCACGGCGCCCGGCGTGGCTGCTCGCGTTGACGTTGCCGCTGCTGATCATCGGCGGCATCGCGTACACGCGCGTGGCCACGGGTTTCATGCCATCGGTCGACGAAAGCGGCTTCGTCATGGACTACTACACCAAGCCTGGCACGTCGCTGCCCGAAACGGCGCGCCAGGTGGCGCAGGTGGAAGCGATCCTGCATGCGATGCCGGAGGTGGACACTTTCTCGCGTCGCCTGGGTACCGGCCTTGGCGGCGACTTGGGCCAGTCGTATCACGGCGATTTCTTCGTCCGCCTGAAGCCTGGCCACGCACGATCCACCGAAGAGGTGATGAGCGACGTGCGCGAACGCGTGGAGCACGAGGTGCCTGGCGTTGAACTCGAGCTGGCGCAGCTGATGGAAGATTTGATCGGTGATCTCACCGCCGTGCCGCAGCCCATCGAGATCAAGCTCTATGCCGCCGACCCGGGGACCTTGGTGCCCCAGGCGCAACGTATCGCCAAGGCCATTGCCGATATTCCCGGCGTGGTGGAGATCAAGGATGGCGTGCAGCTGGCTGGCGATGCGCTGGACGTGCAGGTCGACCCCGACAAGGCCACGCTCGAAGGCATGACGGTGGCGGCGGTGACGCAAGCCATCGACAACGCGCTGACCGGCGTAGTGGCGACGCAGTTGCCACAGGCCAGCAAGAGCGTCGGCGTGCGCGTGCTCATGCCCGACGCCATGCGGTGGCATCTTCCGCAGCTGCTGGCGTTGCCCGTGCGCGCGCCCGATGGCCACGTCTTTCCGCTGGAACGCGTGGCGTCGATCGTCACGCAGAACGGCCAGCCGCAGATCTCGCGGGAGAACCTGCAGCAGATGGTGGCGGTAACCGCGCGCATCGAAGGTCGCGGCATGGGCGCCGCGGTGGCCGACGTGAAGAAGCGGCTCGCGCAGCCGGGCATGCTCGATGCGGATACGCGCTACGAACTCGGCGGCCTTTATCAGCAGCAGCAGATCGCCTTTCTTGGCCTCGGCAAGGTGTTCCTGATGGCGTTGGTGGCGGAGTTCGTGCTGCTGCTGTTTCTCTACGGCCGCGCCAGCCTCGCCGCCGTGGTGATCGGTTGTTCGCTGTTCTCGGCAACCGCGGTATTCATCGCGTTGTGGCTGTGCGGCGTGGATCTCAACATCACTGCCATGATGGGCATGACGATGATCATCGGCATGGGCACGGAAATGGCGATCTTCTACGTGTCCGAATACGTCACGCTCTCGCGCCGCATGCCGCCCCACGCGGCGTTGCGCGAAGCCAGCCGCGACCGACTCCGTCCCATCACCATGACGACGCTGGCTGCCATCCTCACCCTGTTGCCGCTCGCGCTGGCGTGGGGCGCGGGTGCGGGCATCCAGCAGCCGTTGGCCATCGCCATCATCGCGGGCCTTGCCTTGCAGTATCCGCTGGTGCTGCTGGCGATGCCGATGCTGATCGGCTTGATCGAGGCCAGACGCAAGGCGTTGTGACGACAGTCGCGCGAAAGCAACTCAGCGGCCTGGCGACGCGCTTCGCGAGGCTTGACAATCGTACTTGTCTTCTAAGACATCCGTAAGCGTGTGTTGCGCAAGATGCCGGCATGGATGTCCTGGTCCGACGCTTGCAGCAGGCGCCTCCAGCGCTCTGGCTGCTGTTGTTGCTGCCGCTGCTGGCGGTATTGCCGGCCGTACCCATCGATGAAACGCGCTACCTGAGCATTGCCTGGGAGATGCGCCAGACAGGGCATTGGATCACCCTGCACCTCAATGGCCTCCCTTACTACGACAAGCCGCCATTGCTGTTCTGGCTGGTGAATGCGAGTTGGACCGTGCTGGGTACGTCGCTGTGGTCTGCACGTGTTCTGCCGGTGGTGTGTGGTATGGGGTGCGTGGCGCTGTGCGGAAAGCTCGAGCGGTTGCTGGCGCCCGAGGCGAGCGGTCAGGCGGCGTGGGTGATGCTGGGGATGATCTTCTTCGTCCTGTTCACCGGCGTGGTGATGTTCGACGTGTTGCTGTGTCTGTGCGTGGTCGCGGGTTTCATCGGGACGGTGAACTACGCGCAGCGTGGCCAGCTCAGCGGTCTGACCCTGTTGTTCGCCGCCAGTGTGCTCGGTGTGCTGGCGAAAGGGCCGGTGCTCTTTCTCCACCTGCTGGGGCCCATCGTATTGGCGCCATGGTGGTGCGACCGCGCGCCGCGCGCGCGACAGGTGTTCGCGATGGCGGCGGTGGTGCTGATCGGCGCCCTGCCGGCGGCGACGTGGGCGTGGATCGCGTTTCATCGCTTAAGTCCCGATGACGCGCAACAACTGCTTCTGCACCAGACTGCGGGCCGCGTAGTGGAGAGCTTCGCGCATCGGCGCGCGTTCTGGTGGTATCTGCCCTGGGTGCCCGTGCTGTTGTTGCCGTGGCCGCTGCTGCTGCGCTGGAAACGTCTTGGCGCAGCAGCGCGCGCCGCGTGGACTTCGTCCGCTGCGCGCTTCGGCATGGCTGCCAGTCTGCCCGCATTTGTCGCCTTCTGCGTGGTGAGCGGAAAGCAGTTGCATTACCTGCTTCCATTGATGCCGGGCACGGCGATCCTGCTCGGCGCTTGGTGGCGGGCCGACCCGGCGCTGTGGGCGCCGCGTCGTTTGTGGTGGCTGCTCGTTGCGGTGGCCGGTGTCCTGGCGTGGGCCGCGATGGGGCCACCGTCAGCAGGGCGCGGCACGCCCACGTTCGCGCTGGTTGTGCTGCTGCTTGCCCTGGACGTAGCGCTGCTGGTGGCTTCGGCGCTGCTGTTGCGCATGGGGCGCGGTCTGAGTGACGCGCCGCGCACCGCGCAGGCTGCCTTGTTGATGGCATTGGCCATGCTTCCGCTGCTGCGACTGCAGGTGGTCGGCGCACTCGATCCGGGCGAACTCGCGCGACGCGTGCAGGTGTTGCACGCGCAAGGCGTGCCCATGGCGCGCACGCCCGATGAACCGGGGCTGGTGACGTTTCTGGCGCGCCTGCCTGCACCGCTTGCCGAAGCGACCGATCCCGTGGCCTGGGCGCGTTCGCACCCCGATGGCGTCCTGCTCGTGCACGCGGGTCATGGCAGGGCGCCCGCGCAGGCGATCGCGCACGTACGCCTGGCCAATGGTTGGGCTGCGCTATTGCCTGCGCGAGAGGTGTCGAACCACCCGCAGTTGCTCGAACGATCGAGCGTTCTGTCCGGCGATTAGCGCGTAACGCCCACCGCGCCTTCGATGACGCTGGTGACCTCGGCTCCGTCCGTGGTAACGATCACCGGCGCGGCGGCCGGCATCACGAAATCACCGTGTTCGCCGTACACCACGCGGTTGCGTCCGTCGCGCTTGGCCTTGTAGAGCGCGTTGTCCGCGTCGATCATCAGCTGGCGCATCTCGTAGCCGCTGCGGTCGGTGGAGGCCACGCCGAAACTCGCAGAGATCACCACCTGTCGCGTCTCGCCCCACAATGGCGTGGCGGCTATGGCATGGCGGATGCGTTCGGCACGGTCGCGTGCCTGCGAGGCACTGCAATCGGGCATGAACACGGCGAATTCTTCGCCACCCAAGCGACCGAAGATGTCGCGCCTGCCCAGATGGTGCTGGCATGCCGCGACGGCGCGCTTGAGCACGAGATCGCCCACGACATGACCGTGCGTGTCGTTGACGCTCTTGAAGTGATCGAGATCCACCAGCACCAGGCACGCGGTGCGCGTGCCCTTCGCGGCGGCACGAAGGGCGAGTTCGGCTTCGTCGACGAAGTGCTGCCGGCTGTGCACGCCAGTCAGGCTGTCGCGCGTAGCCAGGCGCTTGAAGCGCAATTGCGAGCGCTTGATGCGCATCAGCCAGAACGCGATGGACGCCACGCCGGTAAGCAGCAGGGCGATGTAGAGACGACTCGTCTCCATGTCCTTTCGATCAAGCTTGCGCTGCAGTTGCAGAATTTCGTTTTGTTTGTTGAGCGAATCCACTTCCATCTTGTTGGCCAGCAACTGCTGTCTGACCGTCTGGTAGGCGATGGCGCGGGCGGAAACGTCGTTGAGGTAGCCCTTGTCCGCTTCCATGTACTTCTTGTGGAGCTCCAGCGCACCGCGCATGTTGCCCTGCCTTTCTTCCACTTCATACAGGACCTTGTAAGCCGGCCCCAAGGAATCGGAGTACTTGTCCTTGACGGCTTCGGTCACCGCTTCGTCTGCGTATTTCCGCGCGGCATCGGCGTCGCCGAGACTCCAGTACGCACGTGCCAGCGTCGCGTTGACGCCGTTCATCAGCACGCGGTAGTGATAGGAGACGAACTCGTCGTAATGCGACTGGAGGAGGGTGATCGCATCCTTGGCGTGGCCCTGTTCGATGGCGTACTTGGCCTGGTCCACGCGCAGGGAGTTGGCATATAGGGCCTGCTTGGACTTGATGCAGGCGTCGATGCCGCGGTCATATTCGGGGTCGGTGCCACGCACCTTGTGTGCAAGAAACAGCACGCGCAACTTGAATGCCATGCCCTGGCAGGCATGGTCGCGCAACTCGGGATCGTCCATGATGCGCTGCGCATAACCCGACGCCAGGTCGTACTGACCCGCCGCCGCGAGGAACTGCGCGGTTTCGCCCAGCGCTTGGTAGCGCGCTTCGGCATCCTTCGCGGCCGGCAGCAGATCGATCAACGTGTTGAGTTGCGTGAACGCTTCCTCGTAGTGCTGGCCGAACCCGAGGATGTTTACCAGCGTGGCGAGCGCACGCACGCGCAGCGTCGCATCGCCCGAGTGGGCGACGATGTCGTTGAGCGCGGGTCTTGCCACATCGTAACGCCCTTCGAATGCCAACTGCCATGCATCGAGATAGCGCAGATGCCACTGCTGGTCGGAGGAGAGCTCGCTGGTGCGGTGATCCAACTGGCCAAGCAGTTGCAGGAACTGGGCGTGGTCGGCGGTCTTGAGCTTGTCTGCGCGTTGCAGCATCTGCACTGCGTCTTCCTGCTGCGCAGGCGGGGCCGCGATGGCCGCACCTGCGCAGCATCCCGCCAGCAGCGCTGCCAGGACAATCCTCCGGCAGAAATGCCCGGCGCCGAACATGGTTAGGCCGATTCGCTTCCGCGCGCGACGACGAACGCCGGGCCGGTGTCCTTGTTGGGCTCTGTCTTCTTCTGCTCCGGGCTTTCGCCGCCGTCCTCGTCTTCCTGCTCTTCTTCCTCTTCGTCCGGCATGGTCTGGAAGCAGATCAGGGGCGCGACGTTGAGCAGGGCGCGCAGTTCGTCCACGTTGCGCGCGAGGATGGCCTCGCCTGCCGTGGCCTCGACCTGCGCATCAGCCAGGGCCAGGGCGACCTCGTCCCTCGCGGCTTGCAGCAGGCGCGCGTCACTTGCCAGCTTCTCTAGAAAATCGATGACATTCGACATTGGTATTCCCCCTAGTAATCCATAGTACGGCGACAGCTTGTTGGTGTCTCGCGTGAACCGGGCGCATCGGCATCGGACGCTCGCGCGCTGCCGATGTCGGCATGAGCGCGAAGGCTTCTCCGCTTGCAGTCTGGTTTGGTTCCCCCGACGGACCGGTGCGGCAGGTGGCGGCCTGCTGCTGGTTCCGTGCGAAGCCCGATCATAGCCCCGTTTTTTTCCGAAAATGTGCACGTCCGGAACAGCTTCAGGGCTGCTCGCCGCCCGCGTCCAGTTCGGCAAGGCGGGCGCGCACGTCGTGATCGACCTCCATGCGCCGGGCCGGCGGGATGGCGAGCGTATCCGCCATGGTGAGATCAGCATCGGGGATCTGGCTTAGCGGCATGCGCTCGATGCGCGGCGACTCGATAGGCAGGGTCGCCGCGCGATAGACAATGACTTCGTGTTCCGGCGGATAGTCGCGCGCCAGCACATCCAGCAGCACCCGGCGATAGGTGGCGCCGGTTGAAAGGC
>Ga0209759_1001721_pt1 | contig 11301 bp, 9 predicted proteins | sample AraplaCL_Col_mMS_FD_184261 | JGI IMG/M metagenome (GOLD analysis project Ga0209759, IMG submission 184261) | Arabidopsis root microbial communities from the University of North Carolina, USA - plate scrape CL_Col_mMS (SPAdes) (version 2) | ecosystem: Host-associated > Plants > Roots >...
CAGCCGCACATCCGGGAAGCATTCGCGGATCTGTTCTCGGTCGATTCGAGCGCGAACCTTGGCCTGCCATTGGTAATCGCGCAGGCATTGAAATTGGTTCAGAAGACCCATCCTCTGGAGCTGGGTGATAGCCCAGTCCCTTTAGCAACCGTAGAAGAGTTGGATGAGTTTCTTGCACGTGCTGATGCCTGGCTTGTGGACAAAGGCTTCTTGGACGTTAGCCATACGCCAATGCCACTAGAGGTCATATCAGGAGTTGCTGAAGAGCTGCTGAATAGCTTGGCAGTTAGAGTCGAGAGAATGGCGAATACTGCTGACCTCGACCTGCTAGAAGAAGCAGAGCATTTGTCGTTCATTGCCTGTGCTCTGGCTCGCCACGTCCCAGACACCGAAGCCGATATCAATGCCTTGCGTACGGTTTCCTGTTGTTTTGCCGGTGCCGGGCAAACACAACGGGCCCGGGACCGAGCTGAGCAAATATTGGAGCTTGCCGGCCCTTCCGAGTCCAGGCAGCGCGCTGCATGGATTGCCTTTTCGGACATATACCAGCGGTCGAATAACGCAGTAGTCGCCTTGGTGGGGATTGCTCTTGCATTCGAACTGCCGCAGCGCCTCACCCCCGAGCAGTTGTGGTGGGAGATCTATGTGTTGTTCAGAACGGTACGCGATGCAGGGATGTACCCGGTCGCACTCAGCCTGCTCGAAAACCTTAGAGAGCTGGCACCTTTGCTGAGTGAGCCAAAACGGAACCTCGAAAGAATAAAAACCATGGAGCTCAATCTCCGGGTCATGTATCGCAAGCCGTATGACCGAGAGGCACTGATCCAGTTAGTGTCGGAGGCGGAGGAGCATTGCCGATCCATGTTGAAGGATAACCTGCAAACGGAAGCCCTGCCCGCGATAGCAGCGCTTGCGCAATCTATCTCTTTGCTGGAGCACCATGGAGGAACCCCCAGCGCCGAAGCCAGCCTGCTTTTGACAGAGGCATTGGAGGGGCTGGACCCGCAGCGATCAAGCTACATCTCCGCATTGACATCGAGTAAGCCGTCCATTACTGAGACTTTACTTCTTAATAAAAATGCAGCTTCGACGCGTAACGCCGATGACATTCCGCGCGACTTGAAGGCTGCTGAGCTTGCGGCCAGACGCCTATTGAGAGAGGCAAACGGTTCGATCCCAGTCGATATCGCGGCTGCGGCAATTGAGATGTTAGCCGATCACGGGTTGGATTCACTGGAAGGTGCTCGTGACTTGGATAGCGAATGGCCGTTGGAATATGCCCAGCAGATCGTCCCTGATGATGGTGCGGTCCTGATGTTGGCACTCGATACAGATGGAATACTGGCCTCGCTCACGGTCGACCAAAACGGCACTGCTCTCGCTAGGCAGGAGGCGCTCGATACTCCTTTCAAAGAGGCATTGCAGCTATGGAGTAAGCAGTACCCCCAGAAGTACGGTTACATTGATCGAGACGACGGCAACAATGAGTTTTACCTCACCATGGCCGACCTGCCCGTACCGCTACCCGACTGCCGTCGACTCGTTGTTGTTGCTGAGCCGGCGCTGCAACAGGTTCCGATGAGCCTGGCATTGATCAACGAAGAATTTGCGGGTCGTAGCTGTGCAATCGGCTATGTCCCATCGTTGACGTGGCTGGAGGCTGTGCAGAGACGGCCAAGGCTCGCTGATTCGCGACGGGTTACCTGGATTTCCGATGCAACGGGACAAGGAAAAGAGGTGCTTGGGCAAATCCTGGCTCGGACTGAGGAATCGCTAGAAGAGCACGGCTTCGAGATCGATAGGTCGCATAGTCTGCCTGCGAGCCTCAAAGGCGCAAAAATGGCGGTCGTGGCCGCGCATGGTGACGTTTCCTCAGATGGAAAGTACTTCCACAGGGTTTCGGATGAGGGAACGTTGATTATTTCCCCGGCGAAGCTTGCTCGTGCCCTAGAAGGTACAGAACTGGCGATTGTCTTCATTTGTAATGGAGGGCGAACAGACAGGCATCCGCTGGATAACACGGCAGTAGGGCTTCCTAAGCACCTATTGTCCGCTGGCTGTCGGACGGTGATCGCCTCGCCTTGGCCATTGGCTGCGATTTTAACAGGGCCTTGGTTGAGATCGTTTTTGCAAAGCTGGGATGCTGGCCTTTCGGCGCTGGATGCTACTTTTGAGGCCAATCAGGCGGTTGACCAGGCCTACGGATCAGTACCCCAGTACTCATGGGCTATGACCGTTTACGGAGATGTCTCGCTTAAGAAAGAGTGACCTCACTCCACGTTCTCACCCGATGGGAACGTGTCATGCCCCCTTGCTGATTCAGGGAGGGGGCTGATTTCAAAGACATTCGATTAATCAGTCTGAGCTGTCCGCGCAAAGCGCTCAGCTCTCTCGCTGGCCTCGCGGCATAACCGTGGCAGGCCAGCCAAAATCGCCTCACGCAATCTCATGCCCGTGGACCGCGCTAACTGAACAATCGCCGCCGCCCGCAACTGACCGCCGCAATACAGAGCGTCAACGATCTGCTTCATCTGCGCCCAGTCTTACCCCTGCGGCACCGATTGGCGGACTCCCTTGCGCTGTATGCCTAACGCCTTGCTAGGATGGGCACCTTCACATACTGATCATCGCGGAGCGCAACCATAGTCCGGTTCACGCTGGACACGCGGTTCTGCGCGGTACTAACGGCGAGCTCGCCGAGCTCGATCTAGCCACGAACATATATCGCGTAATTGGCCAAGATCTTCCGATCAATCTGCCGCGCATCATTTACTCCAGGCCCGACGTCAGACCGGCACCACCTCACGAACGCCTGCCACCGATCACTATGCGCCTTGACCGTGCCGTAATGGCCATCGCCGAACATGTCTTTTAGCGCCTGCGGCCCTGCATAGCTCAATTGCCTGCCATACCCGAAATTGCGTCCAGCGCGTTTACCTACTAATGCCATGTCTGTTACCTCACCTTCTTCCTCCGTTCCTCGCCCCACGTCATCCCGCCAAGAATGCTGAGTGTTATCAGGGATCAAGGCCCCTGCGACCTGTGGGGATGTCCTCTAACGTGGGACTGGCGGCTCCTTACGACCGGGAGCAAGGGCATCTCATGATCTGGCCTCCTGAGCACCGTTACTGGTGGGCGGGTGGAGGCTGCATTGGCTGACGAGACCATTGCCGCGAGATCTTGAGTTGGGTGAAGGCATCTATGTGATGACCGGGGCATGCCTGACTGTCAGTCAGGTGCAGTCCATTCCGTCGGCTGCGGCACCATCATCTGCATCGCTGTTGTTGGTGACTTCGGTGTTTGTCACGCCGATTGTCACGAGGGGAAATGCCGCAATGCCTTGTACGAGTTGGGCTGCAGCAGCGGTAGGAGCGCCCGTCTCTTTCCGGAAGAAAGAGACGGGCGCAGGTTGGCGCAAGGAAATGGCCAAGCGGATAGGTTGCTGCAGGGCAGCTATGAAAGGGGATGAGTTGCCGCAGTGGGCACACTGGTAAAAGTAGGCATCCATCACATCGCTGTGACCGTGCGAGCCGCCGGACGCTAATCGCACTTTGGGAGAACCACCACCGTGTGGCGTAGCCTTAAAGGTTCTGGCTACCTGGGTTGCTGTCGAGGACAGCGCTTTGCCCGATCTTTTCTACGCCTGTGGATAATTCGGGTCAAGACTCCAATTTTCGGGAGTTCTGCGGCGGTGGATGAAATTATCCACCGGTGGAAATCAGTGGTTTTCCACAGACAGTTGTGTGGGCGTTAGATTTTTAAATGAGGTCCATCCAAGCAGGGCGGCTTTGCAGCCCTGTTTGGATGGACCCGCGTGGACAAGCGGATCACTGAAATATGAAGACCGAGCGATAATTGGGCAGCGCCATGTATAGCTTTTAGGCGGTGTTCACCTGGGCCCATCAGAGATTAATCGCACTTGGGAGTACAGTCACATGCGTGCTAGGACATTCCCGCCTCTATTGAGTGGTCCAGAAGGTCCATGAACTTGGAGAAATGCTGAAGATTAAAATCTTCGGCTTTACCTAAGAAAGACTCTAGTTTTATAAGCGAAGGGGACAGAAACTCATTAGTGCTATGAAGTGCTTCCTTCGCTGAAACAGCGCTCAGAAGTTGTGAGCAAAGATGCTCTCCCTGAGGTGTCAAACCTTTGTATATAGAAAGCGCCAGACCGTTTGTTTCAATCCTGAAAAAACGCACATGTAGATCGTAGATATGAAAGCGAGGATGGTAGAAGTTGGGGGCGTCGGTAGGTTTTGGATAATGCAAAGCTCCACTATCTAATGCGCCCCAAACAGTTCTACCTTTTTTTCTATTGCAGTCTGTACAGCAAATTGCCAAGTTCCAATAATATAATGAAAACTGAGGATACGTTTCTTTTGGAAGTATATGATCAATAGGCTTTGCCGTGCCATGATTCAGTAGCAGTCGTCGGCAATAGCAACATCTAAATTGCTGTTCTGGAGCGAGATGGTCACGGAAGGCTGATTTAATGCCTGAGCCAGTAATTGCAGATTCGCCATCTACTTTATGGTAAAAATTTGACAAAGTATCCCAATGATCCACCCGTTCTTTGAGAGACTTGGCCGCCCAAAGCGTGAGTAATTCAGTAGTTTTTGCGATATGTTTTTTTACCCCATAGGATGAGTTGAGAAAATTTTGTACTTCTTTTCTCCGCGTTAACGGGCATTCCAGCTCTGACTTAATCATTTGGTTTTTGTTCATTGGTTAAGCGTGACAGCTCATTTATTGCAGCACGGGCTGCTGCTATTAACGCGATTTCAGTGTCGGTCGTACGAGAGTTGTAACTAATTTTCGATTTCTGAATCAGCTCTGACATTTGATTCAGTTCAGCAAAAGCGGAGTCGATGTCAACATATGCGCCGGCTCCTGTATTGGCTTGGTCTATCGAGCGTGCGACAAGCGCCGCACACTGTTCAGGAATTTTCCTATTGTATGGTGTATGGGTCTTGAAACCATCATAAAGCACTCCTTCGACTGTTTTTCGGGATTGTTCAGATAGGCGTATTAATGCTTGGTTTTTTGCAACAAAACAAATGTCATTTTCATAGATGGAGCTAGCTATAAGGATTGGGGAGTGAGTGGCAACAATGAAATGACAACCAAAGTCTGTAGATAATTTGTGCAGTATAAATGGGATGGCGCGCTGCCAGCTTACGTGTAGGCTTATTTCTGGCTCGTCTATTAAGAAAATACTATGCAGCTCCGCTAGGGCCAGGATTTTTATAACTAAGCTCAGCATTTGCTGTTCGCCAGAGCTGAGCTCGTTGAAGGGAACTATATAATTTTCAAAATGCTCGCGCTTTAGTCCTAAGGTGTACCCTATAGCAGCGTGGCTAAGCACTTCTGCGTTTTTGCTCGCATCAGAGCTTAGAGACAGTAAAACGCTTGGGTCTTCTTCAAGGGCAGAGGTTTTTTGAGCTTGTACTAGATAGTGGTTTCCGACAAATCCCAATGTTTCGAGAATATTGTGAAATACGTCAAGTCGTGCTTGGTCGGTAAATATCGAATTTATATATTTTGTTAATGCAAGGGCGCTGGTTTTTGTTGAAATCCCAGTTGTGGAAGTCCTAGCGCCGGCGTAGGTAAATCCATTAGCGCCTAAATGTTTTTTACTTGCAAAAGGAAATCGATCCGTTGTACCAAATGCTATCCCTATTGCATGTCTGTCTAGCGTTGGTAGCCGCTTGGCCAAGTCATTAAGTAAAAGGCTTTTGCCTTCACCATTATTTCCAATAACATAGATGCATTTTGCTAAATTTTCATTTTCAAATATTAAATCGACTACTGGGTCGCTGTTTATCAGTTCTAACATTCGATTGCGTTCATCTATCGCCCCAGTATATCGCTTGGCAATAAAAGTGAAGTCCTTTTGAGCGACTTCGTTTTTGTCTATTGAGCGACATAGTCCAGGAATATCTTTGTAACCGTCTCTAAATTCTCGGTCGAACACGTTGAATGTCAGTTTTTGATTTTCGTCTTCATAGGAGGGAGCGTTGCTCGGATATGAATGGATCCATTCAAAACCTGCCCAAATCTTAACGATCTCGGCGGCAAACGCCATGCTGCTAAAGCCATTATTTTTACTAAGACCATTCAAAGCTGTCGCATCGATAAAAAGTATATTTTCGCGATTATTTCGTGGGCTATCTGAAGTTAGCAAAGCCGTCATTGTTTTTCTTTGCCCGGATTTTCCGAGAGTCTTGAAATCAATGGCCGCGACTACGCGTCCGCGTTCGACTAATTCCTCCCGATAACTCTGGCGCCAACCTCGCTGGGTGCAGTCGGCTACGGGTAGTATGGTGATCGCCAGATCGTGGGAGTTTTCGTACGTTAAAGATAATAGAAACTCAAGTGCTGATTTAGGCTCGGTATTACTGTCAAAATAATTGGCTCGACTACTAATTTGAGCTGGTGGATCAATTAATATAAATTCATTTCCGTACGGTCTATGTCTATTGTAGGTGTTTCTTTCACAGATAAAATCGAATGTGCTAAGCCTTAAAAATAAATAAAAATCTGCATCGTTATCGGAGCCTAATACAGTTAGCGATTTATTGTCCATATCGTTTGGGCTGTATTTAGTTGTCCTAAATAGTACCTCGCCTGTTGTTGCGGTTACATCGATGATCTTGTGGAAAAAATAAGCTAGGGGGGCTGCCAACTCAATTACAGAATTAACATGTCGACTGCTAACGACATTTTCAACATCGAGAGCTCGTAAGATCCCGTACTCAAAAACATAAGGAATGGAATCGCTTGAGATGGTGTCGATGACATTTTTAAAGTGAAAAATTTCAGATTCCGGAAGATTATCACTATCTAAAGCACGGAGTCTCAACGATTTGAAGCGAGATCCGATCCGGTGGACAAAGTTATTTATATTTTCTGTTAGTGTTTTTTCGTCACTGCGCAGTACATCTGCCGCACCTTTTACATACTCTGGCAGGAAGTCATAATGAGCATCGTCAAAGTGAGGGTGGCGATCATAGATTAGCCTTGCTGATAGTAGGCAGAGAACGTATTTTAATTTCTTTGAATCATCTCTGTTTCCCCTTTCCAGGTTAACCCCAATAGATTTCCAAAATTTAGCGGCAGTATTATTGTTCTCGTTAATCATTTTGGATCCTGAGATTAGCTAAGCGTGTAGATTACAATATCTTGTCGTAGGCATAAAAATTATTGAGAATCACTCATTTAATCAGTTCCGCGATGTTTCGCTTTTAAGCGAGTGACGTTCGCTCCGGCCCGGTTCGCAAATTCGTGTGGGGTGACATGCTCCTGCCGATTGACCTCAAGATACCGGCTCCACCAGTTCATGATCAGCCTCCTCTCTTCGATGAACTCAGCCTTGTGGATATAGGCCGCTCGGACGTTATTCCTCTCCTTGTGGCTCATCTGCCTTTCAATGGCTGTCTCCGACCACAGCCCTGACTCAATCAGCGCGCTACAGGCCATCGAACGAAACCCATGCCCGCAGATTTCGGTTTTGGTGTCATAGCCCATTTTTCTGAGTGCACTGTTCACCGTGTTTTCAGACATGGGTTTCCAGGGCTTGGCATCGCCTGCAAACACCAGGTCGAATTTGCCGGTGAGGACGTGGATCTGTTCAAGCAGAGCCACGGCTTGCGGCGATAAGGGTACTAAATGGATATCCCCTGCCATCTTCGTACCCCTTGTGGAAAAGGGTACTCCCTCCAACGCGGGTCGAGTGTCCGGTATCTCCCAGGTGCCGCGCTTGAGGTCGAACTCGCTCCAGCGTGCGAAACGCAGCTCGCTGGATCGTACAAACACATGCAGCGACAGCATCACCGTCAGACGGGTAAGTGCCCGGCCTTTATAGGTGTCGATCCGCTCCTGCAGTTCCGGCAGTCGCGATAAGGGTAGAGCGGGGCGATGCACCACCCGCGGGGCCTTAATCAAGCCTTCGAGGTCGTAAGCAGGGTTTACGGTGATAAGCCGGAGGCGCTTTGCCTCGCGCATGATGCTCTGCAGGTAGTTTTGTACCCTTAAAGCAACGTCGATCGTTCCGCGCTTCTTGATCGCTTCCAAGGGCTGCATAAGGTCATGGGTGTCGAGATCAACAATGGCGCGTGCGCCAATCAGCGGGAATACGTGGGTTTTGAGGCGGCTCATCACGGTCTTGGAGTGGCCTGGTGCCCACTTGGCCGACATTTCCGTGTGCCAGTCCAGCGCAACGTTTTCAAAGGTTCTGCCTTTGATCACGGCTTCCGCCTTGGCTTGGTGCTTGGTCTCTATGGGATCAATGCCATCCGCCAGCATTCGCTTTACCTCCAAGCGCTTGCGGCGCGCATCGGCGAGGCCAATGACGGGGTAGTTGCCGAACGAGGTCAGTCCTTCCCGTCCGTCAGGTTTGACGTAACGGAGCCGCCAGCCTTTGCGGCCATTGGGTTGGACTAGGAGATAGAGGCCATCGCCGTCGAAAAGCTTGTAGGCGCGGTCTGTAGGTTTTGCCAAGCGGCAAGCTGCGTCGGAGAGCGGAGCTGTGGTGCGCGACATAAGGGTACTCCCTTTTATCGAAGTGACCTGTATCCCAAACTCTACCCTTAAAACGGTTGGAATCCACCAGTTTCTGACGGAAACCGATGGAACCCCAAAACAAAAAAACCCGCCAGAAGGCGGGTTTTTCGGGGGTTCCAGAGATTTTGAAAGCTTTCTCTGGAACCTTGTATGGTGCCGGCACCAGGAGTCGAACCCGGGACCTACTGATTACAAGTCAGTTGCTCTACCAACTGAGCTATACCGGCGTGTTAGGGCGACGATTATAGCGATTGGAAAGGTTCTGTAAACCCCTGAATTCTGACTATTTTTGCAAAGTCGGAGGTTTCTCGCGATTAGGGCGTTTTCCCCGTGTCTTCAAAGGTTGAAGAGCGCGTGCAAAGTACGGGTCCAACTCCATGCAGTAGACGAGATCGATAGGGTTCAAGCATCCCTTGGACAGACCCTCTCGTAACCTGATGCACAACGGGCTTTACCCCCTGCCAAACGCGCCAAACAGCCCGCACAAAGAGCCCGTTATGCGTCTGGCGCCAGATGTTTATGCACAATCGGTTGGTAACGGTTGTCCCGAAACAGCCATTTTGTGCAGCAGTTCTCAACACGCTGCAACTGCCTGTTTTGTGTGCATTTTATTTTGTGAACAAAAAATGACCAGGCCGGCTTTGGGTGTGAAGTGCCTATATGTAGGGCCTCTGCAAACTATTCATCAACAGAGTTATCCACAAGGCGCTTGTAGGTTTTTTTGCCCTTTATTCGCGCTCGGCCAGCACCATCAGGTTGCGAGGGGTCAACGATGGTTCGCAGAAGCTGCCGACCTCGACGTTGTAGCCCTGTTCCACCATGAACAGTGCTCGGTCCAATACCAACCACAGTTCCAATGGGCGTCGAAACAAGCCTCTCACTAACTCAAGGTTGCGCACTTCGGCCAGGCGCTGCCAGCCGTGGGCTTCCAGGGCCTGCCAGTCCTGAACACCTGTGGATAAGCCCTTGAGGCTCGCCAGTTCCTGGCAGTAGTCGGCAAAGGATTTATCCAGCCAACTGGCGGGCAGGGAAGGTGTTGGCAGGTAGTCGTCGCAGCCGCGCACTTGCCGCTGTAGTTGGTCAAAGCCCAGGCGCCTAGCCATGGAGGTGTCTCGTTGTTGGCGTACACGGTTGCCGGCGGTGACGGTTTCGCTCAGGGGCAGGCCCAGGTCATCAATCGACAGTTGCAGCAGTGAGGCGCGCCCGGCGGCGGAGACGGCCTGATAACGGTCGGCGGTGATGCGGTTGTAGCAGCAGGGCGCCAGGGCCAGTTGTTTGCAGCCGGCGGCGCTGGCCAGTTGCAGCAGGCGCACATGCAGGTCGCCGCAGGCATGCAGGGCGACCGGTGTGTGTTCGGGCTGGATCGCGACATCCGCCATGACGTCTTGGAGGTGATGGGTTGCGTGGAGGTCGTGGCGATCACTCAAGGCTTGGCCGGAGGCGATGAGGGCGGGGTCGTACTCCAGGCAGGTCAGTTGTTGACCGGGTTGCAGCAGGCGACGTCCGAGGTGGCCTTTGCCGGCGCACCAGTCCAGCCAGTGGGCAGGCGTTTGGGCAAAAGTCAGCGCGGCGCCGAAGGCTTCGATCTGTTGCCATTTGCGCCCGGGCACGTCGACATTCAGGCGATGGCGAGCGGGCTCAAGGGTGTGCGTGGGTAACTTATCCACAGCGCCGAGGCGCAGCGCGCGAGCGGCCAGCTGTGGAAACGGTGCGGGCGCGGGCAGGTCGTGGGGTTGGTTATGACTGGCTTCAGCTTCGGTCAGCGAGCGCTGACGCAACCACCGGGATAATTCCGGATGCTCGGTTTCCCAGGGCAACTGCAACTGGGTAAAGGGCCGTGGTCGCCACAGCCCTTGGTGCTCGATCAGGAATGCATCCAGTGCCTGGAAGCGTGCCTCAACGTCCTTGGCACGCATCGACGCGCAGCCATTTTTCCAGCAGTTTGAAGCCGCGCACCAGCACGTAGGCCATTAGCAGGTAGAACAGTCCGGCGGCGAAGAAGATTTCGACCGGCAGGTAGGTGCGGGCAATGATGGTGCGCGCCATGCCGGTCAGTTCCAGCAGGGTCACGGTGCTGGCCAGGGCGCTGGCCTTGAGCATAAGGATCACTTCGTTGCTGTAGGCCGGCAGGCCGATGCGCGAGGCGCGGGGCAGGATGATGTAGAACAGCGTTTTCGGTTTGGACATGCCCAATGCCCGCGCTGCTTCGATCTCCCCCGGCGGAATGGCCTGGATCGCGCCGCGCAGGATCTCGGCGATATAGGCGGCGGTGTGCAGGGTCATGGTGGCGGTGGCGCACCAGAACGGGTCGCGCAGGTACGGCCACATAAAGCTGTTGCGCACGGCATCGAACTGCGCGAGGCCGTAATACACCAAAAACAACTGCACCAGCAGCGGCGTGCCACGGAAGAAGAAAATGTAGCCGTAGGGCAGGGCGCTCACGTACCAGCGGCGCGAAGAGCGGGCGATGCCCAGAGGGATCGCCAGCAGCAGACCGGCGATCACGGCGATTGCCACCAGCTCCAGGGTCAAGGTTGCGCCCTGGGCCAACTTCGGCAGCCACTTGATGATCACGGCCCAGTTCAGGCCCAGGTCAAAGTGCGATAGCCAGCTGTAGTCGCCGCTCATTGGGTGCTCCTTGCAAAGCCGCGGGCGGCGCGTTTTTCCAGGAAGTGCATGCTGGTCATCGCCAGTACGGTCAGGCCCAGGTACATGAATGCGGCGACCATGAAGAAGGTG
>Ga0209759_1001727_pt1 | contig 11275 bp, 8 predicted proteins | sample AraplaCL_Col_mMS_FD_184261 | JGI IMG/M metagenome (GOLD analysis project Ga0209759, IMG submission 184261) | Arabidopsis root microbial communities from the University of North Carolina, USA - plate scrape CL_Col_mMS (SPAdes) (version 2) | ecosystem: Host-associated > Plants > Roots >...
TGTCCCACATGTCCTGCACGACGTGGCTGCTCGCACGCGACTCGAAATTCGCGCCGGCCAGCGCCTGCGCGATGCGCTGCACGCGCGCCGAATCACCGCCGTCGCGCTCGCCGAAGCCCAGGCTGTGTGCGCGGTTGAGGTGGCGCACGGTGCCGTCGGCGTCAAGCGTGGCGGCGATCACGCATTGCCCACCCAGCACCCGATCGGCGCCGAAACGCGCATCCAGCAGGTCGAGCTGGCGCATGCCGTTGAGGATCGGCAGCACCGCACTGTGTTCGCCCACGGCCGGCGCGATGTCCTCGATCGCCTGCGGCAGATCCCAAGCCTTGCAGCTCAGCAGCACGAGATCGAACGGTTCGCGCAGCGTGGCCGCGGTGACGGTGGGCGGCGCGGCGATGTCTGCATCGCCCAGTGCGCTGCGGATATGCAGGCCATGCTGCGCCAGCCGCTGCGCGCGTTTCTCGCGCACCAGGAAGGTCACGTCCTGCCCCGCCTGCAGCAGACGCCCGCCGAAATAGCCACCGGTGGCGCCGGCACCCACAACCAGTATGCGCATCGCTTTGCTCTCCTTGTGACGACATTTCTCTCAGGGTAGCGCCGCGTTCCAGCGCTGCCGAGCCGACTTTCGTCGGCGCGAGACGGCATCATGGCACGTCGACATATTGCGAATCATTCTCGTTTGCTTTATCTTGCCGCCGGTTCGCCGAGGGCCCGCTGCGCCCTCCCATGCGCAAGGTTCGCCGATCGCTGCGACGACGCCGACGCCTGCCCCGGGCATTCGGCTGCTCGCAATGCCCAGGCTCCCAGCCATCCCCTTCCAGAAATGCCGTGGAGTTTTCCTGATGGACTTCGTCAAGAGCCGCAAGCACCCGGTGGCGCGCCGCGCATCCGCCCCCGCGCTCACCGCCGCCACGCTGGCGACCAGCCTCGCGCTGGCACTGCCGGCCATGGCGGCAACCACCGATGCCGCGGCGCCCGCCACCGATGCCCAGGTCGCCACGGCCAGGCACCTGCCGGGCGTCACCGTGGAAGGCACGATCGTTCCGTACAAGGTCGATCAGGTGTCATCGCCCAAGTTCACCCAGCCGCTGGTGGACACGCCGCAGACCATCATGGTCATCAGCAATGAACTGCTCCACGAACAAGGCGCCACCACGCTCACCGAGGCGCTGCGCAACACCCCCGGCGTGGGCACGTTCTTCGCGGGTGAGAACGGCTCCACCAGCACCGGCGACGCGATCTTCATGCGCGGCTTCGACACTTCCGGCAGCATCTTCGTGGACGGCGTGCGCGATCTCGGCACGATCTCGCGCGACGTGTTCAACATCGAGCAGGTCGAGGTGACCAAGGGGCCGGACAGCACGGAGTACGGTCGCACGGCTCCCTCCGGCGCGATCAACATGGTGAGCAAGCAGCCGCAGCTCGGCAACGCGGTGTCCGGTTCGTTGTCGGGGGGCAGCGCCGACCAGAAGCGCGCCACCGCCGACTGGAACCGGCAGATCGCCGACCACGCCGCCTTCCGCCTCAACGTGCTCGGCCAGGACAGCGGCGTGCCCGGCCGCGACGAAGTGAAGAACAAGCGCTGGGGCGTGGCGCCCTCGCTGGCCTTCGGGCTGGGCACACCCACCCGCGTCTACCTCGACTACCTGCACGTGAAACAGGACAACGTGCCCGACGGCGGTATCCCCACCATCGGCCTGCCCGGCTACGCTTCGCCCGATCCGACGCGCCCCTTCATCGGCAACGCACCGAAGGTCGACCCCCGCAACTTCTACGGCACCGACCAGGACCACGACCACGTCGTCGAGGACATGTTCACCGCGATCCTGCAGCACGATTTCTCGCCGGACGTGGCGCTGCACGACACCTTGCGCTGGGGCCGCACGCACGAGGATTACCTGCTCACCTCGTTCATGGGCAACGCCGCCAATCTGCTGACGCCGAACCCCGGCGATCCTTCGACCTGGACGATTGCCCGCAGCAATCCGAACTTCAAGGACCAGACCAACCGCATCGTCGCGAACCAGCTCAACCTCACCGCCAACTTCGCCACCGGTTCGGTCACGCACAACCTGAGCACCGGCATCGAACTGAGCCGGGAGACGGTGGACACGACCACGCTGGCCGCGTTGAACGGCAGCACCTGGCCGGCGGCCAAGCTGTACGCGCCGGACTCCGACATCGGCAACGCGCTGCACTACGGCCCCAACGGCGGCTGGACGAAGGGCAAGACCAGCACGGTCGGCGCCTACGTGTTCGACACGCTGAAGTTCAACGAGCAGTGGCAGGTCAACGCCGGTGCGCGCCTCGACCACTACAGCACCGACTTCTCAAGCGCCGTGGCCTGCGGCGGCAAGAGCACGCCAGCCTGCGGCAGCCTGGCCACCGGCACCATCGTGCCCGGCCTCGACGCCCGCAAATCCGACAACCTGCCCAGCTGGCAGCTCGCCGTGATCTACAAGCCGGCGGCGAACGGCAGCCTCTACGCCAACCTCGCCACCGCCGCACAGCCGCCGGGCGGCAACAGCCTGTCGTTCAGCACAGCCGCGAACAGCGTGGACAATCCCGCGCTCAACCCGCAAAAGGCCCGTACCGCCGAAGTGGGCACGAAATGGAACCTGTTCGACGAACGCCTGCTGCTCACCGCCGCCCTCTACCGCACCACCGTCAGCAACGAGCTGGAGCAGGATCCCACCACCCTGCTGTGGTACCCGATCGGCAACAAGCGCGTGCAGGGCGTGGAACTCACCGCCGTCGGCCAGATCACGAAGAACTGGGCGATCAATGCCGGCTTCACCAGCATGCACACCAGCACCAGCCATGGCGCCCTCAGCGGCGCCACCAATGGCTCGGCGCCCGCCGCCGACGGCAGCAACGTGCTGGCCTACACGCCGAAGCGCGCGTTCACCAGCTGGACCACCTACCGCTTGCCGTTCGGCCTCGTCGTCGGCGGCGGCGCACGCTACTCCGGCGAAATGCAGCGCGGCGCCGACGGCGCGATCGGCACGCCGGCATACGTCGAAGCGTATTGGGTGTTCGACGCCATGGCGACCTATCCGGTCAACAAGCATTTCGACCTGCAGCTCAACCTCTACAACTTGTTCGACAAGCACTACGCCGCGTCGATCAACAAGAGCGGCTACCGCTACATCCCGGGTACGACGCGCTCCGGCATGCTGACGGCGAACTTCCGCTTTTGAGGAAGCGACTGGACAGCAGAGACCGTTTGCCCTGAGCGTAGCGAAGCGCACGCGGGGAGCGGCCAAGGATGGCGCTTCCCCGCGTACGCTTGCTCTCGCAAGCTACGCTCAGCGCGAACGAAATCTCGGGCTGAGCGTCGTCACTACCCCTCCCGGCCCCTCTGCACGCAGTGGGAGGAGAGAATCGGCAAGGCCCACTCCGTCGAGGAACCCACCATGCTCCTGCACATCCCCGACATCCTCGGCCGCGAGCAGGTTGCGCAACTGCGCGCCGCGCTCGATGCCGCCGACTGGACCGATGGCCGCGAGACCGTGGGCACGCAGGGCGCGCAGGTGAAGCGCAACCGGCAGTTGCCCGACGCCTCGCCGCTGCGCCGGCAACTGGGTGAGGTAGTGCTCGCCGCGCTGGCGAAGAGCCCGCTCTATCACGCCGCCACGCTGCCGCTGCGCACGCTGCCGCCGCGCTTCAACCGCTACGAAGGCGGCGGCGAATACGGCATGCACGTCGACGGCTCGGTGATGACGCTGCCGAACGGCGAGCAGCTGCGCAGCGACATCTCCTGCACGCTGTTCCTCAGCGAGCCGGACGACTACGACGGCGGTGAGCTGATCGTCAGCGACACCTACGGCGAGCACGAAGTGAAGCTGCCTGCCGGCGACGCCATCATCTACCCATCCAGCAGCCTGCATCGCGTGCAGCCGGTGACGCGCGGCGCACGCGTGGCCGCGTTCTTCTGGGTGCAGAGCCTGGTGCGCGACGACGGCCGCCGCCGCCTGCTGTACGAACTCGACGCCTCGATCCAGCGCCTCGTCGCCACCGGTGCCGACCGCGACGCCGTGCTGCAGCTCACCGGCACCTATCACAACCTGTTGAGGCAGTGGGCGGAGAGTTGAATCTGGCTGTACGGATGAACTTCACCCTCCCCTGTTTGCAGGGGACTGGAAAGAGGGGCTTGGGCGCTCAAACCAGAACCATCCCACTCTCGGATCGAGCCCGGAACAGATCCTGCAACCAGGGGAGGGAATCCATCGCCTCGATACTGCTGCACTGGCGCGGCAACTGCGACGACCACGCCACCGCGATCGCCATGCTGCTTGCCGCCGCCCAGCCGCTCTGCCACCACCCACTACGTGCAGCGACGCCTCGCCCCTGCCACGCGGCCGCAAAACACCGGGAATTTACTGCCAGCAACCGGCCGTGGTGGGTCCGCGCGTCCCGGTCTGATCCAGTGTCAGCGTGCCGCACTGGGTATCGCGCGTGAGTTGCGCCCCTTTCGGCGTTGCGGTGAGGGTGTAGGTCGTCGTCGTGACACCCGATGCGGTGTAGCCATAGTTGTTGCCAGTCTGCGCCGTCGACGCGCAATCCAGTGAGAGCGTCGCCGGACTGGTGGTGAACGGATTCGGCACGGCGGGGGCGGTGCCCGAGGAAGCCGGGGCCGCGTCGTAGCGCAGGTTCGTCGTGTAGTAACGCTCCATGTAGCTGGCGTACTGGGACAAGCAGGCTTCCCCCGCCGAGCGGTTGGTGCGGGTGATGTAACGCACGTAGCTCGGCACCGCGATCGCCGCCAGGATCGCGATGATCGCCACCACGATCATCAGTTCGAGCAGGGTGAACCCTGTCATGAGGCGACGCGGCCTCGTCGCACTGTTCGGCTGGTTACTCATGCTCAATTCCTGATCTCGCGCCACGACACGCGGGCCGGGCTGTCGTTGGAGGGCGGGTTCACCACGCTGAGGGCCGCACTGCCTTTCACGGTCTGGGTCACCATGTAGATCTTCCCGCCGTACGACAGCGTGGCCGGCGTACCGACCGCATTGAGTGCGATGCCGCTCGTCGTCGAACCGTCGCTGCCGGCGCTGAAGCTGCCGCTGGAATTGGGGAAGAAGCTCTGCGGCAAGCCGCCGCCGGTGGCGGGGTTGAACGCCATCGTCCAGCCCGTCTGAGTGCCCGCATTGCACTGGATCGCGGAGATCACCGGCGGGATGGCCGTGCTCACCACCACCGCGCCACTGATCGTCTCGGGGTTGTAGATGACTTGCTCGTCGGTGTCGGGCAGGTCGAAGTACCAGCCGTACTGGCTGTTGCCGCTGGTGCAATCCGAGCTGCCTTGCCAACAGACCACAGCGGTCGTTCCCAGCGTGCGGTAGCCGTACACGGGTCCGGCGGTGTTCGTCGTCTCCGGTGCGGCCAATTTCTGCTGCAGAAGTCCGCTGCGCGCGATCGATTGGGTGCCGGTCAAGGCCGAGTACTGGTATTGGGAACTGGACCCTACCAGGGTATTCCAGTTGCCCATGTCCCAGTCCCAGATGCCATAGAAGGTCTGGGTGCCCGTGGTGTCGTAGACGTCGCCACTGGTCGTGGTGGCCGGTGTCTTCTGACCCGTACCGAAGAACAGCATGACGCGATTCGTGTTGCCCTTGGTCTGCACCGACGACACCACGATGGAGGTGGTGATGGGCTGGAGGTTGGCAGGGCTGGCGGCGTCCTTGGCCACGAACAGCGGCGTGGCCGTCGCGTGGCCGAACTTCGAGTAGCCCCAGTTGGACGCGCTGTTGCTGGTCACGTCCAGGCGCCAGACGTTGCCCTGGGTATCCCCCGCGTAGAGGTAATCCGTGATGCTGTCGCCATCGAGATCGGCGGAACTCACGTAGGCGATGTCGTCACCGGTCACGCCGGTGCCGTACCAGGTGAACGTCACCGCACCCGATGTCTTGTCCACCAGGCCGATGTAGATGCCTGCACCAGCGCCGCCGCCCGTGCCGTCGCCGAAGATGATCGCCCATTGCCCATTGTGCATGCGGGTGATGATCGGCGTGCCCACCGTGTTGCCCAGGTTGGGCAGCGTGCTGGTGTCCCAGTCGCCCTGCACCAGGCTGGCTGCATTGGTTTCGGAAAAATTGGCCGGATTGGTGATGTCCAGCGCATAGATCTCCTTGCCATTGGAGCCTACGCCACCGACGAGCCAGGTGTGCCAGGTTTTGTTGTAGAACAGGTCACCCACCGCCGGCGTCGCATCCACCAGGTAGTCATGCGAGTAGGTCGGGCTGGTGATTTCCACCGCCTTGTTGGCCAACACGTCGGCCGGCATGTAGCCGATCATTTCCTTGCCGTCGTTGGTCGAGGTGTCGTAAACGCCGGTTGAACTGTACGAGCCCGCCTCGAAACCGTGCATCAATCCGTCGTTGCCGCCCACGTAGACCATGTTCTCGCGTGTCGCATAGGTGTTGACGAAACCGCTGTAACGGGTCGCTCCGCTGGCGTTCTCGGGGATCGTGGCACTGGCGTACAGGTTGTCCGCGAAGGCGTCGGGATAGGCACCGGCATACGGTGCACTCACATAGGTCGGGCTGGAATCGATGATGTCGCCCAGCACATAAGTGCGCGCCCGCAGGTTGCCTGGCGGCTTCTGCAACTGCTCGTTCGTGCGGACGCCACGCAGCCAGTCGAGACGCTGCTGGCCGGCACTGTCGACTGTGCCGCTGGCATTCGTGTTGAGGATGGCTGTCTGGGCCGCGCTCAGGTTCGCCCACTCCAACGGCACACCGCCGGCGTTCCAGGTCAGCAGGGCACGCGAGGATTGAGCCGTCACACTATGAAGCGGCGTGCCGCTGGCGTTCGTACCCAGCGAATCGCAAGGTCCACCGGTGAGCGTGCATTTCGCGTCCCAGTTGGCCACGGTCGACACGCTCAGCGTCCCCGTCGTCGCGGAAGTCTGCACCGGGTCGGCGACCAGCGACCCCCACCAGTTGTCCGTGGAGTAAGACGCCAGGTAGACCTGCGTGCTGGTCTTGACCTGGCCCGACTGGATCGTGTTGGCCGCCGCGCTGCTGTTGGATGCCAGCGGCGCAGCCTGGAAGCAGGTGATCTCGTGCACGTTGTTGCTGCCGCCGGTACCGGCCGAGAAGCCGAAACGCAACGAGGTCGGCAGCGGGCCATTGCTGGCAGTGATGTCGGTGTTGGCCAGCACGGGCTGGAATGCACCGTTGTTGTAGCTGTAGGAGAAGTTCAGCAGGCCGCTCCCGGAAATCGTCAGCTTGTAGGTGATCGGCCAAGCGATATTGCAAGCCGGGCTGTTGCCCACACAGGCTGTCGTGCCAGCGGCGGGATTGCGCGTGGCGCTCTTGGAATTGTTCGAGATCGGCTCGCTATTGGGCAGCACCGCATAACCGCCGGGGATGGCGTTGTAGTTGTAGGGAATCGGAGTCGATTGATTCGTGTATCCAGTAATCTTTCCACTCTTACTGTAGGTAGGGACGCGCGCGTAGTAGGTACCACTCTTGCACGCGGCCTGCACTTGGCTGGTGTTGGACGACCCCGAATAGTAAGAAGAATTCTGGCTCTGCAACCACGCCCAGTTCGTATTGCCAGCACCACGCAGGCCGATGCGCTCAGGCTGGTATTGCGGACCGGACCCGGCTGAGATGCTTCCATTCACGTTGTTCTGATAGCTGTTGTCGCCGTTTGCTGTCGTTCCGTTCGCGGTGTTCCGGGAGTTGTAGATGCCGACGCTGCCGTTGTCGCCGGAATTGAGAAAGTTGCCGTATTCATCGATACCGAGACCGAGGTAGCCATAGGCAACGCCGTCATACACAGCGTTGTCGTTGGAGCAGCCGTAACCCATGCTGCCGCCTTCCGCACCGGTCGTGGTCGGCGCAGTTTGGGTGCCATCGGTCAGGAAGAACACGATACCGTCTGCGCCGTTCTGGGCAGTGCCGCCGTGGTCGCCACCGAACGTGTAGGTGGTGAAGGTGACCTGGATGCCCTGGCTCAGCGGAAACGGTGCGAACGCCGACAGGATCGCGCCGGTCTGGTTGTTGTTGGGCGGCGTGAGCAGCAGCGCGCCTTGCCCACCTGCCTTCTCATTCGCCGGAATCGTGTAGCTGGCACTGTTCTGGAAAGTGCTGCCGCATACCGGGATGGTCGTATACGTCGCTGTCGGAGAGGTAGAAGGAGTGGGCGACGTGAGACAGGCATTGCCCAGGTTCGTCCACGGCAGGTTGGTGGTGCCGTACTGGAAGTTGTCGGTGTAGGTGGTGGCACCAACGCTGCCGGCCATCAGCACGGCGGCCAGCGCGAACAGGCAACGGCTGTATTGCTTCGTCATGGGTGTTCCCCTTTGTTCGCGCACGCTCAGTTCCTGAAGACGGACTGCAAGGTCACCGAGGCGCGCCCATTGGCGTTGGCCGGGCCGCTGCGCGCGGTGATGCGATAGAAATCCACCAGGCCCGGCGGACTGCACGGCAGGTAGCCGGAGCACCCCGAAAGCTGCCGCACGGGCGGCGTCGGCAGCGCGAATTTCCCCATGTACTGCACGATGTATTGCGGCTGGCTCGCGGCCATCGCACCCGCGCTGTAGGTAGTGCTAGATACGGTAACGATGTTAGTGGCCGTAGCCGTCACATTGCTGTCGTTGAACGGATTGGTCTGGCACTGGTTGTTCGCGCCCGTGCCATTCGGCGCCGGTGGCGAACAGTCGTAGAAGCCGGCCGGCGCCGCCGCTCCCGACGTCGCCGCGCCGATTGCCACCTGGGCCTGGCGCAGGGCCGCTTCGGCAGCCTGGAAAGCGACATCGCGGTCGTAGAAATTGGAGCTCATCTTCTGCTGCATGATGGTGCCGCTGACGGCCGCAAGACCGACCAGGGTGATCACCACGAGCAGGATCAGCGCCACCACCAGCGCCACGCCGCGCTGTGCGGCGACAGCAGGAAGGCGCCGAAGGGTTCGATGGCCGCGAAGCGGACGACGGGCGTTGGCCACTTGCATGTCAGTTCACCCGATTGCGCACGGTGGCGGTGAAGGCATAGGAACGCTGGATCGGCGTGGCGTTGACGCCCGCGTTCTGATTGCTGCTTTGCAGCCAGAACGTGACTTGAACGGCGTCCACGTTGTTCCAGTTGGTCACCGCACTGGCCGCGACCAGACTGGCGGCATTGGCCACGTGATAGCGGATCCGCATGCCGGTGACATTGCGCACCATCTCTTCCGCCGTGGTCGCGCTGCTGGTGCCACCGACATTCTGCAGGCGCACCCGGTACAGGGATCGCCCGCTGCTCGCCGCCGGGTTGAGTCCGATGTACCAGTCGACCGCCGTGAGGGTGCCCACCTGTGCATTGAACGGGAACGGATTGGCGTTGCCGTTGCCGCCATCGCAGGCGGTCAGATAGCCCAGACCGTCGGAACAATTGCCCGGCGAGATGCCGCTGGTACCGATGTCGTGCGCTACATCGGCGACGCTCGATGCACTCGCCGGGATGCTGGTCACCTGCACGATGGCCGCGCGATTGGGATCGCAGACCATGATGATGTCGCCCGCCGACAGACCCGACGCGCCGGAGAGATGGATCGTGTCGCCCGGCTGGACGTCACTCTTGACGGATACCGGCAACGCATTGGTGCCGATCACCGCCAGCGAATCGGAGGTGTCCGCCGCCGTCGTGGAGGAAGCCGCGCGCGCCCCCGCCCCGGTCAGGCTCGACAGCGCCGGATCGGTCTGGGACTGGCCGTAACCATGCAACGAATTGTTCCAGTCGGCGAACCAGTCGACGGTACCGCCCGCGTACGGGCCATCGTTGAGCACGTTCGCGATCTTCCGGGTGGTGCCGCAGCCGGTGAGCCCGGCCTGGCGGATATCGGTGGCCATAAGATCGAAGGCGGTGCGCGAACCGTCCTCCACGTCGCCCAGTGCCTGGTTGCTGCGATAGACCTGCTGGTTGGCGAGGAACACGCTGGTGACGCCGCCGATCACGATCAGGCCGAGCAGCATGGCGACCATCAGTTCGATCAAGGTGAAGCCCTGCTGCCGACTGCCCACCCGCAGCACGTCATGGTCCATCGTTGCCTGCCCGCTCATAGCATGGCCTTGGTGGTGAAGGTCTGCACGCCGGTCGTGCTGCCGGTTCCCGCAGCGCCCGACTTGCTGTCGTCGAAGACGATGGTGATGGTGCAGACGCCCGTGTTGCCGCAATTGATTGTGCCGGTGGTGCTCGCGGCGGCGCCGAGCGTGCTGGCGAGCTGACCGCACCACAGGTTGAGCTGGACGCTGGCCAGCGTGGTCGAGGCCGCCGGGCATGCGTTTGCAGTTACCGTTTTGTTGTAGGCGCTGCCCTCGGCCGAGGCGATATCGACACGCATCGCGTCGAGGATGGAATAACTGGCCACCGTGGCCATGCTGCGCGCCATCGCGCTGTTGTTGATGGACAGCGAGTGCGCCTGCAGCGCGGCGATGCCGAGGAAGCCGATGGACAGCACCAGCACGGCCACCAGCACTTCGATCAGGCCCACGCCCGCCTGGTGCTGGGCGTGAGGGCCAGGTGAGCCCGCATGATAGTGGCTTGTCATGGGCAGGTTCCCGTGCTGGGGGCTGCAGCGGAGACGATCGATCCGGTAGTCATGCTGATGACGATGACGTTGTTGCTGGAAAGCGCCGTGGTGCAGACGGTGGCGATCGTGCCGCTGTAAAGACTCGAACTCGACAACGTGGCCTTGTAACCCAGTCCCTGGCTGGTGTAGCGGATGGCCGTGATGTTCCCGCTCAACTGCACCGGCAGGGTCAGCGCCGCCGAGCTTTTGCTGACCAGCACGGTGGCTGGCGTCCCGTTGGTCAAGGCGATGACCGCACCGGAACCACCCAGCGTGCCGCAGGCGGCGCCCAGCGTGTCCGTGTTGTTGTTGCCGGCCAGATTGCTGCAGAACTGCGTGCCGGCATTGCGCTTGATCGCCTCCATGCGCGCGACGTTGAGCGCGCCAACGATCCCGTTGGCGGCCGTGCTGAGCCGGTTGGCGTTGATGATGTTGTTGAAGCTCGGCACGGCGATCATCACCAGGACCGCCGCCACGGCCACCGTGATCATCAGTTCGACGAGGGTGAACCCTCGTGCACGGCATGGCACGCCGACGACCGGAACACTCCGCGATTGCGACCGAACGCGCATGGACTTCCCCTGTTGTTGCGATTGCGGAATCTACTCGCCGCCGCCGCCGCCGCCAGAGGCCGGTCGATCAATGGACGGATTTGGCCGATGAACGGCGCAAACGCAAAACCCTGCGCGAACCCGCTCACATATCTCCATGGCTT
>Ga0209759_1001732_pt1 | contig 11236 bp, 11 predicted proteins | sample AraplaCL_Col_mMS_FD_184261 | JGI IMG/M metagenome (GOLD analysis project Ga0209759, IMG submission 184261) | Arabidopsis root microbial communities from the University of North Carolina, USA - plate scrape CL_Col_mMS (SPAdes) (version 2) | ecosystem: Host-associated > Plants > Roots >...
AGAATGCCCTGGCCGAGCGGATCAACGGCATCCTCAAGGGTGAATTCCTGTTACAGCGTCCCGCCGACCTCGGGCAGGCGATCAAGATGGTCGAACAATCGGTGCGCATCTACAACCACGAGCGGCCGCATACCGCCCTCAAATACAAAACGCCCGATGCAGTGCATCGAGCGCTCTAGACCAAAAATACTGTCAACCTATTCCAGGACTTGACATGGGCTCGCGCCGCAGCCCGGGCACACCGCGGTACGCCACTCCCCGTATACCCCGACACGAGCCGGGGTGCCAGCGCTGCCGGAATCATTTCCGATAGAATGAATATCTAGCTTTGATTTCAAGCACTAACCGACGTAATTCATCGAAGCAATTCATGTCCCGACGCATCATCCCTGTTGCCGATCTCAGCGCCGTGCCGGTTATCGCCGGCCCCGTGCAGACGCCCAGCGGCGCGCTGCACGACACGCTCGCGCGGCCGCTGCGCGACCTGCGCATTTCGGTCACGGATCGCTGCAATTTCCGGTGCGTCTATTGCATGCCTCGCGCGGTGTTCGACAAGGACTACACGTTTTTGCCGCACAGCGCCTTGCTGAGCTTCGAGGAAATCGAACGGCTGGCGCGACTGTTCGTCGCACATGGCGTGGAGAAAATCCGTCTGACGGGCGGCGAACCGCTATTGCGCAAAAATCTGGAATTCCTGATCGAACGCCTCGCGCAACTGACCACGCCGGCGGGCCGTCCGCTCGATCTGACGTTGACCACCAACGGTTCGCTGCTGGAACGCAAGGCGCGCAGCCTGAAAGACGCCGGTTTGACGCGCGTCACGGTGAGTCTCGACGCGCTCGACGACACGTTATTTCGTCGCATGAACGACGCGGATTTCGCCGTCGGCGACGTGCTGGACGGCATTGCCGCAGCGCACGCGGTGGGGCTCGCGCCGGTCAAGGTGAACATGGTCGTCAAGCGCGGCACCAACGACAGCGAAATCGTGCCGATGGCACGTCACTTCAAAGGCTCGGGCGCGGTACTGCGCTTTATCGAATACATGGACGTCGGCACGTCGAACGGCTGGAACATGACGGAAGTGCTGCCGTCCGCCGACGTCGTCACGCGCATTGCCGGGCATTTCCCGCTCGCGCCGCTCGAAGCGCACAGCGCCGCCGAGACCGCGCAGCGCTGGGGTTACGTGGACGGCGGCGGCGAGATCGGCGTGATTTCGAGCGTGACACGCGCCTTTTGCGGCAGTTGCACGCGTGCTCGCCTGTCGACGGAAGGCAAGCTGTACCTGTGTCTGTTCGCCTCGTCGGGGCACGACCTGCGCGCGCTGGTGCGCAACGGCGCGAGCGATGCCGCCATCGCCACTGCCATCGCCGAAATCTGGCAGGACCGTGGCGACCGCTATTCGCAACTGCGCGGCAGCGCCTCCGCCGATTCGCGCGCGCGGGATGGCCGTCGCGTCGAAATGTCGTACATCGGCGGCTGAGCGGCGGCGCATGAAGCCGGCGCGCGAACACATTACCGGACTGTTGCTCGCGGGCGGCCGCGGCACGCGCATGGGTGGCGCCGACAAGGGCCTGCAAATGCTGCACGGCGAACCGCTCGCCGCGCATGTGCTCAAGCGCCTCGCGCCGCAAACCGGCGCCCTTCTGATCAGCGCCAATCGTCACCTTGAGATTTACAACATACTCGGCGCTCCGTTCGGCGCCACGGTGGTGGCGGACACCCTGGCTGGATTTCCCGGCCCGCTAGCCGGCCTGCTCGCCGGGCTGCGCGCGGCCGCGACCGGCTACGTGCTCAGTGCGCCCTGCGACTCGCCGTGGCTGCCCGCCAATCTGGCCGATCGCCTCGCGTACGCGCTGGACTCGAACGCAGCCGACATTGCCACGGTCACCACTATCGACGCGCACGGCCAAACGTCCTTGCATCCCGTCTTCGCGCTCATGCGCACGAGCCTCGCGGACGATCTGTCGGCCTTTCTGGAAGCCGGCGAGCGTAAAGTTCGCGCGTGGTACGCGCGCCACAAGACAGTGGAAGTCGTCTTTACCGACGAGCGCGCGTTTTACAATATCAATTCGCTACAAGAACTCGCCGACCTCCAGCGTGATTGAGGCCCCGGTTGAAATCCCGCTCCGGCCGCACGGCAACCGCCGCTCCCGCACCCGCCGCCGGTCGCGACGCTCAGCTCTTCATGACCACGTCTAACCAATTTTCCCGCTGCGTCGCGCAGTACGATCCTCACGCGCTACCTGTCCCGGCCGCACAGGCGATTGTTCGTCAGTGGGCCGCGCCCGTCACGGCGGTTGAACGGGTGGGCTTGCGCGACGCGCTCGACCGCGTGCTCGCGGACGATATCGTGTCGCCGATCGACGTCCCGTCGCACGACAACTCCGCCATGGACGGCTACGCGTTCAACCGCGCGGCACTCGCCACGGGCGCGGCCACTGTCGAACTGGCGGTCGTCGGCAAGGCGCTGGCCGGGCATCCGTTCGCGGGCCGCGTCGAGGCCGCGCAATGCGTGCGCGTGATGACCGGCGCCTGCATGCCGGCCGACTGCGACACGGTCGTGCCGCAAGAACTCGTCGAGCGCGGCGCCGATGCCGTTTCGATCCGCTTTGCGGCCAACGCTGTCACGGCCGGCGCAAACCGGCGTCTCGCTGGCGAAGACCTCGCGCGCGGTCATGCCGCGCTGCGGGCGGGCCGCATCATGCGCGCGTCGGATCTCGGTTTGCTGGCCTCGCTCGGTATCGGCGAAGTCAATGTGAGGCGGCGTCTGCGCGTCGCCTTCTTCTCGACCGGCGACGAATTGCGCTCGCTCGGCGAGCCGCTCGATCCGGGTTGCGTGTACGACAGCAACCGCTACACGCTGTTTGCCATGCTGCGGCGCGTGAACGTCGACACGCTCGACCTCGGCGTGGTGCGCGACGAGCCCGCCGCGATGGAAGCCGCCTTGCGCAGCGCCGCGGCGAGCGCCGACGTGGTGCTGACCTCGGGCGGCGTCTCGGTCGGCGAGGCGGATTTCACCAAGCAACTGCTGCAAACTTTCGGCGACGTCGCGTTCTGGAGTCTCGCCATGCGCCCCGGCCGCCCGCTCGCCTTCGGCCGCGTCTGGTCCGGCGAGCGGCCGGGCCTCGGGCTTCCCGCGTTATTCTTCGGTTTGCCGGGAAATCCGGTCGCCGTGATGGTGGCGTTCTATCAGATCGTGCGAGAAGTGCTGCTGCTGATGTCGGGCGCCACGCCGCAACCGCTGCCGGTCATCCACGCCATGAGCCGCCGGGCCATCCGCAAACGCGCCGGGCGCACCGAATTCCAGCGCGGCGTCGCGGAACAGGACGCGCATGGACAATGGCACGTCACGCCGACCGGTTCGCAAAGCTCCGGCGTGCTGAGTTCGATGAGCGAAGCCAATTGCTTCATCGTGCTCGGGCACGATGACGGCGAGGTCGCCGAAGGAGAGCGCGTCGCGATCATGCTGTTCGACGGTCTCATCTGACGGCGCACGCAAGGCGGAGGCAACGCATCAGCCAGCGCTCATTGACTGCTTTACCCATTACCACTACGACACACGGGTTTGACTTACATGAAAAAACAGATCTCGTTCATTGCACCGGGACAGACGGCCAAAGCACTGATCCTCGTGTACCTTACGTTTTCGGTGCCGATCGTTCTGCTGGGCGTGCTGGTCGCGTTCGTGCGCTACGGTTCGGTGGAACTGAGCACGGTGTTCAGCGCGCTGCTGCTGAATGCGATTCTCGGTTTCATCCTGCTGTGGATCGCCTGTCATGCGTACAACTGGGTGGCGTCGCGCTTCGGCGGTATTGAAATCCAATTGACCGACGCGCCGGAAGAGGCCTAATGCCCGCGACGATCCGCGCCGCCACGCCCGCGGACACCGGCGCCATCTTCGCGCTGACGTACGAACTCGCGCAGTTCGAAAACCTCACGCACGTGTTCGTTGCGACCGAAGACGGCTTGCGCGACGCGCTGTTCGGCGCGCGGCCTTCCATTGAAGCGTTGGTGGCGGAGAGCGAAGGCCGCATCGTCGGCTATGCGCTGTTCTTTCACAATTACTCGAGCTTTGTCGGCAAGCGCGGACTGTATCTCGAAGACGTCTACGTGCAACCCTCGCAACGCGGTAGCGGTCTTGGCACCGCGTTGTTGCAGCGTCTTGCCGCATTGGCGGTGGAACGGCAATGCGGGCGGTTCGAATGGACCGTGCTCGATTGGAACGAGCAGGCCATCAGCTTCTATGAAAAATTGGGCGCGGCTGTCATGCCGGATTGGCGCGTGGTGCGTCTGGCGGGCGAAGCGCTGGAGCAGCTGGCGGCGGGCGCAGGTGCCTGAGCGGGTGCCGGACGTGTTGTTCTATAGTTTTCGCGGAGGCAACTTGTCGCGCCCCCGCGACTACTACACCGCTAGCTCGACTCCTTTACTGCTCGTCGGGATCTACACCTGACAGCGCATCGCCGAGCAACCCACTAGCCTCTTCACCCGGCAACGCTTCGACATCGCGCAGTCTTCGGCTCATGACGCGTGTGCGCGTTTCCGCCGCTTCAATAGAACGCGTCACAGTTTCCAGTTGCGCCTTCGTCTTGGCCAGCACATCACCGAATTTGCCGAACTCCGTTTTCACCGCGCCGAGCACCTGCCATACCTCACTCGATCGCTTCTCGATCGCGAGCGTGCGGAAACCCATCTGCAAACTATTGAGCAAGGCGGTCAGCGTTGTCGGCCCCGCAATCGTCACCCGATAGTCGCGTTGCAGCAGGTCCGTCAGGCCCGGGCGGCGCAACACTTCCGCATAAAGCCCTTCAGTCGGGAGAAACAGCAGCGCGAAATCGGTGGTGTGCGGCGGCGACACGTACTTCTCCGCGATCGTGCGCGCCTCGGCACGAATCCGCGCTTCGAGCGCGCGTGACGCTTCTTCCACCGCAACCGGATCGGCGCGCTCCTGCGCTTCGATCAGACGTTCGTAGTCTTCACGCGGAAATTTAGCGTCGATGGGCAGCCACACAGGTGCGGCCGCAGCGCCCTGCTCCGCGCGTCCCGGCAGCTTGATCGCAAACTCGACGCGCTCCGCGCTTCTCGGCACAGTCGCAATGTTTTTCGCGTACTGGTCAGCGGTGAGCAATTGCTCGAGCAATGCTTCGAGCTGCACTTCACCCCACGTGCCCCGCGTCTTCACATTGGTAAGAACCTTTTTCAGATCACCGACGCCGGCGGCCAGCGTCTGCATCTCACCCAGTCCACGATGCACCTGTTCGAGCCGGTCCGACACCAGCTTGAACGACTCACCCAAACGCTGTTCAAGCGTAGCGTGCAATTTTTCGTCGACGGTGCGGCGCATTTCGTCGAGCTTGAGCGAGTTGTTCGCCTCAATATCCTTCAGCCGCTGTTCGATGGTCGCGCGTACTTCGGCGAAGCGGCGGTCGTTCGCCTCGGTGAGCTGCCCCAGTTGCAGGCTTAGCGTATCGCCGAACTGTTTGAGCGAGCGGCCTTGTTCGTCGCGCGCCTGCTGGGCCTGCGCCTGCAGACTGTGGCGCACGGCGTCGAGCTGTTGCGCGAAGCCGTCTATCTTGCCGGCCTGCACCGTCGTCATGCTGCTGAACTGCGCGGCCAGCGTCTGCTGAAAGTGCGCGAAGCCGCTGCTCTGTTCGGTGCGCGACACGCGCGCCGTCTCGGCGATGTCATTGCGCAGTTGCCGCTCAAGCCGCTCATAGGCGTGCGCTTGCGCGTCGGCCGCCACGTCAATGCGTTCGTTAAGCAACTCGAACTGCTCGTTGTCCTCCGTGCGGCTATGCCCGCGCATCAGCAAGGCCAGTGCGATAACCAAGGCGACCGCCAGCACGGCGACGGCCACCACCAGATACATTGTCATGAACGCGCCTTGCCGATGACCTCGGGGTTGACCGGATTCGGCGGCCGCCCCGCGCGCGGACCTTCGCCCAGGCCCGCGATCAGATTGTCCGCGGCGAGATTCGCCATGGCGCGGCGCGTGGCTTCGGTCGCGCTGGCAATGTGCGGCGTCAGCACGACATTCGGTACGCTGAGCAGATCCTGATTCAGATTGGGCTCGCCTTCGAACACATCGAGACCAGCGGCGGCAATCTGCTTCGAGCGTAATGCTTCGACCAGCGCTGCGTCGTCGACGATGCCGCCGCGCGCGATATTCGTAAGCGTCGCAGTCGGTTTCATCAGCGCGAGTTCGGCCACGCCGATCGTGTGATGGTTCTCCTTCGTGTACGGCAGTACGAGCACGACGTGGTCGGCACGCCGCAACAGATCCTGCTTCGATACATACTCCGCGTTCAACTCGGCCTCGATCTCAAGCGCCACGCGCGAACGATTGTGATAAATCACCTGCATGTTGAAGCCCTTCGCACGACGCGCGAGCGCCTGGCCAATGCGGCCCATGCCGATCACGCCGAGCGTCGAGCCGTGCAAATCGCTGCCGAGGAACGCGTCATACGCCCACTTCTGCCATTGGCCCGCGCGCAGCCAGTGCTCCGATTCGGTGATGCGGCGCGCCGCCGCCATCATCAACGCCCAGCCGAAGTCCGCTGTCGATTCGTTCAACACGTCCGGCGTGTTCGTGCCGAGCACGTTGGCCGCGTTGAAGGCGGCCATGTCGAAGTTGTTGTAGCCGACCGCCATATTCGACACCACACGCAGACGCGGCGCCGCCGCGAGTTCGGCGGCACCGACCGGATCGCCCGCGGTCAGCGCGCCGTCTTTGTCCGCGAGACGGCGCTTCAGTTCGTCGGCGGGCAACACGTCGCCCTGATTCCAGTCGACGTCGAAATACTGTTTGAGCCGTTCGATCACATCGGGAAAGATCGGACGGGCGACGAGGATCTTCTGCATTGCAATTCTCCGTAAAGCGCGTCGAGTTCGATTGCCTCGGCGTCAAAAAAAGAGCCAGCCGGTGACAAGAAAAAGCGGCAACAACACCGCGGCTGACCAGCCCAGATACGCGAAAAAACCCGGCATGCGAACGCCGCGCGATTCCGCGATTGCCTTCACCATGAAGTTCGGCGCATTGCCGATATACGTGTTCGCGCCCATGAACACCGCGCCGGCCGAGATCGCCGCGAGCGTGGTGGCGCCGGTGGTCATGAGCGTCTGCGCGTCGCCGCCGGCCAGGTTGAAGAACACGAGGTAAGTCGGCGCGTTGTCGAGAAACGAAGATAGCAGCCCGGTCGCCCAGAAGTACATCAGATCGTGCGGCTGGCCTGAGGCGTCGTTGACCAGATGGACGATGCCCGCGAACGCACCCGCCTCGCCCGCGCGCAGAATCGTAATGACCGGCGCGATCGTCACGAAGATGCCGGCGAACAGTTTGGCCACTTCTTCGATCGGCGCCCAGTTGAAGTCGTTGCCCGCGCGAGCCGCGCGCGGCGTAAGCGCCAATGAGAGCAAGGTGACGCAGATCAGCGCGGCATCGCGCACGGCGTTTTGCAGCGCCACGTGCGTGCCGAACACGTCGAATTCCACACCCGGTTTCCACAGCCCGCTCATCAGCACGAGCGCGATCACCGCGGCAAGCAACACAAAATTGATTTTGCCGTCGATGCCGAGCGGCGGCGTGTCGGGCGTGGGATCGAGAAAACGCGAACGCTCTTCTTCGCGCCGATGAAAATAGTGCGAGTCCAGCGCATAGAACCCGACCAGCAGCACGCCGCAGACGAACAGCATCGGCAGCGCGAGGTGCGTGGTGGTCCAGAAGAAACTCACGCCTTGCAGAAAGCCGAGAAAGAGCGGCGGGTCGCCCAGCGGCGAAAGCGAACCACCCGCGTTGGCCACGAGGAAGATAAAAAACACGACTACGTGAACGACGTGCTTGCGATTGTCGTTGGCGCGCAGCAACGGACGGATCAGCAACATGGCGGCACCGGTCGTGCCCATGATGCTCGCGAACAAAGTGCCGAGCGCGAGGATCGAGGTGTTCAGGCGCGGCGTGCCATGCAGATTGCCGCGCACGCAGATGCCGCCAGCCACGGTGTAGAGCGCCGTCAGCAACACGATGAACGGTATGTATTCTTCAAGCAGCGCATGCACGAGCGTGCCGAATGCGGCGCTGCTGCCGTAGTTGAGCGCGAACGGCACGAGAAACACCAGCGCCCACGCCGCCGCGATCTTGCCGAAATGGTGATGCCAGAACGCCGGCGCGATCAACGGAAATACCGCGATCGACAGCAGCACGCCCGCGAACGGCAGTCCCCACAGCGCCGACAAGGTCGCGCCGTCGAGCGTGGCGGCCGACGCCAGTTGCGGCCAGCCGGCCAGCGTCAATGCAGCCGCGAGCGCCATGCCCGTCCAGACGGCACGTCCTTTCATAGGTTTGAAGTCCTTGTTATTGATTGCGACCGCGCATCGGAGCATGCGTTTTGCGGCACGGCCGTGCTTGCCGCTCAGGCGCCCTGCACGACGATCACATGCACCCGGTAAGGCCCATGCGCGCCGAGCACGATGGTCTGTTCGATATCGCCGGTACGCGAAGGCCCGGAGACGAAGTTGACCGCGCGCGGCAGTTCGCCGCGTTCCTTGCGGATCAGTGCGAACGCCTCTTCGTGACCCGAGACGATGCGAGAAGCCGGCACGATCGCAATGTGCGTTTCCGGAAGCAGACCGGCCGATGCATAAGTTTCCGGGCCCGACAGCAGCACTAGCGTGCCGGTCTCGGCGGTCGCGCAGAAGCAGCCGGTGAGACCGACTACGTCGCCGTCTTGCGGCTTGCGAAATTCGACGGTGAGGCCGGCTTCGGCCCAATGCAGATCTTGCAGCGTTTGCCAGGCGATGGCCTGCAGCGGCAATGCATGCTGCGTGAGGTAGCGGTGCGCCGCGGCCGGCACGTCGCTCAGTGCTGCAACCGAGTCCACCGTGGTCGCCATCTTTTGCGCTTCTTCAATGAAGCGCGCAACGAGGTCGGCCGGCATCTCCGGACGCGGGCCGGCAGGATGGCGCGTGAGATAGTCCGCGGCGGCCTCGCGCTCGGAAGCGGAGGGCTCGGGCTCACGCCCTTGTGCCGCGCGGATGCGCGCCAGGATGTTGCGGCGTGCAAGCGATGTGTCCATGTGCGAAATCCTCGTGTCGACAGCCGTACGATATGGCGAGAATTATACTGGCCACCCTGCGCGCGAACACCCTGGCCGAACGGCCTATTGCCGCGCATCGCAAGCGCGGCATAAGCTACTGACAGCTAGCGACGAACCGCGTTACTTCGCCGCCTCTTCCTCGGGTTGCGCAATGCCGAACACCTGGCGCAGATAGGCGAGATAAGCCTTGTCTTCGCACATGTTCTTGCCAGGCGAGTCCGACAGCTTCGCCACCGGCTGACCGTTGCAGCGGACCATCTTGATGACGATCTGCAGCGGGTTATAGCCGAGGTCGTTGGTCAGATTCGTGCCCACGCCGAACGCCAGCTTGCAGCGGCCGCGAAAGCGCTCGTAGAGTTGCAGCACTTTGGGAATGTCGAGCGCGTCGGAGAATACGAGGATCTTGGTGCGCGGATCGCAGCGGTTCGCTTCGTAGTGCTTGAGCAGGCGTTCGCCCCAGTCGAACGGATCGCCGGAATCGTGGCGCGCGCCGTCGAACAGTTTGCAGAAGTACATGTCGAAGTCGCGCAAAAACGCCTCCATGCCGTACACATCGGAGAGCGCGATGCCGAGGTCGCCGCGGTATTCCTTGGCCCACATTTCGAAGCCGTAGATCTGCGAATCGCGCAGCCGCGGACCGAGCGCCTGGCATGCCTGCAGGTATTCGTGCGCCATCGTGCCGAGCGGCGTGAGGCTGTGCTTCATCGCGTAGAACACGTTGCTGGTGCCGGCGAACTGCTCGCCGAGGCCTTCCTTGAGCTTGAGGATCACCTCCTCGTGCCATTGCTTCGAGAAGCGACGGCGTGTGCCGTAGTCGGCGATCTTGCAGTCGGCGAATTCCGGACGCGCGCCGAGCAGTTGGATCTTGTCGACGAGGCGCCCGCGCCCTTCGCTGTAGTCCGGCTTTTGCTGCGTATTGCGGAAGTAGACTTCGTTGACGATCGCGAGCATCGGAATCTCGAACAGGATCGTATGCAGCCACGGCCCCTTGATCTCGATGTCGATTTCGCCATTGCCCTTCGGCGACGGTTCGATCGAAATGTATTTTTCGTTGAGATGGAACAGCGCGAGAAACTCGATGAAGTCGCCCTTGATGAAGCGCATGCGCCGCAGGTAGTCGAGTTCGTCGTCGGTGAAGCGCAGCTGGCAGAGCTTGCGCACTTCGTCGCGAATCTCGCCGATGTATGGTACGAGATCGACATTCGGCGTACGGCAGCGGAAGCGATACTCCACGTTCGCCGCGGGAAAGTGATGCAACACCACTTGCATCATCGTGAACTTGTACAGATCGGTGTCGAGCAGCGAAGTAATAATCATGATGGTGCGAACTGGACTGCGGAGAAACGGAAGGCCTGACACGAAGGCCCGACTCACCCATGCGCGACGGCACGCCCCGTGCGTACCGGCCTGACGCATGTTACCCGAATGCGCCGGTATTCAGCGCGCCCGCGGACTCCCGCGCCGGGCGTTCGGGAGAGCCGCCAGGCGGACGTCATAAACTAATCACGAAAACGTATAAACGGTCTTGCGCGATGCTGCATGCGCCTCTTGACGTTACGATACAATAGCGCTTTTGGCGTTTCCGCCTCCCCAGATACCGCATGCAGGAGCTGCCTGAATGACTCACGTTGTGACCGAAAGCTGCATCAAGTGCCGCTATACCGACTGTGTCGATGTGTGCCCGGTGGACTGCTTTCGCGAAGGTCCCAACTTCCTCGCGATCGACCCCGATGAATGCATCGACTGCGCCGTGTGCGTGGCCGAATGCCCGGTGAACGCCATTTATGCCGAAGAAGACGTGCCGGGCGACCAGCAGAACTTCATCGAGCTGAATGCCGAACTCGCGAAGAACTGGCCGAGCATCACCAAGACCAAGGCACCGCTGCCGGAAGCCGACGAGTTCAAGGACGTGAAGGAAAAGCTCGAGCTGCTCGCACGTTGAGCCTCGCTGCCTGTCGCGTCTGCAGTCGAATTCGAATGAAATCGAGATGAACGCAGGGTATTGACAGGCGCTTAAGCTCCTCCTACAATTTCGTTTCTCTGCTGTTTGTTGTTCTGTTCCTCGATAGCTCAGTCGGTAGAGCGCCGGACTGTTAATCCGTAGGTCCCTGGTTCGAGCCCAGGTCGAGGAGCCAAGAATTGCAAAA
>Ga0209759_1001735_pt1 | contig 11206 bp, 10 predicted proteins | sample AraplaCL_Col_mMS_FD_184261 | JGI IMG/M metagenome (GOLD analysis project Ga0209759, IMG submission 184261) | Arabidopsis root microbial communities from the University of North Carolina, USA - plate scrape CL_Col_mMS (SPAdes) (version 2) | ecosystem: Host-associated > Plants > Roots >...
TGAGGTCGCCGGCGAGCTTGTCGGTCTCGCGGCTGGCGGTGCCGTTGCCGATGGCGATCAGGTTGACGCCGTGCTGCGCGACCAGGCGCCCCAGCGCGTGCAGCGAGCCTTCCCAGTCGCAGCGCGGCTCGTGCGGGTAGACGGTGTGCGTGGCCAGCACCTTGCCGGTGTCGGAGACCACCGCCACCTTCACGCCCGTGCGGATGCCCGGGTCCAGGCCCATCACGACGCGCTTGCCGGCGGGCGCCGCCAGCAGCAGGTCGCGCAGGTTCTCGGCGAACACGCGGATGGCCACTTTCTCGGCCTCCTCGCGCACGCGGCCGAACAGGTCGCGCTCCAGGCTCAGCGACAGCTTGACCTTCCACGTCCACGCCACCGTGCGCTTGATGAGGTCGTCGGCAGCGCGCTTCGTGTGCGCCCAGCCCAGGTGGCGCGCGATGCGGCCTTCGGCCAGGCTCGGCTGGCCGGGGACCAGTTCCTCGTCGAGGATCAGCTTGGCGTCCAGCACTTCCTGCGTGCGGCCGCGGAACACGGCCAGCGCGCGGTGCGAGGGCACGGTGTTGATCGGCTCGGAGTAGTCGAAGTAGTCGCGGAACTTGGCGACGTCGGCGTTGTGCTCGTCCTTGCCGTCCATCTTCTTGGACTGCAGCAGGCCTTCGGCCCACAGCCATTCGCGCAGCGTGCCCACCAGCGCGGCGTCCTCGGCCCAGCGCTCGGACAGCAGGTCGCGCACGCCATCGAGCACCGCGAACGCGTCGGCGAAGCCGGCGTCGGCGTTGACGAAGGCCGCGGCCTCGGCGTGCGGGTCGAGCGTGGGATCGGCGAACAGCCTGTCGGCCAGCGGCTCGAGGCCGGCTTCGCGGGCGATCATCCCCTTGGTGCGGCGCTTCTGCTTGAACGGCAGGTAGATGTCTTCCAGCTCCTGCTTGGTGGGCGCGGCGGCGATCGCCTCGGCCAGCGCCGGCGTCAGCTTGCCCTGCTCCTCGATGCTCTTGAGCACCGCGACGCGGCGGTCCTCCAGCTCGCGCAGGTACGACAGCCGCGCCTCGAGCTCGCGCAGCTGCGTGTCATCGAGGTTGTCGGTGACTTCCTTGCGATAGCGGGCGATGAACGGCACGGTGGCACCACCGTCCAGCAGCGTCACCGCCGCGTTGACCTGTGCGGGGCGGACCTTCAATTCCGCCGCGATTTGAAGAAGGATCTTTTCCAAAACTAGTGCCCACGTGGCGTCGCAAAGCGCGCGAGTTTGCCATAGCGACGTAACCGACGACTGCCCTCCGCGTGGGGCTTTTTCGGGGCCGGATGTGGTAGGGAATCAGGCCGCGCGAACGGTCGCCGGCGCGTGTTCCGCACGCTCCGAAATCCATCCCACCAGCCACAGCAGCGCGAGCACGCCCGCCGATGCGCCGGCCAGTTGCAGCGGTGCGAGCAGGTGCGCGTTCCACAGCACGACGCAGGTCGCCATGATCGCCAGCACGAAGACGGCGGTCGCCGCGTTGCGCCGCGCGGGCGACAGCGCGGGCGCGTAGCGCGGGAGCGCGCCAGGCACGAACGCGTCCTTCGGGAAGCGCGCCGCGACATCGGCCGGCCGCCAGCCCGGCGGCTTGAACCAGACGCGCAGCTTGTCGCCCCAGCTCGCCGCGTGGCGGCAGTCGTGCCACAGCGCCGCGTACACCTCGAGATTGGCCCACACCGGGTTCCAGCTGCGCAGCGGGCTGCGCGTGCCGTAGTGGCAGGGATGCTCGTCGAGCTCCGGCTGGAAGCTGCCGAACAGCCGATCCCAGACGATGAAGATGCCGCCGTAGTTGCGATCGAGATAGACGTCGTCGACGGCGTGGTGCACGCGATGGTTCGACGGCGCGCAGAACCAGCGGTCGAACCAGCCCAGGCGGTCGATCAGGCGCGTGTGCACCCAGAACTGGTACAGCAGGTCGATCAACGCGACCACCGCGAACACCAGCGGCGGCACGCCCACGATGGCCATCGGAAGGTAGAACAGCCAGCCCGCGAGCCAGCCGGAGCCCGTCTGGCGCAACGCGGTCGACAGGTTGTATTCCTCGCTCTGGTGGTGCACGACGTGCGCGGCCCAGAGGAACGCCACTTCGTGGCCCGCGCGGTGCAGCCAGTAGTAGAGGAAGTCGTAGGCCAGCAGCGCGCCTATCCAGACCCAGGGCGAGCTCGCGCTCAACGGGAACAGGGCCGCGTGCGCGTGGACCCATTGATAGATGCCCAGCATGAACAGCTTGGTGAACACGCCGATCACCTGGCTCATCATCCCCAGTCCGATGCTGTTGAGCGTGTCCGACCATGCGTAGGTGACGCGCCCGCGCCGCCACCCCACCAGCAGCTCGATGGCGATCAGCCCGAAGAACACGGGCGTGGCGAGCACGATGACCTGGGCGTCCTGCATTCGATGCGTGGAAGTTGGCGATCCGGCCATCCTAGGCTGCCCGCCCGGCGGCCGCTGCTCTCGCATGCCCTGATTGCTGTCGAGCAGCCGCATTGAAAGCCGGCGGCAATCCGGCGTTCAGTTGTCTCTCAAGACGTAAGCCCGCCTCGACGGCACGATGGAGCACGCCTCGCGACCGGCCGTCGCCGGCCCGCCGGCAACCCGGGGCGGACGCGACAGCGCGCCGCCCCGGACCAGCGGGACCGGACGTGTCCACGGCCGCGCAGCGCTGCTCGACCGGTTGCGCCCTGTTACGTCGATAGCTCGAATTGGGCCGAGGATGGTCGAGTCTTTTCGTGAATGAAGTCACGGCCGCCCGCCGAACATACGGGTATCCGCTGGCCAGCCGTCCCTCCCGGCCCAGCGACACGTCGACTCACCCCGCCTCCAGGTAGATCCCCATGACCGCCGTCCAAGACATCGATCCCCTCGCCCCCGGCCTGAGCGCCCGCGACCGCGCCATGCTGATGGATCTCATCAAGGCGCGCGAGGCCTATTGCCTGGCCGGCCGCGGCCGCGAGTACCACGCCCTCGGCAAGGCGCTGATGGTGGTGTGGCACTACATGCAGCAGAAGAGCGGCGCCCCCGACCTGCCGCGCACCGACTTCGGCTCGCTGGACGTCACGCTGCCGATCGACGACACCCGCGACGCCGCCAACCGCGCCCATGCGCTGTCCTGGAACTTCTCCGCGACGCGCCTGCAGGCCACCGAGTCCGCCGAACGCTGACCTACGCGGCGGGAATGGGCGCATGACGCCCGCGCCGCAGCCCTCCTCCACCGGCGACCGGCCGTGCGAAGAGGCCTGAGACTCAGGCCTCGGACTCGGCTTCGTCGAGCGCCCGCATCGCCTCGTCGATCAGCGCGTGCAGCGCGATCACCCGTTGCGGCCCCAGGGTCGCGTTGATGCCTTCCTGCGCCGCGCGCCAACGCCGCTGCGCCTCCGCGCGTTTGTCGCGTCCCGCGTCGGTCGCCTGGACGAGGCGGCTGCGCGCATCCGGCCCGGCGTCCTGCGTCACCCAGCCCGCCGCGATCAGCGGCTTCAGGTTGCGCGACAGCGTCGACGCGTCGACGCTCATCGCGGCCGCCAGGTCGACCGGCCGCAGCGGGCCGAGCTTGATGACGTAGCTCAGCAGCGAGTACTGCGTGCCCTTCAGGCCCACCTGGCCCACCTGGGCGTCGTAGCGCTGGGCGACGCGGCGCATCAGCTGGCGCAGCTTGAGGTTGGTGCAGCCCTGCGGCCTGGGCGCGGCGACCAGCGCCTCGGCGGTGGCATGTAAAGAAGGCGACATGGGTCGATTATAGTTGTAGCTACAATCGTTGCATATACATTGAATGCCGCACGAAAGGAACGCCATGTCCGCCCTCCTCGCCCCCGCCGCGCCGACGCGCCTGTCCGACGACGAGGCCCAGTCCGTCCTGCGGCAGTGGATCGCCGAGGGCGAGGCCAGCGACGCCCGCATGTTGCGCGCCGGGCCGGGCGTCGCCACGCCGCAGCAGTGGGCCGGCAAGACCGGCCTCGAGCAGATGCAGGCGATGCTGGACGGAGAACTGCCGTTCGCGCCCATCGCGAAGACGCTGGACTTCTCGCTGATCCGCGTCGGCCCGGGCGTCGCGCTGTTCCAGGGCAAGCCCGGCCCGGCGCACTTCAACCCGATGGGCAGCGTGCACGGCGGCTGGTTCGCGACGATGCTGGATTCCGCGCTCGGTTGCGCCGTCCACACGCTGATGCCCGCGGGCCGCGGCTACACGACCGCCGAACTGAGCGTGAACTTCGTGCGCGGCCTGTCGCCCAGGGTCGGCCGCGTCCGCGCCGAAGGCAAGGTGCTCCACTGCGGCAAGCAACTGGCCACCGCCGAGGCGCGCCTGTTCGGGCCGGACGGCACGCTGTTCGCGCACGCCACCACCACCTGCCTCGTGTTCGACCTGCCGACGGCGCGCTGAGACGCCGCGGCCGTCAGCGGCCGTTGTCGCGCACCCACTCGGCGAAGCGCATGGCGAAGTGCAGGACGCCGCCGACGACGATGCCGGAGGCGAACGCCATGAACTGGCTGCCCCAGAAGACGGCGTCCCCGATGCCCAGCTCGCCGACGCGACGGTTCCAGAACATCAGGAACACGATCATGCCGACCCAGGTCAGGAACAGCAGGCCGTGCACGACCACCACGTGCACGATGACTTCCACGACCAGCGAGCTCGATTGCAGGACGCGGCAGGCCAGCCAGCACACGAGCGCGCCGCCGAGAAGCCAGTTCATGTAGCGCCCCAGGCCGTGCAGGACGAGGCTGGCACGCGACGGCCGGCCATCGTCCGGTTCGACCTGGTCGCGCGGCGCCGCCGGCTGCATCGCCGCCGGTACCGCATCGCCGGCCCACGCGCAGCGGCGCGCCGGGTCGGTCGCGCTCTCGCAGGGCGCGGGCCGCGCCAGCAGCTTCTTCAACTCGGCTTCGTGACCCGCGGCGAGCGCGTCGACCCAGGCCCCGATCGTCGCCGTCGTGTCGAACTCGCCTGCCTCGGCCACGCCGGACAGCGCCTGCCCGCTCGACGACGCGAGGGCCTGGCGCATCGCCGGCAACGACGCGGCGCGCAGGTTGCCTTCGCAGGAGAACAGCGCATCCTGCTCGCGCGCGATCGCACCGCGCGCGGGCACGCAATCGAGCCGCGTGCCGACCCATTGCACGTGCAGCCGGGCGATCGGCAGCGGCGCGGCCAGGTCCTGGTGCGCGGTGGCGAACAGGATCATCGGACCGACCGGCGCCGACGTCGCCCACAGGCCCGGCGCCACCTGCTGCAACGTGGACGGCGCGTCGGCGGACGGGCGTGCGTCGGCGGCGGCCCGCTCGTCCAGGTGATGCAGGCGCACGTGCGCGCCGACCGCTGCCGCCCAGGCCTGGGCCAGCGGCGAGTCGGCTGCGAAGGGCGAAGCGGCCGGTGCCTGCGCCAGCAGCCCGCCGATCGCGAGGGCGGCGTCCGCCGGTTCGCCTTGGGCGCGGCGCAGCCACAGGCCGATCAGCGCGCCGCGCAGCGCGTCGCCTTGCGCGCGATGTCCCAGCGCCGCCATCGCCTCGCCGATGTGGAGCCGGGCCGTCGGATCGGGGCCGACGAGCTCGCGCGACATCTGCTCGAGACGCGCCTCCTGGGCCGAGGGCGGCGCATCGGCGGCCGCGGCGCCCGACACGGCGATGGACAGCGGCAACGCGATGAGGAAGCGAAGGATCTGCGCGAGGTTCATGGGCGTGCCTCGATTGTGGCGGAGGCCTCCCGGTCGGCGGCTCGTCCGCCGGGTCCTGCAGTCCGTCGCACGCGACTTTCCGTGAACGATTCGGCGACCTAACGTGGCGCCATGCCATCGATCGACGCCTCCATGCCGCTGCCTCGCCACCCATCCCGACTGCACGCCTTGCTCTGCACCTGGGCGCTCGCCTGCATCGCGCCTCTCGCGCACGCCCAGGCGCCGGCCTCGGCCGCATCCGCCCCGTCCGACTGGCGCACGCCCGCCCAGAAGATCCTGCGCGACGTCCGCCGCATCACGTCGCCGCAAGGCATCGAGGAGACCCGCGCCGTGCGCATCGGCGGCATAGACCAGTGGATCTCGGTACGCGGGCACGATCGCCGCAACCCGATCCTGCTGTTCGTCCACGGCGGGCCGGCGTCGACCGAGATGCCCGTGAGCTGGCTGTACGAGTCCGGCTGGGAGGACTACTTCACCGTCGTCCAGTGGGACCAGCGCGGCGCGGGCAAGACCTACGTCGCCAACGATGCCGCGAAGGTCGAGCCGACGATCACGCAGGAACGCATGGTGGCCGACGGCGAGGAGCTGGTGGCGTGGCTGCGCGCCAACTACGGCAAGCGCAAGGTGTTCGTGCTGGGCCACTCGTGGGGCTCGATCATCGGGCTGGAAGTGGCGCGCCGCCATCCCGACTGGCTGCACGCCTACATCGGCATGGGCCAGATGATCCACGGCCGCGACAACGAGCGGCTCGGCTACGAGTGGGCGCTGGACATGGCCCGCGCCGACCGCAACGACAAGGCCCTGAAGGAACTGCAGGCGATCGCGCCCTACCCGCGCGCGGACGGCAGCGTGTCGGTCGAGCAGATCATCACGCAGCGCGAATGGGTGATCCACTACGGCGGCCTCACCTGGGGACGGCCCGACTTCGACTACGCGCAGGACGCCGCGAAGTTCTCGCCGGACTACACGCGCAAGGAACTCTCGCCGGAGGACGGCATCGGCGAGTCGCTGCCGCGCCTGCTGCCGGCGATGATAGCGTACGACGTGCGCGGCGTGACGCGCATGGACTGCCCCGTGTTCATCTTCGCCGGCGCCCACGACTACGAGACGCCTTCCGCGCTCGCGGAGCACTGGCTCGCGGCCCTGCAGGCGCCGCGCAAGGGCCTGGTGCGCTTCGAGAACTCGGCGCACATGATGGAGCTGGAGGAGCCCGGCAAGATGCTGGTGCATCTCGTGAGCGATGTGCGGCCGATCGCCGAGGCCGCGGGCGACGCGGCGCCGGTGCGCTGACGCCTCGCACGGCGACGCTCAGGCGTTCCAGGCCGAGGCCGTCAGCAGCACCTCGCCCTGGATGCCCGGCGCGCCGCTGCTCGCGAAGGGCACGCGCAGCTCGAACTTGCCCTGGCCCAGGCTCTTGAAGGCCAGGGCCTCGGTCGCGGCGGTGGCGGTCTGCGACTGCCAGCCGTGCTCGACCTGCCACGCGTCGCCCGGCGTCCCGGGCGGCGTCATCTTGACGATCAACGCGTCGCGGAACAGGTAGGCGCCCTCGAAGTGGCCGTCCAGCCAGAACTTGCGGTTCACCTGGTAGTCCGGCACGCGGATGCCGAGGTCCATCGAGTACGCCAGCGACGGGTCGTCGCAGTTCACGCGCGAACGGTTGGCGAGGAACACCGTCGAGAGGTAGACGAGTCGCGCCGCCTTCTGCGCCGGATCGGTCAGCTGGGCGTGCGTGCGGCACGCGGGCGAGTCCTCCTCGGCGAGGCGCCGGGTCAGCTGCCAGCGCTTGCCGCGCGGGCCGGCGCGCAGCTCGAACTGGTAGAGCGCGTCGACGCTCTGCCCCTCGAGCTGCGGCGGCAGCGTCACGGCACCGACGTCGAGCCAGATGTCGACGCGGATGTCGCCGAACAGGAAGCGCGCCAGGTTCTGGTACGCCTCCTCGCTGTTGACGATGCCGAAGAAGCCCGAGTGCGAGCGGCAGGTGTACGCCGTCGCGGCCGGCTGCGTCACGTTGCCGGCGGCGTCCAGCGCCCACAGCGACGCGTTCTCCACCTTCACGAGGCCGTCGCTGCCGTGCCCGACGAAGGTGCGCGAGAGACCTGCGGCGACGTCGTAGTCCGCGCGGTTGGTGCCCACCATGCAGAAGACCTTGTCGATGGCCATCGCCGACGCCGGCATGAAGTCCACGCGGCCGTACTTCTTCAGCGCGTCCTCCATGTCCACCAGCTTCGCGATGCGCTCGCGGTTGAAGGTGTTGATCTCGTCGACGCCCAGCCATCCGGGCACGTTGATGCCCGCCACCTCGATGCCGTTGTGCGGCGTCGCGTAGGTGAAGAACTTGGCGACCGACTTGCGGGCCTGCGCATCGCCCAGGCTGGCGTTCTGCAGGAAGCCGCGGGCCACCAGGCCGCCCATCGAGTGCGCGACGAGGTAGCACCGGAAGTCCGCCGGATCGCCGCCCTCCCGCGCCAGCACCAGCGCCTTCACGCGCAGGATCAGCTCGCTCAAGCCCTTCGAGTACGCCTCGATGTCCCGGGCCTTGCCGTCGCCCAGCAGCGACGAGCCGCCCTCGTAGTAGCGGTAGATGATCACCGAGCGCGAGGAGATGCCCTGGCTGCCGTTGCGCGGCTGCCAGTCGGGGTCGACGATGTCGCTGCCGTTCTCGTAGATGTCCTGGTAGTCGAAGTCGCGGATCAGGCGCAGCAGCGGCGACTCGAAGACGAACTTCTTCGGCGGATCGTCGCGCGAGATCGCGGCGCGGTACACCGTGGAGCCGGTGTTGAAACCGCAGAACGGGTCGGCGGTGGTCTCGTCGCGCTCGCTGGCCGTCATCGCGTAGCCGCGGACGTAGATCACGGGATGGAACGGTGCGTTCATCGGGCGGCCCTCCGCAATGGGGCCCCATCTTCATCACGCGGCCGCCGCCAGGCAACAGGGTTGCCTCGATCCCCCCGAGTTCGAACTAGGCCGGTCGCCGGCGAACGATCCCTCAGCCGCCGAGCCACGCGCGGAACGCCGCCGCGCGATCCGGGCTCACGATCAGCTCGCCGATCGCCGTCGTCGCGGACTCCACCCGCAGCCGTCCCTTGCCCGCCGGCGCGAAGTGGCGCACGGCCCGCGCGGCGATCAGCACCTGCCGGGTGGCGCGGAAGAACAGCGCGGGATCGAGCTCGTCCTGCAGTTCGGCCAGCGGCGTCTCGACCTGGTAGCGCCGGCCATCGGGCAGCACGGCGAAGGTGAGCTTGTCGACCGAGACGAAGCACGCGACGTCGGCCACCGCCAGCGAATGGAACTGGCCGCCCAGCTTGCCCAGCAGCCGCTGGCGCCAGCGCGGGCCGGCGGCCTCGACCTGGCGCAGCAACGCCGCGACATCCGCGCCGAAGTGCTCGCGCATGCGGGCGACCTTGGCGAGCGCCGCGCGCAGCGCGTCGTCGGCGACCGGCTTGAGCAGGTAGTCGACCGCCAGCGCACGGAAGGCCTCGAGCGCGAAACGGTCGTAGGCCGTCGTGAAGATCACCGGCACCGGCAACTCGCATCCCTGGAACAGCTCCAGCGACAGGCCATCTGCCAGCTGGATGTCCAGCATCAGCACGTCGGGTGCCGGATGGGCCGCGAGCCAGGCCGCGGTGGCCTGCACGGACTCCGCATGGCCGACGACCTGCGCGCGCGGCGCCACGCGCGCGAGCGTCTCGACCAGGCGTTCGCGCGCCGGCGGCTCGTCCTCCGCGATGAACACCTTCATGCGGCCGCCTTCAGGGGCACGTCGACCCGGAAGACGCCGCCGCCCTCGTGCACCGCCAGCGCCGCGCCGGTGACGAGGCCGCAGCGTGCCGCGAGGTTGGCCAGGCCGACGCCCGCGGACGGCAGCGCGCTGCGCCGCGGCCGCAGCGCGTTGACCGCGCGGATCGCCGGCGCCGCGCCGTCGTTCGCGTGCAGCGAGATCGCCAGCTCCAGTGGTTCGTCCGCGCCGGCCTGGTTGTGCTTGACGGCGTTCTCCAGCAAGGCCTGCAGCGCCAGCGGCGGAACCCGCCAGCGCGCAGCGTCGCGCTCGACCGCCGCGTCGACCGCGAGCCGGATCGCGCCGCCGGAGCGCAGCTCCAGCAACCGGTGGTAGCGCCGCACGAAGGCCAGCTCGTCGGCCAGCGGCACCAGGTCGCGCCGGCCGCTGTCCAGCACGTAGCGGTAGACGTCGGCCAGCGTGTCGCAGAACTCGCGTCCGCGCTGCGCGTCGTGCTGGATCAGGTGGCCCAGCGTGTTGAGGCTGTTGAACAGGAAATGCGGGTCGACCTGCGTCTTCAGCGCGGCCAGCTCGGCCTGCACGCGCATCCGGTCGAGCCGCTCCACGCGCACGAGGTCGGACTCGCGTTCGCGGATCAGGAACATCGTCTCGTAGCCGTGCGTCACGAACAGCACGCAGATCACGTTGGTCAGCACGACCACCTGCAGCGCGCCGCGGTCGACCGGCAGTCCGGACACGGCGAACCAGGCCAGCAGGCCCAGCAGGGTCACCGGCGCGGTGTAGAGCACGTTGGCCACGACCAGCATCGAGAGCTTGCGCAGCGGGTGGTTGAACCAGTCGAAGTGCTGGCGCTGCTTGAACAGCAGCCAGCGGTTGCCCAGCCAGATCGCCGCGGCCAGCGCGATGAAGCCGGCCATGCCCAGCCACCAGACGCCGTCGCGCGGCCCGAGCGGGCCGAACAGCCCCGTCAGGCGCGGGATGGCGAGGCCGAAGCCGAGGCTGCCGATGGCCATCGTCGCGCGATCGTCGAAGCCGACCGCGCCCGGCGCCGCGGCCGGACTCGCGGGCAGCGGCGGATTCAGCGAGGCCATGTCGACTTCCGGCCCGCGAATGTCCCGGTTGAGCGGGCCGAGGATGGCGGCGCCGCGCCGCGGCACGCAGCATCGCAGGCCTCTGCCATCCACCCGGGACAAGCCATGGAACCGCTCCACTTGAACTTCTTCGCGATCGTAACCGCGGCGCTCGTGACCTTCGCCATCGGCGGCCTCTGGTATTCACCGATCCTGTTCGCCAAGCCGTGGATGCGCGAATGCGGCCTGACCGAGGAACAGGCGCGCCAGGCGCCGATGGGACGCGTGTTCGGCCTGTCGGCGCTGGCCGCGCTGGTGATGGCCGCCAACCTGGCCGCCTTCCTGGGCGCCAAGGCCACGCTGTCCTTCGGGCTGTTCGCGGGCGCGGCCACGGGCATCGGCTGGGTGGCGATGTCGCTGGGCGTGACCTACCTGTTCGAGCAGCGCTCGCTCAAGCTGTGGCTGATCGACGCCGGCTACCAGGTCGTCACCTACACGCTGATGGGGGCGATCCTGGGCGCCTGGCATTGAGCCATCATCGTCGACCCCCACGAAAGGAGCCCCGCCATGTCCCGCGTCGTCCACTTCGAGATCCACGCCCGCGACCCGCAGGCCGCCATCGCCTTCTACACCGACGTGTTCGCCTGGACGTTCACGCGCTGGGGCGAGGTCGACTACTGGCTGGTCAAGACCGGCCCGGCGGGCGAGCCGGGCATCGACG
>Ga0209759_1001738_pt1 | contig 11175 bp, 12 predicted proteins | sample AraplaCL_Col_mMS_FD_184261 | JGI IMG/M metagenome (GOLD analysis project Ga0209759, IMG submission 184261) | Arabidopsis root microbial communities from the University of North Carolina, USA - plate scrape CL_Col_mMS (SPAdes) (version 2) | ecosystem: Host-associated > Plants > Roots >...
CACGACGTCAAGCTGGTCATGGGCCTGTGCGACCGCGTGACGGTGCTGGACTACGGCAAGCAGATCGCCGAAGGCACGCCTGCCGAGGTGCAGAACAACGAGAAGGTGATCGAGGCTTACCTCGGCGCCGGCCACAAGCCGCATTGAGGGAAAAACACATGTCTATGCAATCACTCTTTGAACGGGCCGTGCGCTGGGCCGCTCCCGAGAAGGCCCGTGTTCCCTCGGGGGACCGGTCGACGTACCCGTCGAACGAGGGGCTCCAATGACTGCATCCAATGTTCTGCTCGAAGTCGAGAACCTGCGCGTCGCCTACGGCGGCATCCAGGCCGTCAAGGGCGTCAGCTTCAAGGTCACCGAAGGCGAGCTGGTCAGCCTGATCGGCGCCAACGGCGCCGGCAAGACCACCACGCTCAAGGCCGTCACCGGCATCCAGCCGATCGCGGCCGGCGACATCAAGTTCCTGGGCAAGTCCATCGCCGGCCAGGGCGCGTGGAATCTCGTCAAGCAAGGCCTGGTGATGGTGCCGGAAGGCCGCGGCACGTTCACGCGCATGACCATCACCGAGAACCTGCTGATGGGCGCGCACGTGCGCAAGGACGGCGAGGTGCAGGCCGACATCGACAAGGTGTTCACCACGTTCCCGCGCCTGAAGGAACGCGCCACGCAGCTGGCCGGCACGATGTCCGGCGGCGAGCAGCAGATGCTCGCGATGGGCCGCGCGCTGATGGCGCGTCCGAAGGTGCTGCTGCTGGACGAGCCGTCGATGGGCCTGTCGCCGATCATGGTCGACAAGATCTTCGAGGTCATCGAGTCCATCCACAAGCAGGGCACCACGGTGCTGCTGGTCGAACAGAACGCCAGCCGCGCGCTGAGCATCGCCAACCGCGGCTACGTGATGGAATCCGGCGAGGTCACGATGGACGGCCAGGCCGACATGCTGCTCAACGATCCCAAGGTGCGGGCGGCTTACCTGGGCGAGTGAGCGAGGTCGCCAGGCTTGGCGAACCGAAGGGCGTGGGGCCGCCGCGCGGTTCATGGGCGGTGGCGGCCTCGCTGACCGGGATGGCCAGCGCGCTGGGGGCCGCCGATGAGCCGGCACGGCCGCGGCATTGTTCACATTTCGGGACGATCCGCGCCCTCTGGCGAGGGCCTATGCGGGTTCACGATATGTTCAGATCATTAACGGAAAGTTATCTTGGAATTTACAAAAAATTCCGAGAAGACGGCTGACCGCCCTGGTTGGACCGCCATTCCGGGCGGAGACAACCGTGATTCTGAACATTTCATTACGGCGCATTGCTGCGACTGCGGCGCTCGCGTTGGCCTCGACCAGTTCGACGGTGCACGCCACCGAAGTGGAGGTCTTGCACTGGTGGACTTCCGGCGGCGAAGCCAAGTCCGTCGAGGAACTGAAGCAGATGCTGGCGCGCCAGGGCGTGGCCTGGAAGGACTTTGCAGTGGCCGGCGGCGGCGGTGACGCCGCCATGAACGCACTGAAGGCGCGGGTCGATGCCGGGCATCCGCCCACGGCCGCCCAGATCAAGGGGCCGGCCATCCAGGACTGGGGCCGCAAGGGCGTGCTGGCCAACCTCGATGGCGTGGCGGCGCAAGGCAACTGGGACGTCAAGCTGCCGCGCGCGGTCGCGGCGCAGATGAAGGTGGACGGGCACTGGGCCGCCGTGCCAGTCAACGTGCATCGGGTCAACTGGCTCTGGATCAATCGCGATGTGCTGCGCAAGGTGGGCGGCCGGGTGCCCGACTCCTGGGACTCCTTCTTCGCACTGGCCGATCGCTTCAGGGCGGCGGGCATCGTGCCCCTTGCCCACGGCGGGCAGCCCTGGCAGGACCTGACGACCTTCGAGATCGTCGTGCTGGGTCTCGGCGGGCCGGACTTCTACCGCCAGGCGCTTGTGGCGATGGAGCCGGCCGCCTGGCGCAGTCCGGTCATGACGCGCGTCCTGGAGACCTTCCGCCGACTCAAGTCCTACACCGACAGGGATGCGCCCGGCCGTGACTGGAACAAGGCCACCGAGATGGTGATCAAGGGCCAGGCCGGCATGCAGTTCATGGGCGACTGGGCAAAGGGCGAGTTCCTGGCGGCCGGCAAGAAGCCGGAGACCGACTTCGTCTGCACCGCGGCGCCGGGAACATGGAACGCCTACATCTACAACATCGACAGCTTCGCGATGTTCCGGTTGAAGGACGCGCAGGCCGTGGTCGCCCAGAACGCATTGGCGGCGACCATCATGAGCGGCGAGTTCCAGGAGATCTTCAATCTCAACAAGGGGTCGATCCCGGTGGCGCTCGGCGCCAACATGGCCGGCTTCGACCATTGCGCGCGGGAGTCGAGCGGCTACTTCGTGGCCGCGTCGCTGGCCAACTCGCTCGTGCCGTCGTTCGCTCACAAGATGGCGCAGTCCGAAGCGCGCGTGGCCGCCGTCCAGGCCGTGGTCGCGCGAGTGTGGGACGACGACGCGTACGCCATCGCCAAGGCGCAGGCTGACCTGGTGGCCGCTGCCGTGGCCCGCTGAACGACCGCATGCTCGCTGGATCCGGCGGGCGGGCGAAGGGAGCGGCCGGCCTCAGGAGCAGGCGCTGGACAACCCGCAGCCCGCCATCAGCGTGGCGAACGGTTCGACCACCAGCGCCATGCCGGCGACGGCCAGCGCGGTCACGCGTGCGCGATGCGCGGACACCCCGGCGCACGCGAGCGATTGTCCTGACGCCACGCATACCGCATTGGGCAGTCCGATGAACAGCGGCAACGGCACCCAGCCGATGGCGTGCCCCAGCATCCAGCGCCAGCTGTCGATCGCCACCAGCGGCGGCACGAAGCCCAGCGTGGTCAGTGCCACGCAGGCCGCGATGACGATCAGCGCGACGACCAGGCCCGCGCGCCGGCGCGCGACCACCGCCCATTCGGACAGCGGCCACAGCGCCGCGACGGCGAAGACTTCGGCGCCGATGATCAGTGCGAGCAGGAAGTCATTGGCGGTGACGAGCATGCGGCAGGCGGGGCGGGCGCTCAGGCGCCGTGCTTGTCGGCTTCGGACGTGAAGCTGTCGGCGTAGAACTCGTCGGCGGGCAGGCCGCATTGCGCCACGAAGTCGCGCTGGGCCGACTCCACCATGATGGGCGCGCCGCAGGCGTAGACCTGGTGGCCGGACAGATCGGGCAGGTCCGCCATCACGGCCTGGTGGACGAAGCCGGTGCGGCCGGTCCATGCGTCCTCCTCGGCCGGCTCCGACAGCACCGGCACGTATTCGAGCTGCGGCAGCAGGGCCTTGGCGTCGGCAAGCCAGTCGGCCAGGTAGATGTCGCACAGCCGGCGCGCTCCCCAGTACAGCCGCACGGGACGGATGCTGCCCAGGTGGTGCAGCTGTTCGATCAGCGCCTTGATCGGCGCGAAGCCCGTGCCCGACGCGAGCAGCACGATGGGCTTGTCGCTCTCCTCACGCAGGAAGAAGCTGCCGAACGGCCCTTCCATGCGCAGGATGTCCTTTTCCTTCATGGCGCTGAAAACGTGGTCGGTGAACTTGCCGCCGGGCATGTGGCGCAGGTGCAGCTCGATGGACGCGGGCGTACCCAGGTTGTGCGGCGCGTTGGCCATCGAGTAGCTGCGGCGCGCGCCGTCGCGCAGGATGAACTCGACGTACTGCCCGGCGCGGTAGCGGAACGGCTGCGTCGCCGGCAACTGCACGCGCACGATGGCGACGTCGGCCGCCGGGCGCGCGATGCTCAGCACACGGCCCGGCATCTTGCTGATCGGGTACTCGCCGGCGCCCACCACCATGCGCGCCTCGACGACGCAGTCGGTCTGCGGCGTGGCGCAGCAGGTCAGGATCAGGCCGGCCGCTTCCTCTTCCGGCGACAGCGCCTTGGGCTGGTGCGCGCCATGGATGACCCGGCCTTCCCGCAGCTTGCTCTTGCACGAGCCGCAGGCGCCGTCGCGGCAGCCGTAGGGCAGCCCGACGCCGGCGCGGATGGCGGCCGACAGGATCGTTTCGTCGCGCGCGACATCGAAGGCCCGTTCGGCCGGGTGGAGGGTGACGGTGAAGGTCATGTTGCAGATGGCGACGAGGCGGGGTTTCGCGGCGGGTGCGCGGCGGCACCGAATGTCGGATTATCCCGCGCCGGGCCGAAGTCGCCCTAGACTCGGGAACATGGCCGACCCTGCAACGCCTCTCGAACCGCAGTTGAGCATCCGCTCGTACAGCGGCGAGCAGACCGTGCACTCGCATGACCATGCGCAGGTGCTGTTCGCCTGGCGTGGCCGCATGGACATCGAGGTTGGCGCGGCGGCCGGCTTCTCGGACAACTCCTGCGGCCTGATCATCCCGGCCGGCGTGACGCACGCCTACGCGGCCTCGCCCGACCTGCGCATGGTGGTGATCGACGTCGCGCCCGACCGCGGCCTGGACCGCGCGCGCCGTTTCGCCGTCACGCCGGGCGTGCGCGAGCTCGCGGCCGGCGCCCGGGCGAGCCAACTGCTGGACGCCATCCTGCAGACGCCGCGCGTCGGCGTGCGTCGTGGCATCGCGCTGGACAGCCTGCGCGCCGCACTGGCCTGCGCGCTGCACGAACCGTGGACGACGGCGCGCATGGCCGAACGCTGCCTGCTCAGCCCCCAGCGCTTCCACGCGCGGCTGCTGGAGTTGACCGGACAGTCGCCGCAAGCCTGGCTGCGCACGCTGCGGCTGGACGAGGCCCAGCGCCTGCTGCGGCGCGGCCTGACGCTGGAAGGCGCCGCCGCGCGCGTCGGCTATGGCTCGGCGAGCGCGCTGGCCCATGCGATGCGGCGCGATCGGGCCACGGGCGTGCGCGCGCTGCGCGAGGACACCTGCGCCGACGAATGAAGTCGAGAGTCTCTCGACAAAGGCAGCGCCGCAAGCCGCCACGATGAGCGCATGAGAAGCGCTTCCTGGCCAGGCATCGTCCTGGCGCTCTCCGCTGCGGTGCTGTGGGGAACCACCGGGACGTCCCAGCACTTCGCGGGCGCCCATTTGTCGTCTTACTGGATCGGCGCGCTGCGCCTGGTGATCGCCGCGCTGTTCTTCGCCGCGCTCGTCACGGCTACCGAGCGCCGCCTGTCAACGCGGCCGGCCGTGCCTGGTCTCTGGCGCCGGCAGTTGCTCGCCGGCACGGCGATCGCCGCCTACAACCTCGCCTTCTTCGCCGGCGTGCGACTGGCGGGGGTCGCGGTCGGAACGACCGTGGCCATCGGCAGCGGGCCCCTGTTCGCGGGCGCGCTGCAGGCGCTGATCACCCGACGGCCGCCGCTGCCGCTGTGGTGGTCGGGCACCGCGCTGGCGATCGGCGGCGGCGCGGCCATCGCGCTCGGCGGCGGCGGCGGCGCGACGGCCGGCCTCGGCGGATTGGCGCTTTGCCTGGCTGCCGGCTTCTCGTACGCCGTCTACACGCTGACCGCCAAGTCGCTGGCGTCGCACGCCTCGCCCGCCCGCGCGAGCCTGTGGGTCTTCGGGGCGGCGGCGGTCATCGCGCTGCCGGCAGCATGGTTGATCGCTCCAACGGGCGCCGCGCAGCTGGTCGCCGCAGGCAGCCGCGGCTGGCTGGTGGTCGCCTGGCTGGGCGTGGTCGCGACGGGGGTTTCCTACCTGCTTTTCAGCAGCGCCCTGCGCTTCATCTCGGCGGCCACCGGCGTGGCGCTGGCATTGGGCGAGCCGCTGACGGCCTTCATGCTGGCGGTGCTGCTGCTGGGCGAGCCGCTGCGCGCCAGCGGCCTGGCCGGCATCGCGCTGATCATGGCGGGGCTCGCCCTGGTCATTTGCGCGGAGCGCTGACAATGTCGGCCTGATGGCGCACCAATCCTCCTTGTTGATCATCGGCTGCGGCGACGTCGGCCTGCGCGTCGTGCGCGCACTCGGCGGCCGCCTGCGCGTGCTCGCGCTGACCTCGTCGCCGGCGCGCTGCGACGCGCTGCGGGCGGCCGGCGTGCGGCCGCTCGTGGGCGATCTCGACGACCCGGCGACGCTGGGCCGGCTCGCCGGACTGGCCGACGCGGTGCTGTACCTGGCGCCGCCGCCGGCGACGGGCCGCACCGACCCGCGCCTGCGCGCCATGCTGGCGGCCCTGAGCCGGCGCACCTTGCCGTCACGCGTGGTCTATGCCAGCACGACGGGCGTCTATGGCGACTGCCAGGGCCAATGGGTCGCCGAGACGCGCGCACTCAACGCGACGACCGATCGAGCCCGCCGCCGCGTCGACGCCGAGTCGCACCTGCGCGCGTGGGGGCGCGCCACGGGCGTGCGGGCGACGACGCTGCGCATCCCCGGCATCTACGCGAGCGACCGCGAAGGCGGCGACCCGCGCCAGCGCGTGCGGCGCGGCACGCCGGTGCTGGCGGCCGAGGACGACGGCTACACCAACCACATCCACGCCGACGACCTGGCGCGCGCCTGCATCGCGGCGCTGTGGCGCGGCCGGCCGCAGCGCGCGGTCCAGGTGTGCGACGACTCGGACATGAAGACCGGCGACTACTACGACCTGGTGGCCGACCTCAGCGGCCTCGCGCGCCCCGCGCGCGTGACGCGCGCGCAGGCGGGCGAGCATTTCAGCGCCGCGCAGTGGAGCTTCCTCAACGAGTCGCGCCGGCTGTCCAACGAGCGCATGAAGCGCGAGCTGCGCCTGAGGCTGACGCGCCCGACGATCCGCGAAGGACTCGCCGGATAACCCCCTCCCCGGTCATTCTGCGCGCAGCGAAGCGTAGTCGCAGAATCCACCCCAGGGGCAAGCGCATCCCGGCGCGTGGATCCTGCGACTGCGCGCAGGATGACGATGGGGCGAAGCTCAGTGCACGCGCCGGATGTTGGGCGGCGACTTCTTGCGCTTGAACGACGGCGGACGCCAGCGCCAGTACAGGATCATCAGGTAGCCGCCCAGCGCGCCGCCGAACTGCGCGAAGTCGCGCACCCAGGCGCCGGTGCCGCTGAACAGGTCACCCAGCATCAGGAACACGTCGATGCCCAGGAAGATCCACACGGCGTTGAGCATCGTCACGTCCAGCACGAAGAACAGCTGGATGCGGCGGTGCGGGAACAGCACGCCGAACGCCACCAGCATGCCCAGCCCCACGCCCGACGCGTCGATCAGCGGGGCGACGCCGAAGTAGGAGCCGAACAGCGTGGGAATCAGCGAGAGCACCAGGTAGGTGGCGGCCGCCGTGAGCGCGCACGCGAGCAGGAACTGGATGTAGCGCCGCTGCCCCCAGATCTCCTCCAGCTGTGCCCCGAAGTAATAGAGCATCATCATGTTGAAGAGCCAGTTCAGCACCTGCACGTGCACGAAGGCATACGTCACGATCTGCCACGGCCAGAAGCCGGACAGCACCGGATGCAGCGCCAGCCACTGGCCGATCGGCAGCAACAGCGGCGGCACCTGCGCCAGGAACAGCAGGACGGTGCAGGCGATGAGCAGGGCGCGGGTGATGGGCGGCGGTGGCGGCATGGTGGGCAAGGGCAGTGAGCGCCCAGTGTGCCATGGGCCTGCCGGACGGGGCCTCGCCGCGGCAAGACGCCGAAAAATCCGGCGGCCCGCCGTGAAGTTTCAGCGCTCGCCGACGACGATGTCCACCAGCTGCTCGCCGCTTGCGCGATGCACGCGCAGCTTCAGGTGGTCGCCCGGCTTGGCGTTCTCCATCAGCCCGGACAGTTTCGAGCCCGGCGTGCCGGCCACGGGGATGTCGTTGGCGGCCACGATCTCGTCACCGGCCAGCAGCCCGGCCTTTTCGGCGGGCGCGCCGGGCTTGACCGCAGTGACCGTCAGCTTCTTGAGCGTGGTGCTGAACAAGCCGTCGGTCTCGACCGACACGCTCATGCCGATGACGGGCTTGCCGGCGGCGTGCGCGGCGGCGGCGCACAGCAGCGCGATGCAGGGGACGGACCAGCGTACAGACATGGTGTGTCGAAAGGGAGTGTTCGCAGCGCGCGGCGCTGGCTGGTGCCTCGGGTCGGACTCGAACCGACACCCCTTTCGAGAACGGATTTTGAGTCCGTCGCGGCTACCGATTACGCCACCGAGGCAGGGGATGCGTCGGGCCGGAAGGCCTGCGCAGGGGCTGGATTATCACACGGCGAAGGCGAGGTTTGACCGGCGCTGCGACAATGAAGGCGACCTGTCCAGCTACCGACCCGGAAATCCGCCCACATGCCGACCTACATGACCCTCGAGGAGGCCATCGGCCACACGCCGCTGGTGCGGCTGCAGCGTGTCATGGGCGCCGAGGGTGCGGCGCGCGGCAACGTGCTGCTGGCCAAGCTGGAGGGCAACAATCCGGCCGGTTCGGTCAAGGACAGGCCGGCGATCTCGATGATCCGCGGCGCCGAGGAGCGCGGGCAGATCAAGCCGGGTGACACGCTGATCGAGGCCACCTCGGGCAACACCGGCATCGCGCTGGCGATGGCCGCGGCGATCAAGGGCTACCGCATGGTGCTGATCATGCCGGAGGACTTGTCGGTCGAGCGCGTGCGCACGATGAAGGCCTACGGCGCGGAGCTGATCCTCACGCCGAAGTCCGGCGGCATGGAATACGCGCGCGACCTGGCGCTGCAGATGCAGGCCGACGGCAAGGGCCTGGTGCTGGACCAGTTCGCCAATCCCGACAACCCGCGCATCCACTACGAGACGACCGGCCCCGAGATCTGGAACGACACCGACGGCCGGATCACGCACTTCGTCAGCGCGATGGGCACGACCGGCACCATCACGGGCGTGTCGCGCTTTCTCAAGGAAAGGAATCCGGCCGTGCGCATCCTGGGCGCCCAACCGGCCGAGGGCTCGCGCATTCCGGGCATCCGCAAATGGCCGGAGGCCTACCAGCCGAAGATCTACGAACCCTCGCGCGTCGACGAGCTGATCCTGGTGAGCCAGGACGACGCCGAGGACATGGCGCGCCGTCTCGCGCGCGAGGAAGGCCTGTTCGCGGGCATCTCCGCGGCCGGTGCGTGCTGGGCGGCGCTGCAGGTCGCGCAGCGGCTGGAGAACGCGACCATCGTGTTCGTCGTCTGCGACCGCGGCGACCGCTATCTGTCGACCGGAGTGTTTCCGGCATGACCGGTGGCACGACCTGGCGCTACTGCCCGCAGTGCGCCAACGCGCTCGCCTTCATCACGCAGGAGGAGGACGGCGGCCCCAAGGAGCGCCTGCGCTGCGCGCACTGCGGCTTCACGCACTGGAACAACCCGACGCCGGTGCTGGCGGCCGTCGTCGAATGCGCCGACCGCGACGGCCAGGTGCTGCTGGCCCGCAACGCGGCCTGGGCCGGCCGCATGTTCGCGCTGATCACCGGCTTCATGGAGGCCGGCGAGACGCCGGAAGAAGGCATCGCTCGCGAAGTCACGGAAGAAACGTCGCTGACCGTGGACTCGGTCAAGCTGATCGGCGTGTGGGACTTCCAGCGCATGAACCAGCTGATCGTCGCGTACCACGTGGTCGCGCGTGGCGAGATCCGCCTGTCGCCCGAGCTGGCCGAATACAAGCTGTTCGCGCCCGGCGACATCGTCTGCTGGCCCGCCGGCACCGGCTACGCGGTGGCCGAATGGTTGCGTGGCAAGGGGATCGAGCCGAGGTTCATGAGCTTCGAGGAGCGCGCCGCGCAGGCCGCCCGCAAGCCCGACGCGTCTTAGAATGAGCCACGCTCACGAGGTCAAGTCCATGCAAGCCCACAAGGAAATCGATACGCGCGGCCTGAACTGCCCGCTGCCCATCCTGAAGGCCAAGAAGGCGCTGGCCGAGATGCAGACGGGCGAGGTGCTGAAGGTGATCGCCACCGACCCCAGCTCCACGCGCGACTTCCAGGCGTTCGCGCGGCAGACCGGCAACGAGCTGCTGGAGCAGTCGCACGATGGGGTGGAGTACATCCACTTCATGCGGCGGCGCTGAGGGCGCGGCGCTGAGGGCGCGGCGCGACCCTTTCAAGCCCCGCGGACTCGCGGGCCTCCACATACAGGCGTCATCCTGCGCGCAGTCGCAGGATCCACCCTCGCCATGGGGCCCGACAGACCTCGGCAGGGGTGGGTTCTGCGACTGCGCGCAGAATGACCGGGCGGCGATGGTGTTGTCTTAGCCGCCCAGCTGCTCGCGCTGCGCCTTCATGCGCGCCACGGTCTCCACGAAGCCCGCCAGTCGCACGCGCATCTGCTCGACCACTTCGGGCTTGGCGCGCGAGACGAAGTTCTCGTTGCCCAGCTGGTTGTTGGCCTTGACGATCTCGCCCTCCAGGCGCGTGATCTCCTTGGTCAGGCGCTCGCGCTCGGCGCCGACGTCGATCTCCACCAGCAGGGCCAGGCGCACGGCGCCCTCGACCGCCACCGGCAGCAGCCTGGTCGCCTCGGTGAACGCCGCTTCGTCGGCAATGACGCGCACCTCGCTGACCTTGGCCAGGGCCTTGAGCAGCGGCGTGGCCTGGGCGATGAAGTCGGCATCGCCGTGCGTCAGCAGCGGCATGCGCTCGGCGTCCGACAGGTTCATCTGCTTGCGCACGCTGCGGCATGCGCCCACCAGCGCCTTCAGGCGGTCGACCCACGCGCAGGCTGCGTCGTCGACGCGCTCCAGCTGCGCCACGGGATAGGCCGCGGTGGCGATCGTCTGGCCCGGGGCCGGCGCGCGGCCGGCGATCGGGGCCACCGTCTCCCACAGCTCCGCCGTGACGAACGGCGTGACCGGGTGCATCAGGCGCAGCACCGTCTCGAGCGTGCGCACCAGCGTGCGGCGCGTGGCGCGCGCGCGCGACTCGTCGCCGCTGGCCTTGGCGTCGGCCAGCTGCGCCTTGGCGATCTCCAGATACCAGTCGCAGTATTCCGTCCACACGAACTGGTAGATCGCGTTGGCGACGTTGTCCAGCCGGTATTCGGCAAAGCCCTGGGCCACCGCGGCCTCGGCGCGCTGCAGCTCGCTGGTGATCCAGCGGTCGGCCTGGCTGAACGTGTTGTAGCCCGGAGGGCAGGCGGTCTTGTCGCCTTCGATCAGGCCGCAGTCCTGGCCCTCGCAATTCATCAGCACGAACTTGGTGGCGTTCCAGAGCTTGTTGCAGAAGTTGCGGTAGCCCTCGCAGCGCTTGGAGTCGAACGCGATGTTGCGTCCCAGCGTGGCCAGCGCTGCGAAGGTGAAGCGCAGTGCGTCGGCGCCGTAGGCCGGGATGCCTTCGGGGAATTCCTT
>Ga0209759_1001740_pt1 | contig 11163 bp, 13 predicted proteins | sample AraplaCL_Col_mMS_FD_184261 | JGI IMG/M metagenome (GOLD analysis project Ga0209759, IMG submission 184261) | Arabidopsis root microbial communities from the University of North Carolina, USA - plate scrape CL_Col_mMS (SPAdes) (version 2) | ecosystem: Host-associated > Plants > Roots >...
ATGGTTGATGGCCGCCACGATGAAACCGGCATCGGCCAGTGCTTCGGCAAGGTCATGATGGTCAAGAAAAGTGCCCCCGTGGCCGTGCGAAATCACTACCAAAGGTAGTTTTTCACCCACTGTCGGACAATCGCGCCGCCCCATCAAAACAAAAGGACCTATTGGTACTTCCTGTGCGGTATCAGCGCAGGGTGTCCACATAATTGCCTTCAAGGCCGGAGCGTTGGCATCGGCTGGAATCTGAACCATCTTTATTCCGGCCGCCTGCGCCATCGTCGCAGACAAGCAGAGCGATACCGCCAAGGCCAGCTTTCTCAGGTGGTTTCCATAAGCGAACATTTTGTTTTTCCACTCCCTGGATGCCGGCCTGCCTAGGACTAGGCAAGCCTATCCCACATCTGAACCAGCCCCACCAAATGGACGACACCAAAACCTATACAAACTAGCGAACTGATCACAATGAACCGGTTGCTGCGTCCCGTGTCGGCCAGCATAAAGGCGCCCGCCAAGCCACGCAGCAGGTAGATCACTGTAATAGCGCACAACGCTGGGCGCAGCACCGGTAATGGGCCAATCACGGTAGCCCCCGCCAAAGCATAGGCCGCCCAAACCAGCAGGACCAACGCGATGATGCTGGTCACCACGGCCGGGAAAACTTTTCCCGCCTCCGCCGCGCGGGCGAAGCGTTCGCCCGCGCCGAAAAGTCGGTACCACGCAGCCCCCACAAGGATGACGCCGAAATGTAGCGCCGCCGCCAGTGCATTGAGCACTGCCGCGATCATCAGCGCCAGATTGTATTCATCAGCCATGAATGGTTCCTTCCTGGAGTTCACTCTGCATCCTGTGCATCGCGAATCGTATCGCTAGCCGGAGAGAGAAGGATCTTCCCCCATGAGCGACACCGACGTCTATCAACAAGTACCATTGCGAATCCGCAATGCCCCTGGACTGCCCGGCCTGGATTAACGACAATCCAAGAGCGCAACTCCCATCCCACCGGGTTCACTTGTCCCCAAGGATAGGCAGAACTAGCCCGCGCCTCCTGAAAACGACCAGAAGAACAAAACTTCTTGAACATAGTTGAAAGTAAGATCGAGCAGATTCCGCAAAGAAAACGGGACGGGGTTGCCGTGGGCCACTTCTGCGTTTGGTTGGTGTTCGGCACTATTTTCTATCTGGGTCAGGAGTTGGACCGGCTCTTTGGACTTTATCTTCTCCTGGTTCCGCTACTCGTCATCCCCGCACTGATCGCTTCGGGTGCTTTCGTCATGGGGCTTGTGGCAAATCTATGGGCTCGTCGATGGCGAAGGCTGGTTTCTGTCGTCGCAGCGCCATTTGTGACGATCGGGCTACTGGCGGCATTGATCCACTATCAGATAGATCCCACCTGGATTCACTTTCAACTCAAGCGTAATCATTACACGGAACTGGCTCGCAACCTGCCCGGGCCGTCTCCGAAGTATCACGAATGGAGCTGGGGTGGAACCGGTGGCGCTGCCAGCGCGAATATTTTCTACAGCCTTGTTTACGATGAAACGGACAACCCGCTTAACCGGCCTCAACAACCAGGACACCAGGGGGCGACCTCTTCGGCACAACCGTACGGAGATCATTTCTTTTTAGTCACTGAGATTTTTCAATGACGTAGCACGGTGAGTTTCCTGATAACCAAGCCCTTTGTAGCGGGGTAATACGGCGATATTTTCTAGAAGCCGCTCTGATTTCTGCGGATTCACACGCCACGACCAGACTGATGAATAAACCTCATGAACCCTTGCCGATTTACCAGTCTAGTCCCCACCCGTTAGCTCGCTTACTGTTTTCACAACGGTACTGCACCAAGCCGACGTGCACTGAGTGCAGCCTCATCCTGTTTTTTATCGACAGCGACCTGACCGGTAAAACCATCATCCCCTTCAACACCCGCTGCTCCGCGCACCGGGCAGCCTTGCGGCAGCCCACCACCTTATAGGAGCTCCTTCGATGAACCCGCTGATCGCCCCACTTGTTGCCTTATCGCTCTTGTCTGGAGAAACCTGCGCCCAGCCCCTCAACCAGATCCGGATCAGCAGCGCAGGCTCCCAGCCCTCCGTTCAGGGTGCTGAAGAAAACTTCACGGGCTCAGTCCGTGTCGATGGCCTGTTCCAGGGTGACGCTCCTGCTCGCATCCGCGGAGGCACGGTGACCTTCGAACCTGGCGCGCGCACGGCCTGGCATACCCATCCGCTCGGGCAGACACTCATCGTCACTGCCGGCGTTGGCTATGTGCAGCAAGAAGGCGGACCACGTCAGGAAATCCGACCGGGCGACATCGTCTGGATCCCGCCACACGTACGCCACTGGCATGGGGCTACGGCCACCACCGGCATGACCCACATCGCAATAACCGAAGCCGAGGACGGGCAAACCGTCACCTGGGAGGAGAAGGTCTCAGATGCACAGTACAAAAACGAATTGCCCGCGCAAGGCATGCCGATGAAGTAACGGGATGTGTCGAGCGCGCTCTATCGGCCCTGTTACTTCGCCGCAATACAGAGTCTTGCATCCCTCTACCACCGCTCTACGTCACGTGTTTCAGCATCGAGCGTGGCTCTGGGACTCATAACCCTTGCTAATAAGTGAAAGCGGAGTAATGGGGTTATTCCGCACCGCCCTCTTCCGTACGATCGGACCCCATCAGCCACCCAGCTGTCACCCGCGATTTTTTGAATCGCACTCTTTTAATGCTCGGGAGACTCACTTGAGAAACACAATTCTGAAAGCCACATTCATGGCCGCCATGGTCGGTCTCTCTGCTGGCGAGGCCGGGGCTGCGGACTACAAAAAGAATCCGTTCACCTTGGCTTACGACGGCGCAATTACCAAGAATGAGCCCGGCAAGGTCAATATCCATCCGGTCACCTACAAGCTCAATGGCCTGGACATTGCTGCCAACGTCTATACCCCTGCCAACTACGATGCGAAGAAGGTCTATCCGACTGTGGTAGTGGCGCACCCGAACGGTGGAGTGAAAGAGCAGGTGGCCGGTTTGTATGCGCAGCGACTGGCTGAACAAGGCTATATCACGATTACCGCAGATGCCGCGTATCAGGGTGCAAGTGGCGGACAACCGCGCAGTATCGACAAGCCGGCATACCGCATCGAGGATATCCACGGCATGGCGGACTTCATCATTCAGTATGCTGGAGTCGATGGGAAACGCCTGGGCCTGCTCGGCATCTGCGGCGGCGGTGGATACTCGTTGGCCGCAGCGCAAACCGACAAGCGATTCAAGTCGGTGGCGACGGTCAGCATGTTCAACTCCGGACGGGTTCGTCGCAATGGCTACAACGACTCTCAACTGGACACCCTCCAACAACGCCTGCAACAGGCTTCCTCTGCTCGCGCCCAGGAAGCGGCCGGCGGGGCAGTGCTCTATTCAGGTGATGCCAACCTCACCGATGAGCAGATCGCCAAACTGCCGTTCGACTTGTATCGCCAAGGTTACGAGTACTACTGGAAGACGCATGCGCACCCTAATTCGACCTTCAAGTACACCACGAGCAGCCTGTTGGATCTGATGCGTTTCGACGCCACCAACCAGATAGAACTGATTAATCAGCCGTTGCTGATGATTGCGGGCAGCAAGGCCGACAGCTTGTACATGACCCAGGATGCGTTCTCCAAGGCCACCGGCACCCAGGACAAGGAGTTATTCATTATCGACGGCGCAACACATATCGAAACCTACTGGGTTCCCCGGTATGTCGAAGCGGCCGTGAACAAGCTGAATGCGTTCTACACGAGAACCCTGTAATTCAAGGACGTCTGCCTACCCAATCCATCGTCGACTAGAATCCATGGGTCAGCCCAATCGTGGAGGCCCCCGATGATCAGCAAAAACACGATTTGTCTCTGGTACGACGGCACCGCCCTGGAGGCCGCGACGTTTTACGCCGAGACCTTCCCGGGCAGCGCGGTGAGCGCTGTCCACCGTGCACCTGGCGACTATCCCGCAGGCAAACAGGGCGATGTCCTGACCGTCGAGTTCACGGTGATCGGCATCCCCTGTCTCGGCCTGAACGGTGGGCCGGCGATCAAGCATAACGAGGCGTTCTCGTTCCAGGTAGCAACCGACGACCAGGCTGAAACGGACCGCTTGTGGAATGCGATTGTCGGCAACGGCGGCCAGGAAAGCGTATGCGGCTGGTGCAAGGACAAGTGGGGACTGTCCTGGCAGATCACGCCACGGGCCTTGACGGCCGCGATCGCCAGTCCTGATCGAGCGGCGGCCAAGCGTGCGTTCGATGCCATGATGGGCATGAGAAAGATCGACATCGCGGCGATCGAAGCGGCGCTGAAGGGTTAACCCGCGTGCTTTGGGGCCGGGCGTTTGGATAGGGAGGCAATCCGATCTATGCTGAACGCTCATGCCCCGCCTGGAGCCCGTCATGAGCGTTCGCCGTATCGTTGCCAACCTGGCCAGCAGCCACCCCGCCGAGGTCGCCGCCTTTTATCGCAAGCTGTTCGATATCACGCCGCTGATGGACCACGGCTGGATCATCACCCTGGCCTCCGACAGCCACGCCCACGCCCAGCTGAGCATTGCCAGTGAAGGCGGCTCCGGCGCACCGGTACCGAACCTTTCCATCGAAGTGGACAACCTCGACGAAGTCTTCGAGCGCGCGCAACGCGCCGGCTACCAGATCCTCTACCCGCTGACCCTGGAACCCTGGGGCGTACGTCGCTTCTTCGTGCTTGACCCGCTGGGCACGCTGATCAACGTACTGCAACACACAGACTGAACCTCACAACATCCGACGCAGCACCGAACGCCCTCGAAGCTGGTGTTGCAACACAGCGGCCAAGTGCAGCGCCACCAGCGCAGCCAGCAGGGTGCAGAGCAGATGATGCAGTTGCTGAGCCTCCGCCAGGGCCGGCAGGGAGTGAAGCAGCTGCGGCAACGGCATGATCCCAAGCAACAACACAGGATGGTTCATCATCATCACGCCGGTCAGCAATACGCCGCTCACACTGAGATAGATCAGGGTGTGGGCCAGCCTGGCGATGCTTTTCTGCAGATCCCGGGTACCCGCCGCCGGTTCGGACGACGTGGTCAGGTACAACCACAGGCGCCAGGCAAACAGCGGAATGAACAGCGAGGTCAGTTGTGGATTGACGCTTTCCACCCACTGGCGAACCGGATGATTGACGGGAAGCAAGGTCACGCCGAAGCCGCTCAACGTGGCCCAGAGAATCACCAGCGCGGAGATCCAATGCAGGTAGATACGGGCGGTGGTGTAGGGCCTGGGGGATGATTGCAGGACAGGGTGGACCATAAATCGTGCGACAACCTTGAGTAAGAAGGATTTACATTTAGATTTGCGGCGCCACGGTACTACCAGGCCCTCCACTCTGCAAGCACTTGGCCACCTCGTGCGCTCCATGGACGGGTGCTTTTGTCGCCTGCCCAGGAGGGTGAATCGACTACCCTCTAGTCCATAAGATCGTCAGGATCTAACCTCTTCTCTCAAGTCCGTTGCGGAAAAGGGACCATGACCTCATCAAACTCTGCGAACGATCCCGTTACGGTAAAGCTGCTCGAAGATGTGCGGGCGTGCGAAATCTGCGCCGAATTCCTCCCCTTGGGACCGCGCCCGGTCTTGCAAATGCACGGCAGTGCAAAGATCTTGATCGCCGGGCAGGCTCCCGGAAGCAAGGTGCACAAGACCGGCATTCCGTTTGACGACCCCAGCGGGGACCGTCTGCGGGACTGGATGGGGATCGACCGGGCAACCTTTTACGATGAAACACGAATTGCCATCTTGCCGATGGGCTTCTGCTATCCGGGCAAGGGCAAATCCGGCGACTTGCCGCCGCGCCCGGAATGCGCGGCAACCTGGCGGGCGAAGTTGCTGGCACGCATGCCGGACATTCAGTTAACGCTCGTCATCGGGCAGTACGCGCAAAACTGGCATCTGCGCGATAGCGCCAAAGCGAGCCTTACCGAAACGGTGCAGGCTTGGCAGGAATATTGGCCAAACGTACTCCCCCTGCCCCATCCGAGTCCGCGCAATAACATCTGGCTGAAGCGCAATGCCTGGTTTGAAGCGCAGGTGTTGCCGGCATTGCGGGCACGGGTCGAGAGGATTCTGTCGTCATAGTGTTGGTCAGCAAGGCTGAAGCTCGCTGGGTCAATCACGCATATCATGAGCAAGATGGGATTCACCTATCAGTAATGGAATCCCCCTCGCCACAATCGGTAATAGTCCCGACCTTGTCGCTGTACAGCCTGAGCACTAGTCTTCGGTGGTCGTCGCTTATTCGGCGACCGGGCTTGGAAACTCGAAGACATAGCGCACAGGCGCCAACCAGTTACAATTGCAGGCGTTTTTTCGTCCGCAACTTGTCAATGGCGGCTGTGCGCGGGAGGATTTCGGTCCTGCCGGGTCCTATGTCCCCGGTTTCCAACCTGCGTACAGCTGCCACCCATTCGCTTGGAACGAACGTGGCGGCTCTCACTTAGACGTAGGAGCTATGCACATGCACGTACTTGCTTCGCTCGACCTTCACTTCTCGGATACCTGCGCCATTGCTGGAGGTGTCCAATGAACGACCATCCCCCGATCAAAACCCTTGGCGTCATTACCTTTGCCTCCTGCGGCGAGGGTGATCAGCAGTTGTTCCGAGTCAACCCCGATGTCCCGATCAAGGACGCCATGGAGCACGCCTCCAACCTGTTCTACTGCGCCAAGCACCTGGCCTTGGACGCTGCGATGGAGACGGATGGAAAGCGTTATGCCTGGGCCTCCCACTACCTTTGCGAGATGGGCAAAGCAGTGGTCGATGACCTGAACCAGAGAATGTTGTCTGGTCAAAAGGCCTAGGCCGGGGCAGCTACTGGCGGATCGCAATTACCGGTCCGCACAAACCTGCTTTCGTAGGAGCAAGCTTGCTCGCGATGGACGTCAACGATGACGCGGAATGTTTGATGCACTGCGGCATTTTTCACGCTCATCGCGAGCAAGACTGATCTGACATGGCAATAAAGGAAAACGAATCCATTCCAAACCTTCTGGCCAGAGCCTTGGCCATGGTCGGTGGAACGCAGACGTACTGCGCTTATCTGTTCGTCAACCGACGCGGTAAGACGCCGCCCGCCCCTGAAAACTCTTAGGCGTCGACTCCTGCTCTCCTCTGAATCCTCTCGAACGGCAGCAATCGGCCAAAAGCAGCCGTTCAACTGTGTCTATCAAACTAGGGGCATTCAGTATGTGTCCACTGATATCACCTGCTATAAGTAGAGGCGTTGATTTTTTGCATCGAGGGAAGCATGATTGAATTTCAGATTACAGCTACAGGTGTCGATCTTGAATACGAAGGCGATCTGGGAGCCAATGACAAATGGGTCTGGGATGAATTGACGACCAACAACAAGGCGCGGATATCTCGAATATTTTTGTTCAAATCTGCTGACTTGCTAAATCCTCCCTCCGCCACCCAAGATTTTGAGAATTACAAGTATCGGTTTCGATTCGGAACATTCGAAAATGACTATGTGAGGGTTCCTGCGCGGATCCTCGAGATCAAAAACGACTTGCTCATAAGTCGTGATGTGACACTCAGGCGGTCGTTCTTTGTTGCTGAGCGCAATATCTCGATTTTTCTTCGTCTATCAGAATTGCTAGATCACTCCGATTCCATTGTGATAGGAGGGGCACACCCCGACGCAATACCGATAGACGTATTTGAGGAGTTGCTCAAAAAATTCCCGAACACCTATGAACTCAATCGCTACGCCGATGCTCGTGTTAACACAATACTTTCTCAGTACCTGAATGGTATGAGGGATGCACGGGGCCGCTATGAGAACTATCTCAACAGAAATAAGTCTCTCACCAGCACCAGCAGAATCGACTTGGATGTATTGAAGAAGCTGGAAATCGAGAAATATATTTTGATTCGAGACCTGATAAAGGACTCCTTGGCGACCAAGAAAAATTGGTCCGAGGGTGATTGGCAAAAGCTGATGCTGTCCTTCCTCCTCCTTTTGTTCCCAAAATATATCATGGTTCTCGAGAACGTCACTATCCACGACTACTACAGTAATCCCAGCAAGAAGACTGATCGTTTTATCGACATTGCCTTGGTTGATGCCAATGGAAATCTTGACGTCATCGAAGTCAAAAAGCCCTTCGATGACAAAATCCTTCGCAAGAGCCAGTATCGTGGTAATAGCATCCCGACCTCAGAGTTGAGCGGTAGCATCATGCAGGCCGAGAAATATCTGTTCCACTTATCGAAATGGGGTGTCAAAGGTGAAGAGACGCTCACCAAAAAATACACCACTGAACTACCTCCGGGCATGAAGATTCGGATTTCCAATCCTAAGGCGATTATCATCGTCGGACGCGATCAGATCGGCGGTGCTAATATGACTGGCAGCCAGTTGTTGGACTTCGAGATAATAAAACGCAAGTATGCAAACATGATGGACATCATCACATACGATGATCTGCTGCGACGGCTCAATAACACCATTGCTGCCCTTGGCGGCTGAAAGGTCGCTCAAGTGCGATTTTTTCAATGACTACTCTTGGCCGTCTGCTGCCTGTTGCGGCTGTCTGAAAACGGCCACAGCTGCCCTTCGCGAGGGTCAGAGATCGACCCCAGGTGCCGGCGGTGATCGGCAGAAACCGAGCAGCAAGCGCCGGTCAGTGGAAACGCCTTTGGTTCCCAGCAAAAATGGGTGTCACCTTTTCGGATGTGTCACCTTTTCGGATGGAAAGCGCTATGCCTGGGCCTCCCACGACCTTTGCGAGATGGGCAAAGCAGTGGTCGATGACCTGAACCAGGGAATGTTGTCTGGCCAAAAGGCCTAGACAGGGGCAGCTACTGGCGGATCGCAATTATCGACTCAAACAAAATTGCTGTTGTGGGAGCAAGCTTGCTCGCGATGGACGTCAACGATGACGCGGAATGTTTGATGCACTGAGGCATTTTTCACGCTCATCGCGAGCAAGACTGATCCTACATAGCAATAAAGGAAAACGAATCCATTTCAAACCTTCTGGTCAGAATCTTGGCCATGGTCGGCGCACTGCGCTTATCTATTCGTCAACCGACGCGGTAAGACGTCGCACGCCCCTGAAAACTCTTAGCCGTCGACCGGTTGAATCCACAGCCAACAGCGGACGTTCGCGGATGACGGTGCCTGGCAGACCTTCCAGTCCCGGCGGTGGAACAGAGTTACAGCGTGGCCCCCTTTTTCTGAGCCATGCCCTCTGGCATAGTGCCAATTTGCCACCAACCTCTTACTATGTCGCGGATACGACGAATGCCTTTAACTTTTTTGGGTGATAATAGGTTTTATTGATGAAAAAGATCTTCCTGCCGTTTGTCATCGCACTGCTGTGCCTGCACGGTTGTGCGGAAATGCCCGCGTACTCCAACATCGATCCCGCCACGGTGGGTGACGAGTCGCGTTATACCGTGGTTGAAACCGATACTTATGCCGGCAGGGCCCAGCGTCACTATGCCGATCTCGAGCCAGACCTGAACATCATAAGGATCAACGACAACAAAGTCGGCAACATCCCGTTCTCCACGTATTACTACAAGAACGACTCCCCGCAGCGCGCTGTGCTGAAGCCGGGCACCTACACCATCCAACTGGAATACCGGCTGCCCCGCTACTTCTTGTTTGCGGACCTGAAGTTCGACGGCAAACCGGGCCAGAAAATAATGGCACACTCAAGGTACGTGGGCCTCAATCGGCTTGAAGTATGGCTGGAGGATGCAGCCACCGGTGAGATAGTGAGCACCCGGGTGCACTAACAGCGCCCACAACCGCTGCACAAGAAAAAAAAGGGAGGGCATCACTGCCCTCCACGTTTCAAACGCCCTGCGTGGTCCTGATACGCGCCTCAGGTCGTGAAAGGGGGACTGATTTATTTTGCTTAGAATCCGCCTCCGACCAACTGCGGCTCTCCTCACCGATAGCTTTCAGCCAAAAGCCGATGCCCACACCGATCCAGTGCTGGGTGACAAGGGTGGTGTCGTGGCGTATTGGCACAGCTGATCTCCGGTCATAACCCCGTGAAAAACGTAAACCAAGGTAAAACAGCGTTACCGTTATGCCCTTCGTACCTCGCTTGTCCTCGAAGATCGTTGAGGCATAGGCATAAACTGATTGTGGCTGGAATAGATAGAATGTTTAGCATCCAGAAAAAGGCATTGCTGGACTCAAGCATCACCAGAGCGATGATGTTAATGACTACGAAGCTGATTATTAGAACATTGTATTTGAGGTGCTGACGTCTGAACGAGGCAAAGCTTTCCCAGTCATAAATCAGCCAGTCATGAGAAAAAACTCCGCATTCGGGGCACTTATGGGTGGGCGAGAGCCTGATGGGGATATGGCCACAGCTGGGGCACCGAACCTTCATAGCCTTATCCATGGTTAGATGATGTTCCTGACTACGTTTTCTTGGTGATGTAATCGCGGAAGGCGCCAGACCTATCGAGGGGCGCCCGATTCTGGTGGCGAGATTAGCAGGGCACCCTCTTTTTTTCACCTTCTTACCCGGTAGCGGCTTTTAGCCTCGTACTGTTGGAGTTGAAAGGCTTTACGGCCGGTTTCTGCCGATGCTGACCGGCAGCTTTGGGTCGACTCCCGCCCGTCGTGACAGGCAGACGGGCGGCCAGCAGCATCAATATCGTGGCCTGTCCCGATTGCTCGTCGCGACTTGATTGCGCCAGACAGAGTAGGATTTGGGGCGTGTAAACCGCCCCGTGCTGATCGCCCCTCACCCCCATGTTTTTCCGAGCGCGTCCAGACCGGCTCTTTGCAGGTCCTGCGGATTCATGGCAAGGCGGAACTTGCAGGTCGCCTCAAAGTTGAGAAAGAAAGGTTCTGCAAAACTGGGGATTTCAGATGAGTCTTGTACGTTGATCAGGAAAATCCCGCCGCGCATTCCCTCCTGCTCGGTGAAGTAGGCAGTCTCCGGTTTGATGCTCTCCAGGATACGCCCCATGACTTCGCCGATCTTCCCGGATCTGACGAGAGCGTTGAAGGGTTCATTCGGGAACTCGACCATCAGTAGCATTTTCATCATTCGATACTCTATTCAAATGGCAGCCTCATCTCCCTACCTTTGCTCCTGGCGCTCATGCCGTCAGGAC
>Ga0209759_1001743_pt1 | contig 11160 bp, 8 predicted proteins | sample AraplaCL_Col_mMS_FD_184261 | JGI IMG/M metagenome (GOLD analysis project Ga0209759, IMG submission 184261) | Arabidopsis root microbial communities from the University of North Carolina, USA - plate scrape CL_Col_mMS (SPAdes) (version 2) | ecosystem: Host-associated > Plants > Roots >...
GTTTTCGGTGGCTCCGACTTGCGCGCTCCACGACGCACGATCGATGCGCGAGCGTGGATCGGCTGCATCCCCGAACCGTTCACGCAGACGGCCGACGTTTGCGCATAGAATGGCCGCGTGGTCGGCGCCGGCCGAAGCGAACGCGAGCGACGCCTCGAGTCACCCGGGCATACCTCACTCGCTGGCCGACCCGGTGCCGCACTCATCGCATTTTTCGAAAAGGAGCGGTTTCATGTCTCAAACATCCGGTTCCATGATCACGTTTCGCCGCCCCGACGGCCAGGAACTGCAGGGCTACCTCGCGACGCCGGAAAAGACCGAAGGCGCACCCGCGGTCGTCGTCATCCAGGAGTGGTGGGGCCTGAACGACCAGATCCGCGGCGTTGCCGATCGCCTCGCGCGCTGCGGCTACTTCGCGCTCGTGCCCGACCTGTATCGCGGCAAGTCGACGGTCGAGGAGGAAGAAGCGCACCACCTGATGACCGGCCTCGATTTCGGCGACGCCGCGTCGCAGGACATTCCCGGCGCAGTGCAATACCTGAAGACGCGCGCGTCGCGCGTGGCGGTCACCGGCTTCTGCATGGGCGGCGCACTCACACTGCTGTCGCTGCAGTTCGCCGATGTCGATGCCGGCGTCACGTGGTACGGCTTCCCTCCGCTTGACTACCTCGATCCGTCGAAGATCAAGGTGCCGCTGATGGGTCACTGGGGTACCCAGGATGCGTTCTTCGCGATCGACCAGGTCGATGCGCTGGAGAAGAAGCTGACCGACGCGAAGGTCGGTATCGAATTCCACCGCTATCTCGCCCATCACGCGTTCGCGAACGAAACGGCCGTCGGCCCCGGCCGCATCGGCGGCACGCAGTTCGATCCGGTGTGGTCGCAGATCGCGTGGGACCGCACGCTGACGTTCTTCGGGCGCACGCTCTGGGGCCAGCAGCAGTAATACCGCAGCAGGCACCTGCCGCTGACGGGTAACGATCCTCATGAAGCGAAACGCCACGGACTTGCAGCCGTGGCGTTGTCGTTTTATGGGATGAATTTCTTATGCGACCGTCTCGCGCATCACGGGTTCGACACCGAAGCACGCACGACGAAATGCGAGTGGCACGGCCGGCTCCGGACTGGGATTCTCATAAACGCGCGAGTCGATCGACGCAACCAATCGAAGACGTTATGCCGCAGTGCCGTCATCATCAAGTTCGGTATGCAAAATATCCCGCACGGCTGGTCGTCGATTCACGGACGACGTTGCAAGTGACGAGTCATTCGACCCGAAACTCGTTGTTCGCCTCCGCTCAGGACTCGCAGGAACCGCGCAGCGCGGCCTCGTCGGCGGCCAGCATTTCGGGCACGCATTCCCGCAGGAAATCGACGAACGTCCGGATCTTCGCGTCGAGGTACTGGCGCGACGCATACAGCGTGTAGACCGTCAGCTTCTGCAGCCGGTACTCGGGCAACACGCGAACCAGCGCGCCGCTCGCCAGGGCGGGCACCGCACTCGACATCGGCAATGAGCCGATCCCGAGGCCGGCGCGCAGCGCGGCACCGAGCGCGTCGGCGATGTTCACCTGGAAGTCCGGCAGCGGCAGCTCGAATGTCTCGCGACCGTCGGGGCCGTCGAGGTGCCAACGGTCGCGTGGAAAGATCGGCGTGACGATCTGCAGGCACGAATGCGCTTCGAGATCGCGCACGGTGCGCGGCGTGCCGCGCTCCTTCAGGTACGCGGGCGACGCGCACAGCACGCTGTGAACATCGCCGAGACGCTGCGACACCAGGCCCGAGTCGGGCAGCTCCGTCGCGCTCAGCTGCAGCGACACGTCGTAACCTTCGTCGATGATGTCGGGCACGTGCTGCGACAGCGTAAGTTCGACCGCCACCGACGGATAGCGCTGCCGGTATCGCACCACCGCGGGCACCACGTAGGCCTGGCCGAAACTTGTGGTCGCGTGCACATGCAGGCGCCCCGACGGCTTCGCCTGCGCGTCGGCCGCCTCGGCTTCCGCTTCGTCGATATAGCCGAGGATGCGCTGGCAGCGGTCGAGATAGCGCTGTCCGGCGTCGGTCAATGCGATGCGGCGCGTGCTCCGGTTGAGCAGACGCGTGCGCAGATGCGTTTCGAGTTGCGCGACCGAACGAGAGGCATAGGCGGTGGTGATGTCCAGGCGCTGGGCCGCGCTCGTGAAGCTGCCCTCCTCCGCCACCCGGACGAAAATGCGCATCATCTGTAACGTGTCCATCGACATGTCCCCGGGATTGAAATCGCTTCGCGGCGGCGCCCGCCCCGGCACAGCCCGGTCTGGCGCGAATTGTGCGGAACAGTACCGCAGCGGTGCAGGCGTGTCCAGTTTGCCGTGCGCCGCTCCGGCGGGCCATCGCTCACGCGACAACCGCTGCCGGCATCGGATCGCGGCAGGCCGCACGGCGGCGGCCTGCCGCGCACGCATTGCACGTGCGCGTCGCGCTCAGCCCTGCTCGAAGGGGTTGCTCAGCACGATCGTGTCGTCGCGCTCGGCGCCGGTCGTGATCATCGATACGGGCGCACCCGCGACCGCCTCGACGCGCGCGATGAAATTCTGCGCGGCACGCGGCAACGCCGCAAACTCGCGCACGCCCTTCACGGTGCCGTCCCACCCGGCGAACGTTTCGTAGACGGGCGTTGCGCGCGCCTGCGCATCGAGGCTCGCGGGCAGATGGTCGACGCGTGCGCCATCGAGCTCGTAGCCGACGCACAGCTCGATCGACGCGAAGCCGTCGAGTACGTCGAGCTTGGTGAGCGCGAGCGAATCGATACCCGAAATCCGGACGGCCTGCCGCAACTGCGCGGCATCGAGCCATCCGCAGCGGCGCGGCCGGCCGGTGTTGACGCCGAACTCCTGCCCGCGCGCGCGCAGCGATTCGCCGGTGGCGTCGGTCAGTTCGGTGAGGAACGGGCCGCCGCCGACGCGCGTCGCGTACGCCTTGGTCACGCCCAGCACGTGGCCGAGTTTCGACGCGCCGAGGCCCGTGCCGGCCGCTGCGGCCGATGCAACGGTGCCCGACGACGTCACGAACGGATAGGTGCCCCAGTCGATGTCGAGCATCACGGCCTGCGAGCCCTCGAACAAGATGCGTTCGCCGCGGTCGTTCGCGTCGTTGAGGTCGGCCCACACGGGACGCACGAACGGGAGGATCTTCGGCGCGATGTCGACCAGCGTTGCCAGCATCGCGTCGCGCGAGCACGGCTCGAGCCCCAGGCCGCGGAACCATGCATTGTGGTGATCGACCAGCACGTCGAGCTTGTCGGCAAGCCGGCCCGGCTCGGCCAGATCCGCGACCCGCAGCCCGCGGCGCCCAACCTTGTCCTCGTAAGCTGGCCCGATCCCGCGCAGCGTGGTGCCGATGGGTTCGCGACGCAGACGCTCCTGCGCCTGGTCGATCGCACGGTGAATCGGCAGGACCAGCGTGGCGTTCTCCGCGATCGACAGATTGTCCGGCGTCACCGACAGCCCGAGTTGGGCCATCCGCCCGATCTCGTCCAGCAGCGCTTCCGGATCGAGTGCCACGCCGTTGCCGATCACGCCGCGCATGCCACGCACAATCCCGCTCGGCAGCAGCGCGAGCTTGTAGGTCTTGTTGCCGACGACCAGCGTATGGCCCGCGTTGTGGCCGCCGTTGTAGCGTGCGACGAGATCGGCCTGCGCCGCCAGCCAGTCCACGACGCGCCCCTTGCCTTCGTCACCCCATTGGGCGCCCACCACCACCACGTTCGGCATGCTCCATACTCCATGTGAGAAATCCAGACATCCGTTTCGGCCGCATCGGCCGTTCGTGTGCCATATTGGCGGACTAGGATCACCCGATCAAACGATTAAATCTGAGCAGTCGTGTGAGTAAATTTCACACGAAACGATGCATGGCCCGACGACTCCCTCCATTGAATTCGCTGCGCGCCTTCGAAGCCGCGGCCCGCCTCGGCAGTTTCACGCTCGCCGCCGACGAGCTGTGCGTGACGCATGGCGCGATCAGCCGGCATGTTCAGCAACTCGAGGCATGGCTTGGCCGACCGCTGTTCGAGCGGCACAACCGGCGCGTCGAACTGACCGACGCCGGTCGCGTATACCTTGCCGAGGTCGGTGCATCGTTCGACCGGATCGCGCTCGCCACCGCGCAGCATTTCGGCCAGGGGCAGCAGCGCGTGCTGCGCGTCAGCGCGCCCGCGACGTTTTCGCTACGCTGGCTCGTGCCCAAGCTGTCGTCGTTCCAGGTTGCGCATCCGGCCATCGAGGTGCGGCTGTCAACGTCGAACGAGCCGATCGAGAAGTTGCGTGACAAGGTCGACCTGATCGTCCGCGGCGGCCCGCAAGCGATCGACGGATATGTTGCCGAGGAGTTTCTGTCCGAAATCCGGCTGCCCGTATGCGCGCCGAAGCTGCTCGAGGGCCGGCCGTTGCGTACGCCGGCCGATCTCGCCGGCTTCACGCTGCTGCACGCGGCGACGTACCCGGGTATGTGGCCCGAGTGGCTAGCAGCGGCCGGGCACGCGAATCTGGTGCCGCGGCATTCGCTCACGCTCGAGCATTTCTATCTGACGCTGCAAGGCGCGCTCGACGGCCTCGGTGTCGCAATGGGGCCGATTGCGCTCGTCGCGGACGACATCGCCGAAGGCCGGCTGGTGCGGCCGTTCAGCGAACCGGCACTGCCGCCGTGGCGCTATTTCACTTACGTGGCGACTGCGCGCGCGGAAGACGAAGCCGTGCGGGCCTTCAAGGACTGGTTAAAAGCGACTGGGAGCGCGACGGCGGAAGCGCGGCGCTGACCAAGTCGATATGTCGGCGACCAGTCGTTGCGCCACGCGCACCGTCTCAATTGGTGCGGGTTTCGTGTGCCTTTGTGCGGAGCCGTATTGCTCGTGCATGATCGCTTTTCGTCTCGTGATTCATCCAGCGGTCAGTTGTGTTCCGTAGGATTCCTCTGAAACTGAACAAGCAGAATGGCGCGTGTCGTTCACGGAGAGCAGGAAGATTCGACGCATCGAGATGGCATTCATCCCACCAAAAAAACAAAGGATGTCGAATCAATTGATGCGGATGTCGCACCTGCACGATGACCGGTCGCGCATCGCGTTTCAGCGCAGAAACGACAAACCCCGGTTCGCACCGGGGTTTGTCTCGTGGGGGGAACGCTTATTGGCTTGCGCCAGCGGCTTCGCCCGCCTTCTTCTCAGCGTTCTGCAGATTCTGCGGATAGTTCGGATCGTTGGCCGCCGGCTTGTAACCAGCGTCTTCGAGTTTCTTCAGCTCGGCATTGTTCTTCGCGCGCGCTGCCTTGTGTTCGGCTTTGCGTTTTGCCCGAGCTGCCTTGCGTGCTTCACGCTTCGCGGCTTTCGCATCCGATGCGGCGGATGCGGCCGGTGCGCTGGCGTCGGTCTGCGCGAACACCGGAGCGGCCGAGCCGAAGAGGAACGCTGCTGCTGTAGCAGCCAGCGTCAGTTTTTTGATCTGGATTCGCATCGCTGAACTCTCTTTTCTGATTGGTCACGGAGTGAAAGCACATCGAGATACCGCCCCTGCCCCTGGTCGGTCTTCATGTCGCGGTCAGGGCCTTTGCATCATAACCGCGTTGCAAAAAATGTGGCGCCATCATGCGTGCATTCTTGGGGATACACGTATGGGAGACGTCGTATCGGCACGTATCCCGCGCCCGCCCGATCCGCGTTTTGCAGGGGCCACGACGACGCATCGCGCTCGGGAATCACTCAGCATGCACGACCGCGGCAACCGCGTGGCGAAGCGGATCGTTCCACCGATACGGTGCAGATTGCCGATGAGGATGAGATCGATTTCGGTGATGCATGCACTCGCACGACGCCGACTGTTTCACCTGTGGAATCTGCTGCTCGTGCAATGCGATCGTCGCCCCATGAGCGGGATAGACGACGAAATCGCGAACCTGTGCGCCATGTTGTGACTCGCTCCCGCGCGAACGACGGTTCCTCCCATAAACGACCACGATTCATTCTGCACCGAGCCTGTCGCATTCCCCCGCATGTCGCACGCATGGCTACCTGTTCGATTCTATTCGTCGCCAGATGTGGGAGATGACGTTTGCAGGTAGAGGCGACCTTCGCCGCGCAAGGTGAACTCTTCGATCGGCATTCGTTCACGATTGCGCACGAGCATCACGCGAGCGGTCGCCTGTGCGAATGCGTGGCGCTTGGCATCGTACCGACGTCACGAAGCGTCTCGAGCTTGTGCGGCAAGGACGGCGACACGTCCAGCGCGTGGCGCATTCATCACAGCTTTTCCATTGTGCGGCCGCATCTGGTGCGGAGGCGTCGCGCGCACGGTTTGTTAATCCGACGGACACCTTGTAGGTGAGCTTTTACAGGACGGGGCAACTTCCAGCGGTGAGAATTTTCGGGAGTCGAGTGCGGATCCGATGAGGATGAGCCATGTTGATGACGCCAGCCTCACGTTCGAGGCAGTTGCCAGGATCGTCGTGATCAAGCGGCCGCGGTCAGCGTCTCGATCGGCACAGCGATGCGATTCTGGTCGCGTCGATCGGAACGCTGTACCAAATCCGATACTGACCAAAAGGTAGAAAACCGCGATGAAGAATGAGCGGGTCGAGAGCCAGCCAATTTCGTCTGTGCACGCGCCATCGACTGGAAAGTGACAGGCAGATCAACACGTGACAGCCGAAGACTTTTCCGCGGAAGCCCCGGCGCTGACGCAAAAAAAACGGCCTGAGAATGAATTCCGGCGATTTTTCACCGCCGTGACGGAAACTCGCGGTGCTTCTGTGTCGAGCGGGGCTGCCGTCGTCTGCGGGTAATCCCTGACGGAAAACGGACCGCTGCCTGCATTTTTCAATCCCATAGGTGGGAACCTATGTCCCGAAAACACCAATTCCCTCCCATAAGTTTCTACGTTTGAGCATTTGTTAGTAGGTACTCACCTTCATTGGAAGCCTTGTCAGGCCTGGAACGCTTGCAAAATGAGGCAGATATCGAGGGATCCACAGGCCTTGCGTCAGGATTGCTGTGCTTGTCGAGCCTCACTGGTTCGCTTGGGTAGCGGTTTATGGGGGTTGTTTTTCTGCACAGGCGCACGTGTGTTTACATCTTTGATAAACAACGTTTACATCTTTAACTACTTTTAGACGGCTCACAGCCTTGTCTGGTAAGGGTTTGACAGGGGTTCGGTACCCATTTATGGGGGCACAGGCGGAAGAATATGGGGTTTCAGGTCTGTGGATTTGGGGAATCGGGTACCGCGCTGTGGGAAATGGGGGTTGTGGATATGGGGCACGCGTAGCCAGCTATGGGAATCGGGCCCAAAAACGCCTCAGGTAGCCCTCTATGGGGGAATCTATAGGTACCCGTTTATGGTGCCCTCTTGCTTATTCGTCTACGGTGCCGGGCACAGCATTTCATATTGGGTTGCCGGTTATGGGATGGATTCCAGGTAGCCGTTTATGGGTGGTGGCGCGGACAGAATGATCTCATTCTGCTTGTTCCTGAGGAACTGGGGTCCCATAAACAGGATCAGGCCTGCGGATAGGTCACCATCTGTGGGGAAATCTTAAGGTAGTCATTTATGGGAGGTATTTCCGCCTGCCTGCCACAGATGAAGATAAAACGCCAAGCTGGCGGATCTTGATAGGTACCTATCCATGGGACGTGCTAAAGGTAGCGTTTTATGGGAGATCGCAGACCGTGTTGCAGGGCACCACGAATCGGGTCCGCACATCCAGTTCCACCGGATTATTTCCCATGAATGGGTACCTTCAGTAGGGCAAGTCCCGTGCCGGATTCTGGCGACAGCCAACACAGGTAGCAGGTTTTGGGAGCTGTTTTTGGTGGAAAGGTATATGGATATGGGGTTTCGCACAAATCGTGAAAATGGAATTTTTCATTTTGAGACAATGCTTTATCGACGATAGTGAAAGTGATACTGGAGATGAAGGCGTTGCTCGATGGCTCGAAAAGGTATAAAGTCCGCCATCAACACGGTCACCTTCTCCGGACATCACGATGCCGCGCAAGCCCGCAATCAAAGGCTCCGACAAGCAGGTTTCGCTATTTCAGACGCCCGAGCCACCCGATCTGCTGCGCAAGGCGGTCCAGGCAATTCATATCGCTCCGAAGTCCGGAAAGATCGGTCTGCAGCAGCGCAAGATGTTCAGCTCGCTGATCAAGAACGCCCTTCGTCAGGAAGCGTTCGAGCCCGGCCGGACGAGCTTTTCGATCTCGATCGCCGCGCTGTCGCACGAGAGCGGGTTGAACAGCAACAACACGAAGTATGTGAAGGACACGGTCAACTCGCTGATCAGTACCGTCGTCAACTGGGACTACCTTGCCGCCGACCGCTCGACGGTGTGGAAGGCGTCAGGTCTGCTCGCCGGCGCCGAGCTCGAGCAATCGGTGCTGAAGTACAGCTTCTCCGACCAGATTCGCAGCGAGCTGCTCAATCCGGAAATCTACGCGCTTATCGATATGCGGATCGCGCGCGAGTTTCGGCGCTCGCACTCGCTTGCCCTTTGGGAAAACACGGTGCGCTACGAGGGGATCGGCATCACGGCAAAAATTCCGCTGCCGAAATTCCGTGATCTCATTCTCGGTCAGGACAAGGCGTCGCAGTCTTATAAGGAGTACAAGCTCTTCAAGAGCAAGGTCTTGGTGCCGTGCATTCAGGAGGTGAACGAAGTTTCCGACCACACGCTCGAGTTGATCGAACACAAGTCAGGTCGCAGCGTGGAGGCCGTCCAGTTCAAGGTGACGCGCAAGCAGAGCGCGGATACGGTCGAGGAAGGCGACGTCAAGAACGAAGCACTCGTCGACGAGGTCGCCAAGTTCGGCATCCCGCGTTCGGAAGCGCGCCGGTTGATTACGCAGTACGGTGTGCAGCGCATCAAGGCGGCGATCGCCTATACGCTCAATCGGACTACGAAGAAGAATGCAGCGCCGGTCGACAACGTGGCCGCGTATTTCCGCAAGGCGCTGACGCACGGCTATACGCTGGCCGACGGACAGGGGACCGAGACGGCCGCGCCGGCAAAGGAATCCGGGCAGAGCAAGCAGGAACAGATTCGCGACAAGTACCTGGCCGCGAAGGTCGACGAAGCCGGCGCGTATTTCCGCGAGTTGGAGATCGACGACCAGACCAAGCTGATCGAGCGCTACAACGAAACGGTGGCCGGATCGAAGGATCTCACGCTGTCGCCGAAGAAGAAGGCGAGCAAGCTGGCGCAAACCAGCTTCTTCCGGTGGCTGGCGCTCGACACCTGGGGCGAACCCACCTCAGACGATTTGCTGGAATTCCTGCTGAAAAGCAGCCTCGCGACCAACTGATCAAGGCCTCGCAGCCTGGCATGCACCGTGCACCGGACTTCATCCGACGCGCGGTGCCATGCAGGTGCGAGGCCTTTGCTTTTGGGCGCCTTCTTTTACTTTTGCGCGGCTACCGCCAGTTCGGCGACGTATGCATCGATCACGGTCTTAAGCCGGTCGGCGAGCGCTTCCTGATGGGACGCATCGACTCCCTTCAGTTGCAGATCCAGACGCCCGTCCGGATAGGTTTTCAGCTGACCGATCGCGCGTGATTCGAGCGCGAAATCGTGTCGAACGCTGTAACGCGTGCGCCCCGTCTTCTTGTTGCCGTCGGTCTGTGCGCGCAGGAAATTCTCGAGGTCGCGCACCGACTTTTTACGGTCGATCACCGCCGTGAGCAGACGGTCGGCAGCGGGTTCGCCCAGGCGCTCGAAAATCAGTTTCAGGAAGTACGCGGCCTGCAACCCGACCACATCGTTCGCGCTGGCCATCCGTTCGAGCAGCGTGTTCGGCAGTGCGTTCAGCGATAGTGTCTTGCTGATCGATGCCTTGTCCTTGCCGATCTTCTCCGCGAGCGTGTTCTGGTCGGGGAAGACCTTTTCGTCGAGGAGACGCTTCCATGCGACTGCATCGTCGAAGATGGTCTGGCGTTCGTGGTCGTGGTTGGCGCGATACGCGATCGTGTACAACTGCTCGGGTGTGTGGTCCGTGCGAAACGTCGCGTTGATCGTTTCGTCGCCGTTGATGCTCGTCGCGCGCAAGCGGCGTTGCCCGTCGATCACGACGAGCTTGCCGGGAAACTCCGGGAGACGCGTGACCTTGATCGGCTCGATCTGCCCTTCCCGCTTCAACGTCAATGCGAGCTCGTGCAGGCTCGACTCGGAATAGAACACGCGCGGGTTGAACGGGTTCGGGATGCAGTCCTTGACCGCGACCTTCTGCGGCGCGCCTAGGTCGAGCGCGTCGGAGGAGGCGGCGGCGGTCGGGGCGACGGGGGGTGTGGCTTCGGCGGCGGGATTCGACGCGGGCGTCGGCTCCGGCAGGCGCGTTTCCAGCGCCGCGTTTTCCTGTGCGAGCCCACGCAGCAAGCCGGCTGCGAGATGCAGGTTGCCGGTCGGTTTCTTCTCTTTCGATGTGTCCTTAGCCATGAGCGGCTCCGGTAGCGCGCGTCGACGCGATGTATTGGGCCATTTCGGTGACCAGTCTCTCGATTTCCGCGCGGGCTTCCTTCAGCCCCTTCAGGTATCGATTGTGATGATGGATTGTGGTGCCGAGGGCGAACGTCTGCCGGTAGACCTCGCGCTGCGCGATCTGGCTGTCGAGCAGATGCTCCCCTATTTCTTCAGCCCTTAGAATTTTTAGAATTTCTTCTCGCATTTTAGTTTTTCCATTGACGCTATTCAGCATCAATGCGGAAGACAAATTCGGGTTACGAACGGCACGCATCGATTCGATCATGCGAATCATCGCGACGGTGCTATACAGGTCGGCCGGCGACGGAGACAGCGGCACGAGGCAGAAATCGGCGACCTCGAGCACGGACGCGATGCGTGGGTCTTCGAGGTTGCCCGGGCAGTCGACGACGATCACATCGAAATTTGCATCCTGCTTCTTGATCTCGCCGCCGATGCCGCGGCCGGCGGGGGCCAACGACAGAACCGTCATCGGAAGCGTATTTTCGCCGCTCGTCACCCATCTGACTGATGTGCCTTGAGGGTCGGCATCGATCAAGGCGACCTTGTTGCCACCTGCCTCGAAGGCAGCAGCGATATTGACGGAGATGGTGGTCTTTCCAGTACCACCTTTTTGATTACTGACGGCGATCTTGAAAGCCATTAAATTCCCTC
>Ga0209759_1001745_pt1 | contig 11159 bp, 9 predicted proteins | sample AraplaCL_Col_mMS_FD_184261 | JGI IMG/M metagenome (GOLD analysis project Ga0209759, IMG submission 184261) | Arabidopsis root microbial communities from the University of North Carolina, USA - plate scrape CL_Col_mMS (SPAdes) (version 2) | ecosystem: Host-associated > Plants > Roots >...
CCGGCGAAGTTGAACCGATCCGACAGCGCGCTGCCGACGCCCATGTCCTCCAGGCCCGCCCTGTCGCGCAGGCTGGTGCCACGGAACTGGCCGCCATAGAGGGTCAGGCCGGAAATCTCCTTGGAGGTGATCTGGCCGCCCTTGAAGGTCTGCGGCAATGAACGGCCGTCATCGGCCCTGAGGATCGGCAGCACCGGCTGCCATTCACCCACTTTCAGCTCGCTCTTGGACAGCCTCATCTTGCCGGCCACGGCCACGCGGCCATATTCATCGGGTGTGCTCCCGTCGTGACCGACCGGCAGCAGGCCGGTACCGCTCGTGCCTTTGCCACCGTCGAGCTTGAACGCATCCAGGCCCAGCACATCCAGGCCGAAGCCGACGGTTCCCTGGGTGAAACCGGAACGCGCATCGAGAATGAAGCTCTGGGTCCATTCCACGGCCTGGCTTTGCGCAGCGGACGAATCGACGAAGTTGCGGTTCATGTAAAAGTTGCGCAGCCCAAGGTTGACCTTGGCGTCTTCGATAAAACCATGCTCATCGGCCTGCGCCGATGAGGCGCAGATAGCCAGCGCCAAGCCCAGGGCAACACTCGCCGTTGCCGGTTGCGGGAAGTCAGTCACTACGGTTACGGAGTCAGTCATTATTCTCGTTCTCATTTTTCTTGGACAAAGCCGTCCCCCTTCAGGCAGATGAAGCCCGATGACGTGGCATACGGAAGGGGTCAGGCAGGGCTGTTCGGCCGCAGGCGGCCGGTGTTTACGCCGTCATGGGTTCTGGCATCCCCGAGTGTTCAGCGTGATGGCATAGAGCGAGGTGGATGCCGTGATGAACAGACGGTTGCCTTCAGCGCCCCCAAAGGTGCAGTTGGAGACTTTCTCCGGCACCAGGATCTTGCCCAGCAGACAGCCGTCGGGGGCATAGACCTGGATGCTGTCCTCGGAGCTGACATACAGCCAGCCCTGCTGGTCGACGCGGAATCCATCGGGCAGGCCTGGCTCGATCACGGCGAACAGACGACCATTGGCCAGGCGCCGACCGTCGAGGACATCGAACACACGAAGATGATGGCAACCCTCCTCGGCATGGGAGGCCGAGGTATCGGAGACATAGAGCAATGTCTCGTCCGGTGAGAACGCCAGGCCATTGGGCTTCTCGAAGTCATCGGCCACCCTGCTCAGTTCCTGGCTCAGGGGGTCGAAGCGATACACATGGCAACCGTCCAGTTCGCTCTCGGCCAGGTAACCTTCACGGTCGCTCATGATTCCGTAGGACGGGTCGCTGAACCAGATGCTGCCATCGGACTTGACCACCAGATCATTAGGCGAGTTGAGTCGGGCGCCTCGATAGCGGTCGACCAGTATCTCCACCTGGCCGTCGCGCCCGGTGCGCGAAATGCAGCGACGACCGTGCTCGCACGTCACCAGCCGACCGTCATGGTCGCGATAGTTACCGTTGCTGAAATGCGCCGGTTGGCGGAACACGCCGAGCCCCTCGGCGGCCGACCAGCGCAGCATGCGGTTGTTGGGAATATCGCTCCAGACCAGGCACTCCTGTTCGCCGATCCACACCGGGCCTTCGCCCCACTGCGCGCCCGTGCAAAGCTGCTCAAGACGACTGCTCGGGTCCAGGATGTGCAGCAGTCTCGGGTCGAATATTTCGATGCCGTTCATGATTGCCCCCTCAATGTTTCCAGATCTTGCTATAAGCCGTGGCGTAGCCATTGTCAGGATCGAAGGTGTTGCGCGCGCCACCGTCGAACTCGACGTTCTGCGCGGTCACCAGATGCACTGGCGTCACGTAGCCGCTGGGCGGCGCGCCGGCAAAGGCCCGGTTCAACTCGTCAATCAGCTGCCAACCGTGCAGATTGAGCGGTTCCGGCACCGTCGCGACCTGATAGCGCGATTTGCGGATCCGCTGGAAGGCCGACTCGCTGCCATCGCCTGCCGACAGACTGAAAGGCGGCTGCTCCGGCTTGCGTCCCACGCGGCTCAGCGAGGGGCCGATGAAATCGAAATACAGGTCGTTGATGCCCAGCGCGTAGTTCCATTTGTCGCCATGACGCTGCAACAGCGAGGTGGTCAGTTGCGGCATGCGCGTCGAGGTTTCGGCCAAGGGCGTGTCCTGCACCTCCAGCAAGGTGCAACCGGCACATTGCTTGATCACCTCGGCCATGGCATCCGACTTGGCCGTCGCGACGCTGTACAGCGAGTCGGTGAAGATCACCACGCCGGCCTTGCCGTCGGATTGCGCCACGGCGTAGTACGCGGCGATCTTGGCCACCTCGGCCGGATCAGTAGTGACATTGACGAACAGTCCCTGCTCGGGCATCGCGCCGGCCCCGGATCCGGCATGCCAGCCGACCATCGGAATGTTCGCCGCGCGGACCTTGCCGATGGCCGCCGACTGTTCGCGGGCATCGAAGCCACCGAGGAGGATGCCGTCGGGTTTTAGCGCGAGGGCCTGGTTCAAGGCCGCCGTACGCCCGGAAATGCTGCCCTGCCCGTCCAGTACGCGAAGCTTCCAGCCAATGGCCCGGGCTGCGTCCTGTACGCCTTCGCTGACCCCCAATACACCGCTGTTGCGCAAGTCCGAGGCGATAAACAACACCTGCTTGTCGGCCTGGGCGACCGGGCCGCTGACCGGCCCATTCCAGTGGTGCCAAGGTTGGGTCGCGGCAGCGATCCGTTGCTTGGCTTGTTCGACGAAGTCATCGGCAACCGCCGACGTCATGACAGACAGGGCCAGCAGCCCGGAAACCAGGGTGCGGCTGAAAACAGGCAACGTCATAGCGCTCTACTCCGGCAGAGTGGAAAAACAGTGGTTTTTTTGTTCTGAAAACGCGCCAGTCGTGACGCGTGGATCAACTGGCCGTGCTACCTGTATTGCGTACGCGCGTCCGTCGACGGCTGGCGTAACCGGCGATACCGATCGCCAGCAACAAGGTGACGCCGTTGAACAGCGGTTCGACGAAGAAGGCCCCGCCCAACTGCTGGATACCGGCGATCCCCACCGCCAGGACCCCCACACCAATCAACGTACCCCAGACATTGACCCGTCCCGGACGGATCGTGGTGGACCCCAGGAACGCACCGACCAACGCCGGCAACAGGAACTCCAGGCCCACGCTGGCCTGGCCGATCTGCAACTTGGACGCCAGTAGCACGCCGGCCACCGCGGTCAGCAAGCCGGAACCCATGAAGGCACCGATCACATAACGGCGGCTGGGAATACCGTTCAACTCGGCCGCCCGTGGGTTGGCGCCGATGGCATAGAGAAACCGGCCGATGGGCAGGAACTCGGTAACCACCCACAGCACCAGTGCCAGGCCCATGACGTAAAAGGCACAGACCGGCAGCCCCAGCAGCATGGCGCCGTTGAGCTGTAGGAAACCGTCGGGCAGCTCGCCGAAGACCTGGCGTCCACCGCTGTGCCACAGCGCCAGGGCATAGATCACCGTGCCGGTGCCGAGGGTGGCGATAAACGAGTCGATTTTCGCCATTTCCACCAGCAGGCCATTCAGGAAACCGAACAGCAGGCCGGCGGCCAGGACCACCAGAACCGCGGCGGGCCAGGAGAAGCCGAAGCGGGTTTGCAGGCTGATCGCCAGGATGTGCCAGAGCACAATGCCGTAGCCGACGGTCAGATCGATCTTGTTCGTCAACATGGGGATCATCGCCGCCAGGGCGAGAATCGCGATGATCACCTTGTCGCTGAGGATCGAGTTGAGATTGAGCAAGGTCGGAAAGGTATCCGGCAGCAGCACGGAGAAAAACAGGATCAGCAACAGCATCAAGACCGGCATGCCGTAAACCGGCAACAGGCGTGAAAAGTCCCGGGACAGAACACCCGGATTCAAGACCGGAGCAGTGTTATCAGTTCTCATGGCAATCCCTCTTCTATTGTTTTGGGCATGTGCAAAGGGCTGAGGTACAGGGTCAGGCCGCGCCCTCCCCCTCAACGGGCGTCAGTGGACCGCCGGCTCACTGGCGGAGGCATACTGCAGCAGACTGTTGACCGACAATTGGTCCTTGCCGAGGCTGGCCACCACTGTCGCGCGACTGAACACCAGCGCCCGGTGGGCGATATTGGCCACCTCTTCGAAGTCGGTGGAAATCAGCAACACCGCCAGGCCCTGCTCCAGCGCAGACTGAATCAGCCGGTAGATCTCCGCCTTGGCACCGACGTCCACCCCGGCAGTCGGTTCCTCGAGAATCAGCAGGCGGTCGGTGATCTTCAACCAACGCGCCATCACCACTTTCTGCTGATTGCCACCACTGAGGGTTTCCACCGCGCACTCGGTTTCGTTGGGACGCACGCCAAACCGACGAACCAGCTCATCGGCCTGCCGGCGCTCGCCCTGCGGGTCGATCCAGGCGAAGAGACCGAGACCATTGGCCGCGGGATTGAGGTTGAGGTTCTCGCGCACCGACATCGGCAGCGTGAGTGACTCGCCACAGCGATCACCGGCGACCAGGCCGAGGCCTCTACGCATGGCCGCCTGGGGCGATTCCGAACGCAGGAGCGCGCCGTCGAGCAGGACCTGGCCGGCCTCCATCGGTTGCAGACCGAACAAGGCACGACCGATAAGCTCCTGCCCCGCCCCGCGCAAACCGGCCAGCGCGAGAATCTCGCCGGCATGCAGCTCGAAGGACAACCCGCGGACCGGACCGCACTGCAGGTCCCGCACCTGCAGCACCAACGGCCCCTTGCCCAGCGGGGCGGCCAGATAGAGCTGCTCGGGCTCGCGGCCGACAATCTGTCGCACCAGGTCCTGCGGGTCGGTATCGGTGATCGCCTTGCGGCACACCAACTGGCCGTCGCGCATGACCGCCACCTGATCGGCTACGCGAAAAATCTCGTCCAGGCGGTGCGACACATAGATCATCCCCACACCCCGTTCGCGCAAGCGCTTGAGCACCTTGAACAGGCGCTCGGCATCGTCCGCCGGCAGGCTCGCGGTGGGCTCGTCGAGGATCAACAACTCGGCGTCCATGGCCAGCGCCCGGGCGATGGCAATCAGCGATTTTTGCGTACGTTCAAGCTCGCCGACCGGCGTATCCGGATCGATACTGCCATCCACCAGCGCCAACGCCTTGCAGGCCTTGAGTCGCACCCGAGTCCAGTCGATCAGGCCGAGCCGACGGGGAAAACCGCAACTGAAGGCGATATTTTCCGCAGCGCTGAGCGAGTCGATCAGCCCCAGGTCCTGGTGGATGAAGGCAATACCCCGGCGATCGACCTCGCTCTCGATAGGCCGCCCCTTGAACAGGATGCGACCTTCGTCCAGGCCATGTACGCCGGCAAGCATCTTGATCAGGGTGGATTTACCCGCGCCATTCTCCCCTAGCAGAGCCAGCACGCTGCCGGCCTCTACCTGCAGGCTGACCCGATTGACCGCAAGGGTTCGGCCAAAGCGCTTGCTGACACCCTCATAGTGCAGGAGCGGTGCCCTGACGGACTGTAGCGATTCACTGAGCATTTTCTGGTTTTCCTTATTGTATTTTTTGCATCCCGCTACAGCTCGATCCGATAAAAACGCTGGGCGTTTCGCCAGAAAAAATCCTCGCGTTGCTTGGCGTCGTAGCCCTCGAGCATGACGTCCATGGACCGTACCAACAGGTCATAACCAATACGCAAACCGGCCACCGGAAAGTTGCTGGCAAACAGGCAACGTTCGATGCCGAACAACGCCAGGGTTTCGCGCACCGCCGCACGGTTACCCGCCAACGTCCAGGGTTGGTCGCGCAAACCCAGTTCGGAGACTTTCACCCAGACATTCGGCTGCGCCGCCAGCGCGCGCATGCCCGTGCGCCAACCTTCCAGCCCTGCAACACTGCGATCCCAGGGAAAGCCCATATGGTTGAGCACGATCGGCACCTCGGGAAACGCCGCTGCCACCTCGGCCGCCTCAGCCAGGTGCCAATAAGGCACGCGCAAGTCCCAGCTCAGCCCGTACTTGGCCAGCAGCGAGAACCCTCGCAACCAGGCCGGGTCCTGCATGCTGCCCGGCTGCCCGCGTACACTGGCCGCCCGTTCGGGGCTGGCCGCCGTCAGCGGCTTGCTGCGGATACCCCGCAGCAGCGGGTAGTCCAGGTGCCCCTTGAGAATCTCCTCGCAGTTGTCATGGTGGAACCAGACGTGCGCCACTACCGCGTTGGGAAAGCCAAAACGGGCATGCTGCTCATGCACCCAACAGGTCTCCGCGACCTGGAAGCCGCGGTCGTGTTCGGCCTCGCAGTGCACGGTCGCCAGCACCCGGTGCCCGGCGCTGTCGGCGAGATAGTCCGCCGCCAGGTAGTTGCGCCGTAGCGCGCTGTAATCGCCCAGAAAAAACGCAGGGTCCGCCGGGCCCTGCAGCCAGGGGTAGCTATGGCTGTCCAGGTTCCATAAGTGGTGATGGGCGTCGATCAGGGTGATGGGGGCGCTGCCGCCCACCTCCAGGCCCAGACGTTCGTGCAGGCTGCGTGGCATTTCATTCTCCCTGAGAGCACGGCCGTCCGATCTGCCAGACCGCAATGAAGGATTCGTCACGGCCGTCATGATTTTTTCCTTCGGCACTCAGCGGACGATCACTTGCGAAACATCCGGCTCAAGCAGGGTTTCGAAGTAACGCTCGAAGGTCCAATTGTCCAGGTTGAGCATGCCGACGCGCTGGTCCTTGAGCGTGACGAACGCCAGGTCGCGGGTCGGGTGCAGGCTCATGGCGATCGCCGCACTGTCCAGTTCGATACGATGAATTTCCTGCAAGTCAGCGTTGAACACCGAGATCGACTGTTCACCGTAGTTGGTCACAAAGAGGCGATCCTGGCGATCACGGTAGATCCGCGTCGGGTCCAAGCCAGTTCGACCGCGATGCACTACCTGCAGGGTCTCCACATCAATGGCGACGATGCTGTTGTCGCCACGAGTGGCCACGTATAGCGTTCGCTCGTCACGGCTGAAGCAGTTGCCTTCGGGCTGGCTACCGGGCTGCAGCGGCAGCGGTGCGACGGTCGGATCCTGGGGCTTGAGACGGGTCACGGTGTTGCTCAACAGATTGAGCGCAAACGCCGTTTCACCGTCACGGGTCAGAGCCACCAGGTGACTCTTGTAGCCGCCGGAAGGGATCGCCCGGTCAGGCACATCACGCAGTTGTGGCTGGTCGAAAATCAGCAGGGTCGAATGCCCTTCGCTGAGTACGTAGAGACGATCCTGCTGGTCCATTGCCAGGCCGTGCGGACGAAAGTACGGCCAGATATCCAGGGTACGCACATGCTCGCCCTTCTCCAGGTCGATGACGAACACCGAGCAGCCGCCCTCGCCTTTGTGGCTGGAGGTCTCGATGCCGTAATGGCCGACATAGGCAAAGCGGTTCTTCGAATCGACGACGAACTCATGGGGGAAGTCCGGCAGGCGAATGTGCTTGATTGCCTCGCCGCTGGCGACGTCGTAGAAGCTGAAAGTGTGGGCACACTTCTGCACCAGCAAAAGAATTTCCTGACTCATGGTTTGATTCCTCATTTTTATTGACCGGTATCAGGCGTGGGCTTTGTCGCATTTGGCCGGCAGGAGCATCGCCAACACTGCAGCCAGTGCCACCGAGAGCGCCAGGCTGTAGACACCGATATTCTGGTCGAACTGGCTGATCAGAACCCCGACGATATAAGGCCCGCAGAAGCCGCCCAGATTGCCCAAGGCATTGATAACGCCGCGCGCGCCTCCGGCAGCTTCGGCACTGAACAGCTTCGCCGGAATGGTCCAGAACACACCGGCTGCCGACTGCAGAAAGACCCCACAGCCGACCAGCGCCGCGAAGGACCACCAGATGTGTTCGCGCAAAATGACGGAGAGAAACAGGCATAGGGCGAAACAGGCCAGCGGTAGAGCGATGAAGAGTTTGCGCTTGCCGCAGCGATCAGAAAGGTTGGAGAGCAGCAGCATGCCGAACATGGCTCCCACATACGGCAGGATGGCCAATACACCGACGGTCCCCATACCACTGTGGGTCAACTCTTTCAGGATGGTCGGCAACCACAGGGTGTACCCATAAATGCCCGCCTGATAGAAGAAATTCAGCGCGATCAGATGCCATATAGTTCTGTCGCCCAGCACGGCCTTTAGCGAAACATTCTGGACCTGATTGTCGCGGATGGCTCGCTGCTCTTCGCGCAACGTCGTGACCAGATAGTCCTGCTCTTCCCTGGAAATCCATTTTGCCTCTTGCGGACGATCGCTGACCGTCAGCAACCACATCACCATCACCACCGCCGACAGCAGCCCTTCGATGATGAACAGCATGCGCCAGTCCAACGTGGCAATGATCCAGCCCGACAAAGGCGCGGTGATGATCCCGGCCAACGGAACGAACATGATCACGATGGCATTGGCGCGTCCGCGTTCCTTGTCCGGAAACCAATTGCTGATCATGGTCAGCACCACCGGCAACATGCCGCCTTCGGCCACCCCCAGGGCAAAGCGCAGAAACAGCAGTTGGTACTGATGGGTGACCAGACCGGTCAGCAGCGAGATAACGGCCCAGGCCAACAAGGACCAGCCAATGAACTTCTTGCCGCTACCGTGCACGGCCAGCTTGCCACCGGGTACCTGCAGAAACAGATAACCGATAAAGAAGATGCCACCGGCCAATCCCATCATGCTGGCGGTAATGCCCAGTTCTGTTCCCATGCCTCCGGGCATGGCAAAGGCAATATTGATCCTGTCCATGTAGGAAATGATGCAAGCGATCAGTATCGGCGGGATAACCCTCAGCCAACGTCGATTGGCGATGGCCGGACTCTCTGCGGCTGCAAGTGTGCTGGTGTTCATCATCGAAAGACCTTTTTATTGTTATGAGTGAAGCCTCGGAGCCATACGCGACACGTCGATTCAGTGCCGACCGCGTCCCATCCGACAGGCGATCTCGAAAGCCTGGCGGATGGCGCCGACATTGGCCTTGCCCTGCCCTGCAATATCGAAGGCCGTGCCGTGTGCCGGCGTGGTGATGGGAATCGGCAATCCCCCCTGCACCGTCACCCCACGGGAAAAGCCCATCAACTTGATCGCGATCTGCCCTTGGTCGTGGTACATGGTCACCACCGCGTCGAAGGCCCTGGCGTCGCCCTGAACCTTGAGAAAAATGGTGTCGCCCGGATAAGGTCCCTCGGCGTCGATACCCTGTTCCCGTGCGGTCTTCACCGCAGGGCCGATGATGTCGAGTTCCTCACGGCCGAAACTGCCGTTGTCACCGTTGTGCGGGTTAAGGCCACAGACGCCGATCCGCGGTTTGGCAAGGCCGTTGCGCTTGAGCGCGGTGTCGATCAGTTCGATGGCTTCCACGACCCTGGCCTGACTGAGCAGCCCCGGTACCTCGGCCAGCGCCACATGAGAGGTCACTCGCGATGTCCAGAGGTTGTCGAGCACGTTGAACTCGCAGAACGGTCCATGGAAATCCAGGCACTCGGCGAACCAGTGCAGCTCGTCGCTGTGGGCCATGCCCGCCATATGCAACGAGGTCTTGTTCAACGGGCCAAACAACAGGGCGTCGGTATGTCCCTGCTGAGTCAGCCGCAGGCCTGTTTCCAGGGTATCCAGGCAATAGCGACCACCGACGGCACTGGCCTCGGCACGTGGAAACTCGCCGTGCGCCGCGCCGCGGTACTGATAAAACAGAGGGATGTCATCACTGAAGTCGAGGGCCTCCAGTGAGTCGATGGCGAGATAGGGAAAGGTGCAGCCGGCGATGTCCATGCCAAGGCGCATCTGTGCCTCGTCGGCGATCAACAGCAGGTGGGCTTTGGAGCGCACGTCCGGCTCGGCGAGCAAGCGGGCGATCAACTCTGGACCGATGCCGGCAGGATCTCCCAGGACCAAGGCAATCTTCGGTTTGTACGCTTGCAGCTCTTCTGACAGCTCGCGCTGAACAGCACTTGAATGGGCCATTGAAGCACACCTCAGCCTTTATTTTTATAGTTAGGGGAAGCAGGACCAAACAGCTTGCTGCCTCCTGTGTAGGGCGAACTATCGAAGAGTGGGCGATAACTGTCTAATCAAAGCTTCTGATAGGGTGATTACCTCAGGATATAGACGGAAGACTATCGTGCCCTGAACTGTAATCACTGGCCGTGCCGGGCATTTCTTGTCAGGCTTGTCGCAGCCCCATTATTGAGCCGAAACCATGACCCAGATTCCCGATGCCAGCGTCATCCACAGCCGTCTGCGCCTGCGCCAACTGCGACTGATGCTGGCCTTGCAAGAACTCGGTTCATTGCGCCGGGCCGCCGACCATATCGGCATGACCCAGCCGGCGGCGACCAAAATGCTGCATGAAGCCGAGGGCGTGCTCGGTGTCGAGCTGTTCGAACGTTTGTCTCGCGGCATGCGCCCGACGCCCTTCGGAGAAACGGTCATTTACTACGCGCGCATGGTGTTCGCCGAGTTGAGTGGCATGCGCGAAGAGTTGGTGGCACTGGAATCCGGCAACCTCGGTCGGGTCGCCGTTGGGGCCATTCCCGCCCTGGCTTCAGGTCTGCTGACGCGGACCATCGCGACCTTGAAGAAAAGCCATCCGCGACTGTCCATGAGCATTCAGGTCGACACCAGTGACGTGCTGGTGCAGGCGTTGCTGCAGGATCAACTGGATCTGGTGCTCGGCAGGATTCCGCCCGGCGCGCGGGCTGAGGAGTTGGTCTTCGACAGCCTGGGTGAAGAAGCACTGTGTGTCATCGCCGGAGCGCAGAACCCCTTGGCCCAGGCCACGCAATTGACCTGGTGCGAACTGCAGAACATGACCTGGGTGCTGCAACAACAGCCCAGCCCGATGCGCACCATCATCAACCAGGTCTTTCATAATGCGCGGATGGATGTCCCGAGCAGCATCGTCGAAACCACCTCGATCATGACCCTGCTGTCGCTGGTCCAGCAGACCGACATGCTCGGCGTGACCCCGCTCTCGGTCGTCAACGACTATCCCGGTCGCCATCTGCTCGCGGTACTGCCGATCAGTTTCGAAACGCGCCTGCCCCCCTTCGGGCTGATCACCCGGCGCCATCGGGTCATGTCATCGGCGATGCAAGCCTTCATCAACACCGTGAAGACAGAACATCAGTTGCAAGTCAGCGCCAACCTCCCGTCTTGAGTCACTGCACCAGCAGACTCGCCTCGGGCTTTTTGGCGAAGACCTT
>Ga0209759_1001747_pt1 | contig 11152 bp, 9 predicted proteins | sample AraplaCL_Col_mMS_FD_184261 | JGI IMG/M metagenome (GOLD analysis project Ga0209759, IMG submission 184261) | Arabidopsis root microbial communities from the University of North Carolina, USA - plate scrape CL_Col_mMS (SPAdes) (version 2) | ecosystem: Host-associated > Plants > Roots >...
GGAGGGGTGAAGTCCTCGGGGCTGGGGCGCGAAGGGTCGCGTTACGGAATCGAGGACTATCTGGAGATCAAATATGTCTGCCTGGGTCTGGACTGACGCGGGAGGGCGCGCAAGCTACTCGCCGCTGTCGACCAGGCGCTGGTAGCGAGACAGGCTTTCTTCGAGGTGCTTGCGCAGTGCCGCGCGCGCGCCGCTGACATCCCCCATGGTGATGGCCGAGAGAATCGCGCCGTGTTCGCGGCCGATTTTCTTGATGTGGGCCAGGCGGCTCTTGCCGCTGGATTGGCCGTGCTTGAGGTGCAGATCGAAAATGATGTCCGGCCCCAGGGCTTCGAGCAGTTGCGAGAAGTGCGGGTTGTTGGTGGCCCGGGCAATCGCCAGGTGAAACTCGAAGTCGGCCTTGGCTTCTTCTTCCAGGTCACTGCCGTCCAGTGCGTTGAATCGGTCAAAGGCTTCGGTGATCTGCGCCATGCTGGTGGGGCTGCGGCGTTCGGCTGCGCGAGCCACCGATTCGGTTTCGACACCCAGTCGCAGTTCCAGCACGTGGGCGGCTGCGCGCACATCATCGACGGCGCTGCTCAAGGCATAGCCGATGCGCTTCACATCCTGCTCGACCACGAATACACCGACACCCTGGCGGGCGATCAGGCGCCCACCCAGGCGCAACGAGGCGACGGCTTCGCGGATGACCGGGCGGCTGACGTTGAACTCCTTGCACAGCTCCTGTTCGGACGGCAGTTTCTGGCCCGGGCCATAGGTGCCTACATCAATACGGTTGGACAGTTCCTTGATCACTGTCTCCGCCAGATTGGCCCTTCGTGTACCAAGGGTCGCGTTCATATGTGTGGCTCCTGAAAACGGGGGGTGTTCGCCCAAGCGTGGATGGTTGAACAGGTTATGGGGTCCGGTCAAACACGGCGAGAGCCGCTTTGAGTACGCCTTGGGCAAGGTAAAGGCTGATTCCTTATAGGTTATCAAATAACTGACCTGTGAGGGTGCGGGCGGTCGGTGGATCACATCGAACCGGCATCGCATCGGGGCACTCTCCGATATTGCCCACGCTGTCATTGGCATTTTCGCTCTGCCCAAGCATACACCCATTGACAGTTGCCTGCTGACTGTTATCTTACAAGTGCGCCGGCGAACAGCCTACGCACTTGCAGTGAGATGTCCCGAATAAGGTCTGGTCGCCGTGACAGGGCCCGGATGTGGAAAAGAAGACTTGCACGCCAACGTGCTTAATTCGTTTGTCCGATGATTTCTGGGAGAGGAATATGCGTAAACATAACCTGGGCTTTACAGCGCTCGCCGCGGCCATGGCCGCCATCCTGAGTGTTGGGGTCGCCACTGCCGCCGACAGCCAGGAGGTCAAGATCGGCTTCGCCGGCCCGCTGACGGGACCGTCCGGGCATCAGGGGCTCGATGTCGAACATGGCGTCAGCATCGCCATCGAGGAGGCCAACCAGCAGAAGCTGAAGATTGGCGGCAAGGTGGCCGAGTTCAAGCTGGTATCGGAAGACGACGTGGCCGACCCCCGCACCGGTACGGCTGTCGCCCAGCGCCTGGTGGACGCGAAAGTCGCGGTGGTGATCGGTCACTACAACTCCGGCACCAGTATCCCGGCGTCGAAAATCTACGGGGATGCCGGCATCCCGCAAATCTCGCCGTCGGCGACCAACCCGGCCTTGACCCGCCAGGGCATCAAGTCAGTGTTTCGCGTGGTCAACGACGACGCCACCCTGGGTCGCTACGCCGGCAACTATCTGGTCCATCAACTGAGTGCCAAGCGCATTGCGATCTTTGATGACCGCACGGCCTATGGCCAGGGGCTGGCCGATGAAGTGACCAAGGCCGTCAAGGCGGCCGGCGGCAATGTGGTGGTGCGTGAGTACACCAATGACAAGGCCACGGATTTCAACGCCATCCTGACCACCGCCAAAGCCCAGCAGGCCGATGCGGTGTTCTTCGCGGCGCTGGACTATCAAGCGGCGCCGATGGCCAAGCAGATGAAGAACCTGGGGCTCAAGGCCTCCTTCATGAACATCGGCAACCTGCCTAACGACGAGTTCAAGAAAATGGCCGGTGGTGCCGCCGAAGGCGCCTACGCCTGGAACTACGGCATGCCGTTGCAGGAAATGCCCAAGGGCGCTGCCTTCGAGCAAAAACTCAAGGACAAGTTCGGCACCGGCGTCGTGCAGTCTTCACCGGCGGCCTACGATGCGACCTGGGCCGCCATCAGCGCGATGGTAAAAGCCCAATCCGTCGATCCGGCGGTGTACCTGCCGGTGCTCAAGAGCTCCAGCTATGACGGCGTGACCGGCACCATTGCCTTTGACGACTACGGCAACCTGAAGAACGCCGCCGCGACGATCTTCCAGTTTACCGGCGGCCAGTGGAAAACCCTTTCCGTCGAACGCGACTAAGCCCCAGCGAGCCCCAAAACAATAAGCGGACCCACAGGGTCCGCGACTATAAAAAGAAACTCTTTCTGACCTGCCATGAATATCACCGCGTCGCTGTTCCCGGCTCGCGCTGGTGGATACGACGCAGTCTTGAGGATTCAGCAAGTGCAAGCCACTCTCGATATTTTGTTGCAGCAGGTCCTCAACGGTCTGGTGCTGGGCAGCATCTATGCCCTGGTCGCCCTGGGCTACACCATGGTCTACGGGATTATCGGACTGATCAACTTCGCCCATGGCGAGATCGTCATGGTGGGTGCCATGGTGACGATCTCCGTATTGACCATGCTCGCCGGCTTCGGCTTCGCACCGGGGGTATTGACGCTGCTGCTGGCTATCATGATCGCGGCGATCGTGTGCATGCTGATGGCCCAGGGCATGGAAAAATTTGCCTATCGCCCGCTGCGCAAGGCCCCGCGTCTCACCCCGCTGATCCTGGCCATCGGTATTTCGATTTTCCTGCAGAACCTGGCAATGATGATCTGGGGGCGTGGCTACAAGACCTTTCCCGAGGTGGTCGAAACCCGTCCCATCGAGGTGTTTGGCGCCACCATCACCAATGTCCAGATGAGCATCATGGTGATCTCGGTGGTGATCATGTTTGCGCTCTGGTTGCTGGTGGACAAGACCCGACTGGGCAAGGCCATGCGCGCCACCGCGCAGAATCAGGAAGTGGCCGGGCTGATGGGGATCAATATCAACCGGGTGATTTCCGCGACCTTCGTGATCGGCGCCTCTCTGGGGGCCGTCGCCGGCGTCATGCGCGCGGTCAACTACGGCCAGGCGGATGCCTATATGGGCCTGTTGCTGGGGCTCAAGGCCTTCTCCGCCGCTGTACTGGGCGGTATCGGCAATCTCTTCGGGGCCATGGCCGGTGGCATCCTGCTGGGGCTTATCGAGTCCCTGGCGGCGGGCTACACCGGGCAGATCACCGGTGGTTTTCTCGGCGCCAACTATCAGGACATCTTCGCTTTCATCGTGCTCATCCTGGTGCTGCTGGTGCGTCCCAATGGGTTGATGGGTGAGCGTCAGGCCGATCGCGCCTAGGAGACTGCCGACATGAAAAACCATTACGCACAATACGCCTTGCTGATCCTGGCCTTCATGGCATTGCCCTTCCTGGTGGACGCCGTACCGTTCCTCGGGCCTACCTGGGTGCGCATCCTCGGCTTCGCCATGCTCTATGTGCTGTTGGCGCTAGGGCTCAATATCGTCATCGGCTATGCCGGCCTGCTGGACATGGGCTACATCGGTTTCTATGCCATCGGCGCCTACCTGTACGCGCTGCTGTCCTCGCCGCACCTGAATATGGTGGGCCTGGCCGAGGGCGTGCTCAACTGGCCGATCTGGATCATCATTCCGTTGGCGGCGGTGCTCGCCGCCCTCTGCGGGGTGCTGGTCGGAGCACCGGTACTCAAGCTGCGCGGAGACTACCTGGCGATCGTCACCCTGGGCTTTGGCGAGATCATCCGCATCTTCATGAACAACCTGGATCAACCGGTGAACATCACCAACGGTCCCCAGGGCATCAGTGCAATCGCGCCGTTGCATATCGACGCTGCGGCCTGGTCCCATGCGGTGGGCGAAACGCCGCGGACACTGCTGTCGTTGCAAGCCAAGTGGAGCGTGCTGGGCCTGCAAGTCTCGCCGGTGATCAGCTACTACCTGTTCTTCCTGGCGATCGTGATCCTGGCCATCATTCTCTCCAAACGCCTGGAGGTGTCACGGATCGGCCGTGCCTGGATGGCGCTGCGCGAAGATGAGGTGGCCGCCGAGGCCATGGGCTTGAACAAGCGCAACCTCAAGTTGCTGGCCTTTGCCATGGGCGCCACCTTCGGTGGGGTGTCGGGTGCGTTGTTTTCCGCTTATCAGGGATTCGTCAGTCCCGAGTCCTTCACCTTGATGGAGTCGATCATGGTCCTGGCCATGGTGGTGCTGGGCGGGATGGGCTCGATTCGCGGGGTGGTGCTGGGGGCGTTGATCCTGTCGATCATGCCCGAGGTCTTCCGTGACCTGGTCAATTGGGCTCAACCGTTCGTCCTCGACAATGTCACCTTTATCAGCCGTGATGTCCTGCGTAACGTGCTCGATGCCTCGACCTTGCGCATGTTGGTGTTCGGCCTGGCGCTGATTCTGGTGATGCGTTTCCGCCCCGAAGGCTTGTGGCCTTCACAGCGGCGGCGTGCCGAGTTGCATGAGCTCGACGCGGAGCCGACGGCGCCTGAGGCCGGGCTCGACGGTACGCCGATGCAGCGGGAGGCAGTCCCACAAGATCTTCTGTTCAAAGAGGCGGACAAGGTATGAGCGACGTACTGCTGGAACTGCGTTCGGTCAGTAAATTCTTCGGCGGCCTGCAGGCGCTGCACAACATCGACTTGAGCATCAGGCGCGGCGAGATTCGCGGTTTGCTCGGTCCCAACGGCGCCGGCAAGACCACCTTGTTCAACGTGCTCACCGGTTTGTACCGCGCCGAAGAGGGCAAGGTGGAGTTCAACGGCAAGCCGTTGCGTATCAGCAAACCCCACAAGGTGGTGGAGGCGGGGATCTCGCGCACCTTCCAGAACATTCGCCTGTTCAACAATATGACGGCCTTGGAAAACGTCATGATCGGCCGTCACGTACGGACTCGCAGTGGCGTGTTTGGCGCGATCCTGCGTACCCGCCGCTGTGTCCGGGAGGAGCGGGAGATACACGAGGCCGCGCGCTATTGGTTGAACTATGTCGGCATCGGTCGCTTTGCCGGTGAGCTGGCGAAAAACCTGTCCTACGGCGACCAGCGTCGGCTGGAAATCGCCCGCGCATTGGCGACGGAGCCTTTGTTGGTGGCGCTCGACGAGCCCGCTGCCGGCATGAACGCTTCGGAGACCGAAGGGTTGCGCCAGCTGATGTGCAAGATGAAGACGGACGGCAAGACCGTGCTGCTGATCGAACACGATGTGAAGCTGGTCATGGGCTTGTGCGACCACGTCACGGTCCTGGAATTCGGCAGGAAAATCGCCGACGGCCTGCCGGCGCAGGTGCAGAAAGACCCTCGGGTGATCGAGGCCTATTTGGGTACGGAGACGGTGGCTTGAGCATGAAACGTATTCTTGAAGTGAGCGACCTGAAGGTTTCCTATGGCGCCATCCAGGCGATCAAGGGCCTGGATTTTCATGTGGGTGAAGGCGAGATGGTTGCCCTGATCGGTGCCAATGGCGCCGGCAAGACCACCACCCTCAAGACCCTGGCGGGACTGCTGACCCCGGTGGGAGGCCAGATTACCTTCGACGGCAAGGCTCACGCGAAGATCAGGGGCTACGACCTGATCCGCGAAGGGCTGGCGCTGGTGCCGGAAGGGCGGGGTATTTTTCCCAAGCTGACGGTCTACGAAAACCTGGAAATGGGGGCCTTCTCGCGGACCGATGGCAAAACCGCCATCCAGGCCGACATCGAGCGCATGTTCGGTATCTTTCCGCGACTCAAGGAGCGGGCATTCCAACTGGCCGGCACCATGTCCGGTGGCGAGCAGCAAATGCTGGCCATCTCCCGTGCCCTGATGGGCAAGCCCAAGTTGCTGCTGCTCGATGAGCCCTCGATGGGCTTGGCGCCGATTATCGTGCAGAAGATCTTCGAGACCATTCGCGAGGTGGTCAAGAGCGGTGTCACCCTGTTGCTGGTCGAGCAGAACGCCAGGCTGGCCTTGCAAACCTGCCAGCGCGCCTATGTGATCGACGGCGGGCGCATTGTCCTGGAAGGCGAGGCACAAGCGTTGTTGCACCACGAACAAGTTCAGAAAGCCTATCTGGGAGAGTGACCCTCCATGATTTCAGGCCCGGAACCACTATCCGGGCTTTCTCACTGCACTCAAGGGCTGCAATCCCTTGGGCGGCTATTGGACCTGTATTGCCAGGCAGCTCGCTCCTACCGTTTGTGATCTATATTCCTTAGCGGACCTGTTGATTATCTCTTTCGCACGGACGCTACAAGGAGAACCAGTCGTCTCCTTGGGCCATGACATCCGGCGGATGCCCGCTAGCCTAGAGTGTTGGTACAACGCAGGGAGCACACGATGTCGATCCAACGGCCAGATGGACTGAGGTCGGCCCCGGCTATTGCAAAGTCCGCAGAGGCCCTTTCCAAGGCCACGAGCGGTCTCTTTCAGCATGGACTGGAGCAGGTCAAGGAAGCCTACATCCTGTTTCCCTTGTTGGCCGCGCTCCTGCTGCTGGTCATCTGGACGACGACGCTGTACCTCATCAACAGCGAACTGGCCCGTGCGCAGCACAGTGCCGCCATGGCCAGCCTGGAGATCGGCGCCACCTACGAAGCGCAGATGCTGCGCGCCGTTCACGAAATCGATCAAACCCTCAAGCTCGTCAAATACACCTATGAGGCCGAGGGTGAGCCCAATCCGCTCCCCCGGCTCAAGGAGCGGGCGTTGTTGCCGCCGGCCCTGCTGTTTGACGTGAGTGTGGTCAACCCGGAGGGTGGCCTCGTGGCGGGCATCCGGGCGACGGGAAACGCCTCTGACTCGGATGAACTGCAGACGCTGCGGCACGACGATACGCTGTCGATCAGTCGCCCCTGGAAAAATCCCCTGACAGGGGAGTGGCGATTGCGTTTCAGTCGTCGCCTCAATGCCGCGAACGGCACGTTTTCGGGCATCGCCAGGGTCGAGGTCGATGCCGCCTATTTCGTCAGCAGTTATGACGCCTCGAAACTCGGCGACCAGGGCGTACTCGCACTCCTGGGAACCGATGGCATCTTCCGGGTACGGCGCACCGGGGAGTCGGTGCTGGCCGGCGATTCCGTCGACTACGCGGCCCTGGTTCCCGACACCGAGGACACCCGGGCGCTGCTCTCGGCCAACGGCTGGGACGGCGTGCGCCGCTACACCAGTGCCCGTCAGCTCTATGACCTGCCGCTGGCGGTGATTGTCGGGTTATCCGAAGAAGAGCAACTGGCCGCCGTGACCCGGCAAGCGCACACCTACCTGTGGCGAGCCGCGGCGGGCAGCCTGCTGTTGATGTTGCTGGTCGGCCTGCTGAGCCGGATGAGCTGGCAACTGGCGCAAAGTCGCTTGCGCACCGCCGAAGCCCAGGCCCAGCTCGTCGCGATCGCCCGTCAGGCCGGCATGGCCGAAATCGCGACCAACGTGCTGCATAACGTGGGCAACGTCCTCAATAGCGTGAATGTCTCCGCCGAAGTCATTACCCGCAAACTGCGCAACAGCAAGGCCCTGGGACTCGGTAAAGCGGTGCAGCTGATGGACCAGCATGCCGCGGACCTGGGCCACTTCATCTCCCTTGACGAGAAAGGCAAGCTGCTGCCGGCCTATCTGAGTCAGTTGGTGGACGCCTTGGCGGTCGAACAGAAGAGCATGGCCGACGAACTCGAGCAATTGACCAAAAGCGTCGATCACATCAAGGAAATCGTTGCGGCGCAGCAGTCTTACTCAGGCGCCTCCAGCCTCTGCGAGGCCGTGCAGGTCCAGCAGTTGATAGAGGATGCGGTGCGTATGAATGCCAGCCTCATCGCGGCCCGTCAGATCACCGTGGTGAAGGAGTTTGCCGACACGCCCTTGTTGCAACTGGACAAGCACCGCGTGCTGATGATCCTGGTCAACCTGATTAAAAATGCCGGCAGTGCGATGGACAACAAGCCGGATCGCCAGCCGCTGATCACACTGCATACCGAGATGATGCCGGAGCATACCCTGGTGATCAGGGTGATCGACAATGGCGAGGGGATTGCCGCGGAGAACCTGACGCGCATCTTTGCCCATGGCTTCACCACACGCAAGGATGGCCATGGCTTCGGTTTGCACAGTTGCGTCCTGGCCGCCATGGAGATGGGCGGTGCGTTGAAGGCCCAAAGCGACGGACCGGGACAGGGTGCGATTTTCACCCTGGAACTGCCCATCAAGGACTGTTGATCCCATGACGCCAAGACTCAACAGGCTGGCGCTGGCGGTGATGACCTTGTATGCCGGCGCGGTCGACGCCGACGATTCCACCCCGCCCATGTTTTCCCTGAGCAGTTTCGGCACCGTAGGTATCGTTCATTCCAGCGAGAAAAATGCCGACTTCACCTCCAGCATCTACAAGCCCAACGGTGCCGGCCACACCCGCAACTGGGATGCCGATGTCGACAGTCTGGTCGGTGCACAGCTGACGGCCAACTTTACCTCGCAGCTCTCGGCCGTGGTGCAGGTCATCTCGGAGCAGCGTTATGACGACAGCTACCGTCCCGGCCTCGAATGGGCGAACTTCAAGTATCAGTTCACCCCTGATTTCAGCGTGCGTGTCGGGCGCACGGTGCAGCCGGCTTTCCTGTTCTCCGATAGCCGCAAGGTGGGTTACACCCTGCCATGGGTGCGCCCGCCGGGGGAGGTCTATAGCATGGTGCCCGTCACCAGCACCGATGGCATGGACCTCAGCTACCGGTTGCACTTTGGCGATCTCACCAACACCGTGCAGGGCAATTACGGTCAGAGCGACCCGCGGTTGCCCCATAACACGGGCAAGTCCCTGGCCAAGGACTCGTGGGGCGTATCCAACCTGACCGAATACGGCGCCCTGACCACCCGCGTCACCTACCAGCAGACCCGCTTGACCGTAGAGTCCTTCAACCCACTGTTCGACAGTTTCAGAGCGTTCGGCGAGGAGGGCAATGCCATCGCGGATCGCTACGACAGCAAGGGCAAGCGCTTTGAGTTCGTCGGTGTGGGGGCTATCTATGACCCGGGCAAGTGGTTCGCCATGGGTGAATGGGGGTATTTCGACAGCCATTCGATCATCGGCACGCTAAGTGCCTGGTATCTCAGCGCCGGCTACAGGATGGATGCGTTCACGCCTTATGTCACCTATGCGCGGTCGAGGACGCTCAGCGAAACCTCCTCCGCGGGTTTGACCACATCGACTTTACCGCCGGACTTGGCGGGGGCGGCGACAGGCCTCAACGGCGCACTCAATACCATCCTGGCATCGAGTAGCAGCCAGCAAACCCTGTCCGTGGGAGTACGTTGGGATTTCACGAAAAATATGGACGCCAAGCTGCAGTATGACCACACTCGTTTAGGCAGCAGCGCAAGCGGCCCGTTGATCAACCTTCAGCCGGGCTTCGAGCCGGGCGGCACCTTCAGCCTGCTTAGTCTCGCTGTCGATTTTGTCTTCTGATGAGGCCGATCATGCGGTTTCTCAAACGTACTGGATGCGCGATGGCAGGGGTCGTTCTGTACGTCGGCAGCACGCTCGTCATGGCTGATGTGGTGGTGGTCGTTGCCACTGCCAGTCCGGTGAAGGCGCTGGCGAGCAATCAGGTGGCGGATATTTTCCTGGGCAAGGCCAATCGCTTTCCCAGCGGCGCACAGGCCGTTCCGGTCGATCAGCCCGAAGGCTCCGTGACCCGCGATGAGTTCTACGCCAAGTTCACCGGCAAATCCGCCGCGCAACTCAAGGCCCACTGGTCGAAAATCATTTTCACCGGCAGGGGCCAGCCTCCGGAAACGGTTTCAAATAGCGCGGAAGTCAAAAAACATATCGCCGAGAACCCCAATACCATCGGCTATATCGAGGCGCGTGAAGTGGATGGTAGCGTCAGGGTGGTCCCCGCCGACCCGCAATGAGGGCTTAGCTGTCCCTGGTTGGACGCGCCGTCTGCGCTTGCAGCAATACCTTGAACTGATCGGCCGGCACCGGCTTGTTGAAGTAAAACCCCTGGAATTCGTCACAGGCGTTGTCACGCAGGAAATCGGCTTGTTCCTTGGTTTCCACGCCCTGGGCGACCACAGTCAGGCTGAGGGTCCTGCCCATCGTAATGATGGCCTCGGTCAAGGCTTTATCCTCCGTCGCGTTGGCGACATCCCGGATGAACGAGCGATCGATCTTGATTGCATCGAGCGGGAACTGCTTGAGGGCCGAGAGCGAAGAGTAACCCGTACCGAAATCGTCGATGGCAATCCGGACGTTCAGCTTTTTCAGCCCGGTCAACACCTGGAGCGCTTTTTTGACATCTTGCATGAGCAGGCTCTCGGCGATCTCCAGTTCCAGCAAACGGGCATCCATGCCGGTGTCCGCCAGGATCGTGGCGAGGTCCGTCAGTAGATGCTCATCGACAAACTGACGGGCCGTCAGGTTCACCGCGATACCCAGGTGCGGCAGCCCCTGCTGCTGCCAGGCGACGTTTTGCAGGCAGGCCGTCCTGAGTACCCACTTGCCGATGGGCACGATCAGGCCGGTTTCCTCGGCGACGGGGATGAATTGCATCGGGGCCACCAGCCCCAGGTCAGGGTGTTCCCAGCGCAAGAGGGCTTCCATGCCGGTGATCTGGCCACTGCGGATATCCCGCTTGGCCTGATAGTGCAGCCGGAACTCATTGCGTTCCAACGCATGGCGCAAGCCGATTTCCAGCGTCTGCCGCTCCAGCGACTCGGCGTTCAGTTTCTCGGAGTAGAACTGGAAGTTGTTTTTACCGCGCTGCTTGGCCTGATACATGGCGATATCGGCGTTTTTCTTCAGTGTCTGTTCGTCCAGGCCATCCTGCGCAAAGATGCTGATACCGATGCTGGCGGTGACCCGAAACTCTTTCCCGCGCAGGTTGAAAGGCCTGGCCACCGCGGAAAGGATTTTCTGGGCGGTGGTCGCCACATACATCTCCTCGGACAGCTCCGGCAGCAATACCACGAACTCGTCGCCGCCCAGGCGGAAGACCTG
>Ga0209759_1001750_pt1 | contig 11142 bp, 10 predicted proteins | sample AraplaCL_Col_mMS_FD_184261 | JGI IMG/M metagenome (GOLD analysis project Ga0209759, IMG submission 184261) | Arabidopsis root microbial communities from the University of North Carolina, USA - plate scrape CL_Col_mMS (SPAdes) (version 2) | ecosystem: Host-associated > Plants > Roots >...
CCCGTTTCGTTTGGCGCGCGGCTTACTGCTTGATCGACGCCATGTCGATCACGAACCGGTACTTCACGTCGCTCTTCAGCATCCGCTCGTAAGCGGTGTTGATCTGCTGCATCGGAATCGTTTCGATATCCGACGTGATGCCATGCTCCGCGCAGAAATCGAGCATTTCCTGCGTCTCCGCGATCCCGCCGATCAGCGAGCCCGCGAGGCGGCGGCGCTTGAAGATCAGGTTGAACACCTGCGGCGACGGATGGTCGTGCTCCGGCGCGCCGACGAGCGTCATCGTGCCGTCGCGCTTCAGCAGGTGCAGGAACGGGTTCAGGTCGTGCTGTGCGGCGACCGTGTTCAGGATGAAATCGAAGCTGTTCAGGTGCGCGTTCATCTGCGCCTCGTCCTTCGAGATCACCACTTCATGCGCGCCGACGCGCTTGCCGTCCTCGATCTTCGACGGCGACGTCGTGAACAGCACGACGTGCGCGCCCATCGCGCGCGCGAGTTTCACGCCCATGTGGCCAAGCCCGCCGAGGCCGACGATCCCGACCTTCTTGCCGGGGCCGACGTTCCACTGGCGCAGCGGCGAATAGGTCGTGATCCCCGCGCACAGCAGCGGTGCGGCGCCGGCCGGGTCGAGCGTCTCGGGCACGCGCAGCACGAATGCCTCGTCGACGACGAGCTGTGTCGAATAGCCGCCGTACGTGACATCGCCGGTCACGCGATCCTGGCCGTTGTAGGTGCCGACGAAGCCGTTCTCGCAATACTGCTCGAGGCCTTCCGCGCAGCTCGGGCAGGTGCGGCACGAATCGACGAGACAGCCGACGCCGACCAGCTCGCCGACCTTGAAGCGCGACACCTGCGGGCCGGTCGCGGTCACGCGGCCGACGATTTCATGGCCCGGCACGACCGGGTAGATCGTGTTGCGCCATTCGTTGCGGGCCTGATGCAGGTCCGAGTGGCAGACGCCGCAGTAGAGCACCTCGATCTGGACGTCGAGGTCGCGCAGCGCGCGGCGCTGGAATTCGAACGGGGCGAGCGGCGATTGCGCGTCGGTCGCCGCGTAAGCGTAGGTTGTGCTCATGCAGGGGCTCCTTGTCCGGGAAAACATCCGGCGAATCAGACTGCCGCCGCGTCATGTGGCGACGCGGCGAGACAGGTGCCCATCGTAAGGAGCGAGCCGCGTCGGCGAAATACACGAAGGTCTCGAAGATTTGCCTATTCCTCTCGAATTGCGCCCGAACGGCCGTAAAAATGCGTTCAAGGTGCTACATTGCGAGCCTGATTCTCTTGCAGGACAGGATGACGCCGATGAGCTTCCAGCCCCTTTCAGACGACGCGGGCGACCGTGTGCGGCGCCGCATGATCGAGCTGCATTCGCGTCTCGCACCGAACGACGGCGATACGCTGGCGGCGCTCGACGGCGTGCGCTTCATCCGCGTGAGCCGTCCGGTGCCGCGCATGCCGGTGCTGTACGAGCCGAGCATCATCGTCGTGTGCCAGGGCCGCAAGCTCGGCTATCTCGGCGATCGCTCGTTCGTCTACGACGCGCAGCAGTATCTCGTGCTGTCGGTGCCGCTGCCGTTCGAATGCGAGACCTTTGCGAGCACGGACGAGCCGTTTCTCGCGATCTCGATCCGCGTCGATCTCGCGGTGATCGCCGAGCTCGCGATCCTGCTCGACGAGACGCTCGGTGCGGCGGTCGGCGAGCCGCACGGCGTCTGTTCGACGCCGCTCGATGCGCCGCTCGCCGACGCGGTGGTGCGGCTGCTCGAAGTGCTCGCGTCGCCGCACGACACGTGCGTGCTCGGGCCGGCGATCATGCGCGAGATCGCGTATCGCGTGCTGACGGGCGCGCAGGGCGACGCGATTCGCGCGGCGCTCGTTCAGCAACATCATTTCGGCCGCATCGCGAAGGCGCTGCGGCGCATCCATGCGGACCTGAAGGCCGATCTCGACGTCGAGACGCTCGCGCGCGAGGCCGGGATGAGCCTGGCGGTGTTTCATGCGCAGTTCAAGCACGTGACGGCGACGTCGCCGATGCAATACGTGAAGGCCGCGCGCCTGCACCAGGCGCGGTTGATGATGGTGCAGGACGGTCTCGGGGCAGGTGCCGCCGCGGCGCGGGTCGGCTATGCGAGCGCATCGCAGTTCAGCCGGGAGTTCAAGCGGCTGTTCGGCCGCAGCCCGGGAGACGACGTGCGCTGGATGCGCGAAAGCGGCAGCCGGCCCGTCGAGTCGGAAGTCGGCGCGTAGCGCCCGGCCTCATACGCCGCTGACGCGCGCCGGCGATGCGCGGCGGGAAGCCGCCGGATGCGGCGCTCAGCGCCGCACGATCTTGCGCCGCTGCGCGCTGATGCCCGCGTAGTCGGGGAGCGTGTCGACCCGTTTGCCGACTGCCTTCGCATACAGCGGCATCAGGTCCGGCAGGCGGTTCAGCAGATCCTGCCGCCGCGCGGCGTTGTACGGGTGCATGTAGATGAAGCCCGATGTCCTGTTCGCGCGCGTCGCCGCCGCGAGCTTGTCCCACAGCGTGATCGCCGCGCGCGGATCGAAGCCCGCGCGGGCGGCAATGTCGCCGCCGATCACGTCGGCTTCGGTTTCGTCGGTCGGGTCGTAGCGCAGCGTCTGCAGGCGCGCGCCGAGGTTCAGCGCCTGCGGCAGCGGTTCGCCGACGCCGAACAGCGGCGGCAGCGAGGCCGCGCGCAGCGACGTTTGCGACGTCGTGCTGAAATTGCTGCGTGCGTGTTCGCGCAGCGCATGCGCGATGCCGTGCGCGAGCAGCACACCGAACTCGTCGTCGTTCAGGCGGACGCGATCGAGCATCCCGCCGTACACGAGCATCTTGCCGCCCGGCAGGCACGTGACGCGGATGTCGCGCGAGCGGATCGCGTTGACGTCCCATGCCCAGTTCTTCACGCGATCGTTCCACTTCACCGAATACGGCGCGAGCTTCATGACGATCGCGCGCAGTCGCTTCACGCGCGGCTGGTTGGCGGGCAGCAGACGGTCGCTGTCGGCGGCCGCCTGCACGATCTGCGCGTATTCGCTCGCGGTGAGCTGCTCGAGCAGCGGCGACGGGATCAGCGTGCGGAACGCGATCGCGTTGCCGTAGCGCACCTGCTGCGACGTCGGCGTATAGGCCTTCGCAGGCACGGCGGCGCCGGTCGGCTGCGCGGCTTCGGCGGCGGACTGCGCAACCGGAGCGGCGGGCGTGGACGGCGCAGCCGGCGCGATGGCGGGCGCGGAGCCGGCCGCAGCCGCACTTGTGTCGGTCGCATGCACGCTTCCCGCCGTGCCGAGCGTCGCGAGGCCGACGCTCAGCGCGGCGGCGACGCGTGCCGCGCGATGCAGTCGATCATTGCGCACGGCTGGCCTCGCCGTTGCGCGCGGTGCCGTTCCACGGCGCGATCTTGAACAGCAGCAGCATGCCGGGGATCGCGAGCGCGGTGCACACGATGAAGTAGTCGAACCAGCCGATCTTCGCGACGATGAAGCCGCTCGCGGCCGAGGCGAGCGTGCGCGGCACGGACGCGAGACTCGTGAACAGCGCGAACTGCGTGGCCGTGTAGCGCGGATCGGTCGTGCTCGCGATATACGCGACGAACGCGGCCATCGTCAGGCCGGTGGTGAACGTTTCGGCGGCGTAGACGAGCGCGAGCGCGACCGTCATCGGGCTCAGATGCGGCGTGACCTCGAAACCGAAGACCGACAGGAACGACGCGAGCGCGTGACTTGCCGCGACCGTGAAGTCGTAAAGCACCGCGAGCACCGGCGAGCCGGGGCCGACCTGCGCGAGCCACGCGAAGCCGAGCGTCGACACCATCTGCAGCGCGCCGAAGATCCACAGCCCGCGGCCGATGCCGATCTTCACGAGCCAGATGCCGCCGATGATGCCGCCGGCGACGCTCGCGACGAGCGCGGTGGTTTTCGCGACGATGCCGATTTCGGTGCGCGTGAAGCCGATGTCGAGGAAGAACGACGTCGACAGCGTGGTGGCCATCGTGTCGCCGATCTTGAACAGGAAGATGAACGCGATGACGAGCAGCGCGCCGCGCCAGCCGTCGCGCTGGATGAATTCGCGGAACGGCAGCACGATCGCGTCGCGCAGGTTGCGCGGCGGCGCGCCGATCACCTCGGGCTCGCGCACGACGAGCGTCATCAGGATGCCCGGCAGCATGAATGCGCCGGTGATCGCGAACACGACGTCCCACGGCATGTGGTCGGACAGGATCAGCGCGAGCGAGCCGGGGATCAGCGCGGCGAGCTTGTACGCGTTCACGTGTATCGCGTTGCCGAGGCCCTGCTCGGTGTCGCGCAGCAGCTCGCGACGGTAGGCATCGATCACGACGTCCGCGCTCGCGCCGAAGAACGCGACGAGCGTGGTGAGCGCGGCGACCGTCCAGATCGAGTCGCGCGGCGACACGAAGCCGAGCGCGGCGATCGCGCCGGCGACCAGCACCTGCGTGAGCAGCAGCCAGCCGCGCCGGCGTCCCGGCCGCCAGCCGGGCAGGCGCGGGACGTAGCGGTCCATCAGCGGCGCCCACAGGAACTTCCACGTATACGGGAACTGGATCAGCGCGAACAGGCCGATTTCCTTCAGGTTCACGCCCTCGGAGCGCAGCCATGCCTGCACGAGGTAGACGAGCGTGAAGAGCGGCAGACCGGACGTGAAGCCCAGGAACACGCAGATCAGCATGTGCGTGTTCAGATAGGCGCGCCAGCCGGGGTGATCCTCGTGAGCGGTGAGTGCGGGCGCCTCGTGTGGCCTTTTGGACATGGACAGAAACTGGGTAGCGTTGACTGATTGCGGCGGCGGCGCAGGCAGCGCGGGCGGCGCAGGAGGGGCGGCCGCACGCGGGGGCGGGCCGGATCATCCGTCAACGGCTCCCCGGCTCAGCTGCGCTTGACGCGGTAGACAGCAAGACTACCACGCCAGTTCGCTCCCCATCGAATCGGCTGGCCTTCGTGCAGCACGATGCGGTCGAGGATCGTGACGCCGACTTCGGGCGCGAGCGCCTCGAAATCCTTGATCGTCAGCACCCGGACGTTCGGCGTGTTGTGCCACTGGTAAGGCAGCGACTTCGACACCGGCATCCGGCCGCGCAGCACCGACAGCCGGTGCGCCCAATAGCCGAAGTTCGGGAACGAAACGATGCATTCGCGTCCGACACGCGCGGTTTCGCGCAGGATCGCGGCCGTCTGGTGGATCGTCTGCAGCGTTTGCGACAGGATCGCGAAATCGAAGCTGTGATCCTCGAACAGGCGCAGGCCGTCCTCGAGGTTCTGCTGGATCACGTTGATCCCGTTCTTCGTGCTCGCGAGCACGCCGGCGTCATTCAGTTCGATCCCGTAACCGGACACGTCCAGTTCCTCGGACAGCAGCGACAGCAGCGAGCCGTCGCCGCAGCCGAGATCGAGCACGGTCGAGCGCGGTTCGACCCAGCGGGCGATCGCACGGAAGTCCGCGCGTGCGGACAGGGAGTTCAGCGCTTGCTGGTTCATGCACCCACCTCGTTGGCGATTCGTTCGTAATACGCGCGGAGCAGGTTGTGATAACGCGCGTCGTCGAGCAGGAACGCGTCGTGGCCGTGCGGCGCGTCGATCTCCGCGTAGCTGACCGTGCGCTTGTTGTCGAGCAGCGCTTTCACGATCTCGCGCGACCGCGCGGGCGCGAAGCGCCAGTCGGTCGAGAAGCTCGCGATCAGGTATTTCGCCTGCGTGTGCGCGAGCGCGGCCGTCAGGTTGCCGTCGAACGCCTTGGCCGGGTCGAAGTAGTCGAGCGCGCGCGTGATCAGCAGGTAGGTATTCGCGTCGAAATAGTCGGCGAACTTGTCGCCCTGGTAGCGCAGGTACGACTCGACCTCGAATTCGACGTCGAAGCTGAAGTTGTACGCGTCGAGCGCGCCGTCCGCGCGGCGCAGCGCACGGCCGAATTTCTCGGCCATGTCGTCGTCGGAGAGATACGTGATGTGGCCGATCATCCGCGCGACGCGCAGGCCCCGCTTCGGCTTCACGCCGTGCGCGTAGTAGTTGCCGCCGTGGAAGTCGGGATCGGACAGGATCGCGGAGCGCGCGACCTCGTTGAACGCGATGTTCTGCGCGGACAGCTTCGGCGTCGACGCGATGTCGATACAGTGGGCGACGCGGTCCGGATACATCAGGCTCCATGCGAGCGCCTGCATCCCGCCGAGGCTGCCACCCATCACGGCGGCAAAGCGCTCGATGCCGAACGCGTCGGCGACGCGCGCCTGCGCATGCACCCAGTCCTCGACGGTGACGACCGGAAAGCGTGCGCCATACGGCTTGCCGGACGACGGATCGATGCTCATCGGGCCGGTCGAACCGAAGCACGAGCCGAGGTTGTTCACGCCGATCACGAAGAAGCGGTTGGTGTCGAGCGGCTTGCCCGGGCCGACCATGTTGTCCCACCAGCCGGTGCTGCGCGGATCGTCCGCGTAGATGCCGGCGACGTGGTGCGATGCGTTGAGCGCGTGGCAGACGAGCACCGCGTTCGAGCGCGCGGCGTTGAGCTCGCCGTACGTCTCGACGACGAGCTGATAGTTGCCGATCACGCTGCCGCTTTGCAAGCGCAGCGGTTCGGCGAAGTGCATGGTCTGTGGAGCGACGATGCCGATCGATTCCATTCGTTCCGCCTTATGACTGGGCGGCTAAACGGTGTCGGCGATGCGCGGAGGCGAAGGTGCGCGGCTGACGACCTCTTTAGCCGCATTTGTAGTGAACCGCCGGGACGAAGACGCATCAAGGCCCTGGTCGGTTCGCGCGCCCGCAATCGAGTCAGCAAATCGGCGCGCTTCCGACCCGCCACCAAGGTGGCAGGTCGAAGGAGTATAGCGGAATTCCGCGGAGCGCGGATTTCGCGGGCCGGCTGCGCCCGGCTACTGCAGGATCAGCCGCAAATGCGCATCGGCCTGCTCGCCGGGCGGCCTCTGGAAGCCGCCTTTCGCGAACCGGTGCCACTTGCCGATCACGTAGCTGACGAGCAGGCTCGCGCGCGCGGCGGGATCGTAATCGGCCGGCAGCACGAACGGCGCGGCGCCATCGGGCGCCTGCGCCTCGGTACGCGCGACCCGCAGGCACTGCTTGACGGTCGCCTCGATCCGGTCGAGCAGCTGGTTCACGCGCTCGGTGAGCCGCTCGTCCTCGCCGACCAGCGCCTCGCCCGTCAGCACGCGCGTCATGCCCGGATTCTTCGCCGCGAAATTGAGCATCGTCAGCGCGATCGTGCGCGCCTGCTGCACGCCGTTCGGCTCCTTCGCGACGATCTGGTTGACGAGCCCGAACAGTGCCTGCTCGATGAACTCGATCAGGCCTTCGTACATCTTCGCCTTGCTGGTGAAATGCCGGTACAGCGCGGCTTCCGACACGTCGAGGCGGGCCGCGAGCGCGGCCGTCGTGATTTTTTCGGGCTTCGGCGCCTCGAGCATTGCGGCGAGCGTCTGCAGGATCATCACGCGACGCTCGCCCGGCTTCGGGCGCGTGCGGGACGGCGTGGCCTGGTCTTCCTTTACGGCTTGGTCCTGCGGGTAAGTCGGCTGCATTTCTGTCGCCCCGATCGTGTGCCCAGTCGGAGCGATTTTAACGAACGAATGCGCTGGTCGACATATTGCGGGCGGCCGATGTTCGGCAGATGGCCCGGCAGGTGCCCGGTGATCCACACCGTGCCGATGCCGAGGCGCTTGTAGCGCTTCAGGTGGCTGCGGGTATCCTCGACGAGGATCGCGTCTTCGAGCCGCGCATGCGCGGCGCGCAGAATCCGGCGCAGCATCGTGTGGTCGGGCTTCGCGCGCCATGTGCGACGGTCGCGCATGTGCTCGATCGCGATCACGCGCTCGAACAGGCGCTCGATGCGCAACTCGCGCAGCACCGCGCGCGCGTAGTTCTCGGGCGCGTTGGTCAGCACGAACTTGCGGCCCGGCAGCGCGGCGACGATGCGCGCGAGGCCGCGCTCGGCGCGCAGCATCGCGGGCAGGTCGGAAAACGTGTGGACGACGCGCAGGAAATCGTGTGGATCGATCGGGTGATGGCGCGCGAGGCCGAGGAGCGCGGCGCCGTAGCGCTGCGTGTAGCCGGTGCGCAGCCGGTCGGCTTCGGCACGCCCGACGTGGAGCGTGTCGATGATGTACTGCGTCATCGCGCGGTTGATCTCCGGAAAGATCGCGTGCGATGCGTGATGGAGCGTGTTGTCGAGATCGAACAGCCAGACAGGCGCGCCGGCGCGCGGCCGGCTGCGGGAGATGCGCCGGCGTCGCAGCGACGCCGGCAGGTCGGGGCTGGAGGTTTTGCGGCGCGCGCTCAATGTGAGCGGATCATCGTGCCGAACGGCTGCTCGGTCAGGATTTCCAGCAGCACCGAGTGCTCGATCCGGCCGTCGACGATGTGCACCGACTTCACGCCGCTCTTTGCAGCGTCGAGCGCCGACGAGATCTTCGGCAGCATGCCGCCCGAGATCGTGCCGTCCGCGAACAGCGCGTCGATCTCGCGCGCCGACAGGTCGGTCAGCAGGTTGCCGTCCTTGTCCATCACGCCGGGGATGTTGGTCATCATCAGCAGCTTCTCGGCGTTCAGCACCGTCGCGAGCTTGCCCGCGACGAGGTCCGCGTTGATGTTGTACGAGAGGCCGTCCTCGCCGAAGCCGATCGGCGAGATCACCGGGATGAACGCGTCGTCCTGCAGCGCCTTCACGACCGCCGGGTTGATCGCCTCGACTTCGCCGACCTGGCCGATGTCGATGTACTGGCCCGGATTGTCGCGGTCCGGCATCAGCAGCTTGCGTGCGTGGATCAGGCCGCCGTCCTTGCCCGTCAGGCCCACGGCATGGCCGCCGAAGTGGTTGATCAGCATCACGATGTCCTGCTGGACTTCGCCGCCCAGCACCCATTCGACGACTTCCATCGTCTCTTCGTCGGTCACGCGCATGCCCTGGATGAAGGTGCCGGCCTTGCCGATCTTCTTCAGCGCGTGATCGATCTGTGGGCCGCCGCCGTGGACGATCACCGGATTGATGCCGACCAGTTTCAGCAGGATCACGTCGCGCGCGAAGCCTTGCTTGAGCCGCTCTTCCGTCATCGCGTTGCCGCCGTATTTGATCACCACGGTCTTGCCGTGGTAGCGGCGGATGTACGGCAGTGCCTCCGCGAGGATTTCTGCCTTCAGCGTGGGGGCGATCTGCGAGAGGTCGATGGGCTCGGACATGGCGGCGGCTCTGGCTGGGAACGGTTGAAACAGGGCGAATTGTACAGGAGTGGCGCAGCGCAGCATCGGGTTTTTGGGCTGGCCGGACGGCCGATCGCGCGGGCCGGTCGCCACGCGCGGCGGCCCGCCGGCCATGGTGCCGGACCCCGCACGGGGCGCCCGCGGCGGCGGGGTGGACAGCGCGACGGCCTGCGTCGGCGGCATGCATCGGCCGAGCGGCCGACGTGCAAAATCCGTCCGCCGCGCTATGCTTGTCGCGTAGGGTGACGTTCCTGCCCGCTTCCGCGTTTCCGCCATGACCGATACCGCCGCCGACGCCCGCTCGACGCCGCGCCGCGCGCGTTGCCCACGCTGCGGGCGCGGCTTCGACTGCGGCGCTCGCACCCAGCCATTCGACTGCTGGTGCGCGTCGATGCCGACCCTGTCCGGCGGCGCGCCGCCGGCGGCCGGTACGCGCTGCCTCTGCCCGGAGTGCCTCGCCGCCGAGATCGCGCAGCGCATGGCACGCGAGGCCGGCTGACGGCGCAGGCCCGTGCAACCCGACTCGACGCCGGCTCGTCCGGTGCGCCGTCCGTCCTCGCTGAACCGGCCCCCGATAGAGGTGCCGGGCGCTAAACGGGTAAACTGCCCGGATGCAACGAATTACCACCACCGGGCGCGTCAACCTCAGTCACCTGTTCTGGCTGCGCAATCTCGCGATCATCGGCCAGCTCGTGACGATCGGCGTCGTGCAGACCTATTTCGGCGTGCATCTGCCGTTGCCGGCGATGCTGATGGTCATCGCGCTCGAAATCGTTTTCAACGCGCTGACCTGGGTGCGCGTGCTGCGCGCGCGGCCCGAGACCAATTTCGAGCTGCTCGGCCAGCTGTGGGTCGACCTCGGCGCGCTGTCGGCGCTGCTGTTCCTGTCGGGCGGCACGACCAACCCGTTCGTATCGCTGTACCTGCCGTCGCTCGCGATCGCGGCGGCCGTGCTGCCGTGGCACCTGATGATCTGGCTCGCGGCGTTCGCGGTCGCTTGCTACGCGGCGCTCGGATTCGATTCGGTGCCGCTCAACATGGACAACCCGGCGAATCTGTTCGACTACTACCGCACGGGGATGTGGGCGAACTTCATGGTCAGCGTCGGGCTGATCGCATGGTTCGTCGCGCGCATGTCGAACGCGTTGCGCCAGCGCGATGCGGCGCTCGGCGAAGCGCAGGCGCACCTGCTGCGCGACGAGCGGGCGGTCGCGCTCGGCGTGCAGGCCGCCACCGTCGCGCACGAGATGGGTACGCCGCTGTCGACGATCGCAATGCTTGCGGAGGAGCTGCGCGATGCGGCACGCGCCGATCCGGGGCTCGCGCGCTACGAGGCCGACCTGAAGGTGCTGGAAGAACAGATGACGCTCTGCACGTCGGCGCTCGCGCGCCTGCGCAGCCGGGCAAGTGCACCGGCGAGCCGCCAGCCGGTGGACGACTGGCTCGACACGTTCGTCGAGCACTGGCGCCTGAGGCATCCGCACGTGCAGTTCGAACTGCTCGGCGCGCGCCCGTCGGGCGTTGGGCTCGACGACACGGTCGCGGCCGGCCAGATCCTGACGATCCTGCTCGACAACGCCGCACGGGCGAGCCCGCACCGCGTGACGCTGGCCGCGAAGCTTGCGCATCACGAGCGGGCTGCGGACCAGATCGAATTCGAGGTATGCGACGACGGCCCCGGCATTCCGGCCGCGCTGCGCGAATCGCTCGGCTCGATGCCGGTCGACAGCACGCAGGGCGGCCACGGGGTCGGCCTGTACCTCGCGTTCAGCGCGGCCGTGCGTCTCGGCGGCGAGATCGAGCTGTCCGATGTCACGCCGCGCGTGGGGGGCGGCAACGGGCGCAGCCATGGCGGCGCGAACGGACACGCGGCAGGTGCGTCGGGCCAGCGCGCGACCGAACGAGCGACGGCCA
>Ga0209759_1001751_pt1 | contig 11137 bp, 6 predicted proteins | sample AraplaCL_Col_mMS_FD_184261 | JGI IMG/M metagenome (GOLD analysis project Ga0209759, IMG submission 184261) | Arabidopsis root microbial communities from the University of North Carolina, USA - plate scrape CL_Col_mMS (SPAdes) (version 2) | ecosystem: Host-associated > Plants > Roots >...
CGTGATCGGATACAGGCGTGTGCCCGATCCGCCCGCGAGAATAATGCCTTTGCGCGCCATTGCCTTGCCTTTACGCGCGCTGCGCGTAGTTGGTCTCAACCCACTTGCGATAGTCGCCGGAGGCGACTTCGTCCGACCATGCCTGATTGTCCAGATCGTCAGTCGACACGTGCAGGAAGCGGAATTCCGCTTTGGCAGCGTCGTTTAACTTGTGCCCATATGAGCGCGCCGCTTCCAGCAACGTGAGGTACCCACGACATTGGTCTGCAGGAAGCTCTCCGGCCCGTGAATAAACCGATCGACGTGGCTCTCCGTCGCCGGATGGATAATCGCGCGTAGCTCGTATTCAGCCAGCAATTCGTCCATTGCGGTGCGGTCGCAAATGTCTGCGCGTTCGAAAATATGCAGCGGATAACGCTGCAGCCAATTCAGTGTAGGGTTCTAGAAAACTTGCTTCAGTGCGGAAAGCAACATACACGCTTTCGCCTGTGCTAACGGAGGGGTATCTGGAGGAGCTTCGCGCGGTCGGGCAACGCTTGCGGTATTCGCGTTGCCCGTGTTTCGACCGCGTGGCGTTGACGTTGTGCGGCCTTATCGCCGAGGTCGAGCTATTTATCGTCTCGTGGCGTTCTCGAACGTGCGACACATAATGCACATACGAAAACGCCAATGACCACACCGAATATGAAGCATAACAAATGTGTCAAAACGCTCGACATTTACCTGGTCCTTTCAATTGAGGCGAGATTGAATTTATAACGATTCACCTCCTTCGCGATTCACCAAAAACTCACCGCATGCAGCCAATAAAGCGTCAGAGACACACAGGCAACAGCGATAGTATGATGCGGCGGGGGACGCACCAATCATCATACTTTACTAGAATCGCGACCAGGTCGAAAAACGGCACAGTTGAAACGGTACACGTATGGCGTGGCAGTGAATGCGACATCGGACAAGTCGAACGCGCCCGATCGCGCCCGTTCAAGGTCACAGCGTGAAAGCAGCCGTGCTTACGAGGATGGAAAAATTGGCAAAAGTACGGATGTAGTACGATGCGCGGCAAGAACAGCAGACCGCCGCGCAATGGCAGTTTGACATACAAAGCAAACAGCGAGCGGCAATTTCCGATCAGGTTGGCGGTCTACGCCAGGACGGCAAGGCGGTGAGTCTACGTGGGCGCACCGCGTGAATGTATTTGCTGTCGCGCGCGAGTAGCCCTCCGCGAGCGGGAGAAACTGCTGGACACGATCAATCGAAAGCTTACCGATATCGCGATACGCAGGCAGCAAGGCCTCTCTTTCCGATGCCTGCATCAGGTCCTGCAAGTCATGTGCTCGCTGCATTTGATCGTCCTGGCACCAGCAATCTACGCGAACGTACCAACGTATTGCTGACCGCCCCAGACTTCAATTCGGAAGGTAGATACGGCAACCCTCAACGCGTGACTTCCATCGCGTTGATCCGCGGCAATAAGCGATCGAATTCACGTTTCACGATCGCATAACATTCACACGAACGCGCCTCGAGTCCAGTCCGATCCAGGATCCGGACACGGCCGCGACTGTGATGGATGAGATCGGCATCGCAAAGCTTGCCGGACGCCTCGGTCACGCCTTCACGACGCACGCCGAGCATGTCGGCAATGACTTGCTGCGTGACTTGCAAATCGCTGGTGCCCGAACGATCGATATCGACCAGCAGCCACCGGCACAGTTGCTCGTCCAGTCGATGCAGCCTGTTGCACGCTGCGGTCTGTGCGACCTGCGTGAGGAGAGCTTGCATGTACAGCAACATCAGCGAGCGCAAGGAAGCGCAATTGCGCAACGCGTCGCGCAGTGCCGCAGCGCTAATTCGATAAGCAAAACCCCGGCATTGAGCCTGAACACTAGCCGGCATGGTGTCACCACCCGTCAAGATCGGCACACCCGTCGTGCCATCCCTGCCGATCGCGGCGATCTCCACCGAGCTGCCGTTTTCCATGGTCTGCAGCAGGGACACGATTGCTGTAGCCGGGAAATAGACGGTTCGGATGATCTCACCGGATTTCGAAAGCAGTTGGCCCGGACTCAATTCGACGAGTTCGAGATGAGGGAGCAGCGCTTCCCATTCATGCGTTGGGAGCGCCTCGAACAAACGGTTACCGCGGCGGTATGACTGGAATGTCGTCATCATTTCCCTCACGTAAGTATCGCAGCCTGCCTGGGTATGGCAGGCCTCCGCTCGAATCGAGGAGCCAGTGGCGATGCATTGCCCTCACTCGTGCGGCCGGCAAACAGAAGCGGTAATGGAGACGATCAAAGCTTCGCACTGGTCATCGCGTTGCGTTCGATGTCGCAATGCAGCATAACCGGCGAAGAAGTCCGCGCCAATAACGCTGGCGGAATAGCCCGCACGATCGGCGGAATTAAGAGGAATATTTTGCGCCGGACGTTGGCTCGAACGCTGGACGCAAAAATGTCACTTTACGACAGTGTGAAAGACGGCCGACATTAGTTGAATTGCCAACGATTCCTATTCCGAAATCACGACATGTCAAATTTATTAAGGACGTCTATGGTACGGAATAAACAGACTGATAATCCGCTGTCCGAGCGGCTTGAGTCGGTAAGCAGAGGACGTGCAGGGGTTGCACGTCAGGGATTGCGTCATCAGTCAGCGGCGATGGTCCGCTCGACCGCGACGCGGCCGGCCCCTCGCATGTCCGTCGTCATCCGCTGTCGTAATCATTTCTGCTTCCTGCGTGGCGTCCTTCTCAGCCAGCGCTTTCAGAACGCCGGTCAGAATCCGCTTGCCGATTTCATGGTGAAAGATCCAGACGCCATGGATTCGTCCGGAGAATGCGGCCTCGCTCCCGATCTCCGGGTCCGGCCGAAACCCTGAACCCAATCCGAATGTGAAAAGTCCGCGTACCACCTTGCCGTTGATGTCGAGCGGACGGCCAAACTCGTCGACCTCGATGCCGCCCCGGCAATATTGCAGCGGAATGGCCGCCCCGCGATGGTCGACAAGCGTGGACATGTTGGGTCCATAGCCGGCGCTATGGATCACGCCACATGAGCGCGCAAGGCAGGTCGCGGCGCGGACACGCTCGTCTTCGCCGGAGCCGGCATCGATCAATTCGACTCGCGGCTTCGTTCCCGCAACACGGCCGTGCGACATCACCGAACATGCGACCTCGAAGGCGCGGTAGCGCAGACCGCTCGAACGATTAACACGCCCCGTGATCGGGCAAATATCGTTGACTGGATCGACCGTATAGCCCCACGCGCGGGCCTCCTCCTCGGTTTCGAAAAACAGCCGGATCGGCGAGCGGTGAATGATGGCGACTTCATTGAGTCCGGCGTCACCGAGGTCAGTCGCAAGACGCTCGGTCATCGTGAAGGCGCTATGCGATCCGCCAATGATCGTGATCCGGTTCGTGGCAGAAGTAAACACGGGCACGAAGGTATCGACCAGTTGCGTGCTCGTAAGGCGCAGCAGTTCATCCGACGTGCAGATAATGACGCCATTGCCCGGCAATGGAATGTCCAACGTGCGGCACAGATCGTCGACCTCTTCGACGCGCTGCGTTCCGCCCAGGTTCATCACGACAGTGTCGCAGATCATCATCCGGCGCGCCGCCGGCGCGCGCGTGTCGTGATAAGCAATTTCGAAGCGGCCGTCCTGACTGTGACGAATCGCGTCGATTTCGTGTCCCCGCAATACATCGACGTCGAAATGTTCAACGAGATGCGCGAGGAGCCGCTCGGCAGCCAACGTGAGCAACTCGCCGACCTCCGAGAGCAGCGGTGCGCCGTCGGGGTCCGCGGCCAGTTTCCTGTGCAACTCGTTATAGTCGCGGATGTCGCCGAATACGTCTTCGAAGCGTTCGTGCTCGAGGCACGCAAGGAAAGATTTCGCGACCGAGTTGCCCGTGACGTTCACATAGTCTCCAAGCTTGCCCGCTCCGAGACTCACGCGTTTGTCGATGATCAGCAGGCCGTTTCTGGCCACCTCCGCCAGCTTGCCGCTTTTGAATGCGTAGAACAGGAACCCCATTCCTGCCGGGCCGGCGCCGCACAACACACACGAGTAATCGCTTGGTACGCTCCCGGAACTATCCGGACCTGCCGCTGAGGACCTCTGCATGACTTTGGGGCTCGATAGTTTGTCCGCTGTGAATGATGTGCACCATGTGCGTTACCGGTGTCGAGGACACCTCCCCGGATCGGATTCAACACGCAATATCCCTCAATGCGAAGCATCACTCTGTGCGCTCGCGCACGGACAATATTTCGGAGCCTTACCGCAAGGCTTCAACTGAAAAATACTTTGCTGTACGGAAGGATTTTCCGGACGAGATGGCGTCGGGAAAAAATGCTTTTGGCTAGCAATCGACATTCCATTACAAGCAGATCAACGTTACACATCTACGCTGATTTTACAAAATCTAACAATTAGGATGTCTGAATTAAATTTCCGCTCGCTCCTCGGTTGAAAACGGCGCTCGCCGACGATGCGAGCGCTCGCCTCTGCACCATTACGCCATCTGAAACACCGCCACAGCATCCCGCAATACAGTCGCCTGCTCCTCCAGCGATTTCGCTGCAGCAGCGGCTTCTTCCACGAGCGCCGCATTGTGTTGCGTGACTTCGTCGATCTGCGAGACGGCCTTGTTGACCTGCTCGATACCGTCGCTCTGTTCGAGCGCGGACGCCTCGATCTCGTTCATCACGCCGGTCACGCGCTCGACCGCGCTCATCGCTTCGTGAATCGTCTTCTGCGCGTCGGACACGAGAGAGGCGCCCTCCTGAACCTTGGCGGCCGACTCACCGATCAACTCCTTGATCTCCTTCGCTGCTGCGCCAGAGCGCTGAGCGAGGCTGCGCACTTCCGAAGCCACTACTGCAAACCCGCGCCCCTGCTCGCCGGCGCGCGCTGCCTCCACTGCTGCATTCAACGCCAGAATGTTGGTCTGAAACGCAATCCCCTCGATCATGCCGATGATTTCCGTCACCTTGCGCGACGACTCGCTGATCCCATCCATCGTCTCAGTGACACGCGACACCACTTTGCCGCCGCGCGTGACCGTGTCGAGCGCGCCATGAGCGAGACGGTTAGCCTGCTTCGCGTTGTCCGCGTTCTGTTTCACCGTGGCCGACAACTGCTCCATGCTCGCGGCGGTCTGCTGAAGCGCCGCAGCCTGCTGCTCGGTGCGCGACGACAGATCCGCATTGCCCGACGCAATCTCGTTTGCGCCTTGCGTGATCGCCGTCGTGCTGCCCCGCACTTTCGACACGGTCTCGACAAGCCCGTCGCGCATCATCGTCAATGCGCCCAGCAATTGCCCCATCTCGTTGCGAGATTTGATCTTGATGGCGACGGTCAGATCGCCGGCGGCGATACGCTCGAAATGCTTGACGGTGGCGTTGACCGGCTTGATCAACGCCACTGACAAACCGATGCGCGCCGCCACGCCGATCACAAGTGCGATGACGCCGATCGCGGCGAACAACAATGTCGCGATCTGGAAGCGCTGCGCCGCCGTTTGTGCTTGCTGATGCTGGCTGTCGATGCGCGAGCGTTCGAGCGCGTCGATCGCTTTCGAATAAGTGGCGTAAAAGCTGTTCGCCGTCTCGCCCTGAATATTGCGGAAGGTATTGAAATCGAAGTCCGCAAGCGCCTTGAATTCCGGCTCGATCGCCTTATCGACCAGCGCGCTGCGCGCCTGTTCCACGGCCTGCGCGAGCTTCTGTTCGTTATCGTCCGCAAACGGGCCGGCCATGTAATCGCGGAAGTCCTTGTTCGATTCGACCAGCACCTTGTGCGCGGCCGGCAACAGGTCGTCGGTCTGCTTGCCGACACTGAAGAGCGTCTGATACGAACCCAGCGCGAGTTGCACTTGCAGCAGCTTCTCTGAGCTCGCCTTCAGATGCGACAACGCCGCCGCGCTGCGCTGTGTGTCGTCGAGGCTGCTGTTGGCGAGCTTGAGCGCGCCATAGCCGACACCGATCACTGTCAGCAGGAAAGCGACGAATACGCTGATCACCAGCGTCAGGCCGCCACGAATTGTGATGTTATTTAGCATTGGGTCTCCGGAACGTCTTGCCGATCGGCGGCGAAACGGGTTGGCAGCCGCGCGCGTCTTTTTTGCGCATGACTTACTCTTCGCCGCATCCCGGTTAACGACCCCGCACGGCCACTGCTAAATAGGTGGAATCCATGACCGGCGGGCGTTTGCGAGCGGCTTTCACCTCACTATCTGGGATCTTCGGACAACCACGCGGCGCTGCTGCTTTTCCGGGCAGGGTGCGTTTCGTTTGTATAATTCGGCGTCTTCGCTCAGGCTCACTTTCATGCTTAGTTTTGCGCTCGGCTTTCTCGTTTCACTGCTGATCACGCTGTTGATCGTGCGCTACGCGCATCTGCATGAAAAATTCTCCACCGACACCGATCTCGCCGGCGTGCAGAAATTCCATGTGCGCCCGGTGCCGCGTATCGGCGGGGCCGGCATTCTGCTCGGGCTGATCGTCTCCGCCGTGCAGTTGCATCACCAGTATCCCGCCGTGTCGGGCGGCATTCTCGGGCTGATCGCGTGCGGCATGCCGGCCTTCGGCTCAGGGCTCGTCGAAGACCTGACCAAGCGCGTGTCGCCGCTTGCAAGGCTGGTCTGTACGATGGCCGCGGCCGCGCTCGCCTATTTCCTGCTGAACATCGCCGTGACGCGCATCAGCGTGCCGCCGCTCGACTTCCTGCTCTCGTACGCGGTGATCTCGTGCGCGGTCACCGTGCTGGCGGTTGCCGCGCTCGCCAACGCGATCAATATCATCGACGGCTTCAACGGACTGGCGTCGATGGTCGCGTTCATGATGTTCGCCTCGCTCGCCTACGTGGCGTTCCAGGTGTCCGATCCGATCGTGCTGTCCGCCTCGTTCATGATGATGGGCGCCGTGCTCGGCTTCTTCATCTGGAATTTCCCGGCGGGGCTGATCTTTCTCGGCGACGGCGGCGCATATTTCATCGGCTTCATGCTGGCCGAGTTGTCGATCATGCTGGTGATGCGCAATCGCGACGTGTCCGCGTGGTATCCCGTGCTGCTGTTCATGTACCCGATCTTCGAGATCTGCTTCTCGATCTACCGGAAGAAATTCATTCGCGGCATGTCGCCGGGCATTCCCGACGGCGTGCATCTGCATATGCTGGTGTACAAACGGCTGATGCGTTGGGCGGTCGGCACGCGTACCGCGCGCGAATTGACGCGTCGTAATTCGCTGACGTCCCCGTACCTGTGGCTGCTGTGTCTGATCGCGGTCGTGCCGGCCACGTTGTTCTGGCGGCATACGCTGCATCTGTTCTGTTTCGTGGTGGTGTTCGCCGCGACTTACGTGTGGCTCTACGTGAGTATCGTGCGGTTCAAGTCACCACGCTGGATGGTGGTCAGGAAGACCCGGCGGTAACAAAAAAAAGCGCTCGAATGAGCGCTTTTTGCTTTCTGATTTTCCTCACTGCAGTCTTCACCGCACGCTGACGTTTCAAGGCCGCCGCGAAAGGCAGCCGTCACCGGTTCATGGTCACGAAGCCCGCGTCGCCGACGCCACGCTATGCAACGCAGGCGTGGCGGCCGGCTGATACTCCGGCACCCAGCGCCGCAGATCGCGGCGCACTTCCTGGTCACTCGGCACACGATGCTGCATCAGCCACGGCAGCAGTTCGTCGAGGAGATTGTCGGGCGCTTCACGCGCCTGAGCGATGCGCAGCTTCGGATGCGGCGTACGCGTGGTGGCTTCATCGTCGGCCAGCAGTTCCTCGTACAGTTTCTCGCCCGGACGCAGGCCCGTGAACACGATGCGGATGTGTTCCTCGCTGAAGCCATACAGGCGAATCAGGTCGCGCGCGAGATCGACGATCTTGACCGGCTCGCCCATGTCGAGAATGAAGATCTCACCGCCGTGCCCCATGCTCGACGCTTGCAGCACGAGTTGCGAGGCTTCGGGGATCGTCATGAAAAAGCGCGTGATCTCCGGATGCGTGACCGTGACCGGCCCACCCTTCGCGATCTGTTGTTGAAACTTGGGAATCACGCTGCCCGCGCTGCCGAGCACGTTGCCGAAGCGCACCGTTTCGAACTGCGTACGCGTGCTGGTCTGCTGCAGCGCCTGACAAGCCATTTCCGCGAGGCGCTTGCTCGCGCCCATCACGTTGGTCGGGTTCACTGCCTTGTCGGTGGAGATCAGCACGAAATGCTTCACGTCGTGACGAATCGCCGCGCGTGCGACACGGTATGTGCCCAGCACGTTGTTGCGCACCGCCTGCCATGCGTTCAACTCCTCCATCAGCGGCACATGCTTGTAGGCCGCGGCGTGAAAGAGAATGTGCGGCGTGTAGCGCGACAACACCTGGTCGAGCAGCAAGGAATCTTTGGCGTCGCCAATCACCGGCACCACGGAAAGCTTCGGAAAGCGGTCATGCAGTTCTTCCGTGAGACGGTACATCGCGTATTCGGACAGATCGAAGGCGATCAACTGCGCGGGTTCGAAGCGCAAGATCTGGCGGCACAACTCCGAGCCGATCGAGCCGCCCGCGCCGGTCACCATCACCACGCGGCCGCTCAACAGCGCTTCGACGTGCGGCATGTCGATACGTACCGGCTCGCGGCCCAGCAGATCTTCCAGATCGATCTGCCGCACGCGCGACAGGAACGCTTCGCCTTGCGTCAGCGTGGTCAGCGCGGGCAGCACCATGGCCCGCACGCCGGCGCGCACGCATAGCGTTGCCACGCGACGCTGCGCATCGACCGACGCCGACGGAATGGCGATGATCGCATGCTCGACCTTCATGTCCGAAGCCCAGTGCTGCAGGTCGCTGATCGGCCCCCACACCTTGTAGCCGTAAATTTCGCGGCCCTGCTTGGCGGGGTCGTCGTCGAGCAGGCCCACCAGCCGCCATTCGCTCGAGCGCGACAGCTCACGGGCGAGGCTCGCGCCCGCGTTGCCCGCGCCGAGCACCACCACCGGCTTGCCTTGTCCGACGAGGCCGCCGTACAGATAGAACTCCTTGGAGGCGCGATAGAGCGCGCGCGAGCCGCCCATGGCGAGGAACAGCAGAAGCGGAGAAACAGCGAGTACGGAGCGCGGAATGATGGGATGCGGCTGGGCCATGACGGCCACCATCATCATCGTGAATGCACCGGCCAGCACGGCCTTGGCGATGCGCATCAGGTCCGGCAGGCTCGCGAACACCCACATGCCCCGATAGAGGCCGAAGATGCGGAACATCACACCGTAGACGGGCAGGACCCAGATGAGGGTTCGGACGGCGCCGGACCAGAACTCGTCTGGTACGTAGCCATTGAAGCGGATGAGATAAGCGGCGAGCCACGCACCGGCGACAGCGCAAAGGTCGAAGGCGAAAGCGCTAAATGATAGCCATGAGGCTTTGTGTCGAAACATCGGCGTCACACCTCAGGTTGTTCGGAATCTGCTATCCGGAATCGACGCCAGCGTGAATCGACTCCGATACCAATCAATACCAGCACGATCACCCATGCGCCCACGCTACACCATTGAAAGGCTGAAGGCCAGCCAAGCAACACGACAGCAAGTACTATACCAGCCGCCATTACTGCATACCATAGGAGGGCGGTTTTCGAATGCCCGAGGCCGTATTGAACCATGCGCTGGTAATAGTGCTCGCGGTGTGCCTGCCAGATTTTCTCGCCGCGCAGGAGCCGCCGCAGCAGCGTGACCGACGCGTCGCCGATGAACGGCGAAAACACCAGCGCGGGAAACCAGATCGGCCAGACGCCCTCGCTCCAGCCCCAATAGCCGAAAGCGCCTGCCAGAAAGCCGAGCGGAATCGACCCGGCGTCGCCGAGGAAGATTTTCGCCGGGTGGAAGTTGAAGACCAGAAAGCCCGCGGCGGCGCCCGCCACGGCGGCCGACGCCCACGTGAGTTCCGGCGACGGATGCGCGGTAAGCGCGGCCCCGGTGGCGTAGCCCGCGAAGCCGAACAGCGTCATGCCGCCGGCCAGGCCGTCCGCGCCGTCCATAAAATTGTAAAGATTGACCAGCCAGAGCAGTAAAAACGACAAGGCCGCCAGCAGCCAAAGCGGCGCCGGCGCGGGATGCGCCCAGACGAAGATCGCCACCGCAGCGAGATGCGCCGCGAACCTGACCCGCGCGGGCAGTCCGCGCCGGTCGTCGATCTGCGAGACCGCCGCCAGCACCGCAGCGCACAGCGCGGCAAGCCAGAGATGCGGCGCGACGATCAGCGTTGCCACGACCACCACCGGAACGATGCCCCAGCCGCCGACCCGCGGCGTGGGCCGCGTGTGCAACGAGCGGTCGTTGGGAATGTCGGTGGCCAGACGCCACGCGAGGCCGGTCCTGAGCAGCGTCCACAGGATCGCCGCGCAGGCGCAAGCGGAGCCGAGCGCGATCAGGATCACGCTCGTCCAGCCCGGCATCGTGGAAGGGGACATCAGCATGCGCGCCTCAATGCGTGGATCGGTACCAGCGGGCTGTCGCGGCCAGCCCTTCTTCGGTGGAGTACGGCGCCTGCCAGCCCAGCACCGTGCGAATCCGGCTGGTGTCGAGCTGCAATGAGCCGACCAGCCGGTCTACTTGCGCCGTGCGGCCCGTCAGGCGGCCGGCAAGGCGCAGCCAGCTCTCGGGCACGGGCAGCAAACGCGCGGGCCGGCCGAGGTGGCGGCCAAGCGCGCGCGCCAGTTCGGCGATCGTCAACGCGTCGTTGTCCGCGACGTGAAAGCACTGCTGGGCCGCGCGCGCGTCGGTCGCGCAATGCACTAAAGCGTCCGCGAGGTTGTCGACATAGACGAGGCTGCGTCTTGCGCCAAGCGCGCCGAGCGGCAGCGGCACGCCCTTCCATACGGCGTTCATCAGGCTCAGGAAATTGGCTCGCACGTCCGGACCATAGACTAGCGGCGGGCGCACGATCACGATCTCGAGACCAGTCTGCGCACCCAGGCGAATCAGCGCTTCTTCGGCGGCGCGTTTCGAGCGACCGTACGGATCTTGCGGCGCCGGGGAATCGTCTTCGCGCACCGGGCGGCCCGAATCGGCTTCAGTCATCGCCTTGATGCTGCTGACGAAGACAAAGCGCCGCACGCCATGCCGCCACGCGGCGCGCGCGACAC
>Ga0209759_1001752_pt1 | contig 11129 bp, 9 predicted proteins | sample AraplaCL_Col_mMS_FD_184261 | JGI IMG/M metagenome (GOLD analysis project Ga0209759, IMG submission 184261) | Arabidopsis root microbial communities from the University of North Carolina, USA - plate scrape CL_Col_mMS (SPAdes) (version 2) | ecosystem: Host-associated > Plants > Roots >...
CCCGTCGATAATCGCCCGCCATGGACTCCCTGATTCCCCTGTTTCAGCATCTTCTTCACGCCGACCAGTACCTGGCGGGCTTCGTGGCCGCCAACGGCGCCTGGGTGTACGCGATCCTGTTCGCCGTCATCTTCATCGAGACCGGCGTCGTCGTGATGCCCTTCCTGCCGGGCGACTCGCTGCTGTTCATCGTCGGCGCGACGGCGGCGACAGGCCTGGTCGACATCGGGACGGCGCTCGGCGTGATGTTCGCCGCCGCGGTGATCGGCAACCAGACCAACTACACGATCGGACGCTGGATCGGCCCGCGCGTCTTCCACTGGGAGAACTCGCGCTGGTTCAACAAGCAGGGCTTCGACAAGTCGCACGCGTTCTTCGAGAAGTACGGCGGCGTCGCCCTGATCGCCGGCCGCTTCATGCCCTTCGTGCGCACCTTCGCACCGTTCGTGGCCGGCGTCACCTCGATGACGCGGCGCCGCTTCACGATCTTCGACGTCAGCGGCGCGGCGCTGTGGATCGCCAGCGTGACGCTGCTGGGCTACGCGTTCGGCAACCTGCCCTGGGTCAAGGGGCACTTGCAATGGATCTTCCTGGCGATGATCATCATCCCGGGGGTGCTGGCGTTGGTCGGGATCTTGCGCAAGAAGACGCAGGCGGAGGAGTAGGGCGTTTGTCCGGGAGCGGCCGTTCGCGAACGGCCGCTCGCGAGCTGGCCACTGAATCGACAGCGGCTCAGAATGCATGAGCCTGGCCGGAGCCATCTGATCGATACTTCGACCGCACGAGGCCGCTTGTGGCGTGGCTTCGTCCATTTTCCGGCGTCACGGCCGGAACCCTATCCTTGACCCGCACATGCGGGTGGGTGACGCATCTTGGGGAGTATGAATATTGGAACTCGAGATCGACGCTAGGAAGAGGCGCTACGGACGCAGCAGGTTCGGTGCGACTTTGGCCGTCAGTGCGTGGGTGATGACGTCCATGAGCTGGACAGCAGCGCACGCGGGAGCCCCGAGACCTTTTTCGCCGCCACCCACCGAAGAGTTGATCTTGTATCGGCACGCCACGCTCATCGATGGACGCGGCACGCCCGCTCGTCCCGACATGGACGTGCTGGTGGCGGGGGAACGGATCCAAGGGGTGTTTCCGGACTCGGCGCCCCTGGACGATGGCGCAGCCAAGGCAAAGATAGTCGACCTCCAGGGTCGTTTTCTGGTCCCGGGACTCATCGACTCGCACGTCCATCTGGCCACACCCCCGAATCGACGCCAAGCTGAGGCGGAACTGCGGCGGAACCTGTACGGCGGCGTCACTGCAGTGAGGGACATGGCGGACGATTTGCGCTCTGTCGGAGAGCTGGCTCGTGCCAGCCTGGTGGGAGAAATTGCAGGCGCCGACGTCTACTACGCAGCGCTCATGGCCGGTCCTGCATTCTTCTCTGATCCACGAACGATCGAGACGTCTGCAGGCGGTGTCGCGGGGCACGTGCCCTGGATGCAGGCGGTCGACGATAGCACCGACCTTCCGCTGGCGGTCGCACGGTCACGCGGGACGTTCGCCACTGCGATCAAGCTATACGCGGATCTGACACCGGAACTGGCTCGAAGGATTACGGGCGAGGCTCATCGTCAGCAGATGCTCGTCTGGGCCCACGCGACTCTCTATCCCGCCAAGCCGTCGGAGGTTGTCGCAGCGGGCGTGGACGTGATCTCCCACGCCTGCCTGCTGGTGCGCGAGTCGAGCGGCCACGTGCCTCGGTTGACCGAGCCCCGAAGCCCTGTGAACCTCGAACAATTCCGCACCGGGCAGTCGCCTGCCCTCGCGAGACTGTTCGCGACCATGGCTCGGCGCGGGGTCATCCTGGATGCAACCGTGTGGGCATACCAAGCTCCGCCCCCCGGGCCGGCCACCGTGCCGGGCCTGACGCCGCCTCTCGCCCCTGGATCTTGCGACGATGTGGTCGGCGGTGCAATCGCTGGCCAGGCCTATCGTGCAGGCGTACAGATTTCCGCGGGGACGGATAGTGTTGCGCCCGCAGCGGAAGCTTGGCCGGAATTGCTCCACGAGATGTCGGAACTGGTTGATCGGGCCCATATGCCACCTGAAGCGGTCATCCGTTCGGCGACTCTCATCGGGGCGCGGGCGGCGGGACAGGAACGCGAAATGGGCAGCATCGAACCGGGCAAGCTGGCCAACATGATCGTGCTCCAGAACGATCCGTTCTTGACGATCGACAACCTGAAGAGCCTGGTGATGACTATCAAGCGCGGGCGAGTCTTTGCGCGAGAAGACTTCGTCCCTCTACAAGACGACGATGTGGTCGACCTCAATTGAGTCGACGTTGACGTGCCATGAGACGCGTGTCGGCCATGAGCCGAAGCCTATGAATGACGGGTTTCGGCGAGGCCAGAGGGCCAGATGAGCGATCTGCGATTCGATGTCTACGGCAAACGGATTACGGTACAGCGCACCGATGCGGGCTGGACATGTTTCCTGTCGGGTTCCGACGGGAAGCGCCGCCCTGCTCATGATCTAGTGATACCTGCTTTCGTCACTGAGGATGAGATCCTGCAGTACCTTGCTGATGTTCTCCACGAGTGCGCGACGCCGCACAATGGCGAACCGAGGCGACTTTGCTGATTGAGCGCCCGTCCCTGATCGGCCATGAACAGACAATCGCGGTAGACCGCTTTCGGGTGCTCACGGGTCGGTTGCGCATCGAGGCTGGGTCGCTGTCACCGACGCCTCATTCAGGCCGAAATTCTCCACGCCGTGTATAGAGCCGACCATTGAGCTCCCGCACTTCAAAACATCCGGGAGTGCCGTAGTGCCAATCGACGCAAATGCTCGACTTCTCAATTCGCCACGGCCCCTTGTCGTACTGACTCCCAAGATGGAGCCAGACTGTGCCATCGGCGTAGAACTGATATCTAGCCTGATACTGGTTGAACGAAGGGGAGATGAAATCATGGCCGCTGATTCGTTGTCGGAGGATCACCTCGTCAAGCGGCTTGGAATCCTCGGGAAAGCCTGAGTCATCAGCGATCGCGCATGACGTCGCCAGTCCGAGACCAGCGAGAAGAAGTCGACGCATATGAACTCCCGAATCGACGGCGAACCGAGTCTGCGCCGCCACGAGATTGTGTCAAAGCTCCATCTTGGATGTAGCACGCCCCGCAATGTCTCGCTCTACGACCGCAGCCAAAACGCGTTCGCTCGTGGGCGTAGACGTACGCGCAGTGCGCGGGAAGTAGGGGTCAGGTCTTGCCGCCGCAACTCGCGCTCGATTGATTTGCGGGAGCAAGACCTGACCCCGAATACCCAACGTGACTTCGCCCATGCTCCACCCTGTTCCGGTACTTCCTGCATGGCAGCGACAGACGTGCCTTTCATCGTTCTTTCGATGATCGTTCGATGTGCGCATGTGTTCAGGGGGGCGGCGCGCGCAGGAACGGCGGGCGCTCGGCCAGGGGCGAGTGTTGGCGAGCGCGAAACATCGGCACGACGTGTATCACCATGCCCACTCCTGCGGCGCACAGCGCGGCCACCAGGCCGGCCATCTCCCAGCCAACGGGTACCGCCAACAGCGCGAAGGTGGCGCAGAACGATGCGCGCACCAACAGTCCGGTGACGTAGCCGCGCAGGAAGTGGGCGACGCCGACGTGGCCGGTGGACGCGTGCTCCGTGGCCGCCACTGCGCCGCTGATCAGCGGCAGCGACGCCAGAAGGCCGGACACGAAGCTCCCGAACAAAGGCGCTGCGGCCACGGGCAGCAGGCCCAGTCCGGCTGCGGCGAGCGCCGTCGCGACCAGCGGCGTACGCACCGGCAGCAGCGCGTGACGCGGGGAAGCCGGCAGGCATAGCAGCGCCAGCATGCACGAGAATACCGCCAGTGCGATCGCCGCGAGGAGCGTGCTGCTGGCGAGCGCGACCGGCTCGGCGAACATCGCCGCACCGATGATGCCGCAACTGAGCGTGGTCACCACGCCTCGATGACGCGCGACGCGGGCGTGCACCACGGCGAACGCGGCCAGCATCGCGCAGGCGGCGACGCTGGCGATCGCCGCTTCGGCCGCGAAGGCACTGCCCCGGTCGTGCGCCAGCCAGGCGAGGGCCGGTGCGGTCGCCGTCGGCAGAGCGGCCACGATGCCCGCGGTGTGCCGGCCGCAACGGCGGGCGAGCACCATCACCATCAGTACCGATCCCGCCGTGACCAGGGCCTTCCAGAACCAGTCCATCGCGCCTCCAAGACTCTTACGGCGCTTGCGCACCGTTCCTGTCTCGATGTACGCGGTCGCTTGCGCAATCCGGACGGCTGCCCAGGTAACATTCGGTGTGCCCCCCAGTTCCAGGGGGATAGCGTTCGGAGCCTGGATGATTTGGCATCGATTCAGCACAGGGCGGGAGCCGATTCCAGACATGGCCAATGCGATCCAGAGACGCTGAGTCGTCCTCAGGGAGGCTTGTCGGGCCAGTTGCTGGCGCTCGCGGACGACTGCTTGGCAGTACGCGCGATGCGTGGCACACGTCCTACCGCTGCAGGATGTGCGCGAGCGTCAGCCGCGCCTTCTCCCAGTCGCGCCGAACCGTGCGATCCGTGAGGCCCAGCGCCTCGCCAATCTCCGCGTCGTTCATGCCGGCGAAGTAGCGCATCTCCACCACCTGGGCGAGGCGCGCGTCCATGCGGGACAGCTCCTCGAGCGCAGCGTGGATGTCGAGCACCTCTTCGGCGCCCTGCGCCACCGAGCCGATCACCTCGCTGCCCAGTGTGACGTGGCGCACGTCACCGCCACGGCGCTCCGCGCCGGCCGCGCGCGCCGCGTCCACCACGATAGAGCGCATCACCGACGCCGAGTACGCCAGGAAGTGCACCCGGTCGGCCGGTGTGAGGCCGTCGCGCTGCATGAACTTCAGGAAGCACTCGTTGACGAGCGCGGTGGTGTCGACGATGCCGTCGCGCGCGTGGCGCGCCAGCCGCCGGTGTGCGATCGCCCGCAGCTCCGGGTAGAGCAGGCCGAACAGGCGCTGTAGCGCCTCGCGGTCGCCGCCGCGTGCGTTCGCGATCAGCTGAGTGACTTCTCCCATACGGCCAATGGTAGCGGGCTTGCTTGTCGTGAAGGAGCGATGTCCGGATTTCCGGGCGATTGCGTTCATGAGGTGGAACCTGCCAACCCTTGTCAAGGAGAACTGTCGTGCCCCTGCCTCGTCCCTGGGCGATCCTCGCCGTGTGCCTGGTCGTCATCACCGTCTTGCTCGTCGCGCCCGCTGACTATCCGCCTGCGCTGCACGCCGCTATGGTGGCCATCGCGCTTGTTCTAGGCGCCGCGCTGACCTGGCTGGCGGGCGCGCACGTCGTCGTCCGTCGCGATGCCGACGACACCGCGCGCCTGCGCGCCGCGTCGGCCGGGCTGCTGGTGGCGCCATTCATCCTGTTCGGCCTGGTGCCCGGCGTGGGGCCACCGCGAGACCAGCGCACGCTGGACAACGAGCTGCGCTTCCTGCTCTTGGCCATCGATCCGATGCTGGTGGGCGCCGGGCTGCTGCTGCTGAAAGAGGCGCTGGCAGGCGCCGGCGAGCGCTTCCTCGCTTCCGCGGGGCTGGCCGCGATCGTGCTGGCCACGCCGCTGTACGTGGCGTTCGCGCTGATCCAGCGCGTGGGCTACGTGGCGGTGGAGCTGAACTGGACGTGGGCGGCGACCGTGCAGGGCAATCTGCACGAGCTCACGGAGCTGGACGCGTTCTCCATGGCCGCATTGTTCTTCGCCGGCGCGCTCACGTACGTGGCGACAGCCGCCTTCGCGGGATCGCTCGCACGTGTCGGCTGGCTCGGCCGCGGCGCGGCCACCACGCTGCAACTGCTCAGCGCCCTGGGCCTGGCGTTCCTGGTCTTGCGCGGGTTCGCGTATCCGAGCCTGAAGGCCGCGTTCTCGCATTGGTACACCGTGCCGGGCTTCGTGGCAGGCATCCCAGCGGTGCCCTGGATGCCACTTTGCGCCATCGGCGTGTTGCTGCTGCGGCGCGTCGGTCGGGAGCGCGCGGCGACCGCGGCGGCGCTCAGCGCGCCAACGCGTCGTGCTGCGCCGTCAATGCCGACCTGAGCGACGCGTTGTCCGCGCCTGGCGGCAACTGCGCCAGCGCCGCATTCACCAGCCGCAGCGCCATCTTGGTCCCGCCCAGTTTCGCCACGACCTGGGCCTGGTTCAGGCCGGCCCGTGCAATGCGTCGCGGGTCGGCGTGCGAGGACTGCAGCAGTGCCATGTACCGCTCGCCCACGGCGTATGAGCACTCCAGGTCGCCGTACTGCGGCAGCCGGGTGGAGATCACCTCCAGCAGGTCCAGCCAGTCGTCGGTGCGGCCCTTGAAGCGAGCCTCCAGGTCGTCGAACTTGGCCTCCAGCAGTCGCCCGAAGCCGTCGGGCTGGCGCAGCTTCTCGGGGTCGGCCGTCACCGCCACCGACAGGATCTCCAACAGCATGTCCTGCACCGCGGTCTTGCTCTTCACCGCGCGTTCGGCCAACTGCTGTGCGTGGCGTGCCTCGGCCGCCTGCCACAGCGCCACGCCCAGGCCGCCGGCCAGCGCCAGCGCGACCAGCGCCGACGCCACCACGCCTGCGCGGTGGCGCGCCACGAAGCGCCCGGCCAGGTAGGTGCGGCCCTGGGGGCGCGCGGTCACCGGGCGGCCGTCGAGGTGGCGCCGGATGTCGTCGGCCAGCGCCTCGACGCTGGGGTAGCGCTCGGCGGCGTCTTTGCGCAGTGCCTTCGCCAGGATCGCATCGAGATCGCCGCGCAACTCGCGACGCCGCGCGGGATCGACGGCCACGTCGCTGGCTCGCGGGACGCTGGCGTGCTCGACCGCTTCCTCCAGTTCGGCGGCGCTGCCGCGGCGCATCTGGTAGGGCATGCGTCCGGCCAGCAGCAGGAAAGCCACCACGCCGATGCTGTAGACGTCGGTGGCCACGCCCAGCGGCTCGCCGCGGATCTGCTCGGGGCTGGCGAAGGCTGGCGTCAGCGCGCGACCCGATAGCTCGGTCAACGCCGGCCCGGCCCCGTCGGCGCCGTCCAGCAGCCGCGCGACGCCGAAGTCCAGCAGCTTCACTTGGCCCTGGGGTGTGACGACGATGTTGTTTGGCTTGAGGTCGCGGTGTACCACCAGGCGCGCATGGGCGTGTGCCACGGCTTCGCACACCTGCAGCAGCAATGCGAGGCGATCGTCCACTGTCGCACCGGCCTGTTCGCATGCCGCGTCAATTGGTCGGCCTTCCACCAATTCCATCGCGAGCCATGGGCGGCCCGCGGCGTCGAGCCCGGCATCATAGAGCCGCGCGATGTGCGCGTGTTCCAGCGTGGCGAGGATGTCGCGCTCGCGCGCCATGCGCTCGGCGAACCGGCCACCCCATGTCCACAACGGCAGCTTCAGCGCGATATCGCGCGCCGGTCGCCCGTCGTCGCGGCGGGCTCGCCACACGGTGCTCATGCCGCCTTCCCCCAACAGCGCGGAGATCCGATAGGGGCCCACCAACGCGCCAACGCCGGCCTCGTCGGTAGCTCCCAACGTAGGTGGCAGCCCGTGCATCAGCGGCGGCAGCGCGCCGAGGAAGTCGTCGCTCTCGACGGCGGCCTGTCGCGACAGGATCCGCTCCACCGCTGAGCGGCGCGCCGGCTCGACGTCGGTACGCGCGTCAAGCCAGGCGCCGCGCGCCGATCCGGGCAGTGCGAGGGCCTCATCCAGCAAGGCGCTGATCGCTGGCCAGTCGTTCTCGAGGTCTGGAAGTTCCATGGCACCGCCTTCGCGTCTCGTGTCTCGGCTGTACGGATTTGCGCCTGCAATCCGGACATGCCGCCAAATGGCCCTGATTGTCGAGCCGCGGGGCGCCATGGGCAACGGGAGCCCTGAGAGCACGGCGGCAATGGCCCTGGCTGCACGTTCTCAGAAAAGCCTTGCTACGACTGCGAGCAGATTGGTTACGAGGGCTTGCAGCATCGTTTTGCAATCGAAGTGAAGCAACGAGAGGTGTGAGAGTCGCAATTCGGGCAGCAGGTGCCCGCGGCGCTTTCACGGCACGCTAGTCTCGCGCCAAATGATCCTGAAGCAACGTCCACACAGCAGCCAAGCTCAGACACAAGGTCCGAACCAGGTGCGACAGCTGCAGTTGCTGGAAGGCCGCTTCGCTGAAGCCTTGTTCCTGCATGTCGCCCTGCGCTCCGGCGGCCCACGGGGTCGACACCACGGAGAGCATCCACAGCGTTGCGATGCCCCAAGTTGTGCGACGCGAAAAGCGCCCCGGGGCGGCCCACAGTCCGAGAGTGGCAAAGAATGCACCTGCGCCATAGGGAAGCACCACTACCGGCAGACGCGTCGTGTAGCCCCGGGTGAAAGCCTGAAACGCCGTGTTGCCGAGGGCCGCCATGTCGACATGAATCCGGTAGACGTTGAAGTAAAGCAACCAGCCAACGCCAACGCAGGTCCAGACCAAAGCAAGTTGAAGAACCTGAATTGCTTGAGCCGCGCGGCCTGTAACGAATAACGGGGGCGGCCTACGTGTGATGCCTGCCGTGACCAACGCGCCGACGTAGAGGAATGCCGACGCCCCGAGCATGGCCAGGAAAAATAAGAAGTAGACAGGCATCGCAAGGTTCCTCTTCAGAGCGGTGATGATCCAGTGTTTGCTCTCGGTGGATGGACAGGATCCACGACAAGCCACCGGTGGCGACGGTCCGCTTTTGGGGCGGCGCCTCTCAGTGACTCGCGGCGATCGCCGTGGGCGAAGACGGCCAGCGAACGCACTCGAGCGTTCCGTCTGCACGTTGGACGAATGTGTCGGATCCCTCTTCCATCAGGCAGCGCATTCCGTCCATCGTCTCGTACGTGTAGCGGGGCCCCCATGGGGGAGCGCGATCGAAGACGCACGCCAAGAATGCCGCGATCACGGCGGATCCGACAATGACGAACCAGAGGTGGATCTGCTGAAGCAGGTAGGTACGGTATGGCAACGGCTCTCCGGCAATTTAGTCAGTCATCACTGTTGTGGATGGCTCCTGACGAGGAGAACGGAATCCGGGGCCCAAGCCGGACATGGAAGCGGACACATCCCTGTCGCTTGTCGCGGAGCGCGCCAGACGGCCGCAAGCTGAGTCCTAGCCGGCAACGGGGTCCCGAGGTCCAAGGCCAGCCGCCGATTCGGCGAACGTCCGCTTCTCGGCGTTGACTTCAGCGCTTCCGAAGTCCGCAACGGGTCGGCAGCGTTACGATTGCCCTGACCGCTTCGAGGCAGCACGCGGCCAGAAGCTGCCGCTCACCGACGGCAGCAAAGGGGACGACTGGGCAGACTATTCGTCAGCAGCACGCCGGGTAGTCCACAAGCGCCGCCGACAGATGCTCGGAAAACGCGCGCACTTTGGCCGAGTGACGCCGTTCGGGTGGACTCACCACGTGCAGCGGCAACGGACTGGGCTCCCAGCCTGGTATCAGCACCTCCACATCGCCGCTGGCGATCAGGTCCTGAAACAGCCAGGTGGGCGCGTAGGCGATGCCGACCCGATCGATGACGGCCGCGCGCAGGATCTCGGATGAATTCGTCTGGAGCGGGCCTGCGACGCGCACGGAGACTTTGGACCCATCGGGCGTACTGAAGTCCCACAGATTGCGGCTGCGCAGCTCCGTGTAGACGATGCACGGGTGGTTCTTCAGGTCTTCCGGGATCCGCGGCATCGGCCGTTGCTCTGTCGCGGCGTCCACATAGGCCCGACTCGCCACGACGGCGCGCCGGATGCTCCCGATGCGTCGTGCGACCAGCGTGCTGTCGGCGAGGTTGCCGATGCGTACTGCCACGTCAATGCCGTGCTCCACCAGGTCGATGAAGCCGTCGTTGAGTTGTAGATCGATCCTGACGCCCGGGTTTGCGGCGAGAAACGAGTGCACGTGCGGACGCAGCACGCGCAACCCGAATCCAACCGAGGAGGCGAGCCGCAGCCAGCCGGTCAACTGCTGTTCGCCCCGTCGCAGTTGACCCTCGACTTCGGCCACCTCGGCCACGAGCCGCCGCGCGTTCTCGAAATAGCGCTCGCCATCCTCGGTGAGCGAGAGCGTGCGCGTCGTGCGCGTCAGCAGCTTGGCACCCAGGTGCCGTTCCAGGGCCGCCACCTGCTTGCTGACCGCGCTCTGGGAACTGGACTGCTCCCGCGCCACGGCCGAGAAGCTGCCCGTCTCGACAACGCGCACGAAGGTGTGCATCGCCAACACACGATCCATGACCGCTCCTTATTCATTCCAGGTTGGAATTGATGTTAGGCCAATTGCAGGCCTACCGCCAATTTCGTTCTGCAATCACAGTTCACTCCACCGATTCATCACTTCTTGTGGAGACCTTCATGACAACCCCCACCATCCTGATCACGGGCGCCCTGACCGGCATCGGTCGCGCGACCGCCCTGGCCTTTGCCCGCGAAGGCGCCAATGTCGTCGTTTCGGGACGTCGCGAGGAAGCGGGCCAGCAACTGGCGACCGAACTGCGAGCGCTTGGCGCCCAGGTCGAGTTCCTGCTCGCCGACGTCACGGACGAAGGCCAGGTGGCGTCGCTGGTGAGCCGGACCGTCGAGCGCTTCGGGCGCCTCGACGTTGCGGTCAACAACGCCGGCGTAGAAGGCGAACAGAGCCCCGTGGCCGGGCAAACGGCAGCGAACTATCGGGCCACCTTCGATACCAATGTGCTGGGCACGTTGCTGAGCCTGAAGCACGAGATTCCCCCGATGCTGGCGCAAGGCAGCGGCTCGATCATCAACCTGTCGTCGATCGCCGGACAGGTCGGCATGGCCGGCGCGTCGGTGTACGTCGCCAGCAAGCATGCCGTCGAGGGGTTGACCAAGGCCGCTGCGCTGGAAGTGGCTGCCCAGGGGGTGCGGATCAACGCCGTTGCTCCGGGCCCGGTCGAGACCGCCATGTTGACGCGCTTCACCGGCGGCAGTGACGACGCGAAGGCGGGACTGCTCTCCATGATGCCGGCCAAGCGCGGCGCGACGCCCGAAGAGATTGCTCAGACCATCGTCTTCCTGGCGTCCGACAAGGCGCGCTTCCTGACCGGGCAGAGCATCGCCGTCGATGGCGGCTACACCGCCCAATGAATCCCTGAAGCCCCA
>Ga0209759_1001753_pt1 | contig 11123 bp, 8 predicted proteins | sample AraplaCL_Col_mMS_FD_184261 | JGI IMG/M metagenome (GOLD analysis project Ga0209759, IMG submission 184261) | Arabidopsis root microbial communities from the University of North Carolina, USA - plate scrape CL_Col_mMS (SPAdes) (version 2) | ecosystem: Host-associated > Plants > Roots >...
CGACGACGCGGCCGTCCTTCATCACCATCACGTCGTCGGCCATGAAGCGCACCACCGCCAGGTCGTGGCTGATGAAGATGTAGGCCAGCCCCAACTCGTCCTGCAGGTCCTTGAGCAGGTTCAGCACCTGGGCCTGCACGGACACGTCGAGCGCCGCGACGGCCTCGTCCAGCACCAGCACGTCCGGCGACAACGTCAGGCTGCGCGCGATCGCGATGCGCTGGCGCTGGCCGCCCGAGAATTCGTGCGGATACTTGTGCATCGCCGCTTCGTCCAGGCCCACGCGCAGCAACCAGTCGCGCGCCCGGCGTTCGCGCGCCGGGGCGTCCACGCCGATGCCATGGATGGTCATCGGCTCGACCAGGGTCTGGCCGATCGTGAAACGCGGGTTCAACGATTCGTACGGATTCTGGAACACGATCTGGATGCGGCGCCGCATCGCGAGCCGGTTGGCCGGCGCCAGCGCGAGCAGGTCGTGGCCATGCAGCAGCACGCGGCCGGCCAGCGGGCCGCTGGCGGCGTCATGCAGGCGCAGCAGCGTCAGGCCCATCGTCGTCTTGCCCGAGCCCGACTCGCCGACCACGCCCAGGGTGTGGCCACGGCGCAGCGTGAAGCGCACGTCCTGCACGGCCGGGAACTCGCTGCGCCCGGCCAGGCCGCGCTCCAGCCAGAAGCTCTTGGACAGGCCGTCCACCTGCAGCACCACGGGATCGTCGTCGTCGGCCCGCCGCAGGTTGAGGTCGACATCGACATCGACCTCGCGCACCGGCGTCGTGAGCTCGGTCTCCGCCAGCACGTCGTCGATCACGGTCAGCCGGCGCGGCCGCTCGTCCAGCCGCGGCCGGCAGGCCAGCAGCGCCCGCGTGTACGCGTCCTTGGGCGCGCGGAACAGTTCGCCGGCCGAACCGCGCTCGCGCACCGTGCCTTGGCGCATCACCACGATCTGGTGCGCCACCTCGCCTACCACCGCCAGGTCGTGGCTGATGTACAGCATCGCCAGTCCGCGCTGCGCCTGCAGGCGCGCGAGCAGCTCCAGGATCTGGCGCTGGATCGTGACGTCCAGCGCGGTCGTGGGCTCGTCGGCGATCAGCAGCTGGGGCTCGCACGCCAGCGCCATCGCGATCATCACTCGCTGCTGCTGGCCGCCCGAGAGCTGATGCGGATAGGCGTCGAGCCGGCGCCGGGGCTCCGCGATGCCCACCTCGGCCAGCAGTTCCTCGGCGCGCCTGCGGGCCGCGGCGCGGCTGAGCGACAAGTGCTTGCGCAGCGGCTCGGCGATCTGCGCCCCCACCGTCAGCACCGGGTTGAGGGACGACATCGGATCCTGGAACACGCAGGCGATCTCGCGCCCGCGCAGGCGCTGCATGTGCGCGCGCGGCGCCTGCAGCAGGTCGTCGCCGCGCCACAGCACGCGGCCCGAGCATTCGGCATTGCGCGGCAGCAGCTGCACCAGCGCCATGGCGGTGACGCTCTTGCCCGAGCCCGACTCGCCGACGATGGCGACGGTGGTGTTGGCGGGCACCTCGAAGCTGACGCCCTGCTCGCCGCGGCCGACGGCCTCGACGCGATGCGCATGGCCGTCGGCGTCGTGCAGGCGGAACGCGACGTGCAGGTTCTCGACCCTGAGCAGCGCCGTCATCGCATGCCTCTCAGCTTGGGATCGAGCGCGTCGCGCCACGCGTCCGTCATCAGCGAGAACGCGGTCACGAACACCGCCATCGCGATGGTCGCGGCGGCCAGCTGCCACCAGTGGCCCAGGATCAGCTCGCTCTGCGACTCCGCGAGCATCGTGCCCCAGCTCACCTGGTCGGTGGCCACGCCCAGCCCGAGGTAGGACAGGATCACCTCGGCCTTGATGAAGTTGACCACCAGCAGCGACATGCGCGCGAGGATTACGTGGCTCACGTTGGGCAGGATGTGGCGGAACATGCGCGCGCCCGTGCTGGCGCCGATCGCCTCGGCCGCGAGCACGTACTCGCGCCGGGCGTGCTTGATGAACTCGGCGCGCACCTGGCGGTACTGCCCGGTCCAGCCGGTCAGTCCCATGATCAGCACCAGCGTGGAGATGCCGCGCCCGAAGACGGCGGCGAACGCGAAGAACAGCAGGATCTCCGGCACCGCGGTGAGCACGTTGTAGACCCACTCGACGAAGTCGCCCACACGCCCGCCGAAGAATCCCGCGATGGCGCCCAGCGACGCGCCGATCAAGGTGGCGACGATGGCCGCGAGCAGCCCTACCGACACCGAAATCTCCGTGCCCTTGAGCGCCTTGGACAGCACGTCGCGGCCGAGGCGATCGCCGCCGAACGGCAGCGTCGCGGCGACCGGCCGCGTCTGCGCGTGGTAGTGCGCGGCGCGCGCGTTCCACTCGCCATAGCGCGACGCGAGCGGATCCACGTCGGAGATGTCGACGTTGGCCGAGGCGGCGGCCGCTGCGGGCAGCGCGACGTCCGGCGGCGCGTGCGCGGCGGCGGCGGCGAACGACGGCGGCGCGTCGGGCACGCCCACCTCGTCCTGCCAGTGGCGCGCGACGAGCCCGCTGGCCGTGCATGCGATCAGCAGGGCGTAGGCGAGGACGATGGCCAGCGACAGCATGCCGACGCCGTCGCGCCGGAAGCGCCGCCACGCCGAGCGCCAGACGCCGTCGGCGCGCCGCAGGGGCGTCGCGTCGGCCAGCGTCGAGACGAGCGAGGTCGACGCGAAGTCGGGCATGTCCATGTGGTTCACTGGCGCCCCTCCGGCGCCGAACACGGCGCTCCGTCGCCCGAGGGGACTGCGGGCCTGCTCGGGGCGGCCCGGCGCACGGCCCGCAAACAGGCTGTCGCTGCCCTTTTCATCTCAAGACCACCCGCGGATCCGCCGCTCGATACGACAGGTCGACGGCCAGGTTGGCCAGCATCGTCAGCATCGCCACGTAGATCGTCACCGCCTGGATCACCGGGTAGTCGCTGCGGTTGACGGCCAGCAGCACCTCGCGGCCGATGCCGGGAATTGAGAAATAGACCTCGATCAGGAACGAGCCGATCAGGATGCCGGGCAGCGCCAGGCCGACGTTGGTCAGGATGGGGATCAGCGCGTTGCGCAGCACGTGGCCAAACAGCACCGCCGGCTCGGTCAGGCCCTTGGCGCGCGCCGTGCGCACGTAGTCGTGGCCCAGTTCGTCGAGGAAGTAGCTGCGGTACAGGCGCGTCTGCGGCGACAGTCCCACCGCGACCGCCAGCAGCACCGGCAGCGGCGCGTAGACCGCGAGGTTGGTCCAGGTGCTGTCGCTCCAGCCCTGCACGGGAAACCATCCGAGCTGGAAGCCGAACACGTACTGGCCGACGATCACGTAGACCAGGAACGAGATCGACAAGGCCACCGTCGTGCCCACCATGATCGCGCGGTCGGTCAGCGAGCCGCGCACGTAGGCGACGCCCAGCGCGATCGGGATGGCGATCAGCGTGTCCAGCACCAGGATGGGCAGCGTCACCGTCAGGGTGGCGGGCAGCCGCGTGGCCATCAGGTGCGCGATGGTCTCGTGCGTGGCCCAGCTGCGTCCCCAGTCGAAGGTGACGATGCCCTTGATGAACAGCCCGAGCTGCACCCACCACGGCTCGCCCAGCCCCAGCTGCTGGCGGATCTCGGCGATCTCGCGCGGCGTCGCGTTCAAGCTGGCCAGCGTCTGCACCGGATCCAGGCCGAACTTGCGGAACAGGAAGAAGACGAGCAGCACCACGCCCAGGAGCGTGGGAATCGTCTGCCAGAGCCGGCGAACAAGGTAGGCGAACATCGGGGAGGGAGGATCGCGGAAGTCGCGAGTTTAGGGCCTGCCCCGGTTGTAGACTCCGCAGTCGCCTGGAATCCGCGCGTTTTCCCGGCAGCGTCAACTTCACCCGAGGACCCGTGTCGCTCGTGCCTTCGTCGATCCGTCGCTGCTGGCCGCTCGCCGCGCTCGTCGCGGGCCTGGCAGCGGCGTCCGCGTTCGCGCAGGGGCCCGCGCCGCAGAAGGTGCTGCGCTACGCGATGGAGGTGGCCGAGACGGGGTTCGACCCGGCGCAGACCTCCGACGCCTATTCGCGCGAGATCATCGACAACATCATCGAGCCGCCGCTGCGCTACGACCTGCTCGCGCGGCCCGCCAAGCTGCGCCTGGCCACGGCGGCGGCGCTGCCGCAGATGTCGGCCGACTTCCGCGAGCTCACGCTGAAGATCCGCCCCGGCATCTTCTTCGCCGACGACCCGGCTTTCCACGGCCACGCCCGCGAGCTGACCGCCGCCGACTACGCGTACACGCTCCGGCGCCACTTCGATCCGCGGCTTCACAGCACCGCCTACGCCGACCTGCTGGCCGACGACATCCTGGGCCTGCAGGCGCTGCGCGAGCGCGCGCAGAACCGCGACACGCCGTTCGACTACGACGCGCCGGTCGAAGGCCTGCAGGTGGTCGACCGCTACACGCTGCGCATCCGCTTCGGCCATCCGAGCCCGCGCTTTCCGCTCAAGCTGGCCGAATCGATCTACGCCGGCGCGATCGCGCGCGAGGTGGCAGAGACCTACGGCGACGCGATCATGGAGCACCCGGTGGGCACCGGCCCGTACCGGTTGGTGCAGTGGCGGCGCTCGTCGTTCATCGCGCTGGAGCGCAACCCGCGCTTTCGCGACGAGTTCTACGACGAGCAGCCGGCCGCCGACGACGCCGACGGCCAGGCCGTGGCGGCCCGGTTGCATGGCCGGCGCGAGCCAATGATCGACCGCGTGGAGGTGTCCATCATCGAGGAGCCGCAACCGCGCTGGCTCGCCTATGTGGGCGGCGCGTTCGACTTCACGCTGGTGCCCTACGAATTCGCCTCCGACGCCGCGCCCGCGGGCCGCCTCGCGCCCAACCTGGCCAAGCGCGGCATGCAGCTGCACCTGGTGGCGCAGCCCGACGTGCTCTACACCTATTTCAACATGGAGGACCCGGTCGTCGGCGGCTACACGCCCGAGCGCGTCGCGCTGCGGCGCGCCATCTCGCTGGGCTACGACAACGCCGAGGAGATACGCCTGCTGCGCAAGCCGCTGGCGATCCCCGCGCAAGGCCTGGTCGCACCGCTGGTGGCCGGCTACGACCCCGCGCGTCGCAGCAACATGAACGACTACGACCCGCTGCGCGCCCGCGCCTTGCTCGATCTGTTCGGCTACGTCGACATCGACGGCGACGGCTATCGCGAGCGCCCCAACGGCGCGCCCCTGGTGCTGCACATGGCCACGCAGCCCGACACCATGGCGCGCCAGTTAAACGAGCTGTGGCAAAAGAAGATGCAGGCGATCGGCATCCGCGTGGTCTTCGAGCGCCGCCCCTGGCCCGAGCAGATGAAGCAGGCGCGCGCGGGCAAGCTGCAGATGTGGACCGTGGGCGGCTCGTCCGACGAACCAGACCCCGAGGACCTGCTGGCGCTCGCCTACGGCCCGAGCAAGGGCGAGGGCAACTGGTCGCGCTTCGACCTGCCCGAATACAACACCGCGTTCCGCCGCATCCAGCAGCTGCCCGACGGCCCCGAGCGCCAGGCCGCGATCGACGAGGCGCAGAAGCTGCTGCTCGCGTGGATGCCGCTCAAGACGCACCTGCATCGCGTGCGCCTCGTGCTGACCCAGCCGTGGCTGGAAGGCTATCCGGCCAACCCGTTCGTCAACGGCTATTGGCGGTTCCTGGACATCGACGCGGCGCGGCGACCGGAGATGTAGGGCGGCTGACCTGCCCTACCTCGAAGGGCCGTGGCTTGAGGAATGCCGGAGTCCCGCACGCCGCAGCGACGACAATGCGCCGATGACCGAACCCGAACCGACCGGCGGCGGCCTGGCCGCTGCCCACCGCTGGATCGCCATCCTCGTCCTCGGCTTCGCCTCGGGCCTGCCGCTGGCGTTGACCGGCCTGGCCATGCAGGCGTGGCTGACGATGGACGGACTGGACTTCGCGGCGATCGGCTTTCTGACCTTGATCGGCATCCCCTACACGTTCAAGTTCCTGTGGGCGCCGCTGATGGATCGCGTCGACCTGCCGCTGCTCGGACGGCGCCGCGGCTGGGTCGTCTTCACGCAGGCGCTGCTGGCCGTGGCGCTGTTCACGCTGGCAGACATCTCGCCGAAATACGCGCTGCCGCTGTTCGCCGCGCTCGGCGTGGGCGTGGCCTTCATCAGCGCGTCGCAGGACATCGTCGTCGATGCCTACCGCGTCGACCTGTTGCCGGCGCGCGAGCGCGGCATCGGGGCCTCGCTGTTCGTGATGGGCTACCGCATCGCGATGATCCTGTCCGGCGGCGTGGCGCTGATCTGGACGGACGCGGTCGACGGCATCGGCATGACCTGGCCCGCCGTCTACCGGCTGATGGCCGCGCTGATGGCCGGCCTGGCGGTCTTTTCCGCGCTGGCGTTGCCGCGCCTCGCGGAGCCACCCGCCCGCGTGCGGGACGCCTCGCGCGGGCCGATCCGCCAGGATCTCGTAGGCTTTCTGGCGGTGCTGGTGGCGGTGGCCATCGGCGTCTGGCTGACGCAGCGCTTCGGCGGCCCGATCGCCGGCTGGCTGCTGTCGCCGTGGTTCGGCTCCGCGGTCGCCAAGGGCTCGCTGCAGGCCAAGTGGATCGACCTGCTCGCGCTGCTGCTGGGGCTGGCGCTGACCCTGCCGTTGGCCGGCTTCGCTGCCCGGCGCGCGCACTTTCGCACGCTGCTGTCCGGCCTGGAGTCGTACTTCAGCCAGCCGCGCGCCTGGAGCTTCCTCGGCTTCATCGTGTTCTACAAGCTGACCGACGCGTTCCAGCTGTCGCTGCTGACGCCCTTCCTGCTCAAGGGCATGGCGTTCGGACCCGCGGAGGTCGGCGTCGTCAACAAGCTGATCGGCCTGTTGCTGACGGTGTTCGGGGCGCTTCTCGGCGGCCTGGTGATGCTGCGGCTGCGGCTGGTGTGGTCGCTGCTGGTGTTCGGCATCCTGCAGATGTCCAGCAGCCTGGCGTTCTGGTGGCTGGCTGTCCATGGCAAGGGGCAGCTGCCGGGGCTGACGATCCCGGCCTTCGACTTCGGCTTCGTCAAGCTGGTGCACCCGACGCTGGTGGACGGCGGGCTGCTGATGGCGGTGGCCAGTGAAAACCTGGCCAGCGGCATGGGTACCGCGGCCTTCCTCGCATTCCTCATGAGCCTGACCAACCAGCGCTTCAGCGCGACGCAGTTTGCGCTGCTGTCGGCGTTCCAGTCGGTAGGCCGGGTGTGGATCGGCCCGCTGGCGGGCGTGCTGGCCGAGGCCATCGGCTGGCCCGCGTTCTTCCTGGTGGCGATCGCGATGGGGGTGCCGTCGCTGATCTGGCTCAAGGCCTTGTGGAAGCCCATCGATGCGCTGGACGTGCGATGAAGCCGCCGGAACTCCTTGAAACGCGTGCGATCGCAATCACCTGTTGCCGTGATTGACTTCAGCGACTGAACCCTTGAACCCGCCCACGCCCGAACTCCCGCCCGATCCGGCGCGCCGCCGCGCCTTGGGGACGGCCGCGGCCGGCGCCCTGCTGGCCCTGCCCGGTGCCGCCGCGCTGGCCCAGCGCGAGGGAGTGCAGGTCGGCCCGCGCTCGCAGTTCGAATCGCTGGTTCCGGCCGCCCAGATCGAGGCCGAGGCCGCGCGCGGCTATCACGAGATGCTCGCGCAGGCGCGTGCCGCGCACCGCCTGGCCACGCCCGAGAACGTGCAGCTGCGGCGGTTGACGGTGATCGCTGGCCGCCTGCGCCCCTTTGCCGGCATGTGGAACGAACACGCCGTGGGCTGGCAGTGGGAGGTCAACCTGATCAACTCGCCCCAGGTCAACGCCTTTTGCATGCCGGGCGGCAAGATCGCCTTCTTTTGGGGCATCCTGTCCAAGCTGCAGTTGTCCGACGACGAGGTCGCGATGGTGATGGGCCACGAGATGACCCACGCCCTGCGCGAGCACGGCCGCTCGCAGATCGGGAAGCAGGTGGCCACGCAAGGCACCATCGCCCTGCTGGCGGGCCTGTTCGGATGGAGCAATGGCAGCCGCCAGGTGGCCGGCATGGGCGGACGGCTGCTGTCCCTGAAGTACAGCCGCGACGACGAGACCGAGGCCGACCTGATCGGCCTGGAGCTCGCGGCGCGCGCCGGCTACCAGCCGCAGGCGGCGATCACGCTGTGGCGCAAGATGGAGGCCGCCAGCCGCGGGGCGCCCCCGGCCTTCCTGTCGGACCATCCGTCCAACCCGGACCGGCTGCGCGTGATCGCCGCCAATATCCCACGCGTGCAAGGGCTTTATGCGCGCGCGCCCAAGCCGGACTCGCGCTTCGGACCACCCCTGGCGGGTTGAGAGCGCTGCAAAGCGGTGCGGCACTCTGGCCCATGTTGTTCCGTGACGACCGAATTTCCGCAAAGACGGCCGACGGCGATTCTTGCGCTTGCCCCGGCCCCGGGCTGACCGCGCATCGCAGCGGCATCGATTTGCGCCCGTTTCAAGCGGCTTTGCCGCTCGACCTTAGGGGGAAGTGCCAGGGGGAGGTATGTGCGTTGCCCCTGCCGGGCGTGACCTGGGTGCTCCTGGCGCTCGTGGGTCCGATAAATCCTGTCGCATGGGGCGGCGGACCAAACCTTTCGGAGTACCTGCAATGACTTCCCAACATGACCAATCCGGCCGTCACGACCAGCAAAACCAGACTGGCGCGCAAGGCCAGCAAGGTGGCCAGACCAGTGGCGGCCGCGGTTTCGCCGGTATGGACCGCGAGCGCCAGCGCGAGATCGCCAGCCAGGGCGGCCGTGCGGCCCACGCGAGCGGCAACGCTCACCAGTTCACGTCGGAAGAAGCCCGCGCGGCCGGCTCCAAGCGCCATGCGAACAACGCATCGCGCAACGCCGCCAACGCCGGCAACGCTTCCAAGAGTGATTCGTCCCTGAGCTGAGTCAGGACGGCGGCCCGCGCCGATGCGGGCCGACCAGCCTGGTTTGCTGCAAACGCTACCGCAAAGCGTGGGTCCTTCCCACGCTTTGCCGCTTTCTGGCCGCACGAAATCGCAGGCTCCAACACGGTGCACGGACGATTGATGGGACGCGGTAACTCGCGGTGCTTATCATCGCGCCATGCACATCGCCTTGATCGCGCACGACGCCAAGAAGGACTTGATGGTCACGCTCGCGCGCGACTTCGCCCCGTTTCTCTCGCGCTGCCACGTGATGGCCACCGGCACCACCGGATCGCGCCTGATCGCGGAGGCTGGCATCGAGGTGGAGCGGCTTCTCAGCGGGCCTCTGGGCGGCGACCTGCAGATCGGCGCGCGCCTGGCCGAAGGCCTGGTCGACGCGGTGATCTTCCTGCGCGACCCGATGACGCCGCAGCCGCACGAACCGGACATCAATGCCCTGGTGCGCGCCTGCGACGTGCACGACGTGGTGTGCGCGACCAACGAGTCCAGCGCACGCCACGTGATGAAGGCCCTGGCCGCCGAACTCGATGCGGCCCCGGGCGATCTCTCCGCTCAGAAGCGATAGCCCAGGCCGATCGTCAGCTGCGGGATCGCCTTGAGCTTGTGCACCTCGTCCTGGAAGTCGCGGCTTTCCTGTTGCAGGTCGGACGAGCCCTGCGGGTTCAGGGCCAGCTCGCTGGCCAGCGCGGGCGACGCCCTCAGCGGCGTGGCCTTGGCCGTGCCGATGGAGGCGCCAAGGTCGAAATTGAAGCTCAGGCCCGGCGCACTCTGGTGGTGCCCCCAGCCCAGGCCGAGGTAAGGCATGGCCTTGGGGAAAGACAGGTCGGACTGCACGTAATACAGCGACGACGGCGCGTCGTACTGCACGCCGCCCAGCGTGATCTTGCCGCTGTGCGAGGACGCCGTCATCGTCGCCTTGGCCTGGTCGAAGGTGGCGCCCCCGCTCAGCCGGAAACCGCCGTCTGCGACGAACCAGTCGGCCAGCAGCGCGACGCGGTTGTATTTGATGTTGCCCTTGAAGTCGTTGTCCGAAGTGCTGCCGCTGTAGCTGTGGTGCGCGATCGAGCCGAAGTCCGCGCGCACGGCCAGCGACGGGTTGATCGGCTGGGCGAAGCCCACCAGCAGATAGGGGAAGCCGGTGGCCGCGTAGGGCTCGGCGGCCGCCGCCGCGCCGGCGAGCAGCAGGGCCGCCGCGGCAAGGGCGGCGGTGCGGGGTCGAACGAGGGCGTGGGTCATCGAGCGGCTCCAATAGGGGGTGGGGTAAGCGCCAAGCATAGGCTCGCGAAGCGGCAACGCACAATGGCGACGACGAAGAAGACCGGCAAGGCCGGGGTCATCGAGGGCGATGCGCCACAATCGTCGCACGAACAGGCCAAGGCGGCGTTTTCTACTCGACGGGGCGCGGCCGTTGTGAAAGGAATCGATGTCCACGATGCAATCCGTCCTGCGTGACGCCCGTCTTGCGGCGGCCGTCGCCGCGCTCGCCGCGCTTGCGGCCTGCGGCGGCGGGGGAGGCGCGGGCCCTGCCCCGGACACCGGTCAGTTCCTGGATGCGAACCACTACTCGGGCACGGCCGCCGCGTCGCTGTCATCGCCCAACGAGACCACCGCCAGCACGCACGGCTCGTTGACGCTCGCCGGGGCGCCCATCGCCTACACCGCCACCGTGGGCCACCTGTCGGCGCTCGATTCCAACCAGGCGCCCGAGGCGTCGATCTTCTACGTCGCCTACACGGCCGATGGCGCCGCGCCGGCGACGCGACCCGTCACCTTCTTCTTCAATGGCGGTCCGGGATCGGCGTCGGCGTGGCTGCACCTGGGATCGTTCGCACCCAAGCGCCTGGCCACCGGCGTGCCGGCCACCTCGCAGAGCGTGCCCTTTCCGTACGTCGACAACACCGAGAGCCTGATCGACACCTCCGACCTGGTGTTCGTCGACGCGGTCGGCACCGGGCTGTCGGAAGCGATCGCGCCGCACACCAACCAGGCCTACTGGGGCGTCGACGCCGACGCCGGCGTGCTGCGCGATTTCGTCCAGCGCTGGCTCGCGGTCAACGGGCGCAGCGCCTCGCCGCTGTTCCTCTATGGCGAGTCCTACGGCACCACGCGCGTGCCGGTGCTCACGCGCCTGCTCGAGACGGCGGGCCGGCGCGTCAACGGCGTCGTCGAACTGTCGACCATCCTCGACTACAACAGCAACT